>JACCDI010587296.1_pt1 | contig 63386 bp, 59 predicted proteins | sample 7442791 | NCBI WGS metagenome assembly JACCDI01 (sample SAMN15323434, study PRJNA562643) | freshwater metagenome | isolation source: river surface water | place: USA:Blue River Watershed | collected 2017-08-15
ACTTGTTTGCCGCTGTGCCCTTCATTGGTCCCGACCTGGCCTTGCTGATCCGTGGCGATTATGTGGTGAGCGACGCCACCCTGAACCGCTTCTTCAGCTTCCACGTGATCGCGGTGCCGCTGGTCCTGCTGGGCCTGGTGGTGGCGCACATCCTGGCGCTGCACGACGTGGGCTCCAACAACCCCGACGGCGTCGAGATCAAGGGCCCCAACGCGCCCAAAGATGCCAACGGCAAGCCGCTGGACGGCATTCCCTTCCACCCGTACTACACCGTGCACGACATCCTGGGCGTGTCGGTGTTCCTGATGGTGTTTTCGGCGGTGATCTTCTTCGCCCCCGAACTCGGCGGCTATTTCCTCGAGTACAACAACTTCATTCCGGCCGACCCGCTCAAGACCCCGGCGCACATCGCCCCGGTCTGGTACTTCACGCCGTATTACTCGATGCTGCGCGCCATCACCACCGAGATGATGTACGTGCTGATCGTGTGTACGGTGGCCGCTGCCGCGTTCGCGGTGCTGCGCACCCAGCTGGCGGGTCTGTTCAAGGGAGCGATCGTCGCCGCCGCCGCTGTGGGCATTGCCGTCATGCTGGCCATCGACGCCAAGTTCTGGGGCGTGGTCGTGATGGGCGGTGCCGTCATCATCATGTTCTTCCTGCCCTGGCTGGACCACAGCCCGGTGCGGTCCATCCGCTACCGCCCGAGCTGGCACAAGTACGTGTACGGCCTGTTCGTGATCAACTTCTTCGTGCTCGGTTACCTGGGCGTGCAGCCGCCGTCTCCGGTTGGCGAGCGTGTCTCCCAGGTCGGCACCCTGTTCTATTTCGGCTTCTTCCTGCTGATGCCCTGGTGGAGCCGGCTGGGCGAACCCAAGCCCGTGCCTGAGCGCATCACCTTCGCCGCGCACTGAGCCAGGGAACCTGCAGCATGAAAAAAATCATTTCCTCCCTGTTCGTCTCGCTGGCCCTGGCCCTGGGTGCGGCAGCACCGGCCCAGGCCGCCGGTGGCGGTATCGCGTGGGACAAGGCCCCCAACAAGACCAACGACCTGCCGGCCCTGCAAGAGGGCGCCAAGCTGTTCGTGAACTACTGCCTGAACTGCCACTCGGCCGCCTTCATGCGCTACAACCGCCTGCAGGACATTGGCCTCACCGAGCAACAGATCAAGGACAACCTGCTGTTCACCACCGACAAGGTCGGTGAGACGATGAAAGCCAACATCGACCCCAAGCAGGCCAAGGAATGGTTCGGTGGCTTGCCGCCCGACCTGACCCTGATCGCCCGCTCGCGCGCTGGTCATGGCGGTACCGGGGCTGATTACCTCTACACCTACCTGCGCACCTACTACCGCGACCCGACCAAGGCCACCGGCTGGAACAACCTGGCCTTCCCCAACGTCGGCATGCCGCACGTGCTGTGGGAACTGCAGGGTCAGCGCGAGCCGCAGTTCGACACGGTCATGAGCCACGGCCATGAGACCCAGGTCTTCAAGGGCTGGAAGCAAGTCACCCCCGGCACCTTGACCCCTGCCCAGTACGACCAGTCCATCGCCAACCTGGTGGGCTACCTGCAGTGGATGGCCGAGCCGGCCCAGAACACGCGCGTGCGTATCGGCGTCTGGGTTCTGCTGTTCCTCGGTGTCTTCACCGTGATCGCCTGGCGCCTCAATGCCGCTTTCTGGAAGAATGTTCGCTGACACCGCGTCCTGAGCTTCCCGGTCCCTTGCGACGCATCACCTGCGTCGCCACGGGCCTCGCCTGAACCCAGAGTGGGCCGCACCGCGTGCCCACTCTTTTTGATTTAAGGAGCCTCCGACATGATGGTGCTTTACTCGGGAACCACCTGCCCGTTCTCTCACCGTTGCCGTTTTGTCCTGTTCGAAAAGGGCATGGACTTCGAGATCCGCGACGTGGACCTGTACAACAAGCCCGAGGACATCAGCGTGATGAACCCCTACGGGCAGGTGCCGATCCTGGTCGAGCGTGACCTGATCCTGTACGAGTCGAACATCATCAACGAGTACATCGACGAGCGCTTCCCGCATCCGCAGCTGATGCCCGGCGACCCGGTGGACCGCGCCCGCGTGCGCCTGTTCCTGCTCAATTTCGAGAAGGAACTGTTCGTGCATGTGAGTACCCTGGAGTCGCGTACCGCCAAGGGCAACGAGAAGGTGCTGGAAAAGGCCCGCAGCCACATCCGCGACCGCCTCACCCAACTGGCGCCGGTGTTCCTCAAGAACAAATTCATGCTCGGCGACAACTTCTCCATGCTGGACGTCGCCATCGCGCCGCTGCTGTGGCGCATGGACTACTATGGCATCGAGCTGTCCAAGAACGCCGCCCCTCTGCTCAAGTACGCTGAACGCATCTTCTCGCGTCCGGCCTACATCGAAGCGCTCACGCCCTCCGAGAAGGTGATGCGCAAATAAGGGCCCTCACGTACCGCGCTCGCATGAAGAACGCCCTCGACTCCACCTCCACACGCCCGTACCTGATCCGGGCTCTGTACGACTGGTGTTCCGACAACGGCCTCACGCCGTACGTGGCGGTGATGGTGGACGAGACCGTGCAGGTCCCGCGCGAGTACGTGAAAGACGGTGAGATCGTTCTGAACATCAGCTTCGATGCCACCAGCGCGCTGAAGTTGGGCAACGAGTACATCGAGTTCAAGGCCCGCTTTGGTGGTGTGGCGCGCGACATCCATGTGCCGATCAGTCGTGTGCTGGCCATTTATGCGCGTGAGAACGGGCAGGGCATGGCCTTTCCGGTGTCGGCTGCACCCGCCGAGGGGGGCGCGCCCGGTGCATCGCCCCTGACCCGGGTCGAGGCGGCCGGCGGCAGCGACGAAGCCGCTTCGACGCACATGCAACTCGTGCCGGTCGACGCCCCGGCCGAGGTCGAGGACACCGAACCGCCGCGGCCGCCCTCGGGCAGCGGCGCCCGGCCATCCCTCAAGCGAGTCAAGTAAGGGGCCCGCGCCCGGCCCCTGCCACGCTAGAATTTTTTTGCGCCGGTTTAGCTCAGTTGGTAGAGCACCCGCCTTGTAAGCGGAAGGTCGTCAGTTCGATTCCGACAACCGGCACCAGTATTCAAAAGGCTCAAGCCAGTAGCGTCTGCTAGCTTGCTTGGGCCTTTTTTCTTGGGCGCTTCAGACTCGTCCGAATCGCAGGTGCCCCGGGTAAACCCTGATCAATCAGCAGCTTCCTTGCCTTGTTTTGGTTATTTTTCATAACCACAATCGCCGCATCAAGGAAGAGACGCATGAGCTATCAAGACATCCATTTCGAGCTGCAGGGTGATGCCCGTGAGATTGCGGTCATCCGCATGACCCGTGGCGCCAAGCGCAATGCGATCAACGACGGCCTCGTGCTGTCCATTCGCCGCCTGTTCGAGGAGTTGCCGGCCAGCGTGCGGGCCGCGGTGATCGATGGCGAGGGCGAGCATTTCTGCGCCGGCCTGGACCTGTCCGAGCTGAGCGAACGCGATGCCGCCCAGGGCGTGCACCACTCGCGTATGTGGCACGCCGCGCTGGAGCGGGTGCAGTACGGCCCGGTACCGGTGATCGCCTCGCTGCACGGCGCGGTGGTGGGCGGCGGCCTGGAGCTGGCCAGTGCCTGCCACATTCGCGTGGCCGACGAAACCACGTTCTACGCGCTGCCCGAAGGCTCGCGCGGCATCTTCGTGGGCGGCGGCGGTGCGGTCCGCATTCCGCGCCTGATCGGTGTGGCCCGCATGACCGACATGATGCTGACCGGCCGTGTCTACAACGCGCAGGACGGCGAGCGCATCGGCCTGGCGCAGTACCTGGTGCCCACCGGCCAGGCCTTCGACAAGGCCCTGGCGCTGGCCCGCCAGGTGGCCAAGAACGCGCCCATGACCAACTACGCACTGACCCACGCGCTGCCCCGGATCGCGGAGCAGCCGGCCGACCAGGGCTTCATGACCGAGGCGCTGATGGCCGCCATCGCGCAGAGCGCGCCGGAGGCCAAGGAGCGCGTGCGCGCCTTCCTCGAAGGTCGTGCCGCCAAGGTGCAGAAGGCTTGAGCTGGAGTCGCCCGTGAGCAGTCCCAAGTTCCGAGCCCTGACCTTTGGCGTAACCCGCGTCGTCCTGCGTGACGGGAAGGACGGCGTGCGTTACCTGCGCGCCGAAAACGACCTGCCCGATCACGCGCAGCGACTGAGTGACCGCCTGCAGCACTGGGCCCGCGTCAAGCCGGACCAGACTTTCATGGCGCGCCGCGAGAAGCTGGCCGATGGCCGCACCGGCGACTGGATTCGCCTGACCTACGCCCAGGCCTGGGCGCGCGCCCGCAGCATCGCGCAGGGCCTGATCGATCGGGGGCTGTCGCAGGAGCGGCCGGTCGCCATCCTCTCCGAGAACGACCTGGAGCACGCGCAGATCGCCCTGGGGTGTCTCGTGGCCGGCGTGCCCTTCGTGCCCGTGTCACCCCCGTATTCGCTGGTGAGCCAGGACTACGGCAAGCTGCGTCACGTCCTCAAGACCGTGACGCCCGGCCTCGTTTATGCCGCGGACGCAGCCCGCTATGGCAAGGCCATCACAGCGGCTGTCGGTGCGGATGTCGAGGTGGTGCTCAATGCCGGCCACCTCGAGGGCCGCCAGACGACAAGCTTCGCAGACCTGGCCGCTACCCCTGCCACCGAGGCCGTCGACCGCGCCATGGCGGCTACCGGCCCCGACACCCTCGTGAAGTTCCTGTTCACGAGCGGCTCCACCAAGATGCCCAAGGCGGTGATCAACACGCAGCGCATGGTCTGTGCGAACCAGGAGCAGATGGCAGCCTCCATGCCCGTGCTGGCGCAGGAGCCCCTGGTGCTGGTGGACTGGCTGCCCTGGAATCACACCTTTGGCGGCAACCACAACTTCGGCATGGTGGTCTACCACGGCGGCACGCTGTACATCGACGACGGCAAGCCCACGCCAGCCCTCATGGGCGAGACGCTGCGCAACCTGCGCGAGATCGCGCCCACCGTGTACTTCAACGTGCCCACCGGCTTCGAGGCCATCGCCAACGCGATGAAGACCGATGACGTGTTGCGCAAGAACCTGTTGTCGCGGCTGCAGATGTGCTTTTACGCCGGCGCCTCGCTGGCGCAGCCGATCTGGGACAGCCTCTTTGAGTCGCAGGAGCGCGAGATCGGCGAGCGCATCGTCATGGGTACGGGCCTGGGCATGACCGAGTCCGGTCCCTTCGCGATCTTCGTCACCAACCCCCATGTGCGCTCGGGTGACCTGGGCGTGCCCACGCCCGGCATGGAGCTCAAGCTCGTGCCGGTCGACGGCAAGGTCGAAGTGCGCTATCGGGGGCCGAACGTCACACCGGGCTACTGGCGCATGCCGGCCGAGACGCAGGAGGCTTTCGATGAAGAAGGCTTCTTCTGCACCGGCGACGCGGTGAAGTGGATCGACGAAAACAACATCCACCTGGGTCTGAAGTTCGATGGCCGCATCGCCGAAGACTTCAAGCTGGCCACCGGCACCTTCGTGAGCGTGGGCCCGCTGCGGGCCAAGGTGATCGCGGCGGGCGCGCCCTACATCCAGGACGTAGTGCTGACCGGCCTGAACCTGAAGGAAGTCGGTGCCATGGTGTTTCCGACGGCGGCCGTACGCCAGCTGGCGGGCCTGGACGCGTCGGCGACGTTGGCCGAGGTGCTGGCCAGCGCGCCGGTGCTGGCCCACTTCCAGAAGGTGGTCGACGAACTGGCGCGCAGCGCCACCGGCAGCGCCAACCGCATCGCCCGCCTGTGCCTCTTGTCTGAGCCGCCCACCATCGACCTCGGTGAAGTGACCGACAAAGGCTCGATCAACCAGCGTGCGGTGCTGGCACACCGCGCGGCTACCGTTGAAGCCTTGCACGCCGACACCTTGCCCGGCATCGTCAAGCCGGCCGTCTGAATTGAAAGCGCACCCCTGACATGACAACGCGTGGATTTTTCTCGGCCTTCGCCGACGTGTGGATGCTCGATGGCATGCGCACGCCCATGGTCGATTACTGCGGCGCCCTGGGCCATGTCTCGCCCACCGATCTGGGCATCAAGGCCGCCCGCGCCGCGCTGGCGCGCACCGGCGTCGCCGGCGAGGACATCGGCTCGGTGGTCGCGGGCAATATGGCGCCGGGTGACTTCGACCAGTTCTGCCTGCCGCGCCATGTCGGCCTGTACGCCGGCGTGCCGGTGAATGTGCCCGCGATCATGGTGCAGCGCATCTGCGGCACCGGCTTCGAATTGTTCCGCCAGGCGGGCGACCACATTCAGTCGGGTGCCTGCGACGCCGCGCTGGTGGTCGGGACCGAGAGCATGACGCGCAACCCCATCGCGAGCTTCGAGCACCGCACGGGCTTCAAGCTGGGCGCGCCGGTGGGCTTCAAGGACTTCATGTGGGAGGCCCTGAAGGACCCCGCGCCCGGTATCAACATGATCCAGACCGCCGAGAACCTGGCGCGCAAGTACGGCATCACCCGCGAAGAGGTGGACCAGTTCGCCTCCGACTCCTTCGCCAAGGCGGTGGCGGCGCAGCAATCGGGCTTTCACGCTGGTGAAATCGTGCCGGTAGTGACCGAGAAGTTCGAGCTCGAGGGCTATCACGCCCGGGGCATCCGCCTGCAAGGCAAGGTCACCGAGGTCACCACCGACACGCATGCCCGCCCGTCTCCCGTGGAGGTGCTGGCCAAGCTCAGGCCTGTCTACGAAGGCGGTGTGCAGACGGGTGGCAACAGCTCCGCGCTGGTTGACGCCGCGGCGGCCTCCGTCGTCGCCTCGGGCGACTACGCCCGCGCCTGGTCGCAGCGCGCAGGCCGCCAGCCCCTGGGCCGTGTTGTTGCGGCGGCTGCCGTGGGTGTGCCGCCCGAGATCATGGGCATCGGCCCCGCGCCGGCCATCCGCCTGCTCTTGGAGCGCACCGGCCTCACGCTGGACCAGATCGGTCGCGTGGAAATCAACGAAGCGCAGGGCGCGCAAACCCTGGCCGTCGCGCGTGAGCTGGGACTGGACCTGGCGCGTCTGAACGTCAACGGCGGCGCTATCGCCTTGGGCCACCCCCTGGCCGCGACCGGTGTTCGCCTGACCGTTACCCTGGCGCGCGAGATGAAGCGGGCCAAGGTGCGCTATGGAATTTCGTCGGCCTGTGTCGGCGGCGGACAAGGCATTGCCTTGCTGATCGAAAACCCTGAAGTTGCCTGAGCCTCGTCATGCCCAAGACTACGATCTATGAAGTGAAGGTGATGTTCGGCGACTGCGATCCGGCCGGCATCGTCTTCTTCCCCAATTTCAACAAGTGGATGGATGCTTCGTCCCTGCATTTCTTCATGGAATGCGGCATCCCGCCCTGGCGCGAGTTGATCAAGACCACCGGCATCGTTGGCACGCCCTTGCTGGAGATCCACACCAAGTTCATGCGTACCGCCACCTACGGCGAGACGCTGCAGGTGCACACCAGCGTCGAGGAGTGGCGCGACAAGGTGTTCATCCAAAAGCATGTGATCCAGCGCGGCGACACTGTGCTGTGCGAGGGCCGCGAGACGCGAGCCTTCGTGGTCCACCCGCCGGGCGAGCCCGATCGCATCAAGGCCATCCCTGTGCCGGCCGATATCAAGGCCAAGTGCAGCTAGGCCCGCCCTGAAGTTTTTTCCGTTCCGCAACTTTTTTCACCACGAGGAGACAGTCCATGAAACTCAAGAAAATCTCGGTTGCCATCGGCTCCCTGCTGATTGCTGGCGCCGCCCTGGCCGATATCACCATCGGCGTGACCCTGCCCCTGACCGGCCCCGCCTCCGGCCTGGGCATCCCCATGAACAACCAGTTCAAGCTCTGGCCTGCGACCATCGCCGGCGAGAAGATCAAGCTGGTGATCCTGGACGACGCCACCGACCCGACCAACGCCGTCAAGAACGCGCGTCGCTTCGTGACGGACGACAAGGCCGACCTGATCATCGGCTCGGCGGCCACCCCGGGTGCCATCGCCGTGGCCGACGTGGCCATGGAAACCCAGACGCCCCAGCTCGCAGGCTCGCCCGCCCAGTTGCCCCCTGGCAAGGACACCTGGACCTTCCGCCTGCCCCAGTCCAATGCGGTGATGTCGCATGCGGTCGTGGCCCACATGGTCAAACAGGGCGTCAAGACCGTCGGCTTCCTGGGCTACACCGACGCCTACGGCGAAGGCTGGATCAAGGACTTCACGCCCCTGGCCGAGAAGGCTGGCATCAAGGTCGTCGCCGCCGAGCGTTTTGCCCGCACCGACACCAGCGTCACCGCCCAGGCCCTCAAGCTGGTCTCGGCCAACCCCGACGCGATGCTGATCGTCGCCTCTGGCAGCGGCGCCGCCATGCCCCACAAGGCCATCGTCGAGCGAGGCTTCAAGGGCAAGATCTACCAGACGCACGCTGCGGCTACCCGTGACCTGATGCGCGTGGGCGGCAAGGACGTTGAAGGCGCCTACGTGGTCTCCGGCCCCGTGATCGCGCCCGAGCAGCTGCCCGATAGCCATCCTTCCAAGAAGACCGCGGTCGACTTCGTGACCCAGTACGAGAAGGCCAACGGCCCCGGCAGCCGCAACCAGTTTGCGGGTCACTCCTATGACGCGCTGATCGCACTGCAGAAGGCGGTTCCGATCGCCCTGAAGAAGGCCAAGCCTGGCACCAAGGAATTCCGCGCTGCGCTGCGTGAGGCCTTCGAGACCATGGGCCGCACCATCTTCGCCCATGGCGTCATGAACTGGACCAAGGACGACCACTGGGGCTACACCAATGAAACCGGTGTGATCGTCAAGGTCGTCAACGGCGACTGGAAAGTCGAGTAATCGCCACCCCTGTCCGCGCCCCGGCCTGGCCCGGGGCTCGGGCTGTGGAGCGAGCCGCTGCCCGCCTGCGTGGGCGTCACGGCGGCTCTCTCAACCGCCCTCCTTCTTTGCGCTGACCTGGACACTCACATGGATTTCTCGATCGCCAGCATCCTGACGCTCGATGGCGTCACCAATGGCGCCGTCTACGCCCTCCTGGGCCTGGCCACGGTGCTGGTGTTTGCGGTGACCCGCATCATCTTTGTGCCCCAGGGCGAGTTCGTGGCCTACGGCGCGCTCACATTGGCCATGCTCAATGCCGGCCAGGTGCCTGGCACCGTCTGGCTTCTCCTGTGCCTGGCAGGTGTCGCGGCCTTGATGGACGCCCATGCCGCCTGGAAGCGTCACGCGCGCCTTGCGCCGGCCGCCGTGGCGATCCTGCGCACGCTGGCGATCCCGGTGCTGCTGTCGGCGCTGACCTGGTGGGCCGCACCGCATAAGTTTCCGCTGGCGGTGCAGGCCCTGCTGTCCGTCTGCCTGGTCACTGCCTTTGGCCCCTTGGTGTACCGCGTGGCCTATCAGTCGCTGGCCGACGCCACGTCCCTCGTACTGCTGATCGTCTCCATCGGCGTGCACTTCGCGATGACCGGCCTGGCCTTGTTGTTCTTCGGCGCGGAGGGCTTTCGCAACCCGGCCTTCTGGGAAGACCGCTTCCGCTGGGGCCCGGTGACCGTGGGCGGTCAGGCCATCATCATCGTGTTGTCCACCCTGGCCCTGATGGCGCTGCTGTGGCTGTTCTTCGAGCGCACGCTCTATGGCAAGGCGCTGCGCGCCACCGCGATCAACCGCCTGGGTGCACGCCTCATGGGGATTTCCTCGCACGCGGCCGGTCAGCTCACGCTGGCGATGGCGGCCCTGATCGGTGCGCTGTCGGGTCTGCTCATTGGCCCGACCACCACCATCTTTTACGACTCCGGCTTCCTGATCGGCCTCAAGGGCTTTGTCGCTGCAGTGATCGGCGGCCTGGCCAGCTACCCGGTGGCGGCGGTGGGCGCGATCTTCGTGGGCCTGGTCGAATCTTTCGGGTCCTTCTGGGCCAGCGCCTTCAAGGAAGTGATCGTCTTCACCCTGATCCTGCCGATCCTCTTGTGGCGATCCCTCGCCGGCGGCCACAGCGAGGACCACTGACATGCAAGCCTCACTCAAATCCCGCCTGGCGCTCCTGGCCGTCCTGCCTGTCATCGCCTTCCTGCCGCTGCCCGATTTCTGGATCACGCAGCTCAATTACATCGGGCTGTACAGCCTGGTCGTCATGGGCCTGGTGCTCCTGACCGGCGTGGGCGGCCTCACCTCCTTCGGGCAGGCGGCCTTCGTGGGCATCGGTGCCTACACCTCGGCCTACCTGTCGCTGCAGGCCGGCTTCTCGCCCTGGCTCACGGTGTTCGTGGGACTGGCCCTGACCGGCCTGAGCGCTCTGGTCCTGGGCTGGATCACCCTGCGCATGTCGGGCCACTACCTGCCGCTGGCCACCATTGCCTGGGGCCTGTCGCTGTATTACCTCCTGGGCAACCTGGACGCCTTGGGCAAGTACGACGGTCTGCTGGGCGTGCCGCCGCTCACGATCGGCGACCTGAACCTCAGTGGCGGTCGCCCCTTCTTCATCCTGTGCTGGGTGATGGTGCTGCTCGGGGCTTTCGGCCTGCTCAATCTGCTGGACTCGCGCACCGGCCGCGCCATTCGCTCGCTGCGCACCGGCGCGCAGATGGCCGAGGCCATGGGCGTCAACACGCTGCGCTACAAGATCGGCATCTTTGTCGTCGCCGCGCTCTTTGCCTGCGTGTCGGGCTGGCTGTTCGCGCACTTCCAGCGCACGGTCAACCCCTCGCCCTTCGGACTGAAGATGGGTATCGAGTACCTGTTCATGGCGGTGCTCGGGGGCGCGGCCCACATCTGGGGTGCGATCGGCGGTGCGCTTCTGACCAAGCTGCTCGAAGACCAGCTGCAGGTGCTGCTGCCCAAATTGATTGGCACCAGTGGCAGCTACGAGACCATCGTCTTCGGCATCATCCTGGTGCTGGTACTCAAGTTCATGCCGGACGGCCTGTGGTCCTTCGTCGACCAGCGCTGGCCCCGCAAGCGCCGCACCGACACCGACTGGACCGGCGCGCAGCCGCTGTCTGAACGGCCCCGGCCGGCCCGCGGCGAATGCGTGCTGCAGGTCGAGGCGGTACGCAAGGAGTTCGGCGGACTGGTGGCGGTCAACGACATCAGCTTTCAGGTGCATGCCGGCCAGATCATGGGGCTGATCGGTCCCAACGGCGCGGGCAAGTCCACCACCTTCAACCTGATCACCGGCCTGCTCGAGCTCACCTCGGGCCAGGTGAAGTTCCGCGGCGAGACCATCAGCGGCCTGTCCTCGCGCGAGATCGCCACGCGTGGCATCTCGCGCACCTTCCAGCACGTGAAGATGATTCCCGACATGACCGTGTTGGAGAACGTCGCCCTGGGCGCGCATCTGCGCGGCTCCCGGGGGGGCGTGGCGGCCATGCTGCGGATGGAGCGCGGCGAGGAACAGCGCCTGCTGCGCGAGGCCGCGATTCAGCTTGAGCGCGTGGGCATGAAGGATTCCATGCATGAACTGGCCGGCAACCTGGCCATGGGTCCGCAGCGCCTGCTGGAAATCGCCCGCGCCCTGTGCAGCGATCCGGCCTTGCTGCTGCTGGACGAACCCGCTGCCGGCCTGCGCCATAAAGAGAAACAGGCCCTGGCTGCTGTCCTGCGCCAGTTGCGCGAAGAGGGCATGAGCATCCTGCTGGTGGAGCACGACATGGACCTGGTGATGGACGTCTGCGACCGGCTGGTCGTCATGGAGTTCGGCACGCACCTGATGGAAGGCACGCCCGCCGAAGTCCAGCAAAGCCCCGCCGTACGCGCCGCCTACCTGGGCACCGAACACTGAGACCCGCACCATGAATTCCGCTTCGAATTCCACGACGCCCCTGCTGCAGGTCCAAGGCCTGAAGGCCGGCTACGGCAAGGCCGAAGTCCTGCATGGCATCGACCTGCAGGCCGCCGAGGGCGGTGTGATCACCGTCATCGGCCCCAACGGCGCGGGCAAGTCCACGCTGCTCAATGCCCTGATGGGCGTGCTGCCCACGCGCGGTCAGGTCCACTACCAGGGTCAGGACATCGCCACGCTCTCGCTCGAGGAGCGCGTCATGCTCGGTATCGCGCTCGTACCCGAGCGGCGCGAGTTGTTCGGGTCCATGAGCGTGGAGGACAACCTCGTACTCGGCGGCTATCGGCAGTTGCGCCGGGGCAACCGCAGCTGGCGCGAGCAGATGCAGGTGGTGTTCGACCTTTTTCCCCGCCTGAAGGAGCGTCGCGCGCAGGAAGCGGGCACGCTCTCCGGCGGCGAGCGCCAGATGCTGGCCGTGGGCCGCGCGCTCATGTCGCAGCCCAAGCTGCTGATGCTCGACGAGCCCAGCCTGGGTCTGGCGCCGCTGGTGGTGCGTGACATCTTCAAGACCATCGAGCGTCTCTCCGGCACGGGCGTCACCATCCTGCTGGTCGAACAGAACGCGCGAGCCGCTCTGGAAGTGGCCGACTACGGCTACGTGCTCGAAATGGGCGAGCTGGGCCTGCATGGGCCGGCCGCCGATCTCGCCAAGGACCCGCGCGTCATCGACACCTACCTGGGTGCGGCCCGCAAGGCCGCCTGAAACCGTCTTCCGTACCGCCATCGCCATGAATTACCAGCCGCCACTGGAAGACAGCCGATTCATCGCCTTCGACGTGCTGCAGGCCGACCGCGCGCTCGCGGCCCTGCCCGCGTTCGCGGAGGTGGACCGCGACCTCATGACCCAGGTCCTGGAAGAAGCCGGCAAGTTCGTCGCCGACGTGGTGGCGCCCCTGCAGACCGTGGGCGATCAGGTCGGCTGCCACTTCGAGCAGGGCCGCGTCACCACGCCGCCGGGTTTTCGCGATGCGTACCAGGCCTTCTGGCAGGCGGGCTGGCCCGCGCTATCCAGTGCCCCCGAGGACGGCGGCCAGGGCCTGCCCGCCATGCTCGAGGCGGTCCTGTACGAGATGCTCAGCGCCGCCAACCATGGCTGGACCATGGCCCCCGGCCTGCTGCATGGCGCGTATGAATGCATCAAGCACCATGCCAGTGACGACCTGAAGGCGTGGTATCTGCAGAAGGTCGCTACCGGCGAGTGGTTGGCCACGATGTGCCTGACCGAGCCCCATGCCGGAAGCGACCTGGGCCTGGCGCGCACGCGCGCGGTGCCGCAGCCTGATGGCAGCTATCGCCTCACGGGCACCAAGATCTTCATCTCTGGTGGTGAGCACGACCTGTCCGACAACATCGTGCACCTGGTGCTCGCGCGCCTGCCCGATGCACCGCCCGGCCCCAAGGGCCTGTCGCTGTTTCTGGTGCCCAAGTTCATGCCCGATGGCTCGCGCAGCGCGGTGCATTGCGACCGCATCGAGGAGAAGATGGGCCTGCACGGTAGCCCCACCTGCGTGATGCGCTTTGACGACGCCAGTTGCTGGATCGTGGGCGAACCCGGGCGCGGCCTCGCCGCCATGTTCATCATGATGAACGCAGCCCGCCTGCATGTCGCCCTGCAGGGTGTGGGCCTGCTGGATGCCGCGTGGCAGAAGGCGAACGCCTACTCCCTGGAGCGCCGCCAGATGCGTGCGCCGGGCCGAGGCAAGTCCGCTGCCGAAGCCGACTTGATTGCCGAACACCCCGCCATGCGCCGCATCCTGGACACCCAGCGTGCCTGGATCGATGGCGGACGCGTGCTGGCCTATCGCACCGCGCTGGAGCTGGATCGGGCCAAGCACCTGGCCAGCGCCGACCCGGCAGCGGCTGCGAGCGCGCAGCGCTGGTGCAGCCTGATCACGCCGGTCCTCAAGTCGGCCTGGACCGAGCAGGCCTTCGCCGGCGGCAGCGCCTGCCTGCAGGTGCTCGGTGGCCACGGGTACGTCAGCGAATGGGGTATCGAGCAGATCGTGCGCGACTCGCGCGTGGCCATGATCTACGAGGGCACCAATGAGATCCAGGCCATCGACCTGCTGGTGCGCAAGGTGCTCGCCGACGGCGGACAGGGCCTGTCCGCGCTGTTGGTCGACCTGGCCGCGCAGCTGCCCGAAGGCCATGCGGGCCAGGGCCGTGTTCGCCGGCTGGAGGCCGTCACCGCCACGCTGGTCCAGGCCGCGCCTGGCGACGCCACCTTGCCCTATGAGGTGGCCGACGACTACCTGCGCGCTGTCGCTCTGGTCCTGCTCGATTGGGCATGGGCACGCATTGACGCGACGCCGGGCGCGCAGGTGCCGCGCTGGCAGGCGCCGCGCCAGGCGCTGGTCCGACACGTACTGCCCGAGTTCGAGATGCGCCTGCGGATCATCGAAAGCCGATGCGCCGAATCTCGCGAAGGCGCGGTGGCCTGATGGCTGGCGCGTCCACCGCCACGTCGGGCAGCCGCCGTACGGCCGATGCCTTGCCACCGGCGGTGGCCGTCGAGAAGATCGACAGCCACTACCTGGAGAGCCTGATCGGCTACAACGCGCGCCGTGCAGCGCTGGCGGTGATCGATGTCTTTCTCGAGCGCATGGCGGTCTACGCGCTGCGTCCCGTCGATTTCTCTGCGCTGTCCCTGATCCGCCATAACCCGGGCATCACCTCCCGCCAGCTGTGTGGTGCGCTGGGTGTGTTGCCCCCCAACCTGGTGGGCATGATCAACCGCTTTGAAAAGCGCGGGTTGGTGATGCGCCGCCCGCATCCGGTCGACGGCCGGGCCCAAGGCCTGCACCTCACGGACCCGGGCGAGGCGCTCATGGCGCAGGCTGAAACCACGGCTTCACAGCTGGAGAAGGACGTGGCCAGCCGCCTCACCGAACGCGAGCGCACCACCCTGATGACGCTGCTGCAGAAGATCTACCTCTGAGCGCGTGCACGCCAGTGGCGGCCCTGCGGTTCCTATAATTTTTGGAAACCCTCCGGAGTAATTCCATGATTCAAGGAAAGACCGCCCTCGTCACCGGCTCCACCAGCGGCATCGGCCTGGGCGTTGCCGAGGCCCTGGCCCGCCAGGGCGCGAACCTCATGCTCAATGGCTTCGGCGACGCGCAGGGGGCGTTGGATTGCATCCGCGCACTGGGCGTCAAGGCCAGCCACCACGGGGCCGACATGTCCAAGCCCGCCGAAATCGAAGCCATGATGCATGCCGCCGAGCGCGAGTTCGGCGGGATCGACATCCTGGTGAACAACGCCGGCATCCAGCATGTGGCCGCCGTCGAGGACTTTCCCGTGGAAAAGTGGGACGCGATCCTGGCCATCAACCTCTCCAGCGCATTTCACACCATGCGCCTGGCGATTCCCGCCATGCGACGCAGGAACTGGGGCCGCATCCTGAACATCGCGTCCACGCACGGCCTAGTGGCGTCGGCCCAGAAGTCGGCCTATGTGGCAGCCAAGCACGGCCTGGTCGGCCTCACCAAGGCCGCCGCCCTCGAAACCGCCACCACGGGCGTCACCGTCAACGCGATCTGTCCCGGCTGGGTGCTCACGCCTTTGGTGCAAAAGCAGATCGATGACCGGGCCCAGGCGCAGGGCATTCCGGTGGAACAGGCCGCAGCCGCCTTGCTGGGGGACAAGCAGCCCTCCCTGCAGTTCACCACCCCCGAGCAGCTCGGGGCGCTGGCGGTGTTCCTCTGCTCGGACGCAGCCATCAATGTGCGCGGCGCGGCCTGGAACATGGACGGCGGCTGGGTCGCCCAATAGGGCTCGGAGCCATCCGGGCTGCAAGCCCTCAGGCCTGCACCTTCAGCCGAATCGCCTCGACCGCCCAGCCCTGTTCGCGCAGGCGGCCCGTGAGCATGGGCAGCAGCTGGCGCAGCTTGGCCGCTGCCGCATTGCCCTGGACCAGCAGGCACCACTGTGTGCCTTCGATCGGCCCGGCCTTGACCGCGGGCCGCAGGGCTACCGGGATCAGCGACTGCACGGCCTGCAGCCGCTCGCTGGATTCACGCGCCAACTGCGCCAGGGCCGCCAGGGTGGGGGATTCCTCGGCCGCCTGCTGCAGTGAAACGGGGTGCAAGCGTCGGGGTGGGGCGGTGGACATTGGGCGTGCGGGCAGGGCGCCGAGATTATCCCGCACGGTCTGCTCCAGAGGTCGACCCCACCCGCCCGGTGGGTAAAATGCCCGGTTTGACCGCCCGGCCATCCGGCTGGCAGTCTCGCCTCCCTGCACAACTCGTAAAGGATGGCGCCGCCTGGCCGCTCCCGAGGCAGCCTGTCGGACGCCCGTGTCCATGGCCAAGAACTTCCTCACCCAGATCTTCGGTTCGCGCAACGACCGTTTGCTCAAGACCTACCGCAAGACCGTGGACCGCATCAACGCCCTGGAGCCCCAGCTCGAGGCCCTGAGCGACGAGGCCCTGCGCGCCAAGACCCAGGAATTCCGCGACCGCGTGGCCGCCGGCGAAGCGCTCGACGCGATCCTGCCCGAGGCCTTCGCCGTCGTGCGCGAGGGCTCCAAGCGCGTCATGAAGATGCGCCACTTCGACGTGCAGATGCTCGGGGGCATGGCCCTGCACTTCGGCAAGATCGCCGAAATGCGCACCGGTGAGGGCAAGACCCTGACCGCCACGCTGCCGGTGTACCTCAACGCGCTGGCCGGTCAGGGCGTGCATGTCGTCACCGTGAACGACTACCTCGCCAATCGCGACGCCCAGTGGATGGGGCGCCTGTACAACTTCCTGGGCATGACCGTAGGCGTGAACCTCCCGCAGATGCCGCGCGAGCAGAAGCAGGCCGCCTACCGCTGCGACATCACCTACGGCACCAACAACGAGTTCGGCTTTGACTACCTGCGTGACAACATGGTCTACGAGGTGGCCGACCGCGTGCAGCGCGGGCTGGCCTACGCCATCGTCGACGAGGTCGACTCCATCCTGATCGACGAGGCCCGCACGCCCCTGATCATCAGCGGCCAGGCCGAGGACCAGACCGACCTCTACGTCGCGATGAACCGCATCGTGCCCCGCCTGGCGCGCCAGGAGGGCGAGGCTGACCCGCGCACCGGCGAGGGCGTCACCAAACCCGGTGACTTCACTGTCGACGAGAAAAGCCGCCAGGTGTTCCTCACCGAGCAGGGCCACGAGACCGCCGAGAGCCTTCTGCTGGGACTGGGTCTGATCGCCGAGGGCGCCACGCTCTACGACCCGGCCAACATCTCCCTCATGCACCACGTGTACGCGGCGCTGCGGGCCAATCACCTGTACTTCCGCGACCAGCACTACGTGGTGCAGGAAGGCGAGGTGGTGATCGTCGACGAATTCACCGGTCGTCTGATGGCGGGCCGCCGCTGGAGCGATGGCCTGCACCAGGCCGTCGAGGCCAAGGAGGGCGTGTCGATCCAGCCCGAGAACCAGACGATGGCCTCGATCACCTTCCAGAACTACTTCCGCCTGTACGGCAAGCTCGGCGGCATGACCGGCACGGCCGACACCGAGGCCTATGAGTTCCAGGAGATCTACGGCCTCGAGACCGTGGTCGTACCGCCCAATCGCCCCAGCCGTCGCGAGGACCAGCTCGATCGCGTCTACAAGACCACGAAGGAAAAGTACGACGCCGCCATTCAGGACATCCGCGACTGCCACGAGCGTGGGCAGCCGGTGCTCGTGGGCACCACCTCCATCGAGAACTCCGAAATCATCGACCAGCTGCTCGAACAGGCGGGCCTGCCGCACCAGGTGCTCAATGCCAAGCAGCATGCCCGCGAAGCCGAGATCGTCGCCCAGGCCGGCCGGCCCAAGATGATCACCATCGCCACCAACATGGCGGGCCGCGGCACCGACATCGTTCTGGGGGGCAACGTGGAGAAGGCCATCGAAGCGGTCGAAGCCGATACCTCGCTGGACGACGCTGCCAAGGCCTCGCGCATCGCGCAGCTTCGCGAGCAATGGCAAAAGGACCATGCCCACGTGGTGGCTCAGGGTGGCCTGCGCATCATCGCCACCGAGCGCCACGAGTCGCGCCGCATCGACAACCAGCTACGCGGCCGGTCAGGCCGCCAGGGTGACCCCGGTTCGTCGCGCTTTTACCTGAGCCTGGACGATCCCCTCATGCGGATCTTCGCTGGCGAACGGGTCAAGGCCATCATGGACCGCCTGAAGATGCCCGAGGGCGAGGCCATTGAAGCGGGCATCGTCACCCGCAGCATCGAGAGCGCACAGCGCAAGGTCGAGGCGCGCAACTTCGACATGCGCAAGCAGCTGCTCGAATACGACGACGTGGCCAATGACCAGCGCAAGGTCATCTACCAGCAGCGCAACGACATCCTGGATGCGGGTGACCTCGCGGCCCAGATCGAGTCGCTGCGCGAAGGCTGCTTTACCGACCTCGTGCGCCAGTACGTGCCGGTCGAGTCGGTCGAAGAACAGTGGGACCTGGCCGGCCTGGAAAAAGCCCTGGCTGACGAGTGGGGCATGACCGTGCCGTTACAGCAGAAGGTGCAGGTCGCTGACAGCGTCACTGACGAAGACATCGTCGAGGAAGTCAGTGTCGCGGCCCATGCGGCCTTCAAGCAGAAGGTGCAGCAGATCGGCGAGGCCAATTTCACCCAGTTCGAGCGCATGGTGCTGCTGCAAAGCATCGACACCCATTGGCGCGAGCACTTGTCGGCGCTGGACTATCTTCGCCAGGGCATCCACCTGCGCGGCTATGCCCAAAAGCAACCCAAACAGGAATACAAGCGAGAAGCCTTCGAACTCTTTGGTCAGTTGCTTGACTCGGTGAAGAACGAAGTCACGCGCACCCTCATGACCGTGCGTGTCGAATCGTCCGCGCAACTCGATCAGGCTGCCGAAGCCATCGAAGGACGCGCCGAGCGCATCGCCAACGTCACCTACACCGCACCCACTGAGACCGGAGAGCCCGAGACCTCGGTTGATGCCGCCACTGCGCGAGCCGGCGGCGGCATGCCGCGTGTTGGTCGCAACGATCCTTGCCCCTGCGGAAGCGGCAAGAAGTTCAAGCAGTGCCACGGCAAGCTCAATTGAACGCGCGATCGGTCGCCACTGGCGCGAAAGACGCTACTCACGCCTGAGTTGTTCGCTCCGCAGTAAGGCGAAAAGCGCCTCTTCCGCGAAATATTTTGTAAGAACCCCTGTCAGAGATGACAGGGGTTTTTTTGTTACGCGGACTCGTGATGCTCTTCAATTTACGGGTGTTCAACAGGGAGTCCTTTATGACCGCTCTTTCACCTATCCAAAGTGCCGAATTCGTCGCTCCGACAGCGGGCGCCTTTCCTACAGACCGTGTGTCTCAGAGTGCATCGTCGATGAGTGCACTGCGGGGGAGACCCCGCCGCGGGCCGGGCCTGGCTCCGCACTTGCGTCGCCGCATCACGCGCGATTTCCTTCCGCGCTGGCATGGTGAGTGGGGCAGCAAACCTCTGACCCAAGGTCTCGTGCCCGGCGCCGATGCGGTGCGCCTGGACGGCAACGATTACCTGTCCGTTACAGGCCATCCCCGCATCGTCCAGGCGCAGATCGACAGCCTGCGGTGCAACCAGGATGTCGTTGTGCAATCGAGCGTGTTCCAGTTGACGGGTTCTCCGACCCATTGCCTGGAGCGCTTGCTGGCGGACTGGGTGGGTGCAGACTGCGCGCTCCTGTGCCAATCCGGTTATGCCGCCAACCTAGGACTGCTGCAGGTGGTCGCAGATCCTGAGACGCCGGTCTATATCGACAGCCTGGCGCACATGTCGCTGTGGGAGGGCGTGCGCGCCGCAGGGGCCACTGCGCAGGCATTCCGCCACAACGACCCGGCGCACCTGGAGCGGATGATCCAGCGGCATGGCCCGGGCCTGGTGATCGTGGATTCCGTCTACAGCACCACTGGGGCGCTCTGTCCGCTGGCCGACGTGATCGATATCGTGCACCGCCACGACTGCATGGTCCTTGTGGATGAATCCCATTCGCTGGGAACCCATGGCCCACAGGGGCGCGGTCTATGCGCCGAGCTGGGTCTTACCGACCGCGTGCATTTCATCAGCGCCAGCCTGGCCAAGGCGTTCGCCGGGCGCGCGGGCTTCTTCACGATGCCGGATGAATTGCGCTACTACCTCATGTCCAGGAGTTTCCCGAGCATCTTCAGCTCCAGCCTGTTGCCGCATGAAGTCGCTGGCCTGTCTGCGACCTTGGATGTCTTGCGTGACAGCGACGCGGCGCGCGCTCGCCTGCGCCGGCACACGGTGCGTGTCCGCCAGTGCCTGTCCGGATTGGGGTACCCGATCGCACACGGCTCCGAGCAGATCGTGGCGCTTGAGGCCGGACCTGAAGTCAACACGCTGGTCCTGCGCGACGCACTCGAGTCGCGTGGCATCTTCGGTGCGGTCTTTGCGGCCCCTGCGACAGCGCGCAATCGCTCCATGGTCCGTCTCACCCTCAGCGCCGCTTTGACCGACGCGGAGCTGGGGCATCTGGAGCAGGTGGCTGCGGATGTTGCGCCCCTGGTGCGTCCATGGGAGTGGCCCATCGCCCGCCGTCAACGCGCCAACGCCACCCCTGGGGGCGCTTCAGTCGTCGATCCTGCGCCTTGCCTGACCTGAAAGCCAGGCATGGTGACCCTGCAGCGAGGCCGGCAGGGTCGAGGCTGGCAGTTCGTAAAGGGCCGCCAGCAGCGTATCCACTCCTGCCGGCGAAAAAGCCGGCAGGAGTTCGTAGTCGCCCTTGAGCGCCAGCGCCTGCCGAACCTCGACGGGCGCCAGCCGTCTGCCCCGGCGGATATCCTGCAGCCCAGGCCCATCGACGCCATGCAACTCTGCGACTTCAGCCATCGCCGCCAGGCCGTCGCGTGTTTCCAGTTGCAGCCAGCTCACTCGTCCCTCGGCATCCATGCCCAGGACGCCGAAGGGTTGTCCGATCATCACGTACTCGCTCCATTGGCCTGCGGCGTAAGTGCGCAGGGCGGACTGCACACCGGGCGTGCCCAACAGCTTGAGCTGCTCCGGGCGAAGGGTGCATCGCCAGATCAGATCGTGTTGCCGATGGCGTCGGTCGGAAAGCGTCCCCACCGCTTCGATCAGCTGCGCTGCGACATCATCGGCCTGTTTCGGGATGTACTGGTCGATGAGCCCCCGGTTGAAAGCGCCCACCGCAACACGCTCGTCGGCCTGTCCGGTCAGGAGGATGCGTGCGCCCGGCCATTCCGTGAGCTCGCTCAGGACCTGAAGGCCGTCCATGCCCGGCATGGAAAAGTCCACCACGCAGGCCTGGGTCAGGTCATAGCGGTCAGGCGTGCGTGCCCAGTACGCGAGGATCTGCGGGATCAGCGGCTTGCCCTGGCGCCAGAGGTCCACCATGTTCTGCTGATGCCAACGGTCTTGCTCCCAGCGCCGGATCTCTCGGTGGAGGAAATAGATGCACCGGGCGGGTCGTTGGAACATCCGGACATGCCACTGCTGCGGTAGGACCATGGCGAGGACTTCGAGGTACTCAGAATCGTCATCCAGGAACACCACGCTGCCCGGCCTGTGGAACAGGGGAAAACTCATACGAGGGGGAGTTCAATGATGAAGCGGGCGCCACAGCCTGGTGCGGATTCGACCCGGATACTGCCCCTGGACGCATGCACCACCCGCTGGCAAAACGCCAGGCCCAAGCCATGCCCGGTGTCCTGGTTGGTGGAGACAAAAGGCTGGAACAGTCGATCCTGCAGGGTGCTGTCGATGCCGATCCCGCGGTCACGCAACATGATGCGGCCTGCGCGTCCATGCCCGTGTGCCACCGCGACCTGAAGGTACAAGTCGCCCGGCCGGGGAGGCTCGGACAGGCATGCCATGGACCGCAGGGCGTTCTTGATCAGGTTATCGAGGACCTGCGTGAAGAGCGCCTGGGAACTTTGAAATGAAAAGTCTTCGAGTACCTCGACCTGGACGGATCTACGCTCGTAGGCATTGCGGTACGGGAAGCCCTGGACGGCCTTGTGGACGACCTCGGCTGCAGCCACCCTCTCGTGGGGTGGAGGCGGCTGCAGCAGTCGGGCGTTCGTGATCTGCATGTCGATGTGCCGGTTCATCTGGCGTACCGTCGCATGCAGGCGATCTGTGAGCTCGGTAAGTGACCCCCCATGATCTGGCGGTGCCCGACGCGCCTGCTCGCGAAAGCCGTCGCCAATCAGCGCGATGGTCGACAGCGGCGTGCGCAACTCGTGCGCCATGATCCCCATGGTGCCTAGCGCCTGCCTGAGTTGCTCGCGCCGCAGGTTGGAAGAGGAGATGCCCAGAATCAGCCCCATGGACCAAGCAAAGCTGAAGACCACGCCATGGGTGATGGTGTTCTCGATCGAGGTCGGTGGCAACGGTGGCCCGGCGATCGCGAACAGGCCCCAGCCGGCCACCAGCCCCGAGGCAATGCCGATCGTCGCGATGCGCCAATCGGTCAATTGGTAGTAGATCAGGAACATCGCGCACATCGTCGCAAACCAGACCGCGTTGCGCTCATTGCACAGATACATCCAGGTGAAGTAGACCGGCAGGGTGATCCAGAACATCGCGCTCAGAACGATGGTGGCCGTCCGGCTCGGCGGTTGTGCCTGCAGGCTGGGTAGTGCCAAAGGGAGCAAGCCCAGCAGACTCACCGCCAAGCGCTGCCAGAGTCGCTCATACGGCTGAGGGACCCAGTTGGTCCATATGGCATAGAACAGCGGATGCCCGATAGCACACGACAGGCCCAAGGCCCGTATGCGCCACCGCGAGGGGTGCAGGACGGGTTCCACCAGCGGCTGGGGCACTCTGGCGAAGGCAAACAAGCGCGTCCGTGGTGACCAGCGCTTGCAGGAGGCGAGGGACATGAGGTGTTGAAGAGGAGAGGGGCTCGGCAGTACGAGCGATTTCGGCCAGTACGTTCTTTTGTAATGATATGGTGTTACTGAAATCGCCGGGTCGATCTAAAAAATGAGTTCTCCTGTTAACTTTGACAATGTGCGCCTGGACAGCATCCTGAGTGACTGGATGGCGGCATTGAGCGAATTCGCGGTCGCCGCCATCGCGGTGCTCGGGCCGGACCGGTTCGGTGGGGACGATGACCGTCAGGCGCTTTGCGTGCATCCCCCCTCGGCTCGCGACGTCGTGTGTGCGCTGGCCGAGAGCCAGGAGTTCGGAGCGCCGTGGCGGGAATCCGACGCGCCCCTGGTCGCTTGGCAGCACATCGCCCGAAGCTGCCAGCCTGGCGCGTCGAGATGGCGGATGCTCGCTCTGGCCCACGGCTTCAAGACCATGGTGCGCGTGGAGTTTCCCTTGCCGGCAAACCGCGCTTTTGAATGCTTCATGTTCAGTCCGCGCGAACTCGTGGACAGGTCCGACGCCGCGTTGCTGGTGTGGTCCACGCTCAATGTCTGGCCGCTGGTCAAGCGCTGCATTGCCCAGGCGCGCTCATCATTGAGCCCGCGCGAGCGACAATGCCTGATACTCGCCTTCAACGGTCTGACGGCCCGAGAGAGTGCGGATCAGCTGCTCTGCACCGAGAGAACCGTCAACTACCATCTGGCCAACGCGATGGCCAAGCTGAAGGTGGAAAACAAGCTGGCCGCTATCCAGCGCGCCTGCTGGATCGGCGCCATCTGAGGCAGGCTCGCAGAAGAATCGGAGAGTGGGACCCCTACATGTTTCTGGCCATCGATGTCGGCAATACACGCCTGAAATGGGCACTTTACGAGCAGGCACGCCCCGGCGCCTTGGCGGTCGCGCAAGGTGCCGAGTTTCTGGAGAACATCGACAAGCTCTCGGGTGGGGCTTGGCGTGACCTGCCCGCGCCCCGCCAGATGCTGGGTTGCGCGGTCGCTGCGGATGCCGTCAAGATCCGCGTGCGTGAGCAAATGGAAGAGTTATGGGATGTGCCCATGCACTGGGTTCATGCCAGCCCTTCCGAGGCGGGGCTGACCAACGGCTACGACCATCCCACCCGCTTGGGGGCCGATCGCTGGGTTGCCATGATCGGCGCGCGCCACCGCGTCTTGGCCCAGGGCCAGGCGCGTCCTCTGGTGGTGGTCATGGTGGGCACGGCGGTTACGGTCGAGGCGGTCAGTGCAGACGGCCGCTTCCTCGGCGGGTTGATCCTGCCGGGCCACGGCATCATGCTGCGCGCCCTGGAGTCCGGCACGGCTGGCCTGCATGTACCCACTGGCGATGTACGCGAGTTCCCCACCAATACCAGCGACGCGTTGACCAGTGGGGGGACCTACGCCATCGCAGGCGCAATCGAGCGGATGATGACGCACCTGCGCCGGCGCAGCGGGGAGGAGCCCGTGTGCATCATGACTGGCGGCGCCGGCTGGAAGATGGCGCCCTCGATGTCGGTGCCCTTCGAGCTGGTGGACAGCCTCATCTTCGACGGCCTCCTGGAGATCGCGCAGCGGCGCGCGGCCGCCTGAGCTGCCTCGCAGCGGGCAGCCTCAGGCGGGTGGCCGGGCCAGCCAGGCGTTGGCCAGCTGCACCCAATAAGTGGCGCCCAGCGGAATCAGGTCGTCATTGAAGTCGTAACTCGGGTTGTGCAGCATGCAGGGCCCGCCGCCGTGTCCCATCTCGCGGTGCGTGCCGTCGCCGTTGCCGATGAAGCAATAGGCGCCAGGCCGTGCCTGCAGCATGAAGGCGAAATCCTCCGCGCCCATGGTGGGCTCCTGCATGTGCACGTTGTCCGCGCCGACGATGCTCGCCATCACCTCGCGCGCGAAACGCGCCTGCGCTTCGCTGTTCACGGTGGGGGGGTAGTTGCGTTCGAACTCGAACTCGCATTGCGTGTCGTGCGCGGCGCAGACGTGCTCGGCCACCTGACGCATGCGCCGCTCGATCATGTCGAGTACCTCCATCGTGAAGGTACGCACCGTACCCTGCAGCTCGCAGCTGTCCGGCACCACATTGGTGGCCTCGCCGCCGTGGATCATGGTGACCGAGATCACGCCGGCGTCCACCGGTTTTTTGTTACGGGTGATGATGGTCTGAAAGGCCTGCACCATCTGGCAGGCCACGGGCACCGGGTCGATGCCGTTGTGGGGTAGGGCGGCGTGACAGCCTTTGCCGCGGATCGTGATCTTGAACTCGCTGGCCGAGGCCATCACCGGTCCGGGGCTCAGGGCGAAGCTGCCCACCGGCATGCCGGGCCAGTTGTGCATCCCGAAGACGGCCTCCATGGGAAACTGCTCGAACAAGCCGTCCTGGATCATCTCGCGCGCCCCGCCCCCGCCTTCCTCGGCCGGCTGGAAGATCAGGTAGATGGTGCCGTCGAAGTCACGGTTCGCCGCCAGGTGCTGCGCCGCCGCCAGCAGCATGGCGGTATGGCCATCGTGACCGCAAGCGTGCATCTTGCCGGGGTGACGGCTGGCGTGGGCGAAGGTGTTGAACTCCTGCATGGGCAGGGCATCCATGTCGGCGCGCAGACCGATCGCTCGCTCACTGCGGCCGTTCTTCAGGATGCCCACCACCCCGGTGGTGCCCAGGCCGCGGTGAATCGGAATGCCCCACTCGGTCAGCTTGGCGGCCACCAGGTCGGCGGTGCGTTTTTCCTGGAAGCAAAGCTCTGGGTGGGCGTGCAGGTCTCGGCGCAACGCTGCGATCGCCGCGGCCTGGGTGACGATGGAGTCGAGGATTTTCATGGCAGGTTCGCCTGGGGTCGGGAAGGTCAGTTGCCAGTCTAGCCGCGCCGCCGCCAGGGCATCCGAACTGGGCCAGAATGCCACCATGAACGCCCTGACTGCTGCGACCGACGCGCTGGACCCCCGAGCCCTGGCGCTGGCTCAGACTTTGGTTCGCATGAACACCGTGAGCGCCAACTCCAACCTCCAGTTGATCCACTTCGTGCGCGATGAACTGGCGGCCCTTGGGGTACGCGCGCGCCTGACCTACAGCGCCGACAAGACCAAGGCCAACCTCTTCGCCACCCTGGGCGAGGGTCGGCCAGCCGGCGTGATCTTGTCGGGGCACACCGACACCGTCCCCTGGGACGGCCAGGCCTGGCAGGACGACCCCCTGGCGGGTGCCGTGCGCGATGGTCGCCTCTACGGCCGGGGCTCGGCCGACATGAAAGGCTTTATCGGCCTGGCACTGGGCCATGCCCGCCACTTCCTCGAGAGCGACGCGCCCTTTGCCGTCCACCTGGCCCTCAGCTTCGACGAAGAAGTCGGCTGCCTGGGTGTCAAGGAGCTCATCGCGGACCTTCGAGACGCCGGCATTCAGCCGTTGGCGTGCATCGTGGGCGAGCCTACGAACATGGTGCCAGCCATCGCTCACAAGGGGGTGTGGCGCTACCGCTGCTGCGTGCGTGGCAAGGAGGCGCATTCATCGCTCACACCGCAGTCGGTCAATGCGATCGAGATGGCCGCGCGTGTCGTGGGCAAGCTGCGGGATATGGCCGAACGCTTCGAGCGCGAGGAGCCCCGCTACGAAGGCTTCGACGTGCCCTTTTCCACCGCCAGCGTGGGTCAGTTTCATGGCGGCATCGCCGATAACGTGGTGCCGCGCGACGCCGAATTCCGCTACGAGTTCCGCGACCTGCCCACAGCCGACGCCCGCGCGATGCAGGCCGAGCTCATCGCGCATGCGCGCTCGCTCGAGCCCACCATGAAGCGGGTCGCGCCAGATGCGGGCTTCAGCTTCGAGACCCTCTGCGAGGTTCCCGCCTTCCAGGGGTCCGCCGACGATGCAGTCACCCGGCTTGCACAGCGCCTGGCCGGTGAGCGCCGCGTCACCCAGGTGGCCTTCGGCACCGAAGCGGGCCTGTTCAAGACCGCGGGCATTCCCACCGTGGTGTGCGGTCCCGGCAGCATCGAGCAGGCCCACCAGCCCGATGAATATGTGAGTCTCGAGCAGCTCGCGCGCTGCCAGGCCTTTCTGCGCGGGCTGGCTGCCAGCCGCGAGATCGGATAAGCACGATGGGCGCCCGAGAGGCACACCCCGGCGCTGCCCCGTTCACCGTGCGCGGTGCCTGCCCGCACGACTGCCCCGACACCTGCGCCCTGGTGACCACCGTGAAGGACGGCATCGCCACCGAGGTGCGCGGTAACCCCGCCCACCCGATGACGGCGGGTGTGCTGTGCACCAAGGTCTCGCGCTACGCCGAACGTACCCACCACCCCGAGCGCGTCGTCAAGCCTTTGCGTCGCACCGGCCCCAAGGGCGCAGGCCATTTCGAGCCGGTCGGATGGGACGAGGCCCTGAGTGAGATCGCGGCTCGTCTCGGTGCGATCGCCGCGCGCGACCCGCAGGCCATCCTGCCTTACAGCTACGCCGGCACCATGGGCCTGGTGCAGGGCGAGGCGATGGCCGGCCGCTTCTTTCATCGCCTCGGGGCATCGCTGCTCGATCGCACGATCTGTGCAGCCGCTGGCGGCGAGGCCCTGGTGCACACCTTGGGCGCCAAGGTAGGCATGCGGGTGGAATTCTTCGCCGAATCCCGTCTGATCCTGATCTGGGGTAGCAACTCCATCGCCAGCAACCTGCATTTCTGGCGCCTGGCGCAGCAGGCGCGGCGTGCAGGTGCCCGACTTGTGTGCATCGACCCGCGACGTACCGAGACCGCTGAAAAATGCGATGAGCACGTGCAGCTGCAGCCTGGTACCGACGCGGCCCTGGCGTTGGCGATGATGCACGAGCTTGTGGTGAACGACTGGCTGGACCACGACTACATCGCCCGCCATACCCTCGGGTGGGAGGCCCTGCGCGAACGGGCCTTGCAATGGCCGCCCGAGCGCGCTGCCGCGGTGTGCGGTGTGCCCGTGTCGCAGATCCGCGAACTGGCTCGCAACTACGGCACGATGTCTCCGGCGGCGATCCGCCTGAACTACGGCATGCAGCGCGTGCGCGGAGGCGGCAATGCGGTCCGAGCGATCGCTTGTTTGCCCGCATTGACCGGCGCGTGGCGCCATCGCGCGGGGGGGCTCCTGCTGTCGAACTCGGGGCGCTTTCCGGCGCGACGCGAGGCCTTGCAACGCCCCGACCTGCTCGGCGAGCGCCGTCCCCGCACCATCAACATGAGCACCATTGGCGACGACCTGCTGCGGTCCGCCTCGCCTGCATTCGGTCCGCGCATCGAGGCGGTGATCGTCTACAACAGCAACCCGTTGGCCGTGGCGCCAGACTCCGGTCGTGTGGTGCAGGGCTTCGCACGCGAGGACCTGTTCACGGTGGTCCTGGAGCATTTCCAAACCGACACCGCCGACTACGCCGACTACGTGCTGCCCGCCACCACGCAGCTTGAACACTGGGACATCCACGGCGCCTACGGTCACACCGACGTCCTGCTCAATCGCCCCGCCATCGCCCCCGTGGGAGAGGCGCTGCCCAATACCGAAATCTTTCGTCGCCTGGCGTCGCGCATGGGGTACACCGACCCGTGTTTCTCCGAGGATGATGAAAGCCTGTGCCGCACCGCCTTTGCCGACGTGGTCGATTTCGAGCGCCTGCTGGCCGACGGGTTCGCGCCCTTACCCGTCCACGAGGCGCCCTTCGCGCAGGGCGGCTTCTCCACACCTTCGGGCCGCTGCGAGTTTTTCAGCGAACGCCTGGCGCGCCGCGGGATGGACGGCCTGCCCGATCACGTACCGAACTACGAAACCCCCGGCAGCGACACCCGGTATCCGCTGGCCATGATCTCTCCGCCCGCGCGCCATTTCCTCAACTCCAGCTTCGTCAACGTCAAGAGCCTGCGTGATATCGAGGGCGAGCCGGTGCTTGAAATCAGCGCGCAGGACGCCGCTACACGCGGCATCACCTCGGGCCGCGTGGTGCGCGTGTTCAATGATCGCGGCGACTACCACTGCAAGGCCATCATCTCGGATCGTGCGCGCCCAGGCGTGGTCAACGGCCTGGGCATCTGGTGGCGCAAGCTGGGACCGCGGGGCACCAACGTGAACGAGTTGACCAGCCAGAAGCTCACGGACCTGGGCCGCGGTCCGGTGTTCTACGACTGCCTGGTCGACGTGCAAGCGCTGTGAACCGCCGCCGGGTGGTCAGGATCGCGGCCGCTGCAGTGGTCGGGGCTGCCGTGCTGGGCCTGGCCGGATGCGCCAACCTGGGCTACTACTGGCAATCGGCCAGCGGGCATGTGCGGGTGATGAATGCGGCCCGCCCTGTGTCCGATTGGTTGCTGGACCCGCAGGCCGACGAGCGCCTCAAGCGCCAGTTGCAGACAGCGCAGCGGATCCGCACCTTCGCCACCCGTGCGCTGCACCTGCCGGACAACCCCAGCTATACCCGCTATGCCGACCTGCGACGCAGTGCGGTGCTCTGGAATGTGGTGGCGGCGCCGCCGCTGTCGCTCACGTTGCGGACCTGGTGCTTTCCCGTGGCTGGTTGCGTGGGCTATCGGGGTTACTACGACGAGGCGAAGGCTCAGGCCGAAGCGGACGCCCTGCGCGGGCAGGGCCTGGATGTCGCCGTGTACCCGGTGCCGGCGTATTCCACGCTGGGGTGGATGAACTGGGCGGGCGGTGATCCGCTCCTGAACACCTTCATCCATTACCCCGAAGGCGAGTTGGCGCGGCTGGTCTTGCACGAACTCGCGCACCAGGTGGTCTACATCAAGGACGACACCGCGTTCAACGAATCCTTCGCCACCGCCGTCGAGCGGCTAGGGGTTCGGCAGTGGCTGGAGAGCGAGGCCGACGAAACGGCGCGACGCGAGTACGCGCAGGTGCGCCAGCGCCGTGAGCGGTTCCACGCCCTGACCCGGACGACGCGCGAGCAGCTGGCGGCAGCCTACGCCACGCACCCCTCCTCTGCGCTCGGGTCCGAGGCCTTGTTGGCGCGCAAGCAGGGCATTCTGCAGAATTTTCGGGACCGCTATGCGCAGTTGCGGGCCACCTGGGAGGGTGACCCGGTGCGCTGGCGGACCCTCGATCGCTGGGTGGCACAGGCCAATAACGCGGCTTTCGGGGCGGAGGCCGCCTACGACACCTGGGTACCCGCTTTCGAAGCGCTGTTCGAGCGCGAGGGCCGCGACTGGCGGCGGTTCTATGATGCGGTCAGACAGCTGGGCGACATGCCGCGCGCCCGCCGCGAAGACCTCTTGAAAGAACTCTCACGTGCCTGATTTGCGCATACGCCGCGACCACGACCTGGGCCTGCCCGAAGCCCGAAAAATTGCCGAAGACTGGATCCGCAGTGCCCAGACGCAGCTGCACATGGCCTGCACCCACCACCCCGGTGAGACCATGGACCGCATCGCCTTCACCCGCAGCGGCGTGAGCGGCGAGTTGCGGGTGGCGGGTGACCGGTTCGAGCTCGATGCAAAGCTGGGCTTTTTACTGGGGGCCTTCAAGGACCGGATCGAGCAGGAGGTCTCCAAGAACCTGGACGAGTTGCTGGCCAAGCCTCGCGGCAACCCACCTGGCCCGGCCTGAATCGCGCCGGCCTGCCCTCAGGAGAGCGAGGCGACCAGGTCGATGTACTGCTGCATGGCGTCTTCGGCCGCCATGCCTTTCAAGCCATTCCAGGCGTCCCATTTGGCCCGCCCCACCATGTCGGAGAAGCCGGGGCGTTCGCCTTCGGCATCGCCGGCGCTGGCCTGCTTGTAAAGGGCGTACATCTTCAGGAGCGTGGTGTTGTCGGGGCGCTGCGTGAGCTCGCGCGAGTCGGCGACGGCGGTTTCGAAAGCGGTCTGAAGATCAGGCATACGGGCGATATTACCTGTGGGCCTGGATGCGATAATTTTTCACATGATCCTCGTCACCGGCGGCGCCGGCTTCATCGGCGCTAATTTCGTTCTGGACTGGCTGGCTCAGGACGATGAGCCTGTGGTCACCCTCGACAAGCTCACCTACGCTGGCAACCGCGAGAACCTTGCCGCCCTGGAGGGCGACGCCCGCCATATCTTTGTGCAGGGCGACATCGGCGACACCGCGCAGGTGGCGAGTCTGCTCGCACAGCACCGTCCGCGCGCAGTCCTCAATTTCGCCGCCGAATCGCATGTGGATCGCTCCATCCATGGCCCGGGTGACTTCATCCAGACCAATGTGGTGGGCACCTTCCGACTACTTGAGGCGGTACGCGCGCATTGGGAGGCCCTGCCGGCCCGCGAGCGCGAGGCCTTTCGCTTCCTGCATGTGTCGACCGACGAGGTGTACGGCACCCTTGCGCCCTCGGACCCGGCATTCACCGAGTCGCATCGCTACGAGCCCAATAGCCCCTATTCGGCCAGCAAGGCCGCCAGCGACCACCTGGTACGCGCCTGGCACCATACCTATGGCCTGCCGGTGCTCACCACCAACTGTTCGAACAACTACGGGCCGTATCACTTCCCCGAAAAGCTCATCCCCTTGATGATCGTCAACGCCCTGGCGGGCAAGCCGCTGCCGGTCTACGGCGACGGCATGCAGGTTCGTGACTGGCTGTATGTGAAGGACCATTGCAGCGCCATCCGCCGCGTGCTGGCGGCAGGCCGCCTGGGCGAGACCTACAACGTCGGCGGCTGGAACGAGAAGCCCAATATCGAGATCGTGAAGACGGTGTGTGGCCTGCTCGATGGCCTGCGCCCGCGCGCCGACGGCGCGTCCTATGCCAGCCAGATCACCTACGTCAAGGACCGTCCGGGTCACGACCGCCGCTACGCCATCGACGCTCGCAAGATCGAGCGCGAGCTGGGTTGGAAGCCTGCCGAGACCTTCGAAACTGGCATCCGCAAGACTGTGCAGTGGTATCTGGACCACTCGCAGTGGGTGCAGCGGGTGCAAAGCGGGGCCTACCGGGAGTGGGTGCGACAGCACTACGCGAGCGAATAGCCCACGCCATGAAGATTCTCCTGTTCGGAAAGAACGGCCAACTGGGCTGGGAGCTGCAGCGTAGCCTTGCACCCCTGGGCGAGCTGGTCGCCCTCGGGTCGCACGGCGAGTCGCTGCCCTGCGACTTCAACGCGCCGGACCGCTTGGCCGACACCGTGCGGCAGGTGCGGCCTGACGTGATCGTCAATGCGGCGGCGTACACCGCGGTGGACCGGGCAGAAGCCGACCGCGAGATGGCGCATCGGGTCAATGCACTCGCACCTGGCGTGCTGGCGCAAGCGGCCCAGGCCTGCGGCGCGTGGATGGTCCATTTCTCCACCGACTACGTGTTCGATGGCAGCGGCCGAACGCCCTGGCGCGAGGGCGACCCGACCGGACCTCTGAACGTGTATGGCGCGACCAAGCTCGAAGGCGAACAGCGCGTGATACAGGCCTGTGCTCGCCACCTCGTGCTGCGAACCAGCTGGGTCTATGCCGCGCGGGGGGGCAACTTCGCCCGCACCATGCTGAGGCTGGCGCAGGAGCGCGAACGCCTGTCCGTGGTCGATGACCAATTCGGTGCGCCCACCGGTGCGCCGCTTCTCGCGGATGTCACCGCCCATGCTTTGCTCGCCGCACGGGATCACCCGACCCGAGCCGGCGTGTACCACGTGGCGGCCAGTGGCGAGACCACGTGGCATGCCTACGCACGCCACGTGCTGGCCTGCGCCCAGGCGCAGGGCCTGGCGCTGCGGGCCACGCCTGACCGTGTCGACGCCGTGCCTACCAGCGCATTCCCCACGCCCGCGCGGCGACCTGCCAATTCACGGCTCGACACGCGCGCCTTGACTTCGGCGTTTGGCCTGGTCTTGCCCGACTGGCGCTTGGGCGTGGACCGCATGCTGGCTGACATCCTGCCGGGGCTCGCGGGAGCGAGCTCCTGTTGAAGTAGAGTCACGCGCATGCTGATCCTGATCATTGTGAGTACGGTCATCGCCGCGCTGGCATGCGCCGTGTTGCGCCGAATCGGCGGGTCGATTGCCCGTCGCTACAGCCTGGACATGCCGCAGCGTTTTCACGCAGGCCACGTCCCGCGGCTGGGTGGCGCCGCCATGATGCTGGGCTGCACGGTCGGTTGGGCCTGGGGCTTGGTCATCACCTCGGCGGCCGCGCCGCTCACCTGGATGCAGGTCGGAGGCTGGTGGCTGACGATGCTGATCGCCGCCGGTGCCGGGCTGGCCGAGGACATCACCCACCGGGTCGCAGCCCGTTGGCGCATGCTGCTCACAGTGCTGGCCGGCGCCACGGCTGCCGTCGCCTTGGGCCTGCACATCGGTCCACTGGACCTGGCCGTGCTGAAACCTCTCTGGGCCGCAGCCCCTTGGCTCGGCACCCTGCTCGCGGTGGTCGCGGTCGCAGGGCTGCCCAATGCCTTCAACCTGATTGACGGCTACAACGGTCTGGCCGGTACCGTAGCTCTGATCTGCTGCCTCGCCATTGCCTGGGTGGCGTTGCAGGTCGGTGACCTTGAACTCACGGCCCTGGTGCTGGTGGCCGCGGGGGCGACCTTCGGCTTCCTCCTTTGGAACTATCCGCGCGGCTTGATCTTTGCGGGTGACGGTGGCGCCTACCTCTGGGGTGCGGTCATTGCCGTGGCCTCGATCCAGCTGGTGCAGCGGCATGCACAGGTCTCGCCCTGGTTTCCGGCGCTGCTGCTGATCTACCCGGTCTGGGAAACCCTGTTCTCGATCTACCGCAAGCTCGCGCGCGGCCAGTCCCCCGGCGCGCCGGACGCGCTGCATTTCCATCAGCTGATCTACCGCCGCATCGTGCGTCCCATCGCGCACGAGGATCCAGCCCGTCGCATGCTCGCGCGCAACAACCGGACCACCCCCTACCTCTGGGTGCTGGCTCTGCTGGCGGCCTTGCCGGCGGTTGTCTTCTGGCGCGACACCGACACGCTCATGGCGTTTTGTGGCCTGTTCATCGCGAGCTATGTCGTGGCCTACGTCGGCATCGTTCGTTTCAGGGTCCCGCGCTGGCTGCGCGGTTAGCCGGACTGTGCAGCCCTTTGGGGCACAATTTGCAGCACTCTGATTGCTGACCGCCCATGTCCTCCGACCCGACCCCCCTTGCCTCCACCGCCAAGGCCGATATCCTGGCTCAGGCCCTGCCCTATATCCGCAAGTTCCACGGCAAGACGCTCGTCATCAAGTACGGTGGCAACGCGATGACCGACCCGGCCTTGCAGAAGGCCTTTGCCGAGGACGTGGTGCTCCTGAAGCTGGTGGGCATGAACCCGGTCGTCGTGCACGGCGGCGGCCCGCAGATCGAGACGGCCCTCAAGCGCCTGGGCAAGAAAGGTGAATTCGTCCAGGGTATGCGCGTGACCGATGCCGAGACCATGGAGGTGGTCGAGTGGGTGCTCGCTGGCGAGGTGCAGCAGGACATCGTGGGCCTGATCAACCAGGCGGGCGGTAAGGCCGTGGGCCTGACCGGTCGCGACGGCGGCCTGATCCGCGCGCGCAAGCTGCGCCTGGTCGACCCGACGGATCCCGGCAGGGAGCACGACGTCGGCCAGGTCGGCGACATCATCGGCATCGACCCCTCGGTGGTGAAGGCCCTGCAGGACGACCAGTTCATCCCCGTGGTCAGTCCTATTGGCTATGGCGAGGCCAACGAGAGCTACAACATCAACGCCGACGTGGTGGCGGCCAAGCTGGCCACCGTGCTGCAGGCCGAGAAGCTGCTGATGCTGACCAACATTCCCGGGGTGCTGGACAAGCAGGGCCAGCTGCTGCCTGAGCTGACCATGAAGCGCATTGACGAATTGGTGGCGGACGGCACCATCTCCGGCGGCATGCTGCCCAAAATCGCTGGCGCGCTGGACGCGGCCAAGAGCGGTGTGAACTCCGTCCACATCATCGATGGTCGGGTACCGCACGCCCTGTTGCTGGAAATCCTCACCGAACAGGCCTTTGGCACCATGATCCGCTCGCACTGAGCGGCGTCCCGATCGGCTGGACAACGCCTCCTTAAAAGTACTTCTTTTGTAGCACATCATGTGCTACCGTCGTGCTAAAGGATGGATTTGTCATGCGACTTTTGCTCGTGGAAGACGACCTCATGGTCGCCAGTGGCATCAAGCTGGGACTCACCGACGCCGGCTACGCGGTGGACTGGGTGGGCAGCGGGGAGCGCGCTGAAGAGGTGTTGCGCACCGAAACCTTTGATGCGGCCATCATCGACATCGGACTGCCCCGAATGGACGGCCTGGACCTGACCCGGCGGCTGCGGCGGCCAGACATGGCGAGCGCCTCCATGCCGGTGCTCATCTTGACGGCGCGCGACGGACTGAACGACCGGGTGCGCGGGCTGGACCTCGGGGCTGACGACTACATGATCAAGCCGTTCGAGCTGCCCGAACTGCTGGCCCGATTGCGTGCCCTGTTACGGCGCTCGCAGGCCGCCACCTCCTCGGTCCTGTCGTTCGGCCCCTTGGAGCTGGACACCGCTACTCGCCGCGCTGGCGCCCGCCACAACGACCAGTTCACCCCCATCGAGCTCGGGCCGCGCGAGTGGACCGTGATGGAGTACCTGCTGCTCAATGCCCCCAAGCCCGCCAGCAAGGACAAGCTGCTGCAGGCGCTCACCGGCTGGGACAAGGAGATCACGCCCAACGCGGTGGAGGTCTACATCTCGCGACTGCGCGGCAAGCTCGAGCCGCACGGGGTGGCCCTGCGGTCCATCCGCGGCTTCGGCTACCGCCTGGAAATGCACGACACCGCCGCTGCCGCGTGATCCCGGCGCCGCTGACGCCCCCGGCTACGCCGGGTCTGGCCGATCTCGCCGACAGCAGCGTGACTTCGCCGGCCGAGGGCGGGCATATGCTCTCCGGGCTGCGCCGACGGTTGCTGGTCCTGATTCTCGGGCCGCTGCTGCTGCTCGCCTTCACCAGTGCCTGGCTGGAGTACCAGGCTGCGGGCAGCGTGACCGAACTGCAGGACCAGCAGCTACTTGCATTACAGCCCCTCATGGCCGACTCCGTGATCCCCGCCGGTGAGGACGCGCGGGGGCCGACCCTGTTGATGCTGGCCCCGGAGGTCGAGCAGTTCCTGGCGGCACGACCGGGCACGTCGGCGTATGCCATCCAAGATGCTGTCGGACGCCTGCTGCACGGCGAGGAGTGGTTGGTCGGGCCGGGAGTGCCTTCGCGCCTGCCCGAGTTCGGGCGCGACGAGCACCAGGGCATGACCTGGCGCATCCTGCGCCAACGCCACCCGACGGCGACGGGCGAGCTCACCATCACTCTGGCCGATGCGTCCAATCCCCAGCAGCGCTGGGCCCGCGCCATCCTCCTGAAGGTGCTTTTGCCGCACCTGGTCATCATCGCCGCGGCGGCAGTCGCGGTCCATTGGGCGGTCGATCGCGCCCTGCGACCCCTGCTGGAGCTGACCGAGGTGGTCGAACGGCGCTCGCCCCAGGACCTCAGCGCGATCGACCTGCTGGCCTCGCCGCGCGAGGTGCGGCCGCTGATCGCGGCGCTCAACCGCCTGTTCGGCCTCGTCGAAGCGCAGGCCGAGGGGCAGCGGCGCTTCATTGCAGACGCGGCCCACCAGCTGCGCACGCCGCTGGCCGGCTTGCAGGCCCAGGTGGAGGCCTGGGCCCAGGCGGCCCGCCGCATCTCGCCGCCGGGAGGGCGAGGCACCATGCTGGTTCCCGTGGAGCAGATCGAGAAGCTGCGCAGCGCCACGCGCCGTACCTCCCAGCTGGCCAATCAGCTGCTGGCCCTGTCGCGCGCCGATGCCCGCAGCATGACGGCCCAGCCCATGGAGCGGGTCGAGCTCAAGCCGATGTGCGAGTCGCTGCTGGAGTCCTTTCTGGACGCGGCCTCGGCCAAGCAGATCGACCTGGGTTTGGAGGCACAGCCCGCCGCGGCACTGGGCTACGAGTGGCTGCTGCGCGAGTTGCTGGCCAACCTCGTGGACAACGCCGTCAAATACACGCCCGAGGGTCGCACCGTCACCATCCGCTGCGGGCCCGCGGAGCGGGGCGCTTTCGTGGAAGTCGAAGATGACGGGCGAGGCGTGGCCCCCGAGGACCTGCCTCACCTGTTCGACCGCTTCTACCGCGTGCCAGGCACCCAGGGCGAAGGCACGGGTCTGGGCCTGGCCATCGCCCAGGAAATCGCCCGCGTGCATCACAGCCAGTTGCAGCTCGAATCCGGAACGGGGGGGCGTGGCCTGCGGGTCACGCTGCGACTGCCAGCTTGAGGCCTCAGTCCAGGGAAGGCCTGCGACGCACGTGAGCGCGTACTTTCTCGTCCGATCCAAGGGGCTCGGCTGTGCGAGAATCCTGAAACACTTTGCTGCCCCCCCATGCCCGACGCCGATCCGACCCCCCAGGCCGACTCACCCGACGCCACCGAATCCGCTTCGACGGGCACTCCGGCCCGCAAGCGTCCGAAGCCCGGCGAGCGCCGCGTACAGATCCTGCAGGCGCTGGCCACGATGCTGGAGCAGCCGGGCGCCGAGCGCATCACGACGGCCGCTCTGGCGGCGCGGCTGGCGGTGAGTGAAGCCGCCCTGTATCGCCATTTCGCGAGCAAGGCCCAGATGTTCGAGGGGCTGATCGACTTCATCGAGCAAAGCGTGTTTACCTTGGTGAACCAGATCCAGGAGCGCCAGGCCGAGCCGGTGCGGCAGGCCGCAGCCATCGCCACCTTGCTGGTCCAGTTCGCTGAGCGCAACCCGGGCATGACCCGCGTGATGGTGGGCGACGCGCTGGTGTTCGAGAACGAGCGCCTGCAGCAGCGGATGAACCAGTTCTTCGATCGCATCGAGTCCACCCTCAAGCAGTGCCTGCGTGCCGGAGCCGACGGTTCCGCCACACCCACGGTGGAAGCCCAGGTGCGCGCCTCGCTGCTCACCGCCTTCGTGGTGGGTCGACTGCAGCGCTTTGCCCGCTCCGGCTTCAAGCGCCTGCCCTCTGAGCACCTTGAGGACAGCCTCGCGCGCATCCTTTGATTCCCCCGGGCGCCTTGCCAGGCGCACCGTGTGCAAGCCCTGGCCCCTGCGGGCCCACAACGAGACGAAAGAAGACAACGATGAAACTGGTGCGCTATGGCAACCCCGGCAAGGAAAAACCGGGCCTGATCGACGCAGACGGAAAACTGCGTGACCTCTCCGGTGTCGTGGCCGACATCGGTCCCGATCAGCTCGGTGGCACGGGCCTGGCCAAACTGCGCAAGGTCAATGCAGCCAAGCTGCCGCTGGTGCGCGGCAAGCCGCGTTTCGGCTGCCCGGTGTCGCAGGTGGGCAAGTTCATCGCCATCGGCTTGAACTACGCCGATCACGCCGCCGAATCGGGCGCGCCGATCCCCAAGGAGCCGGTCGTCTTCATGAAGGCCACCACCTGCATCCAGGGTCCGAACGATCCGGTCATGCTGCCCAAGGGCTCGGTCAAGAGCGACTGGGAAGTGGAGCTGGGCGTCGTGATCGGCACCCGTGCCCGCTACGTCACCCGCAAGGATGCCCTATCTCACGTCGCTGGCTACTGCCTGATCAACGACGTGAGTGAGCGCGAATACCAGCTCGAACGCGGCCCCCAGTGGGACAAGGGCAAGGGCTGCGACACCTTCGGCCCCATCGGCCCCTGGCTGGTGACGCCCGACGAAGTGGGCAACGTGCAGCGTCTGGACATGTGGCTGGACCTCAATGGCCAGCGCATGCAGACCGGCAATACCCGAACCATGATCTTCGACGTGGCCAAGATCGTGAGCTACCTGAGCGAATTCATGACCCTGATGCCCGGCGACATCATCACCACCGGCACGCCGCCCGGCGTCGGCCTGGGCATGAAGCCCCCGCTGTACCTCAAGAAGGGCGACGTCATGACCCTGGGCATCCAGGGCCTGGGCGAGCAACGCCAGGAAGTCGTCGCCTTCAAGCGCTGACACTCGTTCCCACGCATCAAAAAACCCCCACGAGCGGCCCGCCCTTACCCGGCGGGCCTTTTTTTGCCTCAAAATAGAACGGTCGTTCGATTTCTCTTCCGTGATGCCCGCCGCCGAAACATCCGCCAAGCCCGCACGGTCCTTGCCCAAGGGGCAGCAGACCAAGGCCGCCATCATCGATGTGGCGCTCGCACTGGCGCATCAGATCGGTCTGGAGGGCCTGTCGATTGGCGCCTTGGCCGATGCGGCCCGCATGAGCAAATCTGGCGTGTTCGCTCATTTCGGTTCGCGCGAGGAGTTGCAGATCTCGGTGATCCGCGAATACCACCGCCGCTTCGAGGACGAGGTGTTCTATCCCGCGATGCAGTCGTCGCGTGGCCTGCCACGCCTGCGCGCGCTGTTCGCAAACTGGATGCAGCGTGCCGCCGTCGAACTCGACTCCGGCTGCCTGTACATCAGCGGTGCGGTGGAATTCGACGACCGTCCTGGCCCGGTGCGCGATGCGCTGGTGCAGTCGGTGCAGCTATGGCATGCGGCCCTGCGCCGAACTATCGCCCAGTCCCGCCAGGCGGGCCATTTGCGTGCCGATGTCAGCGAAGACCAGGTGCTGTTCGAGATTCATGGCCTGATCCTGGCCCTGCATTACGAGACGCGCCTGCTGCACAGCCCGGGCGCGATCGCGCGTGCCGAAGCCGGCTTTGAACGGATCCTGGGCCATTTCCTCGTCGACCGGCCTGAAGCCCCCGTGCGCTGAGCGCCCCAAGACCCAACGTATTCCTTCATCCCTTCCGAATCCTTCGATTTTCAGGAGACCTTGCTGCCATGCCTACCTACACCCCGCCACTGCGTGACATGCAGTTCGTGATGCATGAAGTGCTTCATGTCGCAGACGACTACCGCGCCATGCCGCGCCACCAGGATGTCGATGCCGACACCATCAACGCGATCCTCGAAGAAGGCGGCAAGTTCGCCAGCGAAGTGATCCTGCCCCTGAACATCAGCGGCGATACCGAGGGCTGCACCCTGGATCGCAAGACCCACGAGGTCACCACCCCGGCAGGTTTCAAGGCGGCGTTCGCGAAGTACGTGGAAGGGGGCTGGCCCGCGCTCTCGGCCGATCCGGCCTACGGCGGCCAGGGGCTGCCCATCGTCGTGAACCAGTGTTTCTACGAAATGCTCAATTCCGCCAACCAGGCCTGGACCATGTACCCGGGCCTGACGCATGGCGCCTACGAGTGCCTGCACGCGCATGGCACCGACGAACAGAAAGCGATGTACCTGCCCAAGCTCACCTCGGGCGAGTGGACCGGCACCATGTGCCTGACCGAGCCGCATTGCGGCACCGACCTGGGCCTGTTGCGCACCAAGGCCGAACCGCAGCCCGATGGCAGCTACCGCCTCTCGGGCCAGAAGATCTTCATCTCCGCAGGCGAGCACGACTTCGTTCCGAACATCGTGCACCTGGTGCTGGCCCGCATGCCCGACGCACCTGCGGGCAGCAAAGGCATCAGTCTCTTCATCGTGCCCAAACACCTGGTGAAAGCCGACGGGTCCTTGGGCGAGCGCAACGGCATCTACTGCGGCGGCCTCGAGCACAAGATGGGGATCCATGGCAACGCCACTTGCCAGATGGTGCTCGATGGCGCGGTGGGTACGCTGGTGGGCCAACCCAATAAGGGCCTGCAGGCCATGTTCGTGATGATGAACGCCGCGCGTATCGGTGTGGGCATGCAGTCGCTGGGCCTGACCGAGGTGGCCTTCCAGAATGCGCTGGCGTATGCCAAGGACCGCATTCAATCGCGTAGCCTCACTGGCCCCAAGCACAAGGACAAGCCGGCCGATTCCATCCTGGTCCACCCGGACGTGCGCAAGATGCTTCTGACCGCCAAGGCTTACGCTGAAGGTGGGCGCGCGCTGAACCTGTTTTGTGCGCTCCTGATCGACCGCGAGCTCAATCACCCCGACGAGAAGGTGCGCAAGGACAGCGCCGAGCTCGTGGCCCTGCTCACGCCCATCGTCAAGGCCTTCATTACCGACAACGGCCACATCGCCACCAATGCCTGCCTGCAGGTGTTCGGCGGACACGGCTTCATCAAAGAATGGGGAATGGAGCAGTTCGTTCGGGACAACCGTATCAACATGATCTACGAGGGCACCAACACGATCCAGTCGCTGGACCTGCTGGGGCGCAAGGTGCTGGGAAATAACGGCGCCACGCTCAAGAAGTTCGGCAAGATGGTGGCGCAGCTGGTGGAAGAAGAGGGCGTCAACGAAAAGATGGCCGAATTCATCAACCCGTTGGCCTATCTGGGCGACCAGATGACGAAGTTCACCACCGAGATCGGTTTCAAGGGTTTCCAGAACGCCGATGAAGTCGGTGCTGCGGCCGTCGATTACCTGCGGGTGGCCGGTCACCTGGTGTTCGGCTACTTCTGGGCGCGTATGGCGCAGGTAGCCCTGCGCGAGATCGCTGCGGGCAACACCGATCCCTTCTACCAGGGCAAGTTGCAGACGGCGCGCTTTTACTTCGCCAAGCTGTTCCCCGAAACCGCAACACTCATGCGTACCGCACGCGGCGGCGCCCGCGTGCTGATGGACACCGCGGAGGCCCTGGCATGAGCAAGACACTGATCGCCCTGGCGCTGTGCGCCGCTGGCTGCGCCTCGGCGCAAATGACCCCGGTGGGCGTCTGGCACAGCATCGACGACAAGACCGGCGAGACCAAGGCCGAGATCCGACTGGCCGAAGCCGATGGCGTGGTGCGCGGTCGCATCGAAAAGCTTTTGCGCAAGGGCGCCGACCTGAACGCCCGCTGCATCGACTGCGAAGGTGATCGAAAGGACCAGCCGGTGATCGGTCTGGAGATCATCCGCGGGGCCCGCAAGGTGGCGGGCAAGGACGTGTGGGAAGGCGGCAAGATCCTGGATCCGGAGAACGGGCGCGACTACGCCCTTCGCCTCACGCCCATCGAGGGCGGGCGCAAGCTCGAGGTCCGTGGCTCGATCGCCTTCATCGGCCGAACGCAGACCTGGGTGCGCGTGCCATGAACGCACCACAAATGCCGCGCGCGCTGCGCGTGAAGAAAGTGGCGGTGCTCGGTGCCGGCGTGATGGGCGCCCAGATCGCGGCGCATCTGGTGAACGTCCGGGTGCCGGTGGTGCTGTTCGATCTGCCTGCCAAGGGATCCGACGGCGCGGTGGCGGCCTCCGAAGCGGCCCGTAATGGCATCGTGACCCGGGCCATCGAGGGCCTGAAGAAGCTCAAGCCTTCGCCCTTGGGTGTGCCCGACGAGGCCACGTTGATTCAATCTGCCAACTACCAGGATCACCTGGGCCTGCTCAAGGACTGCGACCTGGTGATCGAGGCCATCGCCGAGCGCATGGACTGGAAGCTGGACCTGTACCGGCAGATCGCGCCACATGTGGCGCCTCACGCCATCCTGGCGTCCAATACTTCGGGCCTGTCGATCACGAAGCTCTCCGAGGCCCTGCCCGAAGCGATCCGCCCGCGCTTTTGCGGCATCCACTTCTTCAACCCGCCGCGTTACATGGCCTTGGTGGAACTGATCGCCACGCCCGCGACGCAAGCGTCCATCCTGGACGATCTGGAGACCTTCGTCACCACCGCGCTGGGCAAGGGCGTGGTACGGGCCAAGGACTCGCCCAACTTCATCGCCAACCGCGTGGGTATCGCCGGCATGCTGGGAACCATGAAAGAGGCGCAGGCGCATGGCCTGACCTACGACGTGGTGGACGACCTCACCGGTAAAAAGCTGGGACGTGCCTCGAGCGGTACCTTCCGCACCGCTGACGTGGTGGGTCTGGACACCATGGCCCACGTGATTCGGACCCTGCAGGACAACTTCACTGAGGCCTCCGATCCGTTCTATCCGAGCTACGCCACGCCCGAGGTGCTCAAGACCCTGCTCGAAAAGGGCCACCTGGGCCAGAAGTCCAAGGCGGGTTTCTACAAGAAGGTAGGGCGCGACGTCATGCGCTTCGACCTCGCGAGCCAGGATTACCTGCCCGGTGGGCAGAAAGCCGACGAGGTTTATGCCCGCATGCTGAAGAAGCCCGCCGCCGAGCGCCTGAGGCTGCTGCGGCAGGCCGAGGGCGCGCAAGGCCGCTTTTTATGGGCCATTCTTCGCAACAGCTTTCACTATGCCGCGGTGCACCTGGCGTCCATCGCCGACACCGCGCGCGATGTAGATCTGGCGATGCGCTGGGGCTTTGGCATGAAGCAAGGTCCCTTTGAACTCTGGCAGGAAGCCGGCTGGCTGCAAGTGGCGCAGTGGGTACAAGAGGACATCGATGCCGGCCAGGCGCTCTCGCGTGCGCCATTGCCCGAGTGGGTGTTCAAGGGGGCGGTGGCACAAGCCGGCGGCGTGCACACACCCGAGGGGTCCTGGAACCCCACCACGCAGCGCTTTGAGGCGCGGCGGCTGCTACCGGTGCATGCGCGCCAGCATTTCCCCGAGAGCGTCCTGGGCAGCGGTACCCCGCGCTTCGAGACCGCCGGTACCACGCGGCATGAGGATGGAGGCATCCGCCTGTGGACGCTGGACGGCCAGGTGCTGGTCGCCAGCCTCAAGACCAAGATGCACGCGATCAGCCCCGAGGTGGCCGAGGGCCTGCAGCGGGCGGTTGATCTCGCAGAGCGCGAGTACCAGGGCCTCGTGATCTGGTCGGGTGACGAGCCCTTCTCCGCGGGCGCCGACCTGCAGGCCATGCTGCCCGCCTTCATGGCGGTGGGTGTGAGCGCCATCGAGGACGCCGAGCATTTCCTGCAGCAGACGATGCTGCGGATTCGCTATGCCGCGGTGCCGGTGGTGTCCGCGATCCGCGGCCTGGCCCTGGGCGGCGGCTGCGAGCTGGCCGTGCATTCGGCCCGCCGCGTGGCCGCGATGGAAAGCTACATCGGTCTTGTCGAAGTGGGCGTGGGTCTGGTGCCCGGCGCAGGCGGCCTGGCCTACATCGCGCGGCGCGCTGCCGAGAACCAGGCGCTGTCCACGCACAAGGACCTGCTGCCTTTTCTCACCGAAGGCTTCACTGCTGCGGCCATGGCCAAGGTGGGCACCAGCGCGCTGGAATCGCGCAAGCTCGGCTACCTGCTGGACGACGATGTGATCGTGGCGAACAAGGACGAACTGCTCTATGTGGCCTTGCAGCAGGTGCGCGCCATGGCGGACGCCGGTTGGCGCGCGCCCCTGCGCCGCCTGTTCCCGGTGGCGGGGCGCGCGGGCAAGGCCACCATCCAGGGGCAACTGGTGAACATGCGCGATGGTGGCTTCATCAGCGCACACGACTTTCATATCGCCAGCTTGATCGCCCATGTGGTCACCGGCGGCGATGTCGATCCGGGCACGCTGGTTTCCGAGGAGTACCTCATGGCGCTCGAGCGCCAGGCCTTCTGCGCGCTGATCACCCACCCGAAGACTCAGGAACGCATCATGGGCATGTTGTCCACTGGCAAGCCCCTGCGCAATTGAAGGACCCGACGACATGAGCAAGCAAATCCAGGACGCCTACATCGTCGCAGCCACGCGCACGCCGATCGGCCGATCCCACCGCGGCTTCTTTCGCCATACCCGGCCCGACGACTTGCTGGCTACGGTGCTGCGTTCGGCCCTGGCCCAGGTGCCTGGGCTGGACCCGGCCGCCATCGAGGACGTGGTGTGCGGGTGCGCCATCCCCGAGGCGCAGCAGGGCCTGAATGTGGCGCGCGTGGGCGCTGTGCTGGCCGGCCTGCCCAAGTCGGTGGGCGGGATCACCGTGAACCGCTTTTGTGCCTCGGGTCTGTCGGCCGTGCAGATGGCGGCTGACCGCATCCGTGTGGGCGAGGCCGATGTGATGGTCGCCGCTGGCACCGAGAGCATGAGCATGGTGCCCATGATGGGCAATTCGCCGTCGCTCTCGCCCTCCATCTTCTCGGACCCCGACGACCTCGAAAGCTACGGCATTGCCTACGGCATGGGCCTGACCGCCGAGAAAGTGGCGCAGCAATGGAAGGTCAGCCGCGAGGCCCAGGACCAGTTCGCCTGCCAGTCGCACCAGCGCGCGGTGCAGGCGATGGCGGCGGGCGAGTTCGGCGACGAGATCACGCCCGTGGAGGTGAATGAGCGGTCGGTGGATCTCGCGTCGGCGAAGGTGAGCGTCACGACCCGTACCGTCAACCTGGACGAGGGCGCGCGGCCTGACACCACGGTGGAGGCGCTGTCCAAGCTCAAGACGGTCTTCGCGGCGCGCGGTAGCGTGACCGCGGGTAACAGCTCGCAGACCTCGGATGGCGCGGGTGCCCTGATCCTGGCCAGCGAAGCCGCGATACAGCGCTTTGGCCTTACGCCGCTGGCGCGCTTCGTGAGCTACGCCAGCCGCGGCGTCCCGCCTCACATCATGGGGATCGGCCCGGTCGAGGCCATTCCCGCGGCGCTCAAGGCGGCGGGCCTGAAGCAGGACGCGATCGACTGGATCGAATTGAATGAGGCCTTCGCCGCCCAGTCACTCGCGGTGATGAATACGCTGGGCCTGGACCCCGCAAGGGTGAACCCACTGGGCGGTGCGATCGCCCTGGGGCATCCGCTGGGCGCTACCGGCGCGATCCGCTCGGCTACCGTGGTCCACGCCCTTCGCCGGCGCAAGCTGCGTTACGGCATGGTCACCATGTGTGTGGGCATGGGGCAGGGCGCGGCCGGTATTTTCGAGCGGGTCTGAGATGCCGCGACAATCCGCAGGTTCCTGAAAGCTTCATCCTTCACACCGGAAAGCCAAGCACCATGAGCGACATCCTTGTCCATACTGAAGCGGGCGTGACCACGCTCACCCTCCATCGCCCCGATCGCAAGAACTCCATTACCTCCGCCATGTACGGTGCGCTGAACGACGCGCTGGTGGCGGCGCAGGCCGATGCTTCGGTGCGTGTGGTGGTGATCCAGGGCAGCGAGACCATCTTCAGCGCCGGCAACGACATCGGCGATTTCTTGAACACCCCCCCAGCGGGTCCCGAGGCGCCGGTGTTCAAGTTCCTGCACACGATGGCCGGCTTCCCCAAGCCGCTGGTGGCGGCCGTATGCGGACCGGCGGTGGGCATTGGCACCACGATGCTGTTTCATTGCGACCTGGTCTATGCGGGTGATAACGCCGCTTTTTCCATGCCCTTCGTGAACCTGGGCCTGTGCCCGGAAGCATCCTCTAGCCTGCTGGTGCCTCAGATGATGGGGTACCACCGTGCGGCCGAGGCCTTGCTGCTCGGGGAGCCCTTCATGGCCGAAGCGGCCCTGGATGTCGGCCTGGTCAATCGGGTGGTGCCGCCCTCGGAGGCCAACGCCCTGGCCCAGGCTCAGGCCCGCAAGCTGGCGGCCAAGCCGCTGTCCTCACTGATGGAGACCAAGCGCCTGATGAAGAAAGGCCAGCAGGCGCAGGTGCTGGCGCAGATGCAGGAAGAAGGCGCGGTGTTTGGACGCATGCTGACTGAGCCGGCGGCCAAGGAGGCCTTTGGCGCCTTCATGGACAAGCGCAAGCCGGATTTTTCGAAGCTCTGAGGACTCGGGGCGCGACCGACGACGTTGTGCCCGGGGCGAGCGCCGCAGCGGAGGCTGCGGGCGCAGCGGGGGCGAGGGCTCAGTGCGTGACGCGCTTGGCGGGTTGACCGCCATCCATGTCCGCTAGGCGCTGGGCGGCGGCCCGCTTGCCCAGCTTCCGCACCGCGGCGATCGCTTGCAGCTGCGTCGCGCGCGGTCGGGCCTTGCCATCCTCCCATTTGTAGACGGATTGGGCTGTGACCCCGAGCAGGGCGCCCATGGCCGCCGCCGACAGGCCCAGGCGCTGACGCAGCTTGGTGAAGCCCTTGGCGCTGAAACGCAGGGCTGGTCCGTCCTCAGAGGTGTTCTGGGGTGCCGATCGGTGGGCCGCCCGCGCCGCCGGCCGGCGCGGGCGCGCGGAGCCCGGTGCACCGTGCGGGCCGCCCGCCTTCGGGCGCTGACCCCGCAAGGCCACCACCAGGCCTTCCAGGGAGTCGATGCGGCGCTGAAGGGCCGCGATCTCCTTGTCGTGGGTAGCGGTGGCTTTCTTGATCTGCAGGGCCTCGGTGCGCAGGGCCCTTTGGGCCACCTGGGTGATTTCCGTCTTGAGGGCGTCGACGAGAGTGGGCATGGTGCGGCCTTGTGAGCTTTACATTGCAAATTTCAAATTAGGGCGATCTTAATTAGATTCAAAGAATTAATAAAGACGCCACGCATCTTACTCCCGTATTCGTTTTTCGGGGGCAATGCGCAGCGGGCCACTGCAGGAGGCCGGGCCCATCTCGGCGCCGGTCAGGCCGCGGTGTCGTCCTGGGGCGGGCGCCGCATGGCCGCGAACAGGCTCCAGGCCACCAGGAACATGGCGGCGATGACGGGCCCGATCACGAAACCATTGATGCCGAACACCGCGATGCCGCCCAGGGTGGTGACCAGTACCAGGTAGTCGGGCATGTGCGTGTCCCGGCCCACGAGGATCGGGCGCAGCACGTTGTCCACCAGGCCGATGGCCAGCACGCCCCACAGGGTGAGTCCCACCGCGCTCCAGATCTGCCCCGCGAACAGCATGTAGGCCGCGACCGGCCCCCAGACCAGCGCCGCACCCACGGCGGGCAGCAGGGACAGCAGCGACATCAGCGTGCCCCAGAGCAGCGCGCCGGGCAGGCCCAGCACCGCGAAAGCCACGCCACCCAGGACGCCCTGGACCACGGCGATCACGATGTTGCCCTTGACCGTGGCGCGCACGACTGTGACGAATTGCGCGAGCAGTCGCTGGGCATGGTCCTCCCGCAGGGGCAGGGTTCGTGCGATGCGATCCGAGAGCACCCGTCCGTCCCGCAGCAGGAAGAACAACAGATACAGCATCACGAACAGGGCTACCACGAAGTCCAGGGTGTTCTGACCCAGGCCGAGCAGGTGGGTGGTGATGAACTGCCCGCTGCCCGCCAGCAGCGAGGTCAGTTGCTGCTGCAGTGCCGAGAGGTTCATGAGACCCAGGCGATCAAGCAGGTTGCGCACCCAATCGGGCAAGGCCGCGACGACCAGCTGCAGGTACTGGCCGAAGTTGATCTCACCGCCCCGGATCTTTTGTACGGCAGCGGCGGCCTCCTGGACCACTGCCGCCCCCACCAGGATCAGGGGCAGGATCACGATCAGGACGATGAGGGCGAGTGTCAGGAGCGAGGCGAGGGTGGAGCGCTGCCCGGTCTGTTCGCGCACCCGTGCATGCACCGGCTCGAAGACGATGGCAATGGCCACCGCCCACAGCACCGCGCCCAGGAAAGGCCACAGAATGAACAGGAAAGCCGCCGAGAACACCGCTACCAGCCAGGCGAGGCTGCGCAGTTCCAGCGAGGACGACGAGTGGGGGTCGTGTGGGGACATGGTGGGTGAAGCGCTCAGGTGGCGGCTTGGGGCAGCACGCGCGGGCGGCCCTGATCGTCGATGGCCACATAGGTCAGGAGGGCGTCGGTCACCTTGATGTAGCGACCCTGGTCACTGAACCGCTCGGCAAAGACCTCGATCTGCACGGTGATCGAGGTGCGGCCGATGCGCTTGATGCTGCCGAAAAACGACAGGATGTCACCGACTCGAACCGGCTGCTTAAAAATGAATTCGTTGACGGCCACAGTGGCCATACGTCCCTGGGCGATACGCGCCGGCAGCACCGCGCCCGCCAGGTCGACCTGGGCCATGACCCAACCGCCGAAGATGTCCCCATTGGCGTTGGTGTCCGACGGCAGGGGAATGACCTTCAGGACCAGCTCCTGGTCGGTGGGCAGTTCCACGGCGGGCGCATGCAGTCGCGGCCGGGGGTGGCCAGGGGAATCGGGCATCGGGGGCTCCTGTGGACGCAAGAATATAGCCTTTGCAATGGCCGCGGCATGCAGGGGCACAATGGCAGGCTCACCCACCGAGACCGGACTCCCCTGATGCGCCCCGCCGGCGAAGCCGCCCCGCCCGTTTCTGCCGCCGCCCGACCCGGCGCGCCTGCGCCCGCCCGCAGCGACTGGACCACCCTGCGCCGTCTGGCGCCTTATCTCTGGCAATACCGTGGACGCGTGGTCGCCGCCCTGGCCTTCATGGTGTGCGCCAAGCTGGCCAACGTGAGCGTGCCCTTGATCCTCAAGGACCTCGTGGACAGCATGACCCCGCGCGCCAGCCCGGAGATGGTCCTGCTGGCGGTACCGGCCGGCTTGCTTTTGGGGTACGGCCTGCTGCGCCTGTCGACTTCCCTGTTCACAGAGCTGCGCGAACTGGTGTTCGCCAAGGCCACCCAGGGCGCCGCGCGCACCATCGCCCTGGAGACCTTCCGCCACCTGCATGCGATGAGCCTGCGGTTTCACCTGGAGCGCCAGACTGGCGGCATGACCCGCGACATTGAGCGGGGCGTGCGCGGCATCGAATCGCTGATTTCTTATTCGCTGTACAGCGTGGTGCCCACGCTGATTGAGGTGGCGCTGGTACTGACGGTGTTGGCGGTGAAATTCGACGCGTGGTTTGCGTGGATCACGGTGGCGGCGCTCGCGGTCTACATCGTGTTCACCGTGAGCATCACCGAGTGGCGCACCAAGTTCCGACGCGAGGCCAATGAATTCGATTCGGCGGCCCACACCCGTGCGATCGACTCGCTCCTGAACTACGAGACGGTCAAGTACTTCAACAACGAGGCCTATGAAGCGCGCCGCTACGACGAGAGCCTGGAGCGCTTGCGCAAGTCGCGCCTGAAGTCGCAGACCACTCTGTCCCTGCTCAATACCGGGCAGCAGTTGATCATTGCCATCGCTCTGGTGGCGATGCTGTGGCGCGCCACCCAGGGGGTGGTCGACGGCCGCATGACGCTGGGCGATCTGGTCATGATCAACGCCTTCATGATCCAGCTGTACATCCCGCTCAATTTCCTGGGCGTGCTGTATCGCGAGATCAAGCAGAGCCTGACCGACCTGGACAAGATGTTCACGCTCATGGACAAGGAGCGCGAAGTGGCCGATGGACCCGGCGCCCAGGCGCTATCGGGGCTGGACCACGCCGCGGTGCGGTTCGAACAGGTCACTTTTGCCTATGAGCCGGCGCGGGTCATCTTGCACGACGTTAGCTTTGAGATACCCGCTGGCAAGACCGTGGCAGTGGTCGGCCCCTCGGGCTCGGGCAAGTCCACGCTGGCCAGGCTGCTGTATCGCTTCTATGACGTGCAGGGCGGCTGCATCCGCATTGCCGGTCAGGATATTCGTCAGGTCACGCAGGCCAGCGTGCGCCAGGCCATTGGCATCGTACCCCAGGACACAGTGCTGTTCAACGACACGATCGAATACAACATCGCCTACGGCCGTCCCGGTGCCACTCGAGAGCAAGTGGAAGAAGCGGCCCGCGCCGCGCGCATTCACGACTTCATCGTGGCCATGCCCCGGGGTTATCAGACCCTGGTGGGCGAGCGCGGGCTCAAGCTCTCAGGCGGCGAGAAGCAGCGCGTGGCCATCGCCCGCACCCTGCTGAAGGACCCGCCCGTCCTGATCTTCGACGAGGCGACCTCGGCGCTGGATTCGGCCAATGAGCGCGCCATCCAGTCCGAGCTTCGGACTGCGGCCCAGAACAAGACCGCGCTGGTCATCGCTCACCGCCTGTCCACCGTGGTGGAGGCCCACGAGATCCTGGTGATGGATGCGGGCCGCATCATCGAGCGCGGTACGCACCAGGCCCTGCTGGCCCAGGGGGGACGGTATGCTGGGATGTGGTCCTTGCAGCAGCAGGAGCAGGCCGAAACCGCGCCGCAATAATCCAGTCATGGAAACCAAGTGGCTGGAAGATTTCGTGAGCCTGGCCGAGACGCGCAGCTTTAGCCGCTCCGCCAAACTGCGCCACGTCACCCAGCCCGCTTTTTCCCGCCGTATCCAGGCCCTGGAAGCCTGGGCCGGCGCCGATCTGGTGGACCGCAGCGCCTATCCGACGCGCCTGACCCCCGCGGGCCAGACCCTGTACGCCCAGGCGCTGGAGATCCTGCAGGCCCTGCAAAGCACTCGCGCCATGCTGCGCGGGCAGGCCGGGGCGCAGGATGTGATCGAGTTCGCCACCCCCCACGCGCTGGCATTCACCTTCTTCCCGGCCTGGGTGTCCAGCCTGCGAGAGTCCTTCGGGTCGATCAAAAGCCGCCTGATTGCCCTGAATGTTCATGATGCGGTGATGCGGCTGGTCGAGGGCGGTTGCGACCTCCTGATCGCTTACCACCATGAGGCGCAGCCGCTGCCTCTGGACGCCGGCCGCTTCGAGATGTTGCGATTGGGCCAGGAAACGCTAGCGCCTTACTGCCGCCCCGACGCTCAGGGCCAGCCCCTGTTCGCGCTTCCGGGCCAGGCCGGGCAGCCCGTACCTTACCTGGGCTATGCGCCGGGTGCCTACCTCGGGCGGGTGGCTGATGCGGTCTTGAAGCAGACCGCCGTGGCGATCCACCTGGACCGGGTCTACGAGACCGACATGGCCGAGGGTCTGAAGGTGATGGCCCTGGAGGGCCACGGGATCGCCTTTCTGCCCTCCAGTGCGGTGAGCTTGGAGCTTCGCAGCGGGCGGCTGGTACCGCTGGCCCCGCCGCCCGGCCTGTCGGATCTCTCGGCGACACTGGAGATTCGCGCCTACCGCGAGAGGCCCGTAGGGTCTGAGGGGTCGGGCTCACGCTCGGCGCATGCGCTGTGGGACCACCTGGCACAGGCTCGCTGAAGGTCGTTTTGCCCAGGGTCGGCGCCTGCCCTTGCGAAGGACGGCGGCATGACTCCTGCTATATGCTTCAACCCGCAAGCGGACCGGCTCAGGGTAATCCGGGTGGTCTGGGTAGGGCGCGTCCCTACAATCTGCGGTTCCCTTATTCACTTCCTATTCAGTCATTCAGGAGATATCCATGAAGAAGCATCTGTTGGCATTTGCAGTGGCCACGCTGGCCGTTGGTGGCGCGTTCGCGCAGGCGAACGACACCCTGGCCAAGGTCAAGGCCTCCGGCGTGCTGAGCATGGGCGTGCGCGATTCCTCTGGCGCCCTGTCCTACACCCTGGGCGATGGCAAGTACGCGGGCTTTCACGTCGAGGTCTGCCAGCGCATCGCCGCTGAACTCGAGAAGCAGGCTGGCCGCAAGCTCGAGGTCAAGTACGTGCCCGTGACCTCCCAGAACCGCATCCCCCTGGTGCAAAACGGCACCGTGGACATCGAGTGCGGCTCCACCACCAACAATGCCACCCGTCAGAAGGATGTGTCCTTCCTGAACACGACCTATGTCGAGGAAGTGCGTATCGCAGTGAAGTCCAATTCGGGCATCACCGGCATCGCCCAGCTCAATGGCAAGAACGTGGCCACCACCACCGGCACCACCTCGGTGCAGCACCTGCGCAAGCACGAGCGCGCCACGGGCATGGACTTCAAGGAAGTCTTTGGCAAGGACCACGCCGACAGCTTCCTGCTGCTCGAGTCGGGCCGCGCCGATGCTTTCGTGATGGACGGCTCCATCCTGGCCGGCAACATCGCCAACGCCAAGAACCCCGGTGACTTCCGCATCGTCGGTGAAGTCCTCAGCGTCGAGCCCATCGCCATCATGGTGCGCAAGGACGATGCGGGTATCAAGAAGCTGGGTAACGACGTCATCGCCGGCATGGTTCGCTCTGGCGACATGGCCAAGCTGTGGGACAAGTGGTTCATCCAGCCGATCCCGCCGAAAAACGTGAAGGTGGGTCTGGCCCTGTCCGAGAGCACCAAGGCAGCCTGGGCATCCCCCAACGACAAGCCGATGGAAGACTACGCCAAGAAGTGACCAGGTCCTGACCTGATCACGACCCCTGCCGCGGCCTGCCTCGGCGGGGGTTTTTTTCGACAACGGCAAGGAGAGGCGCATGGCCCTGGACTGGCGGGTGTTCTGCAAGGAAACCACCACGGGCGACCTGATTGAAGGTTGCTTCGGGCGCGGTGGCGACCAGACCTACCTGAACTGGATCGTGTCGGCCTGGGGCTGGACGCTGGCCGTGGCCCTGCTGGCCCTGTGCGTGGCCTTGTTCTTCGGATTGATCGTGGGGACGCTGCGCACCTTGCCCTCCAGCCCTTGGCTGGTGCGACTGGGCAATGCGTGGGTCGAACTCTTTCGCAACATCCCCCTGCTGGTACAGGTGTTCTTGTGGTACTTCGTGGTCCCCGCGGTCGTGCCGGCCATGAAATCGGTGCCGTCCGAATTGCTGGTGGTGATTGCGCTAGGGCTCTACACGTCTTCGCGCGTCGCCGAGCAGGTGCGGGCGGGCATACAAGCGCTTCCGCGTGGCCAGCGCTACGCCGCCCAGGCGCTGGGGCTCACCACCGCCCAGACCTACCGGCATGTGCTGCTACCCATGGGGTTGCGCATCGTGATCCCGCCACTGACCAGCGAGGCGATGAACATCGTCAAGAACTCCTCTGTGGCATTCGCGGTGTCGGTGGGGGAACTGACCTTCTTTTCACGCCAGGCAGGCGAGGAGACCTCGGCGCCGATCGAGGTTTACCTGGCCGCCACGCTGCTCTATGCAGTGTCGGCACTGTCCGTCAATCGGGTGATGGGCGTGATCGAGCGCCGTACACGCGTCCCCGGCTTCGTGGCTGCAGGCGGCATGAGCGGAGGGCACTGACATGGAACTCGACCTGTCGTTCTATGACTGGGACATGATCCGGCGCTTTGTCGCCCAGGGTTTTGTCTTCAGCATCTGGCTCACCGTCGTGGCCACGGCGGGAGGCATCCTTCTGGGAACGGTGCTGGCCCTGATGCGCCTGTCTGGCAAGGCCTTCCTGGAATGGCCAGCAGCCGCTTACGTGAACACCATGCGCTCCATTCCGCTGGTGATGGTGTTGCTGTGGTTTTTTCTCCTGATTCCGTTTGCCCTCGGCCGGCCGCTGGGTGCGGAAACCTCGGCGGTGATCACCTTCATTGCCTTTGAGGCGGCGTTTTTCTCCGAGATCGTGCGGGCGGGCATCCAGTCCATTCCGCGCGGACAGGTCAACGCCGGTTTCGCCCTGGGCCTGACCTACCCGCAGAACATGCAGCAGATCATCTTGCCGCAGGCTTTTCGCAACATGCTGCCGGTCTTCCTGACCCAGACCATCATCTTGTTTCAGGACACCTCGCTGGTGTATGCGATCGGGGCCTACGACATGCTCAAGGGCTTCGAGACCATGGGCAAGAACCTGGGCCGTCCGGTGGAGGCCTACCTGCTGGCGGCCGTGGTGTATTTCGTGATGTGCCTGGGCCTGTCGTACCTGGTGCGCAAGATCCAGGCGCGCGTACAGATCATTCGTTGAGGGAGTGGCGCCATGGCCATGATCGAAATCAAGAACGTCTCCAAGTGGTACGGCCCGGTGCAGGTGCTGCAGGACTGCTCCGTGAGCATCAACAAGGGCGATGTGGTGGTGGTGTGTGGCCCTTCGGGGTCGGGCAAGTCGACCCTGATCAAGACCGTCAACGGGCTGGAGCCGATCCAGCAGGGCGAGATCTTCGTGGACGGCGTGGCGCTGCACGACCCGGCCACCAACCTTCCCCAGCTTCGCAGCCGCGTGGGCATGGTGTTCCAGCACTTCGAGCTGTTTCCGCACCTGTCGGTGACCGAGAACCTCACGCTGGCCCAGGTGAAGGTGCTGGGGCGCACGCTGGACGAAGCCCGTGTCCGCGGTCTGAAGATGCTCGATCGCGTGGGCCTGATGGCGCACAAGGACAAGTTTCCCGGTCAGCTCTCGGGCGGGCAGCAGCAGCGCGTGGCGATCGCGCGCGCGCTGTCGATGGACCCGATCGTGATGCTGTTCGACGAGCCCACCTCGGCCCTTGACCCCGAGATGGTGGGTGAGGTGCTGGACGTGATGATGACCCTGGCCCGCGAGGGCATGACGATGATGGTGGTCACCCACGAGATGGGCTTTGCGCGCAAGGTGGCCAACCGGGTCATCTTCATCGACGTGGGCGGGCGCATCCTGGAGGACTGCGCCAAGGACGATTTCTTTGGTCACCCCGAGGCGCGCCAGCCCCGGACCAAGGATTTCCTGAACAAGATCCTGGCGCACTGACCCCATGCGGGATCGGGCCACCGGCCTGGCGCCCCGGTTCCCGCGAGCGGCCACAATACGGGACATGAACGCCCCGACTTCTTCGCTCACGATCACTCGCCCCGACGACTGGCATACGCACCTGCGCGATGGCGATGCGCTGGCTACCGTCGTGCCGCACACTTCGGCCCAATTCGCCCGGGCCATCGTCATGCCCAATCTCAAGCCGCCGGTGACCACCGCAGCCCAGGCCGCGGCATACCGCGAGCGCATCCTGGCCCATGTGCCCGCAGGCGAGCGCTTTGAGCCGCTGATGACGCTGTACCTCACCGACAACCTGCCGCCCGACGAGATTCGCCGCGCGCGAGAGGCCGGTGTGGTGGCCCTCAAGCTTTATCCGGCCGGCGCCACCACCAACAGCGACGCCGGCGTGACCGACATCCGCAAGACCTACGCCACGCTGGAGGCCATGCAAAAGGAGGGCGTCCTGCTGCTGGTGCACGGCGAGGTGACCTCGTCCGACATCGACCTGTTCGACCGCGAGGCGGTGTTTATTGAGCAGCAGCTGATTCCGTTGCGCCGTGACTTCCCCGGTCTGAAGATCGTGATGGAGCACATCACGACCCGCGAGGCGGCGCAGTACGTGGCGCAGGCGGGCCCGCTTACCGCCGCCACCATCACCGCGCACCATCTCCTTTACAACCGCAACGCCATCTTCACCGGCGGCATCCGCCCGCACTATTACTGCCTGCCAGTCCTCAAGCGCGAGACGCACCGTCAGGCGCTGGTGCAGGCCGCCACCGGCGGCAGCCCGAACTTCTTCCTGGGCACCGACAGCGCGCCACACCCGGCCCACTTGAAGGAGCACGCCACCGGCTGCGCCGGCTGCTACACCGCGCCGGCGGCGATGGAGCTGTACGCCCAGGCCTTTGAGGCGGCAGGCGCCCTTGACAAGCTAGAAGGCTTTGCCAGCCACTTCGGCGCGGATTTCTATGGCCTGCCCCGCAACACCGGTACCTTGACCCTGCGGCGTCAGCCCTGGCAGCTGCCCGAGACCTATCCCTTTGGCCAGGCGCAGATCAAGCCTCTGTGCGGTGGCGAGACCCTGGCATGGAAGGTGGCCTGAGCGACCTGGACTGGGGGGCGCCCTGGTACGCGCCTTGGCGCGAGGCGGGGCCGCAGGTCACGGCCCGTAGGGCCCAGGGACTGCCGGTGCATGAGGCCCTGAACCAGCAGGTAGGGGCGCATGCGGTGCGCTTCGTGCCACAGGACGCCCTGCCCGTGGGAGTGGCCTACGAGCGATTCATCTTCGAGCAGCGCCAGTGCCCGACCCGAGAGGGCCTGCATGATTTCTTCAACGGCCTGTGCTGGTTGCGCTTTCCGCAGGCCAAGCGGCGGCTGAACGAACTGCAGGCGGCGCAGATCGCCGCCCATGGCGTGGCAGGCGTGCGCGGGCCGGTGCGCGATGCGATCACCGTGTTCGACGAGAACGGCGCCCTGCTCGATGCCCCCGCCCCCCTGTGGGAGGCGCTGGTGGCACGCCAGTGGCGGCGCCTGTTCGTCGATCTGCGGCCCCTGTGGGCTCAGGCACAGGTGGTGCTGTTCGGACATGCGCTCCTGGAAAAACTGGCCGCGCCGCGCAAGGACATGACGGCCCATGTCTGGCTCGGGTCTGCCCCCCTGTCCGCCCTGGAGGACGCCGATGCCTGGCTGTCCGAGGCGCTCACCGCAGACCGCCTGGCCGCCAAGCCCTTCGTGCCCCTGCCGGTGCTGGGGGTGCCAGGCTGGTGGTCCGCCAACGCTGATCCGGCCTTTTATGACGACCCGGTGGTCTTTCGGCCGGCCCGTCCGCGCCCCGCCCCGGGGTGAGGCGAAAGACCCTTCGAAAACTGGCAATTTCTCCGGCGGGCCTTGCATTCCTGGCCGCGAGCCTTATCTTCCGTGACGGTCAACTTTCCCCTGACTTCGGAGCTCGAATGAAACGCATCATCCTGTTCGTCGCCACCAACCTGGCCATCGTGGTGGTATTGGGCATCGTGGCCAGCCTGCTGGGCGTGAACCGGTACCTCACGGCCAACGGCCTGAACCTGGGCGCCTTGCTGGGATTCGCCCTCATCATGGGTTTCGGTGGGGCGTTCATTTCGCTGCTGCTTTCGAAGCCCATTGCCAAGTGGAGTGCCGGTGTGCAGCTGATCACCCAGCCGCGCAATGCGGACGAAGCCTGGATCGTCGATACCGTGCGCCGTTTCGCGGACAAGGCCGGCATCGGCATGCCCGAGGTCGGCATCTTCGAGGGCGAGCCCAACGCCTTTGCGACCGGCGCCTTCAAGAACAACGCCCTTGTGGCAGTCTCCACCGGTCTGCTCCAGGGCATGACCCGCGAGGAAGTCGAGGCCGTGATCGGTCACGAAGTCGCTCACATCGCCAATGGCGACATGGTGACCATGGCCCTGATCCAAGGCGTGATGAACACCTTCGTGGTGTTCCTCTCTCGCGTGATCGGCTACGCGGTAGACAGCTTCCTGCGCCGTGGCGATTCGGAGAACACCGGCCCCGGCATCGGCTACTGGGTGACCACCATCGTGCTGGACATCGTCCTCGGTTTCCTGGCCGCCATCGTCGTGGCCTGGTTCTCGCGCCAGCGCGAGTTCCGTGCTGACCGCGGCGCCGCCGACCTCATGGGCCGCAAGCAGCCCATGGTCAACGCGCTGGCGCGCCTGGGCGGCATGGTCCCGGGCCAGCTGCCTCAGGGCCTGCAGGCCATGGGCATCACCTCGGGCGTGGGCAAGCTGTTCTCGTCGCACCCGCCCATCGAGGAGCGGATCGCGGCCCTGCAGCAGTCCTGACCCGCATCGGTCTCCCACGAAGCCGCCCTCGGGCGGCTTTTTCGTCGCCACCTACAATCCCGGGCAGGAGCACCCCATGACCATCAAGAGTGACAAGTGGATCCGCCGCATGGCTGAACAGCATGGCCTGATCGAGCCCTTCGAGCCCAAGCAGGTGCGCGAAGTCCAGGGCCAGCGCGTCATCAGTTACGGCACTTCCAGCTACGGCTACGACATCCGCTGCGCGCCGGAGTTCAAGGTCTTCACGAATATCCACAGCACCGTGGTCGACCCCAAGAACTTCGACGAAAAGAGCTTCGTAGATTTCCATGGCGACTCCTGCATCATCCCCCCCAACAGCTTCGCCTTGGCCCGCACGGTCGAATACTTCCGCATCCCGCGCAACGTGTTGACCATCTGTCTGGGTAAGAGCACCTACGCCCGCTGCGGCATCATCGTGAACGTCACGCCCTTCGAGCCCGAGTGGGAGGGCTATGTCACGCTGGAATTCAGCAACACCACGCCGCTGCCGGCGCGCATCTACGCGGGGGAGGGCTGTGCGCAGGTCCTGTTCTTCGAGAGCGACGAGACCTGCGACGTGAGCTACAAGGACCGCGGCGGCAAGTACCAGGGCCAACGCGGCGTCACGCTGCCCAAAGCCTGAGCCGGGCTACCCACCGGTAAACCGCTGCGGCCGCATGCCGTCAGCGTCCGACACGAAGGGCCGAAGGGGCCGCCTAGGATCAGGTCTGCCCTGATCGTGGTGTGCCCGCATGCGCCCTGCCCCCTCCTGGCCCTCCGTCTCTCTTCGCGCCCTGTTCTGGGCGACTGCGCTGACCCTGCTGGCGGGCGAAGCGCTGGCCTTCTACCTCCTGTGTGCCCACCAGGTGCATCGCGCGCAGGCGCGCCGGCAGCTGTCGCAGGCGCAGGCACAGGCGTTCAGCGATTGTCTGACCTATGTCAGCGGCTCCACCATCGCCAGCTGTACCCGCCACATGCGCTTGCAGCGCTGACACGCACACCTCGCGTCAGTACTCGGCGCCCTCGACCAGGAAGCGCACACGCCGCTGACCCTGCCATTCGTCGGCGTCCAGCCGGAAGGCCAGTTTCACCCGAGGCGGTAGCGGCTCGGTGCGCCCGAACCAGATGCCGTCCACCGGTTGGCCCTGGTGGCGGATCCGCAAGGACAGGTGCTTTTCGCCCACCAGGCGTTGCGAGACGATGTCCACGTCTTCACTGAAGACCGGGGGCGGGAAGCCCTGGCCCCAGACCTCCTGGTGCAGTGTGTCGACCAGGTCGGTGCGCCGGTATTCCGCGGGCAAGGGACCGTCGGTTTCCAGGCGCCGCTGCAGCGTGGACGCATCAAGCCATTGCGCCGCGACCTCGGCCAGCGCCTGCTCGAAGGTGTCCAGATGCTCCTCGGCCACGGTGCAGCCAGCGGCCATCGCATGGCCGCCAAACCGCAGCAGCACGCCGGGGTGGCGCTTGGCCACCAGGTCCAGCGCGTCGCGCAGGTGAAAGCCCGGGATGGAGCGGCCCGAGCCCTTGAGTTCGTGCTCCTTACCCGCCGCCTGGCTGGCCGCAAAGACGAAGGTGGGGCGGTGGAATTGGTCCTTGATACGCGAGGCCACGATGCCGACCACACCTTCGTGGAAGTCGGGATCGAAGACGCAGATTGCGGGCGGTGGGGTCTCGTCGTTATCGAACAGGGACTGCGCCAATTCCAGGGCCTGCTCGCGCATGCCGCCTTCGATCTCACGGCGTTCGCGGTTGATGGCGTCCAGGGTGCGCGCCAGTTCGTCGGCGCGCACCGGATCGTCGGTGAGCAGGCACTCGATGCCCAGGGTCATGTCGGACAGGCGTCCCGCCGCATTGATACGGGGTCCGATGGCGAAGCCGAAGTCGAAGCTGGTGGCCGTACGCGCATTGCGGCCCGCCGCCGTGAACAGGGCCGCTAGGCCTGGCGGCAAGGTGCCCGCGCGGACGCGGCGCAGGCCCTGGGCGACCAGGCGGCGGTTATTGGCGTCCAGCTTCACCACGTCGGCGACGGTACCGAGGGCCACGATGGGCAGGAGGGCATCCAGCTTGGGCTGCTGGCCCGCCAAGAAGGCGCCCCGCGCGCGCAGCTCGGCGCGCAGCGCCAGCAGCACATAGAACATCACGCCGACACCGGCCAGGGACTTGCTCTCGAAAGTGCAGCCGGGTTGGTTGGGGTTCACGATCACCGCAGCCTGGGGCAGCTCGGGGCCTGGCAGGTGGTGGTCGGTCACCAGCACCTGCAGGCCCAGGGCGTTGGCCTGTGCCACGCCCTCCACGCTGGCGATGCCGTTGTCCACAGTGACCAGCAGGTCGGCGCCCTGCGCGTGCACGCGCTGCGCGATGGGCGCGGTCAGGCCATAGCCGTCGACCACGCGGTCGGGGACCAGGTAGCCCACCTGCGTCGCACCCAGCAAACGCAGCCCTCGCACGGCGACGGCACAGGCGGTGGCGCCGTCGCAGTCGTAGTCGGCCACGACGCAGATGCGCTTGCCCTGCGTCAGGGCATCCGCCAGCAGGCGCGCGGCTTCGTGCGCGCCCTGCAGACCGTCCGGCGGCAGCAGACGGGCCAGGCCGTCGTCGAGGTCGTCGCGGTGGGCCACGCCACGCGCTGCGAAAAGGCGCGCCAGCAGGGGATGCACGCCCGCCTGCTCCAGGGCCCAGGCAGCGCGCGGGGGAATGTCTCGGGCAATGATCTTCATAGGGTCTCGAGCACCGTCGCCACGGCGGGCGGGCGCAGCAGGCGGGCAGCGCGTCGCCACCAGGCCAGGGAGGAAGGCGGGGTTGTCCAGGAGCGGGCATGCCGCTCGCCGCACAGCGTGAGGGTCACCGCGTGTCCGCGCTGCGCGGCGTCCAGCAGCGGAGGCAGCACCTGGGCGTCCAGCGCGCGCCAGGCCTGGGCCCATGCCTGGCCGTGGCCCGCCAGCGCGGGTTCGCGCAGGCGATCGTCCACGCGCAGGGCAGACGCTGGCCCAGGCACTGTCGGCAGCGTACCCGCCCCGCTGACCCAGAAGGAGTTGACGGGCCGAAGGCCCGCCTGTTCGCGCGCCTCGTTCACCGGGTGCGTGTACAGCAGCATCTGCATTTCCTGCTGCAGGCGCCGCAAGGACCGCGCCGCCGCCGACCGCGGCAGCCAGTCGTCCACGCGGCGTCCGCAGACCCGGTCCAAGCTGGCACTGGCCAGGCCACGAAAGACCTCGCCGCAGCCGATCCAGCGCGTGGGCGTGAGGTAGGCCAGTTCGATGCCGTCCTCTTGGAAATAGGGTGAGACCGCCGCAAGCAGGGCCCGCGAGTCTTCCTCGGTGAGTTGCAGGCTCTCGACGGGATGCATGAGGATGTGGTCCTGCGCCACATGCCAGTGGCAGGGCGAGATCCATGCCCAGGCGGCATCGCCGGGAGGCTGGCCAGCCTGCGCACGTTCCCAGGCCGCCCAGGGCAGGGCGCCATCCGCACCCTGCAGGCCCAGGGCCTGGGCCCGTGCGCGCTCTTGCGGGGGGGACAGGTCGTGCGTGTAGCCCTCGAGCGCGGACCCGGGTTGCAGGCGCGTCAGCAGGCGCTGCAGCACGTGCAGTTCGCTGGCCACACCGGCCCGCGCAGCCTCCAGGCCCGCTGCATCGGCATAGGGAACGATCAGGTGCTGGGCGGCGGACATGGGTCTATTGTCCCGGATGCCACAATGCAGGGCCTTCTCCCTCCCGTTTTCCCGGTCGAATCCACCGCCCCATGCGACTTCCGTACGAACTGCTTCTGGGCTGGCGCTACACGCGAGCCGGCCGGGCCACGCGACGCAACGGCTTCATCTCCTTCATCTCGGGGGTGTCCATGCTGGGGATCGCGCTGGGCGTGGCCGCCCTGATCATCGTGTTGTCGGTGATGAACGGGTTCCAGCGCGAAGTGCGTGACCGCATGCTGGGCGTTGTCTCCCATATCGAGATCTATGGTCCGGGCGGCGAGGTGCTGCCCGACCCCGCAGGCACGCTGGCCCAGGCGCGCCAGCATCCGCAGGTGGTGGCGGCTGCGCCCTTCGTCGCGGCCCAGGCGCTGCTGGCGCGGGGCGAAGAGATGCGCGGCACGCTGGTGCGCGGCATCGACCCCGCGTTGGAGCCGGAGATCACCGAGCTGGCCATGTCCCTGCGCAACACCGCTCTGAAGCGCCTGGTACCGGGCGACTTCGGCATCGTGGTGGGCCGCGACCTGGCGCGCCAGCTGGGTATCCGCGAAGGTGATCCGGTCACGCTGATCTCCCCGAGCGGGCAGGTGACGCCGGCGGGCTTCGTGCCGCGCCTGAAGCAGATGGTGGTCGTGGGCATCTTCGACTCGGGCCACTTCGAATACGACAACGGCTTGGTCCTGATGCACCAGGACGACGCCATGCGCCTGTTCCGTCTGGAAGGTCCCACAGGCCTGCGCCTGAAGCTCAAGGACCTGCATCAGGCCCGCGAGGTCGGGGCGCAACTGGCTGCCACCTTGCCGGGCGGCCTGATCGTGCGTGACTGGACGCGCCAGAACCGCTCGTGGTTTGCCGCCGTGCAGCTGGAGAAACGCATGATGTTCATCATCCTCACGCTGATCGTGGCGGTGGCTGCCTTCAACCTCGTGAGCACGCTGGTCATGACCGTGACCGACAAGCGCGCCGACATCGCCATCCTGCGCACGCTGGGCGCGAGCCCCGCCAGCATCATGGGGATCTTCGTGGTGCAAGGGGCGACGGTGGGTGTGGCGGGCACGCTGTCCGGGCTCTTGCTCGGGCTGGGTGTGGCCTTCAACATCGATGTCATCGTGCCCGCGCTGGAGCAGTTGCTCAATGCCAGCTTCCTGCCGCGGGACATCTATCTGATCAGCCGCATGCCCAGCGACCCGCAGTCCGCCGACATCGTGCCGATTGCACTGATCTCGCTGGTGATGTCCTTCGTCGCTACGATCTATCCCAGCTGGCGTGCCAGCCGCGTCAATCCTGCGGAGGCCCTGCGCTATGAGTGAGCCGGTCCTGCAGGCGCAAGGCCTGTCCAAGCGCTTCACCGAAGGCGGCCTCGATGTTCAGGTGCTACGCGGGGTCGATCTCACGGTGCAGCCCGGCGAGACGGTGGCTATCGTGGGCGCCTCGGGCTCGGGCAAGAGCACCTTGCTGCATCTGCTGGGAGGGCTGGATGCGCCCACCGAGGGCAGCGTGCGTCTCATGGGCGAAGAACTCTCGCGCCTGGGGCCGGCGGCACAGGGCAGGCTGCGCAATCAGCACCTGGGTTTCGTCTACCAGTTCCATCACCTGCTGCCGGAGTTCAGCGCACTGGACAACGTGGCCATGCCGCTGCGGATCCGGCGCGACCCGATCGAGACCTGCCACGCCCGCGCGCGCGAGGCGCTCGAGGCGGTGGGTCTGGGCCAACGGGTTCTTCATCGCCCCGCCGAACTCTCGGGCGGCGAGCGCCAACGCGTGGCCATCGCGCGCGCCCTGGTGACCCGTCCGGCCTGCGTACTGGCCGACGAGCCCACCGGCAACCTGGACCGGGCGACGGCCGATGGTGTGTTCGATCAGATGTTGCAGCTGGCGCGCGAGCGCGGCATGGCCTTTGTCGTGGTCACGCACGACGCATCGCTAGCGGCGCGCTGCAACCGGCAGCTGCGCCTGGTAGCCGGGCAGCTGGCCTAGGGGGCGCAGCCCGCACCCCCTAGGGCCCGATCAGGTCAGGGCCAGACTGAGCAGCGGGAACGCGCAGACCAGCAGCAGCACCGCGAACATCGCCGCGACAAAAGGCATCGCCCCAGCAAAGATGCTTTCCACCGACACCTTGGGATCGTTGAGCACCGATTTGACGGTGAACACCGAGATGCCAAAAGGCGGTGTGAGCAAGCCCATTTCCACCGCCAGCACCGTGATCACGCCAAAGTGAATGAGGTTGAAGCCAAAAGCCTGCGCGATCGGAACCGCCACCGGCGTCGTGATCAGCAGGATCGAGCTCGAGTCCAGGATCATTCCCA
>JACCDI010689300.1_pt1 | contig 63204 bp, 64 predicted proteins | sample 7442791 | NCBI WGS metagenome assembly JACCDI01 (sample SAMN15323434, study PRJNA562643) | freshwater metagenome | isolation source: river surface water | place: USA:Blue River Watershed | collected 2017-08-15
AATGGTTCGATAGGTGTAATCACTATCGCCCCGGATAATACTATTTATGCCAGTGGTAATTTCACATACGTAAATGGAAGTACATCTGCAAATAAAATCGCAAAGTGGAACGGTACTACTTGGTCGGCCCTTGGAAGTGCTAGCGCGAATGGTGTTAATGGCTCGGTAAGTGCAATTACTATCGCTCCTAATGGCACTGTTTATACCGGCGGTAGTTTTACTCATGTAAACTGGAACGGTAGTTCAGGTACAACTGCAAATCGCATCGCGCAATGGAACGGTACCGCTTGGTCGACTCTTGGTAGCGGTATTGCCACCGGTACTGTAAGAACAATTGCTATCTCATCAGATGGCACTATTTATGTCGGTGGTACCTTTACAACTGTAAATACAAGTACCGCTGCAAATCGCATCGCGCAATGGAATGGTTCCTCTTGGTCGGTTCTTGGAAGTGCTAGTGTAAATGGTACTAATGGCCCTGTAAACAAAATTGCTATCTCCTCGAATGATACTGTTTATATCGGCGGCGATTTTACAAATGTAAATTGGACTGGTACTACAGGTGATTTAACTGGTATGATTGCTAAATATTAAGATATATTATTTCAATCTTTTTTATTTACAAATAAAAAAGATGTCAATACAAGGATATTCCTACTACCAGAAGGGTAGGCTTGATGCACTTGCAGCGGAGGTAGGAAAGAAAAGCGGTGAGGTTGAGAAGAAAGTTGCGCGGAACGATTACCTGAATGAAATTAATAGTCTAGACCAGAAAGATGCTAGCCATTTTACCAGTATTAATAATCTAAAAATAGTAAGGTTGTACTGAACGCCTACACTGATAAAATGTCTGAACTAGATGGTACGGATATTCAGCATCACAGCCAGCTAAACAACCTGGATACCGACTATGGAAATAAGGCCTCCAAGATGGTCTTTGACAATACCGCCCTTGAACTACGGACTCTAGATGAGAATCACGATATGCGACTGGATGAACTGGAGAAGCGCTTTTCCACTATACACACTGACCTGTATGAAACTGTAGTTCAAGAGCTAGACCAGAAAATAGATAGTGCTGAGTTTAACCAGATGATTAGCCAGATTAACGTTGGCCAGACCGGTTTAGCTCAAGATATCGCGGGTCTTCTAATGGAGAGCCAGATGGTAGAGACTAACACCGAACAGGATGCCGCCATTGCTCTGAAAGCTGATAAGGCCGAGTTTGATACTGCCTCCGCTGATATCAGCAGTCGCCACCTGGATATCGAGAAGCGTCTGCTAGCCGTCGACCAGTTCTTCCGTCTAATGGCAAAGACCTACAAGATTTATGATAATGCTGGTGAGATAAAGTATGACGCCAGTATAAAGGCCAGCCCATCGGAGCGACTCTTCACTGTCACTAGAAAGAAGACCGGTCGCATCTCTCTATCACTGACCCGTTTTGCCTACAATATCTTTACCAATAAGATATCGGTATTTAACGCTAACGGCGACGAGCTAGGCTTTGGAAATAAGAGTAATTTCTCCGCTCTGACTCTAAGCGGTGATATTGTTATCAGTAGTAATTTATCCTTTCCTCTAAAGGTTAAGTTCCTAAACCGTTCTGGCGATGTTCTTTATGAGGAAAGTATTACATCAGCTGAATACAGTGCACTACTCAATCCGAGCGTTATCTCCATCAGTTATGGTACAGCTAAGGAGTTTACTGTAGGTCAGAGCTTCACCATTAACCCGACGACCTGGACTGGACCTATCGGTAATGTTTCCGTATCTCTACCTGCTGGGTGGACTATTGTGAATGGTGTTATTACCGGGACAGCTAGCACAGCTGGTAGTTTCAGCTACACCATAACAGCTACCAGTCAGGATGGTACAGAAACAAGCACAGCTACTTTACTAATTAATGTTTACAGTCCTCCCATTGTTTCCTATACTGTACCGACTAACCTAAAAACAGGTGATGCTATCAGTATTAGCCCTACCAACACATGAGGCACTGTATCTAGCTATGTATTAAAGAGCGGGACTCTGCCAAGCGGTCCCGCTTTTAATAATGGCGTTTTTTCCGGTAGTATCTCTGTAGCCGGTACCTACTCCTTTGTTGTGACAGCTAATGGTGTAGGTGGTACTAAACAGGATATTAATGTTAATATTACTATTGCATCTGGTACAGACTTGGCTAAAGGTTTTAGTATTGTAGGTAATACACCTTTTGATGTAACTTTATCGGGCGGTAGTATCAATACACAAGCCATCGCACCCAATGGTGATATCTATATTGGAGGTAGTTTCACAAAAGTTAATAATATTAATTGCAATAATATAGCCAGGTGGAGTAATAGTGCACGTCAATGGCAGGTACTAACCGGTACAAATGGAAACGGTACCAACAGCACTGTAAGAGCAATTGCTATAGATAGTAATAATAACGTATATGTCGGTGGTGGGTTTACAAGTGTTAATGTCGGTGGGGCTCCGGGGACTGAAGTCCCTGCAAACTATGTCGCTAGATGGAATCCAACTACTTCTACTTGGTCAGCTCTAACCGGTGCCGGCAACGGAAACGGTACCAACGGCAATGTAGTTGCAATTGCTATCGATAGCTCCAATAATGTCTATGTCGGTGGTGGGTTTACAAGTGTTAATGTCGGCGGGGCTCCGGGGACTGAAGTCCCTGCAAACTATGTCGCTAGGTGGACTCCGGGTACTGATGTCACTTCTAGTATTTGGTCAACTCTAGCAGGTAATGGTAATGGAAACGGTACCAGTGCAGCTGTAAGTACCATTGCTATCGATAGCTCCGACAATGTTTACGTCGGCGGTACTTTTACAGGTGTTAATTTCGGAGGAACACCTGTAGTCTCTGCAAACCATGTAGTTAGATGGAACCCTCTCAATGCCGGCACTGCTAGTGCTTGGTCTGCTTTAACCGGTACAGACGGAAACGGTACCAGTGCAGCTGTAAGTACCATTGCTATCGATAGCTCCGACAATGTTTACGTCGGCGGTAGTTTTGCAAGTGTTAATCACGGAGGGACTTCAATTAATGCGAGGAATATTGTTAGATGGAACCCTCTCAATGCTGGCACTATCAGTGCCTGGTCGCTCTTAACAGGTGTAAATGGAAATGGTACCGGCAACACTGTAAATGCAATTGCTATCGATAGCTCCAATAATGTTTATGTAGGTGGTACTTTTACAAGTGTTAATACCGGAGGTACTGTAGTTTTTGCAAACCGTGTCGCTAGGTGGAATCCTCTTAATGCTGGCACTTTAACTGCTTGGTCAGCCTTAACTGGTACAATTGGAAACGGTACCAACAGCACTGTAAATTCAATTGCTATCGATAGCTCTAATAATGTCTATATCGGCGGTAGCTTTGTAACTGCGAATTTTAACAATACTGCAAATACTGGTGAGCGTGCATGGGCTATAACTAAATATGTGGTTTAAAAATTGAATATATTTTTATTATGATATATATCATAATAAAAATGCTACCGCCATTTCCAAATGATATAGATACCCTCGAATTTTTCCCTATTCCAGAAGGTAAGCATTTCGAGTTTAAGCAATCCATTAAATCGATTGACAAGCTCCTTCCTACCATCTGTGCTTTTCTCAATGCCGAAGGAGGCTATATTATTTTTGGTGTTATTGATAATAATCGACGAATTTGTGGTCTAAGAATTAATAGTAAACAAGTAGATGATTTTATTTTAGCACATATTGACTCTATATTTCAGTATAAAAGAATAATTAATCAATCTACCAAAGAACCTATTAACCCGGAATATATTAGAACAGAGGTTATTAAAAGGGATGATACAACCTATGTTATTGTCATTAAGATAGTTTCACCTGATGAGGATATAACATACCAAATCTATGACGGTGAAGTTTTCTACCGTCTGAATGCCTCAAATATGCGTATTCGTTCAGACAAGGTTTATCTGGAAGAGCAGGTGACTCATATGCTTATAAATCAAAAGAAATCCTTAGAGAAGGAATATGCTAACATCATTCGCTCTTTCAATATCGAGCTTAAAAAGCAATCTAAATTAATCGACCATCTTTCTCAATCAAATAAAAAGGTAGAAAAGATACTCTATGAAAAGATTTTAAATGAGAAAGAGGAAATGGAGCAGTCTATAATTCCTCATAACGGCTTTTCATTTTCACGTTTATTTGATTGTCTTAAAATCGTTTAAACATTTTTATATTAATATAAAAATGTTCGCACAGATACATATATATGAAGATGGCAAGGAAATTTCATTATATAAATACACTAGCGAGCAGCTCGACCTTTTAAAACCTGTCATATCTTCACTAACTGGCTGTTATAACGTAGATATGTGTTATGGTTGTATCTATGATGTCAATATGAGCTTTTATGAAAACTATTGTAAAGGGGATAAAACATTTACTCTAAGGCCTCGTTATGGTTGGTTCGGTATTCATCTCGAAGTAGCGTTCGAGATGCTTTTCACAGATGAAGAGCCCGATTATATGAGCGAAGAGGATGACCGTGATTCTTACTCATAGTCTTCTAAGTTTTCCCTGACAATATCCAGCCATTCATTGATTTGAACTTCCGATAATTCTAAGCTTCTTAATTCCTGCAAAGCATCTCCAAGTATCTCTTCTGCCTCTAATCCGTTTTCACGGCCTTTTCGAAGAACAGATAAAACTCGGTTGCTAATTTGGTCGGATGTTGCTATCATAACTCTAACCCCGGGATGAAATCCGTCTAATACACTGACTAGACGTGAAAGGCGCCCGCTGAAACATTTATCTTTACTTGCTATAATCTCAGTATCTAATATTTTTATTACTTCATTCCAAGTCTCTATACTTTGTCGACTTAGCCAACCGAATATACATTCCGCCACCTGCTTGTAGGTGACATTCAATTCAACGTGAATGTCAGCAATTTCACAGTATTTAAAAAGGAGCTCTCTTGCCTCTTTACTTAGTCTCTGTTTTTTAACGGCTTCATCTTTTAAAATATTACGTTTCGGCATTTTTAAAGAAAGATATTTATATCTTTAAAATTGATTTTTTGAAATATTGATACCCTTTGATTAAAATGTCCGAATTGGATTACTCCTCTAAATCCAAGGAGGAACTAATTTCATTATGTAAGGAAAATAATATCAAGGGATATAGCGGTAAGAAAAAGGATGATATTATTGCACTATTAAAAACACCGGTAATACAAGGAACAAATAAGAAAAATATGGGGCAGTTTTATACTACAAAATCTTCATACATCTTAGAGGACTTTTATTTACCTTTGAAAGTCAAAAATATTATAGAGCCTTTTGCCGGTCAGGGAGACCTTATAGAATGGGTTAAAAAGCAGTGCCCGGATATTAAAATCGAAGCATATGATATAGACCCTAAAAAAGAGGGTATTCAAAAAAGAGATACCCTTGTAAATCCTCCCGACTACAAAGACTCCTGGATAATAACAAATCCACCATATTTGGCTAGGAATAAGTCAAGTAAAAAAGATATATATGATTTATATAAGACAAACGACCTTTATAAATGTTTTATAACGAATGTCTCTAATCAAAATAATTGCAAAGGTGGAATATTTATAATACCGGCTGGTTTCTTTTTCTCGGCTAGAGATATAGATATAAAATGTCGGAATGATTTTATGTCTAAATTTAAGGTGACCAAGGTAAAGTATTTTGAAGAAACCGTTTTTGACGATACTACAACTACAATAGTAGCTTTTTCTTTCGAAAAATCCAGTACGGTTTTACAAGAGCAAAATGTTGAATGGATAACAATGCCGTCTAAGTCGACAAAAATATTTAATATGTCCTCTAAAAATGATTGGATTATCGGTGGGGATATTTACAACATTCCTATTGCAGAGGGTATAAAAATTAGAAGGCATGTAGTAGGTCAAAAACTTCGCAATGACGAACAGCAGACTCATATTACACTTAATGCACTTGATAGTGGTTCGAAAGAAGGCCGTATTTGCCTGACATATAAAAAAGATTATATTTACCCTGCAAAAGAATGTAGTAGAACATTTGCAACTCTTAGAATATCTGGTAGAAAATTAAGCGAGGAAGAGCAGATAGATTTATGTAAGCGGTTTAACGAGTTTATTGAAAATAAAAGAAGTGAAACTTGGAGTCTATTTTTACCCCAATTTAGAGAGTCGAAAGAATATGCACGTAAAAGAATACCTTTTGAATTAGCATATCGTATTGTTTCACATTTACTAATTTCAAAATGAATATTCATTTTGAAATATTGGACTTTTTGATTAAATTACAAAAAATCTTTCCCTTAAATAACCAGTAAAATTTTTTGTCTATTTTAGGCCATTTTTCTGTAAATTTTTTTACTATGTATTTTATTAGTAAAAAATTCTAACTCCAAAACCTGATTTTAATATAAACACCTTAAACACGAGTTGTACGGAAAGTCTCTTCAACTTTTTTCAGGGTATTCTACCTCTAAAAACTTAATTTTTAGTCCACAAAGTCAAAATTTCTTAAAATAGACATTAATTTTGACTTCAAAAAGTTCCAAATTATCGAATTTTCCTCTTTTAGGTAAATAATTTTACTAATAACTTTCAGGGCAAAAAATCTTGATATTTAGCTAAAATTTTCAACTAATATTTTTAATATTCTTGTAAAGTGTAAAATAATCAAAGAAATGCAAAATTTATCACTTTTAAAGACTGATATTTTGATTATGTAAAATTCTTACTAAATTAATTTCTTGATAAAATACCAGTCCTTAAAATTGATATTTATAAGGTCATTTTTAGGGGGTATCCTCGTGTACCACCCACGAGATGGGTTTAAACAACGTTTTTGTCAAAAATATTTTGCGGTTAACCGCAAAATTTTAGTCATTCTCAAAGATTTTAGTACGGAAGTATCGAAAATATTCGTCTGGAATTCAGAGAATTCCTAAACGCGAAGCGTCGGAAATCATAAGATTTCTAAAATTGAATTATCAATTTTATACTCTTCTGAATATAAAATGTCTCAAAATGTTCTATTAAAACCCGTCTCTCAATACAAACGTTATAATTCATATAACGAACTACATAATATCATCGAGATACCGGATGTCCAGCGTAATGTGATACCTAAGCAGATTCATAATATGGAGTTATATATACAAGAATGTATTTCCAAATGCACGGAGCCTGTTTTTGGCACTCTTGACTTGGTAAGCATTAAAGGGGATGCAAAGCTGCACCTTGTTGACGGACAGCATCGTCTACTAGCTATTAAAAATATGTATCTAAATAGTAAGGTTATTATACCTATACACACAATGATATATAATGTAGAAACATATGAAGACCTGGAGAATATTTTTCGCCTTAGAAATCTAGGTGTTCCAATTCCAGAATACTATTTAACTCTTAAGCAGAAGGCAGATAACAAGCTATCTTTAATCAAAGAGATTAAAGATAGCTTGAAGAAATACCCATCTTTAGCTATAAGAGAAATACAAGGCCGTATATAAACTTACCTATTTTTATCGAGGCTTTGATTAAATCAAAACTATTTACCATCATTAATACGATGGATGATTTTATTCAGGTATTATATCGGCTAAATCTAAATGCATACAATACGATATGTTCTTTGGATGAGAAGGGTAAGCGTAAACTTGGAATTACTCAGAATATGATTAATGTGTGGTCGGAGCATAAGATGTATGTTCCTTATGATTCTAATATGGTCTATTTTGGTAAGGATTTTGACATCTCTATGTTTAACCTTAAAGATTCTTAATACTTTCAACTACATTATTTACATCGCAATCTCTTATAAGTATAAGCTCCTTATAAGAAACTTTTTTATCATAAGATTTCTCTATAAAATAAAGGTTTTTATCCATTAACATATTCTTAACCTTGTATTCTTCTATCGATAACATACTATCGCTAACTTCTTTAGAGTAGATAAGATGTAGATTAATACATTGAGTAAGACTTCCATAGCTTTTACAATGCTCTTTGAATCGATTGCTTAGATTTATAGTCTTGCCAAACTTGTATATACAAATATCATCTTTGATAATACCACACATATTTTTATTCGAGTCTATATCGATAGATTCTAGAATCTTATTGTTATACATATTTCGAAAAGAGAAGACCCTATTTACATAGGCATCTTTTAAACTACAAATCTTTATGAGATAGATATAACCCATTTTCAAATTTGAATATTGTATTTTAAAGATATACATCTTTAAAATGATTATAGGTGGTGGAGGCTACGGTCTAGTTGCCCTAAAGAATAATAGGGCTACTAAGTATTTTTATGATATAGAAAGTTGCGAAAAGATTAAAGAGGAAGCTGCTATACAAAAAAGAGTTCGCCAAATCTTCATCGATAATAAGGTAAATATTCGAGTCCCAGAAATATACAATCTTTACAATTTTAATCAAAAAATTAATGATACAACTATGCTATGTGGAATCGAGATGGAATATGTACCAATTTTGAAAGCTATAGATGGTATTAGTAGTCAAATACACCTTGCCTTCGGATATACTCACGATGATATCGATTCTGAATGGATAGTAAAAGACTCTAATATTCCAAGAGGCTTCTATGCTAGTCAGGAAATGATAGAGTTAATTCTTGAAGAAAGAGAATCAAAGCTATCGATAGACGATATAACATCAACTATGGGGAAAGGTATAGCTCTACTTTTGAAGAATAATATTATACCTAATGACGTGGAATGGATTTTGGACAACGATTTAAATATCTGGATGATAGACTTTGGGCTTTGTCGAGAAGGTAAAATATCTCTAGAAAAATATTTACATAAACCCGGTGTTGAGGGTCTAGCTAATGATATCTATGTTCCGAAAAAGGGTATGAAAGGGTATGAAAGTTTTTTGAGTGGATACCGACTCTGAATCATAAGAGGATTGAAAATTGAATTTTTATTAAAAAATTTAAGGATATTTTAAACGATGAACCTTGGCCCCTTCAAGAGCGACCTGCTAGGTCAACTTGCCTTTAGTTGGATTCTTAAAAATAATTCAAGTGAAAAAGATAGACTTGAATATATTGATAAAGAAATTTGTAAAATGGAGATTAAATTAAAAGAACTCCAAAAAGAAAATAACCAACTTAAATGCGGTAAAAAAGACATAGATGAAGAGAACGCAAAACTCAAAGAGGCTCTCGATAGATTCGAAAATCCGAACTAATTAGTTCAATATAATTCTGTTATATTGAAATTGAAATAATAATAATAAACTCATATTAATATAAAAATGGAGATTGATAGAATATTTACCCTGTGTATTGAAAGTCTTCAACATCTTTATCTACAGATATCTTTACTCGAAAATAAGGGCGAGGATACTGATGATTTTACGGAGATATACGAAGCCGCCTCTATAATCCTTAGAAGTAAAATTAACATAACAAGTGAAGAGATATGTAAATTTAATCCAAATATTATTCTGATTAATTCAGATGACATATATTACCATTCTTTAAAATCGGTATCTTTAATGCTTTTATTTATGCGAGAAGGTTTAATTAAATTTGATAAAAAAGTTATACTTCCATTTAGACCAATTTTCGGTATGTTCTTTCAGACATTTAAAAGGTATACCGGTAAAACATTAATTGATATATCGGATAACCTTGAAAAAGACGGCTATGAAATTGAACCCGAACCTAAAGAAATGTATGAAAAAATAAATACAAATGTTAAAATTTAAACCAAAAATTAAAAATTTAGAGGTATAATACCCTGAAAAAAGTTGAAGAGACTTTCTGTGCAACTCGTGTTTAAGGTGTTTATATTAAAATCCGGTTTTGGAGAGTGAATTTTTTACTCTGTGTTTACTTAGTAAAAAATTCAGAGAAAAATAGACTGTTTTTGCCTGAAAATTTTCACCGACTATTTAAGGTATGAAATTTTCATCAGTTTTAGAAAAATCACAAAAAGGAATAAAATTTTTCACATTACTCAAAAAATAATTTATTTTAAAATACCGGAAACTATGGGAGGTTCAAAAATTGAATTTTTATTAAAAATTTTAAGTAGTTTTTGATACTGTTGTCTAAAGCTTTAAGATGTGCGACTACGAGAACATAATGGCCGAGTGGGGGATGTCTATGTATGACAGCACCGGTTTCGGCATCCACGCCCGGATTAAGCGGCTAAACCTCATCGCAGAGAAGGAGGTTCATCTCAAGGAGGCACAGGCCTCTTACAACCACTGCAAGGCGTCGGTGGAGAGCAACTGGAACGCCAAGAGCTTCCAGGCTTACACTGATGCTTCATGGAACCTGAAGGTGTGCAAGGAGGAACTCGCCGCCGTGATGACCCAATAATCGTATTCGATTCCATAAGTAATTACTTATGGAATTATGGAATTATATAATCTATAAAATACTCTCAATCTCACTACCAAACTTTTCTATAATTAGTTCAATTAATGAAAAATCTAATAACATAATAGCATATGATAATACGGAATTTCCTTCCTCATTTCTAATAATTACACTAGCACCTGCTTCAATTAATATTTTGGCGCATTTTATGTAATCCTCTTTATTAGGAGCTTTTCTCCCTAGTATACAAGCGAGCATCAATGCTGTATTCCCATTTTTATCCTGCTCGTTTAGATTTGCCCCATTTTCAGTTAAAAATTTTGCAATACTACAATACCCTCTTTTAATGGCATACATTAACGGCGTCTCGTTATCATTATTTGATACATTTACAAGAGCCCCGTTATCTACTAGTATTTTAACGATATCAAGATAACCAACGAAACAGGCGAAGAATAGGGGTGTTTCACCTACATTATTCTTACTATTGATAGACATTTTATAATTGTATTAATACAATTATAGTGTAGATAAATCTAATATATCGATAACCGATTTAATTTTATCAATAGCCATCCAACAAGCCTTTGCGACATCGTCATCATCTTCTCGCTGAATGGCAATATCTAAAAGATTGCTAGCAAGTTGAAGAGTTCGAATTTTAATCTTTCGTTTCTCATTGGCCTTCTTTTTTCTCTTTAAATTTTCTAGTTCAGCTTCCGCTCGGCTTTTCTCGACTATAAATTTATTTACATTATCTTCACAGATTTTTATATTGGCCTCGGCCCGTGCAATCTCTTCATCGATACTATTCATTTTTAAGGATTTTAATCTTATTAATTTATTTTCAATTTTTATAACGATAGAAATAGCTCCTCCTCGTATTTCTTTGTAAACTCATTTGGAGTCTCGAATATAATATCGGATTTATTCATTATACACAACTCATAGAAACGTTCCAGGTTGTCCTTAGAGCCTTCGACATTAAGATTCCAAATATGTCCGTATCCGATGGGTGCATGTCTATCAACCCGTCCATTAAGGGGGGTTAAACTATCGTTGACGTGAAAGATTAGCTTTCTATTACTTGTAAATTCTAACTCTTCAAACAGTTTTTCTGTCAAGGACATCGACCGTAAATCGCAAGTTCCAGCTGCAAAAATATGACAAGTGTCAACACATATGCCTACTCTATTAGAGTCTGTACCTTCTACAATCTTTCGTAGTTCGTCGATATCTCGACCTAATTTACTTCCCTCTCCAGCTGAGTTCTCCATCAGGACTGGAATTTTAATCTCCATATCGTTTAGCTCTTGACAAAGCTTACTGATACTACCTTTGGCACCGATATGAACGACAGTGCTTGTATACTCGGGTCCAATCTTATGAAGCTCATTTACTACTTTCTGTAATGAATTTTTACTCTTTGTAATAATACTTTCATCCCCTTCGCGAGCCAGGTTAATCACATAGGGGGCGTGGACCACCATCTGCATCTTGTGCTTTTCTAAATATTCACGGCTTTTATCTGCATCATCTTTTTGAATAGTCCGAGTATTGTATTGCTGCGGTCCACCTAGAAAACATTGAAAACACTTGTTAACCTTCGGGTCTAAACTTTTAACGGTTTCATAAATAGTAGTTTGTATAGAGATATGCGGACCACATCTACAGCAAGACATTTTTATATTAATAATAATATAAAAAGAAAGTTTCAATTTTCAGATTCATCAAACTCATTATATGTATAATCTGGTTCTTCATAAAGCTTGAATGCTTTGAAATCGATAAATTTTCCATACCGCTTTTTATCAGCTTCTAGAGTTGGGTCAATAAAGTAATATTTGGAATACTGTAGTTCAAACTCTTTTAAGTCAAAGTCGTCTTCATATTCTGGGACAAAATCTGCAGGGATAAATATCCCGTGAATGTACTTTTTAATAGAAACTTTCTCATCGATAACAAGTTCATTTTCACGTCCTAGTCCGTAAGAGGAATAGTTATACATTCGCTGAACCTCGAATATCATATTTAGATTATCCTTAAGAGTATATTTTTCTTTGTTCCATCGATACCTGTATGTAGATGACTGTTTTTCCCCGAGAGCCCAATAAGGAGTAAAATGACAGGTCCCAAATTTCTTGTTGGCTAGTGGCTTAGTACTGCAATCCTCAAAAAACTGCGGGTCTAATAGAATGCTAACGAAACGGCTCTTGCAGTGCTCGAATGGTTTTAGTTTATCCCCTGGAAAGATAAAGGATAGGAAAACCTTCTTAAATTTTTCCGAAGGTACAATCTCGCCTTGTTCTAGAATAGATTTTAATCCATTAAAAGTAGTAATATGTAGCAGGGAAAAAGACTCCGTTGGAAATGATACATCAATCTCTACAAGTTGATTAGCAGTTGCAGTAAGATGCTGGGAGCATAGGTTGCTATCCGCTTTTGCATCGCGGGTACATTGCTCACCGTTATCAGTTGTATATACACATTGAACCATTTTTATATTTAATGTTTAAATAAATACTAATTTTTATTACTTTTTGTAATAAAAATTAATTAATACAATAAACTATCAATGATACCAATTTTGGTTGGCTAAACGATTAGACCAGTAATTCCCATTCTTTTTAATTTGTATCTGCTCTTCGACCGAATAAGAGCTTAGGAATAATTTTGAAAAATCATATTCGGTGTCTATCATTTCTAAATATTTTTGTTCCAAATATTCTTTTGTGATTTCACTATAATCTTCGGTGAAAAGAATTGGGCAGCCTTTGTATTTTTCTTTAATACCCGGATTATTTTCTATAATTGGAATACAGCCCGCCATCAAAGCTTCATAATGTCGATGGCAGTCGATTCCATTTCCTTCTGGCGAAATTACGAACTTATATGTTGATAAAGTTTTAAAATATTGATTATGCTCAATATTTGTATTATAAATATTTTGTTTATTAAGAGTTTGAATATAAACAGCTCTATTTTTAGCAGTATGTGAGCGCCTCCGTTTATCTTTATCTGGTGATATTGCACATAATACCAGATTTTCGTGTGTACCTTTTTGAATAATATCAAGATTATTTGGATATTGAATAATACGCCACTCCATTCCAATCGTAAAAGGAACCCATTCATCATTTAAAAATTGAAACTCAGAGCAGTTATATAATATTTCATCACGTGATTTAAAGGTTGTTTGCCATTCACGTAATGTCATACGTGTTTTTTCCAAGGGTTTAGACAAACTAACTAATTTTCTATATCTTTCATATACTTGATTATTAAACTGGTCGAGTTGTTTATGTGTTTGTATATAAACACTTCCATCATGCACCACATGAGTATAATGTAAATTGGGGACTACCCACATATGCAGATCCATCTGTTCAAATAAAAGCGTGTTAAAATAAACTACATCACATGCACTTGATAGAGGTATATTGTGCGATTCATTTTCAATATTTATTGTATCGATAATATATTTGTTAAGAATATAATTCCCTGTATTCATTAAAGTTAAATTATCAGTGTGTGCAAATGTAGCATTTTTATACAGTCTCGACTTAGTAAAGAGAAACCCTGAAAGATTGGAGTAATTAAAATTTGGTTTTGCCCAAGACGGGGCTAAAATAGATGCAGCTGGTAAATAATGAGATTCGATGAATTGCTTGGCAGTTTCAAAATACACTTCATCTGCAAAATTATCCGAATCAATTAGAGCAATCCATTGCCGGGTTGCAAGCTTGCAAGCTTTGAGTTTATTTAGAAAGGGGCCCAATTTTGTTTCATTTTCAAATACTTTAATTTTCGAATATGGGAAGTGCTCACGTATTTTTCTGGCATCTTCACCTGTTTCATCTGTGATGATAATTTCATCAATTAAATTATTTTTTAAATACTCTGGAATATACTTTATCAGAAAGGAATCAAACCGATTTATCGTTGGTATACATAGAGAAAACATTGTAATATAAGTCCTATGTATCTATTTATGTTTAAACACAAATACGTTTAAACATATAATAAATAATCTGAAAAATGCTTATCCCGTTCAAAGATTGTTTAGATGTTATAAAAGAGCATAACATATCAATAAGTGGCGTTCTTCATATTGGTGCTCACGAATGCGAAGAACTATCTGATTATAACAGGGAGGGAATAAATGATATAGCATGGATAGAGGCAAATTCCACTCTTGTTGAAAAGAATAAACAATCTGGAATTAATAATATTTATTGCCTTGCCGTTGATAATGAAGAAGGAGAAGCTAAATTTCACATCACAAATAATGGGCAGTCTTCTAGTCTTCTCGAATTTGGAACACACGAGAAATCATATCCTTGGTGTAAAGTATCAGAGACGATAATAGTCCAAAAGCAAAGACTATCTACTTTTTTAACTAACAATCCAGATATAGATATAAAGAAATATAATTTCTGGAATTTGGATATACAGGGTGTCGAACTTTCAGCATTAAAGAGTGCAGGTGAATTTATTAACTTCGCGGATGCTATATATTCTGAGGTTAATACGGAGTTCGTGTATAAAAATTGTGGTCTTCTAAATGAGATGGATACTTTCCTTGAAAGCAAGGGGTTTAAACGACTTTGTATCAAAATGACTAATGAAGGATGGGGCGATGCATTATGGGTACGTTGTAATTGATTATTCGGCCTTACATAATTTCGAAATAAAAGATACATTTTAATAATTAAAATGTATCTAGTATCAGTTATAATCCCAAGTTATAACAGGTTTGATTTTTTACTCAATGCAATTAGGAGTGTAAAAAATCAAACATATAAAAATATAGAGATTATTATAATCAATGATAAATCAACACAGAGTGAATATTACACCTATGACTTCGAAGGCTGCAAAATTATACATCTTGATAAGAATACTAAAGATATAGTCGGATTTCCTTGTGCTGGTTATGTTAGAAATATTGGAATAAATTCTGCGAATGGTGAATATATATGCTTCTTGGATGACGATGATATTTTTTTACCTAATAAAATAGAGCTACAAATTTCATCTATTAAATCGTCAAAAAATAAAATGTCATCTACAGACGGATACTTTGGATATGGTATATATAATTCTGATAAAAAATATAGTCTCTATAATGAGGAGCATTATAGAGACTATATTTTGAAAACCATTAACTATCCTGAATATCCTGATATTATAACTAAAGAAATATTATATCGACATAATTTAATCATAACATCAAGTGTTATGATAGAGACGTCTCTTGTTAAGGAAATTGGTGGATTTAACATTGTTAAAAATGGACTGGAAGACTATGATTTATGGAAGAGGTGTATAGAATATACAAATTGTGATTATATTAAAACTCCGTGTTTTTATTATGATGGCTATCATGGTCACGGTCAAAATTACACTTAGAAAGGACGTGGTTAATTACCATATCATTAATTTCTTTATATTTTGAATACGGTCGCATAGCGTGAAAATCTGTATATATTTCATTTGAATTATAAGAAAAGTTATCACATCTATTTAGTCGGTTAAATCCAGTATCCCAATCTTTTAGAAAGATAAATCTATGTGATTTATCTTGCCATTTCATCACCGAATCATATAATTTTAATTGGTCACTAAACCAGCCAGATTCGCCAGGTATACCATTGTAATCTATCTTATTGTTAATATTTACTAGCTCATTTACTATATCTTCAGTGTTTTTAATATTAAAGATATCTGACCAGGTGTGAGGAGTAGCTATATTATACATTATAGAGATTTGTTTATCACAGAATAAAATGTGCCTATAATATATGAACTTAGAATTATCAAACTTTTCAATGTTTTTAACATAATAATCACGGTTCATAGGTAGACAATCCATATCTGTAATTAAAACTCCATTTTCATAAGGTAAAATAGCCGGATATAAAATGCGTATATATTGAGCTGTCAATGAAGTTGAAACGTTTTCAATTGGAGAGAAAAGTATTATATATTCTGAATATACTTTATATTCATCTGGTATTTCATTAGCTATTAAAATAATTTTAATATCCGCTTCCGGGATTAGACCTTTCCAAGCCTTAATAAAGATAGGTATAAACTCTATATAAAGCGGATTCTCATTCACTGCTGTTAAAATACAATCAAGCTTCATCTCTGATTTTAGATATCCAATAGTTTTTATCAAGTAAATTTATGTAATTAGGAAAATTGTATTCCAATGAATTATAATCAAATGTAAAATAATCATCTATTATTACAATTGGTAATTCGGGGTATTGTTTTTTAAGTAAATTATTAAAAGGTGTATTTAGGAGTATTGGTATTGCCCGTGCTGAAAGTGTTTCCCATAATCTATGAGTGTCCGGTCCATTACCTGGAGGACATATTACAAATTTACTCGATAAAAGTTTATTAACAAAATCCTTATAATTTAATTTTCCAATTGTTTCTATTTTAATATGATTTAACATATTTAAATTGTCCCTTGAGTAATGAGTATTTAGATAATATGTTTTTAAAACTTCTATATTTTTATCTATAATATTAATTTCTTTCCAAACTTTTTTATCACCGTGAGGCCACATCGAATTTGCCTGACTTATAGGTAAAATAAAAGCACGAGGATGTTCAAAAGTTAGATTAACTGCATATAAACTAACTTTTGGATTTTCATTTAACCATTTTATAGTTCTTATTTCATCGGGTATATAGTCACTGCCATGTGTTAAAACTATTTTTGCATTTTTAAAGACCTTAAATCTATCAATAGCTATATATAAAAAATCTGTATATATAGCTATTATGGAAGAATTAACATCTTCGGTCCATTCTTCTTCTATATATAAAAACTTTTGTCTGCTTAAAATCTCCCTGCAATTATAATGAGATTGTTCTTTTGAATGGGATAATATTACAACATCTGCTAGACTAAAGAACCATTCATTCGATGGTATATCCATTTTATCTAACCAAAATAATTGTTTAAAACATCGAGTTTAAACAAATAAATGAGAATACTTTACATCTGTGATTACAGATGTCTGGATATAAAGCGTCGCAGAGAAATACGCTCTGTAATTAACTGCAATGTTAGGAACAAGTATATAGATAAGATAGTTATACTATGGGAACATTGGGACAAATATTGTGATGAAGAAGAGTATAACTATCTCAAAAATACTAAGATTGAAGTTGTAAATTGGACCAAGAGACAAACCTATCAGGATTTCTACGAGCATTCTCTCAAAAATTATCCTAATGATATTATTATAGTTTCTAATTCGGATATTATTTTCGACCACACTATAAGGCGTGTAAATGAACTGACCTTCAATCAAAGGATTGCTTATGCATTAACCAGATATGAATTTGATACACCTAATAAAGAAAAAAGTATATATAAAACTCCTCTTCAAGGAAGACATGACCAATGTTGGTCATATGATACTTATATATGGAAACATCCACTTGATATTATATCCGAAACAATTGATATAAATGTTGGTATGGGTGGATGTGATACATACCTAGTTAAAAAACTAGTCGTTGATAATCTAATTGAAGTTAGAAATCCTATGTTAGATATACGTTGCTGGCACCGTGATTATCGACAAGATGAAGGTCTTCAAAAAGATTATAGTAATTCACAAACTTATCAACAGAAAATTGATTATCCAGGTGGGTATAATGGAGTATATAAAAAGGGTATTCAAGATTTTGGGGGAATAAGAGGATTAGATTTTTTACCTATTGGCGAAGGCGATAGATTTATATTACAGTTAAACCCTGTCTATAAACATAGTCTAAAAGTGATAGCCTTCAGCCTATATGGAACTACTGAAAAATACCTGAAAGGAGCTCTTAAAAATGCCGAGATGGCTTTGGATATATATCCAGAGTGGGATTGCTGGTATTATATACATAAAGATGTTTCCCAAGAAGTTATTACTAGATTAAAGGAGTATCCAAATGTAAAAATTATTATTATGAATGAGCTTATATTGCCTATGACTTGGCGGTTTTTACCCCTAGATAACCCATTTGTTGATTTTGTTATATGCCGTGATACAGATAGTATAGTTTCTGAACGGGAGAGAAGCTGTGTACAGGATTGGTTGATATCGGGTAAGCGCTTCCATATTATCCGCGACCATCCTCATCACGGTAGTAAAAACGGATTAAGAATAATGGGGGGTATGATAGGATTTAAACAAATGCCTTATTTTCCGGGTTGGGATAAAATATTGCCATTATATAAAAATAGAACAAATGAATGGGGTATAGACTTGTATATTTTACAAGAAAATATTTATCCTCTAGCTTCTAAGTATAATGATATCTTTATATCCGCAACATTTCATAAAATTGAGAGTTGTTCAAAAGATATTCCAATACCATATAATGAAAAATTTGAATTTATAGGTGAGTATTTTTCAGAGACAGAAGAAGGAAGAGTTAAAGAACACATTGATATAATTAAAAATCAACTTAATAAGGGATTTTCACTTATAGAAACAAAACCTATGCAAGTAGCAACTATACTTATCAATACCTTTAAAAGTGATGAAGAATTGCAAAACTTAATTCAAGAATATGCAAATATTGTCCAGGATAAAGCTAAGATAATAATTAACAGGCTTGAGAATATAGATGATATACCTCAAGATTATATTAAAGATTTTGCCAATATTTATATTCCTTGTATTGTAAATTACGAAGGGTGTTTAATGACCTGTACTGACAACTTGATTCCAATTAGAGAGAGTTTTATATTTGAAATACCTAAACGTTTTGACAACGATAGGTTTGTTAGCTATCTCAACAAATCATATTATAACATAGCTGAAAAAGAGGTATGGCAAAAAGTCTTCAATATGGCTAATAGCATTGACTTTAAAACATTTGTTAGTAAGTTATGGGAAGATAAAATATCGATAGCTAATCTAATCGAGCATAAAATTAATCAGTTTAGAATGAAGACAGGTTGTACTATAGAATTGGATATTGATTATCTAAATTATAGAACGAGTGAAAACAGAACAGAAAACACTGAATATTCTGACTATAAGATTTAAATTAGAATCACTAATTTAAATACATCAATCATACCCCGATTTTCCTTATCTTCACTTTTAGCTAAACAATATTTAGCACCATTAATATCCATACTATATTCGGTAGGTCTAAAAGTATAAGTAGCGGCTTCTACCAAAACAATTTTATTACCAGAATATAGCACCAATATTAAATATAAGAATTTTTTAATTATACCCTGTTAAAGCAATGTAAATATAGACTTTGAAAAATGCTTATTTCTTTTAAAAATTCATATAGTTAATATTCCTGTATATCTTGACAATTCCATTATTAGGCTCGGCTAAATTTTGGTCCTCACCGTGCTTACGATTATACGGTATATGTAATTCAATTAGATTACTGTTAAGATAAGATGCCATCCAGGAATAGGTAGATGCCGATATTATTAATCGTTTACAAATTGACATTAGTTTAAAATCATCTAAAATATTACCTGATAATATAATAGGGTCAAATTCATTGAAATTATTTATATAGTCTTGTTCCCATTGTTGTTTAACAGTGTCGCATACTATATATAATTTTTCAAAGTCTATATTTTTGAGTATAGACTTTAGTTCATTTGGTTCAAATACCTCTTTTGTTAACTTAAAATCATCAAGACGAATATGTATCACTAAATCTTTTTCAGAAGGGATAATATGTTTAGTATTATATAATACAATATCCTGTATAGAAATTGACTCATTTATTTTATCAGTATTGTTCTCATTAAATAAAGATATTATATAATCTTTGTAATGTAAAAAGATTTCACTTCGTTGAAAGAATCCATCCATATAAATATTTTGATAGCCAGAAATATCATAACTTTTACCTTGCATATCTAATTCACATATTTCTCTGAATTTTTTATTATCTATATATAAACAATGACCTAGATTATACTGTAATATTTTAACTTCATTATAATTAAATATTTTCTTAATTATATTGCTGGCAAAATATTGAAATAGATTGTTAGCAAATCTTCCATCAATTTTATAATACACAATTCTGGACATTTTAAATTTTAAATATATATTTAAATCTAATTAGGTTAAAAATTGGTTAAATATATCCATTACTTTCTCGGGAGTGTATTGTTTATAACCATTCTTAGAAACATCTCTGTTATACTTATTCCAATTACCGAAGATATCAATCAGGTCATCTTTAGTCTCATAAATAATAGCATCTTTATTTAGTATGTTTAGATGAAACTTATCACGGGAGTTTTTATATGTGATAACAGGTTTATCACAGAGAGAAAATTCACCACAAGCCAAACCAAAAGTTTCACCCATCATTCTTCCGTGAATCATTGCATTACAAGTATTGATAAATCGCCTTTTGATAACACCATCAGTTGTCCCCGATATAAACCGAGTGTTGGTATTATCAGTGAATTTATTGATATTCATAAAAATAAAATATGTATTATCTCCCTTAAAATTTTGTATAGCATTTCTAGTACATTCTACATCAAATGAATCGGCTCCACCGTAACAGCCAAATACTGTAGCACCACGAGGAATATTTAGTTCGTCAAACATATCTTCATTTGTATCAGCTACTTTAACTATATGTGGTAGAACAGGGTGATTGGTCCCATAATGTTCGTTAAGAAAGTCTGAGACCACAACATACTTATCACCGTGAGGAACCCGGCAGTCAAAAACAGAATGAATAATAGTCTTACATAACTTAGTATTCATCCCATCTCCTGGAAGCCCGTATTTAATTATATATAGAACATCTATACCTTCTTTCTTAATTATTGATTCAACATCGTTCATATTTTTATAGTAGAAAACAGGGAAACGTTTATTAAACTTATCATATGCATCTATATGAGTGTCTTGTTCGTTCTTACAGTCTTCAAATGGACGCGTGATTATAATTGAACTATTATTCAATAGAGTTTCATTATAATCAGCATAATCATATGTTGCAATTCCAGTTCCACGCAGAGTTAATTTGTTATCAAGAAAAGCTATTTTAAATTTATCTTTTGAAATCTTCGCCGGGTCTTTTTCTGGAAGCTTCGCTTCTATGGCTTTCTCAATACAAGACATTATAGATAGTTCATTCATTATCTTTAGCTTTGCATCCCGAATCTTATCAATACGTTTACTCCACTCATCATTCTCGATAGCATTTTTAATAGTATTATATGCTTCTTCAAAATTATCAAGGTTAATTGATATAAATGCATCGGTATCAATATAATCCCCGACATTCGGACAACCCCAATAGAAACACAGGCATTCAGCTAGAATACCATCAGCTAGCTTTTCTGTCATATAGTTCTTTTCACTGTTATTTTCGACACAGATAGTATATTTGTATGGGAACATGCCATCATCCTTGTGCTCCATAAAACCCTTGCCGTTTTTATAACCCTTACTTCCATTACCATAAATATCTACAGGAACTTCACCGCGCTCCTCTATATACTTTAGGAATTCCAGGCGTTTAATATGTCCCTCATCATTGTTCTTTGTAGAAACAAAGGTAGAAAGTAGCTTGTTCTTTTCAGGGTGGTAATCAATCAATTCGGAATATGTCTTATTGAGATGCCATTCCAATGGGTTATGGTGATACTTATGAGTCAATACTTTATAATAGATATTTTCATTAGGAGAAGCCCACTTACCCCAAGTCTTAACACCCCACGGCTTGTTCTGGTCATAAACCCACGGTTCCATATGAAAGATGATAGTCTTCTTAGGGTCGTAATATTCCGGTGGCCCTGGCTTGTTAATGATAACAAAATAGTCGGCATCATTTTGACTTGTCAGCTGTATATTATTCCAAGTATAATTGTTCTTACATAATTTATTTAGATATTTGCATAATTCCTTGGAATCAGAGAAGGGCCATATTGGCTTGACTTTTATTTTAGGCTTTGTGTCATTTTGGCGAGAATCAACTATCTTATCGTTGATTAATACAGGCGTTTGAGGCATTGAACCAACAGGTGTAAAATTACGCTGAATGTCAGAATCTTTGTCGTTCCCCGATACCACATATTCGCTATGAATAATATGCGGTTCGCAATAAGAAACTACCATCTTATTAAAATTTATATGAGCGAATCTATCGATGCCATTTTGAATACCCTTAAATTTAGCAATATGTAGTAGCTTCATAGCCGCTGATTTACTAATAACATAACCATAAAACCCACCCATATAATCCGGGATATTTATTAGCTTCATTCCCGGATAGCTATTTGACTTTTCCGGCTTACCTTTCCAGTAGAAATAACCTAGAAAATTTAAATCGATATAAGGATGTTGAAACATCTGATGAAGTGTAAGATTGAGCTTACTCTCAAAATCATCGACAAGTTCAATGTCATCTTCAAGAATAACCATATAATCATCTTTCGAGTTTAGTAGCTCTTGCCATAGTTGGATGTGACTCAGGGCACAACCGACGACACCCTGGCGGTAATTGAAGTCATTGTTCCGGAATAGATTTTTGATAAAATCATTCATCGCTATTTTAGTACCATCTACCGCATTGAAACGAGTATGGTGTTTAATACCTTGCTCTCGTAGTATGTTATCAATACTTTGCCACCTATCTGGTCGTCGCTCCAGGTTAATGACTCTGATAGGAATTGTCGGGACTATGTTTTTGAGATACAGACCATCATTTTCCCCGAAATAATTAGACCTTTCTAAATTATTTAAAGATTCCTTAATATATCCAAGGGTATTAAAGGCTATGTGTTTGCGGACTTCTTCAGGGACTTCACTTACTGGAATTCTGGGCCGACCATCACATGGAATTTCCTTATTGACCCCGACATCCCCATTCATAGAATCTAATCCTTTTATAAGCAAATATTCCATTTTAATTAAACTTTTTATAGCTTTAAATTAAAATGCTTGCATCTACATCCGAAGATGTATTTAAAATATTGGCTAGCTTGAAATTAAATTTTAAATATAAACCAAGTAAAAATATCGAATCATTTGTTAGCCCAGCACCTCAGGCCTACTGGGATGGATATGAGATGAATTACACCGCTTTGAAAAATACTATGAATTACTGTATCGATAAACTTAAATTAAAATTTAAACTATTAATTATATGCGAAGGAAAGTATCATTCGCATATCGACGTTGTTCCTAAAACGAGTCCAAAAGAGTACCTCAAATATCTACGCCAGCTAAACCCCAAATTAAAATGGCCTAAAACATTTACTTATAAAAATCAGAAACTATATGTTGACAAAAATATATACAAGAATCAAAATCTAAGGTTTATGAACTGTATTATTTCTAAGGTCCAGGTTAAAGAGGATGAAGACCTCTTTTATATTAAACGTATTAAAGCTGTTAGTGAAAGATATGAACTCCCAGATGGCATCTATGTCTTAGCTCCAACGGATACACTCATACTTCGAAAAGATGGTAAGGAGCCTTGGGTCGATGTTGTTGGTGGTGAAAAAGAAGTAGATTTTAAAGGTAAAAGTTTTCTACCTATATTTAATGGTAATTCTGGTATAAAGTATTTGGATATACCTTTACCTAATTATGAGGATTTACAATACCTATGGAATAAAGAAATACAAGAACAGATGAGCCAGAGCTATGCTTGGGATAAGAAGATAAGTAAGGCTGTTTTCCGCGGTAGTGCTACTGGTTGTGGTTTTACCTATAACCGGAATATGCGGTTAAAAGCTGCGCTGTTGGGTAAGAAATTTCCACAATATCTAGATGCAGGAATAACAGCGATGAAAGAGAAATTAAAGATAGATGAAATAGACCGCGTTGGATACACCGATTTACAGAAATTAAATCTTCGTTTCGCTAATAAACTTACACCTTATGAACAGAGTAGATATAAATACATTCTACATCTAGATGGTAATGTAGCAGCTCATCGCCTTGCTAAATTCTTTTTACTTAACAGCGTGACATTGATTTGTGAGACTGGTTCAACGCTATGGTTTAGCCATATGCTGATTCCTTATACTCATTATGTACCTGTGAAAAAAGATTTAAGCGACTTAATCGACCAGATTAAATGGTGTCAAAAGAACGATGATAAATGTCGGATGATTGCACAGAACGCATATGATTTAGGAAAGAAGCTTTTAACCGAAGAGACCTGTTTTAGCTATATTGCCAAGACAATGTGGACCAGTCGTGGTATATAATTTTTTAATCTATAATTTTTAAACCTATTTAAATAGGTTTAAAATGGAGGCAATATCTATACCTCTCCCTGTCTTATCTGGTCAGGAAATACAACGAGCTCCACATGAACGAGATGTACTGTGGATGTTTAGACTCTCTTTTTTACCGATGCATAATAGAGTAATACCTCTATTCACTTTACTCTCGGCCGGTGTCGGTGCATTTTCGCTGCTCTGGAACCCAAACTATTATATTTTCCAGCCGGCATTTTGGTCCGCTCATATTATAATACTCGTTCCGACTTTTTTATATCTATGGAGAATAAGAGTTTCACTTAGAAACTTTACCGGTGTAGCCATTCGGCCAGGCTATAGATGGATAACTATGACGTTCTGTATTCTTTTTATGGTATATTGGGCCTACTTTTGTTGGATAGCTTTATACGAGCATAAAGACGATACTTGGCCTATGCAGATAGCGCACGTTTTTATGAGCTATGTTTGGTATATATTCTTTGCTATATCCTCATCGGTTTATTATTATACCGCGACATTACTTCTTCAACGTGTTGTTTGTATTAAAAAGCATATATTAGATTTAAATAGCAATACTTCAAAGGCTCACTTCTTTACATTTTATGACGAAGAGTTTGAGAAGAATAGACAAATTGCAAACAATTGGAATATTATAATTCTATTAGTCATTTTAGTATTGACATTAAATATACCTGCTGATTTGCTAGGAATACTAATCAATAAAAAATTAGTCGTTATACCTGGATTGGTAATGAAATCGGCCGGTTTAGTATGGTATCTTCTTTGTATCTGTAAATTAAACTATATGGAAACATATATATTAAATCATCTTCATAAACATCATCTTTTACAAGAAGACTATGATGAAATTACTCGATATATGGAGGTGCGTCGTTTAGGACTTAATTTCTTCGGTCTTAGAATTACCTATAATCTTTTAATGAAGATTGCTATGTTTGGATTGAATATCGTCATACCTATACTATATGGATTATTCTCTAATCAGATTCTAAATATATAGAGTCTCTAATGCCACAGGTTCTTCTTTCATAATGTTCTGAATGGATGTTTTAATAGCGCGGACAATTGCCGAATTGTGTGTATTTTGTGCATCATTGTATACTTTTACTCTTGAAATTTTCTTCCCATTAATCTTGCTAACAAAACTTTCAACTTCAGAACCAACTATGACATCTGCAATCTCGATAGGATTACCTTCAATATTTATATCATATAATTCTTTAAGATTTAAAATAAAGAGTGGCAGAAATGCTATGAAATTATTATCACAGTGAATCTCTTTAAGATTCAGACAATTGTCAATACCATACAATGTAGTTAAACGATTCCCGGAACATTTTAAGTACTGCAGATTGGTTAAGTTTTGAAGACTTGATAAGAAAGAGATATAGTTGACAGAACAATCAATATCTGTTAGATTAACACAGTGTTGAAGTCCATATAGATTATATATAAAATTTCGAGAGCAGTTTATCTTAGTAAGTGTTGATGGTAAAATGGGATTTGCATTTCTGTCGGTTAGGCTAACCAGGACATTCCGAGAGCAATCGAGCTCCGTTAGATTAGTACATTTCTCAATACCTTCCAGGCTTCCCAACTGACAACTACTGCAATCTATTTTAGCTACATTTTGAGGGTCTTTAATTTTATCCATAGAACGACACTTTTTAACTATACCATCTTTATAAGTAATTTTTATGTCATTTGTTGCTATCACATTTATATTACTTCCATAATAATATTCATATATAAGTATTCCTATGTATAAAAATAGAATAGTGAAATATAACACCTGTAAAATTGTGGCAAGCATTTTTAGTATACTAAAAATTTTAAATCTATTTAAATAGATTTAAACAACAAAGCATTTGAATTTATGATTCGCAAAAATCCAATTCTCCGACTTTGAACTCAGGTTATTCACACAATGACGATATAGGTGAAAAGCCGCCCAATATGAACGATTAGACATCTCTATATTTTTCCCCTTGAGTTCTTGATAAGATTTCATAAAGGCGTCAGCTGCAGCAATGTATAAATCCCCATCTATACCAGTTAGAACGCTAGTAAGCGTTTTGGCATTGGCAAAGAGAAGTACACCCTGCTCGTAAAACTCCATAGTTGAAATTCTTTTAAAGCTTATATCAAAATTTGTTTTAAATAATTAAAACAAATTCATTTTTAAAAAATTCATTTATAGATAAATACCTCGCCATCTTCAACCCCATCAACTGTGATACCACAATTACCTAGCAATTTTGCTTCTCCTCCGTTATAATAAACAGGGAAAAGCTTTTCAAAAAACTCGCGGTTGTTTTCTATAAATTTTATAAACTTATCCCCCTTAACTACAAACTCTACGTAGTCGCTTTGAATCAAGCCAAGCTCTTTACGAAGATTACATACAATTCTATTTACTAAACGAAGCTTATATGCATTTATAATCTCAGAATTTTCTGTAGTATCTATACTGACTTCATTTGCATTCCAAATTATATTCATAACATTTGTCTCTTTAATGAAAAGTTGTAATAAATCATCATTCTTAATTTCATCAATATCAAGAAATACTTGAGCGATTGGTTTCTTAATAGAAACCTTAGCTTTATCGCGCATCTGTCGGACTATATCAATAAGATTCATTGTTGTATTGATTGATACATTGTCGTAAACAATTGACTTTAAATCGGGCCACTTGCATTGTAGCGGGTGAATATATTCGTTTTCAACATAAAGCTGTTTATGCATTTCTTCTGCCATAAAAGGGGCAAAAGGTGTTAAAATTAATGTGAAAGTTTGCAGGACGTTCCATAGAACACCTGAACCATTTTCTCGAATAGTGTCTCTCATAAATCGAACATACTTATTACATAGCTTATCAACAAAAGACAGTATACAATTGATAGCTTCTTTTACTAGGTAATGGCTCATTGCAGAATTTACCTCTGTTAGCAACATATAAAGTTCGTATTGAATCCACCTATCCATTTCATTATCTATTGTGTTATCTCGGCGATTTTTACCAAACTGTTTCCAAAAGACAACCGCATTTTTATAAGGTGTTAGCCTATGAATAATTTTAATCATATCTTTTTCGACAAATTTAAAAGCTTCACCTTGTGTTGCACTAGAATTTAACAGGTATAGTCGGATGGCATCCGGGCCATACTGTTTTAGTAGCTCGTTTATATCTTTGTAGTTATTTAAACGTTTTGACATCTTTTTACCATCTTCTGCTAGAATTAAACCACACGACACTACATTCTTATAAGGGCTTTCGTTTTTAAGCGCCGCCCATAGAACCATAAGAGTGTAAAACCAGCCGCGTGTCTGGTCGATACCTTCGACTATAACATCGGCAGCACTATTTCCTACTGCAAAAGGTACACATCCGCTTTCGAACCAGCAGTCAAATACATCTAGAATTCTCCTATAAATCTTTCCATTCCTTTCAATCGTGATTTCATCGATACTGTCTCTATGTAAATCCCCAGAAATTTCAGACTCATCGATACAGATACATTCGTCATCTTCATTTACCCATACAGGTATGGGGTTCCCAAAAACTCGATTTCGGGATATACCCCAATCCCTAACATTCATTAACCAATCATTGAATCGTTTTTCACCAACATGCGATGGTATCCAGTTTACATTTTTATTAATTTCTAGAAGCCTATCTTTAATCTTAATAACGTTAACAAATAAACTATTCATAGCTCGGTAAATTAATGGTGTATCTGTTCTCCAGCAATAAGGATATGAATGCTTATAAGACTCCTTTGCAAGAAGGTCTTTACTTTCATTCCCTGATATTATTACGAGTCGAATAGTGTTAAAAATAAATTCCCCTTTGTATAGCCCTTTCTGAATTATGCCGTTATCATTTATATAACCAAATGTTATATCTAAATTATTTATATTGGATACACGTAAATCATCTTCACCGAATTCAGGTGCAATATGTACGATACCTGTACCTGATTCAGTCGTGACATAATCATCGTTTAAAATAGGCCTGATAGTACTATCAAATCCAATATATTGTTTATTTTTAAACTCTTCTCCAATTTGCTTAGCAATAACTATACCATCTTTTTTGGTAATAGCCTTAAAAGCTTCTAGTCTATCACTTGCAACCCAATAGCATTCATTTTCACATTGAAGAAGAGAATATTCTATTTTAGGTCCCATACAAACGGCTTGATTGGCCGGAATAGTCCAAGGTGTTGTAGTCCAGATGGTAATATATTCACTTTGAGTATTTAAAATTTTAAACCTCCAATAAATTGATACATCCGATACTTCCTTGTAGTTTTGGGAAGCTTCAAAATTACTAAGAGATGTACCACAAGCTACAGAATAAGGAACAATACGCTTTCCACGCGTGATAAATCCCTCATCCCATAGCTCTTTAAAAACCCTCCACACAGTTCTCATAAAATTTTCATCAACTGTTCTATAGAAATTATTTTCGTCAACTACACGCCCAATGCTTTTATAAATAGGTACCCAAGAGCTCTGACATTTATCGATAAAATCTTTACATTTGTCGTTGTATTCCTTGATTCCATATTTTGATACATCATCCATAGTTTTTAGTCCAAGCATATCATTTATTTTCATCTCGATGGGTAAACCGTGGCAATCATAACCAATGGTATTTTGTATGTTAAATCCATTCATATACTTATAATGTAAAATAGCAGATTTAACAGAACTAATTAGAATATGTCCGTAATGAAGTGTTTCACTACTTACAAAAGGAGGTCCATCTACAAATCTAAACAAGTCCTTATCTTCACGGGTTAAATACTCCATTTTATTTTAAAGTATAAATCTATTATTTAAAATCATTTTTAATAGAATATTAAAATAAGAATGTTTAGACTATTTTGCTGCTGTACACATAAAAAATCGGCCGAAGAGGTTATTAGTCCTCCAAAAGAACCAGAAGTTAAAGAGACTATCAAATATGTACCGCCGCCGGTAGAGATTGTTAATTTTCCAGAGGTCAAAACTGTAATACCAACACAATCGAGTGATTTTAATCCTACTACAGATTCTATAGTTGCGTTAGGTCAATTGGAAAATATTCCATCCGAAGAAACGATGAGCGATAACGATTCTGTTGTTGCAGTAGTTAATAATACATATCCGGAGGTTAAAGAACAAGTTCCGCTTCCTAAGAAAAAATTAAAATCTTCTTCTAAGTATATATTAGGTAAAAATGTTGCTTACTTTTATTTAAATACACATAGATACTATTTTATTAAAAATAAAAATGATAACAAGGAAGTGTTTTTTGGTAAATTTATTGGTATAGATAAGGTAAAGAAAAATTGTGTAATTTTTGAAATATCAAATTCAGGGGAAAAAGAAGTATTTGATTCCACTGAATACTTCTTCTATCGTGCCATTCCAAAGAATAAGTAGATTTTAATCTTTTAAAAGATTAAAATTGTTTAACATCGTTTAAGGTGTATGCATTTGGCTTATCTTTTTCAGATGTTAGTTTTCCAATATGCATTCCAAATACCCCATTCATAAAGACCGAAATATAACCTGCTTTTAGAACACGGTAGCTATACTCCATTTCAAAATGAGGAACTTTGTTAAAAAATCCAACTTTGTCGAGCATATCTTTGCGGATTAAGCTAGGTCTGAAGCTAAACCCTGGCCAATAACTGCAGCCTTTACCGAGACGTTTAGTTGGGTCTTCGATATATTCGTGAATTAAAAACTTATTATTACCAAAAGGAATACCACCCTTAATACTATAATCTTCTATTTTTTCAGCATAATTACGGTTAAATAAAACCTGTGAAACTTGTGGATTATCTCGCAGAACCCGTAGTGATTTTCCAATATAGTTCTTCCTTATTAGAAATGGAAAATCATCTTCAATATGAAAGATAAATTTATCTTCATCTGTTAATAGCTTCTTTATCATATTCATACTTTCCACATGCCCTTTTTGGTCGTTTTTCTTAAACTTGAACTCAAAAAATGGAAAATTTTCAAGCATCTTCTTACGGTCTTCATTGGTCGAATTATCATCTATACAAATAAAGCGTTCAATCATATATATATCTTTCACATTATTGATAATACTATTGACGGTCTTTTCGAAAAGGTCATATCGCTTACAAGAAGTCATTGTAAGTGTCACACCATATACTCTTGTTTTAGGCTTGATAAAATTATATCTTGTTTTTCTTGCATATTTTTCCATTAGATAGGGTAAACAGAACATCATATTTTTAACAAATCTTTCATCATAAATTTTCTGTAATAGTTTAACGTTTAATTTATAACATTCTTCATAACGCCCGGTATAAAAGGCCGATATTGCACACTCGTCAAATATTTTAAAATCAAAAATATCTTTCTCCAGAAACAAGAATCTATTATTAGGAAATGGAATTTTACAGCCCAAGCTGGCATATAAGTATGCCTTTGTAAAATTATTCTTACTACGCATATAAATTGACAAATACCATAAACATTCACTCCGGTCTTTCATACTCTCCCATCCATCGAGGAAAGTTTTTTCTATCTCTTCACTCGGGTAATTTAAAATAACCATACAGCGCGCAGCATACAGATATGATAGATAAACCTCCTCTTGATAGCTTCCCATTTTTGTCCGCATCAAATAATATTTGACTGATTCTTCTAATCTATTACAATCCTTATAACTTTGGGCACAATAAAATGCATATCTTGCTTTTAAAGGGCCATCTATTTTCTCTTCCTCTTCAAAAGCCTTCTGTAAAATTAAAGCATCTTTATAATATTTATCCGGGTCTTTACTACGAGAACCCTCGCGTCTTGAATCGATGTAATATCCCGGAGTATCTAATACAAAAGTATAAGGAGTTCCATCCTTTTCATTTCTGAGAGCTACAAATTCGTGGAGCACCCCTTTAAAACACCATTGAAAATTATTATCATAAATTAACGGACGATTGTATGTAAATCCTTCACCTATACGGAGGCTAATTTGTGTAGGGTATATTTTATGAATAACTTTCTCTAATTCTGGTAGATTTAAATGGCCTTCTATTCTATCATCGGCATCCTGCATAAAAAGAAAACGACTCGGGCAAGAAAATGCGTATTCTAAAACCTTGCTGCGGTTATAACCAAAATCTTTCCATTCATCGTCGTGCAATTCACCGGGAATATTTTTCTCCTTAAAAAAGTCAGTGATTATTTCTTTTGTATTATCAGTTGAACCTGTATCAGAAATTACCCAATAATCTATAGATAATTTCTCGATAACATTTTCAAGTGTAGAACGTATAATATGAGACTCGTTTTTTACAATCATACATAATGCTATACTATTTTCATATCTTTTCATTTTATATTATTAGTAATTGGCGTTATACAATTTTAAACTTTTAAAGTTTAAAATTAAAAATTGAGTTATTCAAATTATATTAGAATAAATAAAATAATTATTCCTAATTAAAATGTCGTGGGGAATTTCTACAAAACAGAATAATGAGATTTTAGATTTCATTGAAGCCAATCCTCTTTGCGGAATTATTGCACCTACTGGTAGTGGTAAATCTACTTCTATGATAGAAAAGATTTATAAAGATGGAGGTGCCGAGCGTATATTTATTACTGAGCCTACTATTCCAGCTGCACGGGGTTTAGCAGCGACAATGAAGAGTAAGTTAGGTAATGATGTTGTTGGTTTTGCCGCCGAAGGTATAATACAGTATCGACAGAGTACACCAATCGTCTATTGTACTTCCGGACACCTACGGAAGAAGATGCTTAGTTATTTTGATAATGGTAAGGTATCACCCGAAGGTATTAACTTCTGTTCCGTCTTGGTAATTGATGAAGCTCATAATGGTAGCCTAGATAATGATGTTATAATTGACCTTTGGCGAACGGCTGTCGAACAAGATGTGACAGTTCCTCGTCTAATACTGGCATCTGCTACACTGAATAAAGAGGCAACTGGATTCGAAGATTTACCTATTATTGAGATTAAGACAAAAAGTCTACCCGTCGAAATAGAATATCATACTCAAGACTATAGCCCGGATAGTAAAAATATTTACACAGACTTAGCATTAGTGATATCAAATAAGCATATGAATTTACCGGTAAAAGAACTAGATACTTCGAAATGGTTAGTTTTCTGCCCTGGTAGTAGTGAGGTAGAATTAATATGCTCTCTTCTGCGCGATTTCCAAATGGATAAAGTTAAAATATATCCAGCCTATTCCGAACTACCCAAAGAACAGATTGAAGCTATTTTTGAAAAAGTGGAACTTGGTTATCGCAGTATAATTGTGGCAACAAATATTGCCGAGGCTAGTATCACCATCGACGGTCTAGATGCTGTTTTTGATTCACTGACCGAAAAGATTAGCGAAACTTCGAGTTCAGGTGGCTTTCGTCTAGTACTAACCAATATATCTAAGTCATCTGCTGCTCAACGCAAAGGTCGAACAGGTCGAACTCGAACCGGTCTATGTTATCGAATGTGTACTCAAGAATATTTTAATAAGCTACCTGAGCAACGAGCCCCTGAAATTATGCGAGTACCTTTAACAGGTGTCATAACGGAACTACTCAATGTCGGTATTAATCCGAAAGAGCTATTTAAATTCCGCGTGTCTAAGAAGCGTATGGATGAAACACTTTCAGTTCTAAAAACTCTAAAGATGGTTGATAAGACTAATAACGTCACTGAACTGGGCAATTTCGCTACCCGTTTTCAACTAGGTGTCCAAAATGCAGCTATTATTTATAACTGGATGAAAAATGAAAAGTTCCCATTATACCCTGTTATCGTTTTAGCATCTATAATTGACTGCTATGGTCCTTCATATTATTTTTATCCGAAGAAAAAAGAAGATATGACTGCCCGTGATTATGATAAATTCAGGGATAACTATTATGATGAAAATTTTGAAAAATTCGAGGGAGGTAATGATATCGAGTCTATGTTAAAAATGTGGAATTTTATGATTGAAAATCTTGATGGATTAGATGCAGGGTTTAACAAAATAGTTGAATTTTGCAAAAATAACAGCTTAAATAACAAAAAGATACAGGAACTTATTAAGGTAGTAAAACATACTGCAAAAGTAATAGCTACTCTTTACGGTAAAAATTTTATAGTTGGTCCTTTCAACGAACGGAAAGTATTCCGAGTAGCAGAGCCTTACATTAAAGATGCATATTATAAGTTTATATTCAAGAATGTTAAAGACTCTACCTATGTCAATGAAAGTACAGGCGAGTATTTCCGTCTAGATAAACGCCAAAGTGTTAATATAAAGTATCGGCAATATCCAGAAAAAATTATCGGATTTCGTACACTCGAGAATTTAACCGCGGGGAAAAAGTCTTCAAATACAATTTCTTTATTTGTAGGAACCTTTTAAAAATTTATATTGTTTTTAAACAATATAAAAAATGAGTGATGGTGTGATATTAATAATATGTTTAGTAATTATAATTATATTTATAGGTATTATCGTTTATTGGCTGATAAGAAATTCCAAGCCTTATACTATCAATGATTCAGTCAAAGGATTTTATGATTATGCACAACTGGGGCAACTATGTGTCACTGGAACAACTGGGACATCAACGGGCCAGCAGTCAATATTTCTACCGGGATTTTTTTCTCCTCAAAATTGTGACACAGGATTAGCTTGTATTCCGATTAGTAATAATTCAGAATATGGTTATTGTAAAGCAAAGGTTGGAAATTACTGCTCGAATGTATACGACTGTGCACCTCCGGATTATGCGGGTGGGTCGGGTACAAACATATTTTGTTCTGGTTCAATCTGTACCCAAGAAAATCTAGGCGTTTTATTTTCAACTTGTGGCGTTAGCGGACCTTCTGGGTTTATCGGTTTAGTGTGTGATACAGCTAACCTAAATTTAATCTGTTCAAACGGCACTTGTCTTGGCAATGTAGGATTTGACTGTAAGGCTCAAAACTACTGTGCAGCGGGGCTTTTCTGTGATGTTTCCCAGAACCAGTGCATAGAGCCAATACAACCAGCTCAGTTATGCGATGGTAATTATTGCAGCAGTGGATTTGGGTGTACTGGTGGAGTATGTGAACCTTTATATCCAATTAGCGGAACTAAACTAACTTTTGCACCTCAACCAGGTGAAAAGGGGGCGTTCTGTATACCAGGGAATAATGCCGCTGAGCCATATTCTTGTAATAGTGGTTTAATATGTAATATCGATACATATACAAATGCATCGACTGCTTACCCCGGAATAACCGGGTTTGGACTTTGTGATTATCCGATACGTCAAGCTGGTAATGCTTGTACCTCAAATAATGGTGCTTGTATACCAACGCTTGTTTGTTATAATCAGGTATGCCAAGCTCCCATAGTTGGAGGGGAACAAAATATTAACTATTGTGGACCAGAAACATCAGGGCTTTGTGGTCTTAATGCACCTTACACCTGTGTAAATGATTATTGCCTGCCGACAACAGGTGGATTATGCAATGGTAGCACTGGATATTGTGCAGTTGGAAGTTGCACCGGTAATAAACTAGGAATATTTTCTTTGAACCGCAGTGGTGCAACAGGGAATACACAGCTAGGTACTTGGCAGTACCTCGACCTACCAACAGGTGAAACAGGTCCTTCAAATCAGTCTAGCTTAACAGTCTATCAAAATATGGAGATAGATATTAACGGTTCACCTTTAACAAAAACCAAGTGTGTATATTTCCCTTATTTTATGTCAATAACACCATATTTCTGGCTATCTGAATTTGAATCCGGTCCATCTGGTACATTTAATATTTCAAGTAATTGGACCAAATATAATATTAACAACTCAACAAGTAGCCAGGTTTTTGAGGGTGTAAAATACACTCACGGTGGTAATCTATCGATTAAATATTCCGACCCTACCGACTTAAATCGTGCATCTAGTGTAATAATATATAATAATTATATAAGCGGAGATATCGATTTTACAACACCTACATATGGACCTGTCACTTTCCAATTATTATCACCCACCAATAATTACATAGTAGATTGGGATATAGATGATGTATATAATATGGGTATGGTTGGTCTAACAGTTATCAATCCTCTTAATGATATAGCGCTTATTTATGGAGCAAATCCGACTACACCTGGACCTCTTGCGTTATCATCACTTGCCGGACCGGGAGTCACCGGAACTTCAAACTGGTGTCGTTATGCAACAAATCCATCTGGACCAAACGTTCAGAGTTTTATAGCAAATTTCAATAATACAATTTGGAGCCCTGTTCTACCCACTATACCATTAGCAGATTCCCTAACAACCGGGTCGGCCTTCTTTTCCACCCTTTCAAATAATATACAAAAGATGGAATTATATTACGTATCAAATAATAGTTTCCGTTATCTAAATAACATCTATAAAAGCGACGGAACACAATCTCAAGATGATTTACCCATTGAAGGTTATTGCCCCGATTATACGTCGACAACTGCACCCCCACCGGTAATCACGGTACTTACATATGAAAATCATACACATACAATTACAATGGGTAATATAGATGCAAATATGTTCGCTCTAATTGAAATATGTGAGTAGATTTTTTTAAATCAAGGTTGATTTAAAAAATTGATTTAATAATGTAATCATAACGTTAAAATAAATTGATTCGTAGGTTTGAAAATGCCTCGCTTTAACATCGACGATGCTACGCTAGATACTCTTGCTTCAATCGTGAATGTAGATAAATCTCTTTTTACTGTTGCAGATGCTATGGAAGAAAAGGGTCTGTATCTCCTACATTTTGACGGCGAAGATATTCGTAGTACCAAGAAGGGTGATAATGTTCGCGAACTTCGTGGAACTATTGTCGATATAAATGCTAATGCTGTCTGCTGTGCATCTTTTGGATACATTCCAACCGCTGTTATCGATGAGAAGAATGTCAAGTCAATCTTCAAGGAGAATGAATCGTTTATCGACCGCGATAATAACGAATATAATTTTGAAACATTTGAAGAGGGCTATCATTCTATTCTCGAAAATAGTGATTTTACTTACGACGTATTTCCACTATATGAAGGAACTATGATTCGTGTCTGGAAGCACAATGGCGAACTAATGATTTCAACTCATAAGAAGATTGACTGTGTAAATTCTCACTGGGGTTCATCTAAGATGTTTAAGGAGCTTTTCCTAGAGTATACTAAGAATGTTGATTTCAATGAATATACCAACGACCATACCGTCCACTATTTCGTCCTTATGAATGAAGACCTGCTTGTATGTAGTAAATTCCCAATGACAAATCGTAGTGGACTTGTTGTATATGTTGGAACTCGCGATAAGCTTAATATGGATATTAAGAAGGCTGGTTGGATGCTAATGGAAAAGATGAAGCTCGCTCCTCTAACAAATGAAGAGATTCATACCGGGAGTGGGACATTTTACGGCCCTGATCTGATTACAAAGTATTCGGAAGTGACGAAGCTACTAACAAAGGGATTTTACGACCATCCTGCATTCGAACAGAGTAATCCTCTGTGTCTAGGCGAGGGTGTTGTCGTGACCTACAATGAAAATGGTCGCCGTCGAAACCTCCGTATTGTTTCAGCTGCTTACAAGAAGCGTTCTGAGCTGGTTGATAACGACCCTAACATTCTACACCGTTGCTATGTTCTATTGAATAAGGCACTTTATCCGAAGGTCGGTGAAGATACTTATGTTTCACAGTTCCCGCCAATTCCGATTATTAACAGTGAACTTTCAACGGTTCCTATTACAACGGCTTACGAAGGGACTACTTACACCGAAGAGGAACTAACTAACAAATCAGATATTGAATCACATAATCGTCGTTTCAAGAATACCATAATGTGGTATCTTCTAGCACTTGCTCTCCCTCATCAGAAGGCAGCACTCCGTTGTATGGAGTATGTCATCGAGGAACGCAAGAAGATTATCGATATTCTGATTACAAATTACAAACGCTTCAAGAATGGTGATTTTGAGGGGCTAACTTTCAAGAAGGATATGGCTACAATGAAGCATATCCAGCACCGCCTAACCGAGGCCGAGAAGTTTGCTAAGGAAAATAATGGGAATGTCAAGAAGAATATTCGAATGGGTGTTCTCCGGGATACTGGTGAGTGGGTCTTCAAGATGGCTCGTCTTCTTATCGAGGACCGCTACTAAATTTTTATCTATTATAATAGATAAAAATATTTTTAAGTATATAGTGTTGGTCGTAGAACATTTTGCTGATTATAAAACTGAGTCGATGTTGTTTTATTTACTTTTCCGTTAGACATCGGACAGGTGTAATTAGAAACTGATGTTAAATTTTGAGGATTCCAACTTGGCATAGTATTAAGGTTAGCATTCTGTAGCGGGACCCCAATAGTTGGAACGGAAGAAGTCCATTTACTGCTAGATAATGAAGCAGAATTACTTTTAGTATAATGTCCAGGGTTATTTGAACCATTGAGGGAAGACTGCCCAGGGAGAATACCATTAATATTATTATCATTTGGTGCATCAATGGAGTTATATACACAAGAAGGGAGAACTTGAGGGTTATAGGTTGGGTCTGCACACTTACCTGTACCGCCTGGTCCAGCACAGCCAGCTCCGTAAACAGTCGATGGGACAACTCCAAACCCATAAAGACCATTCATATTAAAGGTTGCACCTGTTGCACCTGCAAAATTTGTAGCGGCATTCTGAACCGGTAGAATGCAGTTTTGATGGTAAGCACTACCCTCCACGAACAAATCAGATGGATAGTAGGTATCTAGACCACTAGCTTTTACATCTTTAGCTTGGTCACAGTCATTTTCGCTCTTACAACACTCCCAAGTTGCATCGCACCAGTAGTATGGATTCTTATTGTATTGTTCTCTCTTAAAATTTACAGAAGCTACTAACGATGCAAATATAGTAATCAGTATAGCTAAAAAACAACATATAATAAATAGGACTTTTTGTTTTACATCCATTGTTTTAATTTTAGTAAATAATTTTTACTAAAATTATTATTATGGGGGCGCCGGATTTGGAACATTAGCACCTCCAAATGCTCCATCGAAGATATTAGGCGGGGCGCACTGCAGACCATCCGATGTCACCTTGAAGGGCAGGGCTCCGCAGGTGGTTGTGGTGTAAGCACAGTTGTGAGACAGACATAACTTACTCTCGTTATTTATTAGGTTCTGATATCCGACTTCTCGGTATATATAAATCCCTACTACTATTGCCAGGACAACAAGTAGTATACCGAATACTATCCATAAACCAGTTGTTTCCATTTTTTATTTGGTTTCATAATTAATTTTTAATTACAATTAAAATGTCATTTAACTTGGAAGACTTTATTCCTGTATATCCAGAGCAGGATGACCCTGATATTCAATATAAGATAGGAACTAAGAAAGAGTTTATTGACGTTTCTGCCGAGACTGATATTGTAGCTCCTCCAAAACCAGGTGATTTATATATGCACCAAAAGGCATTCAAAAGATATATGACAAACCAGGATAAAATACTCAACATTCAAAGTGTGGGTACCGGTAAAACTTGTGCTATGATTTCTATAGCCGAGCAATTTAAGAATGACCCTTATTTCAACAAAGAGGTTTATATTATTTTACGAGGGCCTTCTTTACAGCAGGAAATTAAAAAGCAGATTGCCTGTGATTGCACTGATAAAGTATATCTTACAGAATCGGTTATTGATTCTTCTAAAGATGAGATTAGTCGTATGAAGGCATTAACTCGTAATATTCACGAGCGTTATCAGTTTCGTACATACTCATCTTTTGCTAAGGAAATATTAAAGACTGGATTTTTGGAAGAAGAAATAGATAGAATATATTCGGGTTGCATTTTCCTTGTCGATGAAGCTCATTATCTTAATGAGAAGCGTCAATCTAAGCAGTATAAAAATGAGACTGGTGAAGAGCTCGATGTTGACCCAAGCGGAGCCGATGATTTTGATAAAGAAGAAGACTATAAAACTCTTTGGAAATTTTTTCATATGGTTAAGCGTAGTAAAGTTATTCTTTCAACCGCTACACCTATGATTAATGATGTTAAAGAGATAGCTAACATAATGAATCTTATATTACCTCTAGATATGCAAATGCCAATTACCTGGAATTACGATAAAATAACTATAGAACAACTGGAACCTTTTTTCCGTGGCCGCATTTCTTATGTCAAAGCTTTTGAGACAGGTGCAGAGGTTTCTTATGAAGGTCTTAAAATGAATCGACAATACGAGATGGATTTCCCCGTTGAAAATCAAAATATTCCCTTTCTGGCTATGGAACGTAATATTAATGGAGACATAATATATGAACCAAAAGAACCTATTGTTAAAACCTCTAAAAAGATATATAAATCTCAATCCATAATTTATCCAACTTTAATGAGTGACTTTCAGAGAGAAGCGTATGAAAAAGCTGCCGCCGAATCAAGGAACTTTCGCCAGGGTGAGAAACAGGCATCCTGTTTTGTTTTCCCAGACTCCAGTTATGGTGGTGATTTTATCTCGGGTAAGAAACTTAAAGCCGCTGCTGGTAAGTTTATCAAGTCAGTAGGTATAGATAAATATGAACTGGAACCAGAATTTAAAGAGGAAGTTAAAAGTAATATAGAAAAGTATTCTTCAAAATATACATTTATTATAGCTAATGAACTGGATGCTGCAGAAAGGCGCAAAAAGGGAGAAATAGTTGGAACCTCTTTCTGTTATAGCGAAATAAAGTCAGGTGGAGGTGCTATCTTGCTGGGTAAGGTTTTAGAGGAGTTTGGATTCGAGCAATTCGATGAAAATATTTCTGTGTTTGGATATACTAAATCAGGGAATAAAAATTTCTGTTCGGATGAAAAAACATCAGAGAAGACAATTCGCACGACTTTCGGTAAGAAACTTCGCTATGCCATACTTTCAACCACTATGTCGGATGAAAAACGTCAATATCTTTTTGAGATATTCAACTCCCCTGAAAATGCAAATGGAGATTACATTCAGCTTATGATAGGTACGGAAGCCTCTCGTGAAGGTATTAATGTTTTTAGTGTCCTTCGTGGATATCTTCTAACACCGGGTTGGCATCCATCCGGTGTCCACCAAGCACTTGCTCGCTTTATCCGTGCAAAGTCCCACATTTATATTATCAATTTAATTAAAAAGAAATTATTAAAAGAAGGAAAAGACCCTGCCTTTGCAAATACTGAGATTAAAATATATAAACTAGCAGCTATTGCAGAACCTGAAGAAATAAATGAAAAGATTACAATTAATTTAACAGATTTTGATAAAAATAAGTATACATTATCGGCAGATTTAGATTTATATACAATTATTGAGCGTAAGGATATCAGTATTAAACGAATGATGAATATTTTGAAGAGGTGTGCATTTGATTGCCCGATTCATTACACCAGAAACACCTCGGGTAATGATAAAGATGGAAGTGAGAAGTGCGACTATGAAAAATGTAAATATATTTGCTATCCATCACAGTTGACAAATGATGTAGACGAAGACGAGATTGATTATTCAACATATGATATACTATATTCACAAGAATATATGGTTAACGAATGCCGGGACATAATTGTAAAGCTTCTTAGTAAGAGAAACTCTGTTAAAATTAAAGACCTTTTTAAAATATCAGAACTTAAGCCTTTCAAGAAGATATATATAATTATGGCAATTGATGATATTATTAAGCGCCGTTTATTTATAAATAATCGTTTCGGATTTCCATCTTTTATAAATATGGATGCTAACTATCTCTTCTGTCAAACGGAGTTTCCAAATTTTGATAATGATTCTTTTATAAACAATAATGCAACTCTTAATTTATATAAAGATATTCTTTTTGGATATAAACAAAATTCATTTACCGATATAATAAAGGAACTTTCTGTGGATGAAGATAATTTAATCTTCAAGCGTCTTATTGACCTTAATGACCCTGTTGAAAAACAATGGGATGAATTTAATTCTAATTTTGATAAACTTACTAAGAAATTTCAGCTAAATAAAATCGAAGAAGCTTTTATGGATATAATTAATAACAAAGATAATGTTTTATCGGAAGCAATATTTGTAAAGTTTAAACATTATTTCACTCAATCGCCTGAGCCGAAAAATGATATATATAAAATTCAGAAGTACTTGGAGACATCCACACTTCGTCGCGGTCGTAATAGAAAGGAAAACGACTGCCCTATTATCGATGAGAGTGTAATTGGTGGTCTCGAAGGCCCTGATAAAAATGGAGAAATAATTTATATACACAGGATAAGTTTAGACACTGATACAACATCCTTTAAAACTAACTCTCAATTTTTTAACCCGAACTCCATTAGAATATATAAACCTTCGGAAAAAGATGGCTGGCGTAATACACACCCGTATGAATGTCAGGCTTATAAAAATATTATCAGAATGCAGAATGAGGCCCGTATAAAACCACTAGTTGAAAAATTTGAATTTATTGGTACATTAGTACAAGATGCTTCCGAACCAGATAAGACTGTTTTCCGTATAATCAAAAGCAAAGACTTTAGATTCGATGCCGATGATAAACGCTCAACTGCAAAAGGCACTGTTTGCTCTAGCTTCGGTCATAAATTTGACCTAATAAATATTTTATTAGAAAGTGAATACTACCACGATGATATCGAAAGTATAAATCTTCCGACGATGAATAAAAATGAAATTATTGAAGAGCTAATAAAGATATATAAGGTAAATGTATCATATGAAGAACTCAATAAATATAAGATAAACGAGCTTCGTTATATTATGAAATGGTTTATGTCAGGGCAGACTAAAAATGAATTATGTATGCACGTACAGACCCTCTTTGAAGAGGAGGAGCGACTCATAGCAATTTAAATATTCTTTTATAAATCTATTTATAAAAGAACAATGTTTAACATTTTAAATTTATTTAGCTGGACGACTTGGCTTATAATAACATTATGTATCATATTTGTATTCTGGTTAATATGGGGTGGTAAACAGGAGTATGAATTTATCGGCGTTCAACCACTTTCTACACCAAAGCTGTTTCCTTCGACGGTAGTAAATACATATACAAGTCAAGCCCCTGTAAATACAACAAGGGAGTTATCCAATAAAGGAGAAGATATAGTTGCCGATGTACTAGAAGATATTTTAAACTCTCCTGTGCGGCGAAATATTAGGCCTAATTTTTTACGTAATCCAGAAACAGGTAAAAATATGGAGATTGATTGTTTTAACGAAGAATACGCAGTTGCAGTTGAATACAACGGAGTTCAGCATTATAAATTTCCATCTGTATTTTATAAAACAGAAAAAGAATTTAATGACCAGATTTATAGAGATAAACTTAAAATGAAATTATGTGATGAAAATAATATATATTTAATAGTTGTTCCATATTGGGTTGATATGTTTGGCAGTCACGAGGGTCATTTAAAAGACGGGGATGCTACTAAAAAAATACAGTTTGTTGCCAGGGAGACGCGATATAAAAGAATTTATGATTTTCTTTATGAAAAATTAAGGATTTATTTTGAAACAATTTTCCCACAAGAAGAAAATGAGTATGCAGAAGAAGACGCTGATAATTGGGGCGCATACGCTGTTTTTTAACGGATATTTTATATCTGATGAAGCACCCAGGATACTAGCCAGCCTTATAGACGATGGGTTTAAAATAGAACTTCTAAAAATAGCCCCTGAAGAAGATGAGATAATTAAAAATGTAGAAATGCCATTCTGGCTTCGAGAACAACTCTTTGTTTTAGATGAACTACCAAATGATGAAAAATATCACAAAGATTCATTTGTTATTGTAGGCAATATAGATGATGTAAAAAATCTAAAAATAAAATTACCTATTCATACCAATTATTTTAATAAAACAAATGCTATGAACTTTGATATTGCAGATTTAATAATATGCTTTGGATTTAATGATAAATATTTTAAACAGTTCTGTAAAACTAATAATCTATTATGCGTTGCAAAAGGTGTATTCTCTTTCAAAAATGGTAAAAAGTACAATGCAGTAGCCGTATCAGTTGAAGGAGATAACAACGATGAAACCAAAGATTATGCAGTTAGAAAGTTTAATATAGCAGTTAAAGATAATATGTATAAAATACAACACGATGAAACTATTGTAGGAGTTTCTTATAAGGGACGAGACCTTAAAACTAAGGTTGGCTCTGTTCCAATACTATTTATTTAAATATGGTTTAAACCATATTTAATCAAAAGCTTCTGCGAAAATAATCTTTTTAACATTATTCTTCATATCATCTTCGTATTTAATAATTAGGTCGATTAGGTTAATATAATCATATTCCCCGAACTTATAGATAGAATGATAAGACTTACTTTCATTCTTAATACCAATAAAAAGATGCTTAAAATTGTAATCATATGGCCTGAAAGGAACAGTGCTAATATAGGAGCCATGTCGGATAAATACAGCCGGTAAAACATTTTTATCTTCAAGGCTAATATCATAGTTCAAAATAACGTCTTTGTTAATTAAATTATCGGAATCTGAGTAAAAACAGATTATATCATAATTTCGAGGAGATTTTGAAGTCACTAATACTATATCTTCGTGCACCAGTAAATTTTTATCATTAATATTTACAATTTTGATATTCTTCTTTTTATTATACACCCTGTCTTTAATTGTGTCATATAAAATCCCTCCAATTTTTAGACCTGCTCTACCTGTATCCGAAAATAAAAAACAACATAGACCCAGTCCTACACAAGCATATAGCCACATTTATTAAATACTACTTATTTTATTTAAACAATTACTAACTTGCATTATTTTCATTTTCTGGGGTTTCCGTTTCTGCCTTTTTAATACCCGAATAGGTTTTTAGCCTTCGAACAGTGGCTATCTTTTTAGTATTACCGCAGCATATATAGACACAGGTGCCAAGAATCCAAAGTATAAGAAGAAAGACCGTCATACCAAGGGCTACCCCGAAAGCTATTTCAAGTATTTTATGCATTTTTATATGTTATCAAAAATTTTTACTTATTTCTGAATTACTATAAACAATATAATTTAATGGATTTGGCCTTTCAGGTTCGTCACCCGTCAATTCCTTATAAATATATGACATTATAATTCCGTGAGTTATCACCCATATATTATTATTCAGTGATTGGTTGATATGTTGTTTAATCCTATACATTAGGCTATCGAGAGTTTCATCTAGCTTTATTGGACCACCTAGATATTTCTCTGTTTCACTATCGATATCGGCATAATCTTTTTTATTTTTACAAAAACCCAAATATTCCATAACCATACAATCTACTTCGATTGGTATTATTTTATTATGCCTTATTTGCAGTCTTTTTTTAACGACATTTGCAGTCTGACGAGTTCTCAAGAAAGGGCTAGTTATTATTCTATCAGGATATCCATATTTTGTTATTAATTCATCGACTAAACTATTTATAGGATTTATATCATTAAGTATTCCCGGGTCATGTTGTTTTTCACCACGCGGGGCTTTGCCGTTATTATAGCTTTTTTCCGCATGTCTAAACCATATTATTTTTTTAGTACATATAGACATTTTGAAAAATGATTTTTAATAAATGATACTTTATATTTTAAAATGAATATTTATGTATTAATTGGATTCAATTTTTCGGATAACCTTATTTTGGATGAAGCCGATAAACTAATATATAAAAAAATATATGTTGTTTCAAAGCCGGCTACTACAGATGTCGAAAATTTAGAGATTGTAAGCGACCAAAATACACTAAAGTTTTATAAAAATATGGGATTTGAAACCCTAGACGAAAATATTGTATTTATAGACTGCAGGAAACATAAAGATGTAAATAGTTATTTTGATATAATGTATTTTCTAAAGACTGCAAGATTTGACAAGCGTAGTTATTACGTGATGAAAGGTAATACTATCAAACTATCCGATTATCCAATAGTAAATCATTTCAATCCTTGGACTGGTGATAAGATTCCTTCCAAGCTACCTGAAAAGAAATACGTACAAGATATCTATAAGACTTTAGCAGTAATTTCACGGGCTTATCTGAAGGCAGGATTTCATAAATACAACGGTATAAATATGCCTAATATCGAGAATATCCCGGAAGGTTGGATGATGAATGTAGGAACAGCCGAAATAGAGCACGTTATTAACTATTATGAATTATTCCCTGTAGCGGCAGATATGAATCGTGCATTGGAATTTCTACATAATGCACAGTATAGGTATATTATAACCGATACAATTGTTAAGATTACGGCAAATTATCTGGTTCGAAACGGAGTGATTAGTTCTAACGAAATTGAAGACTGGTTTAACTATAAGAATTGGGATATACAAAAATTGAATTTTTATTTTTAAAACTACATAAATATTGAGAGTATCAGAATGACGCGCGTTCTGTGTGTCTGTGCTAACGGCAAGGTCGAGGTGGTCAACAAGACCACCTCCGAGCTAATCGACACTGATAAGAACTGGATTGCAAAGTCTATGGAGAACCTGACTACACCAAACGGTGTTAAGCTGCAGGCCTGTGCCTGGCATTCTGGTGATTCTATGGGCGATGACCTAGCTAATCCCAGCCGCTGTTATACAGTCGACAAGCCGGACTTTGGTCTTTGGGTTGAAGGTTATATCGCATACGATACTTGCTGGATGCATGACCACAAGATGGAAGCTGAGCGCAAGAAGGAGGTTGCAAACTGCGACCGAATCATTGATAGTGCGGCTCATCGATATGATGTTATCAAGGAGGCCGTTGAGATGTTCGATATTAACGCGAAGCATCTACGCCTTCTAGAAGAAAAGCTAGAGATGCAGGAGACTGCTCTCCAGAATTCGATGAAGCCGCTTAATAAGGAGCACTCTGAGTACAAGGTACTCGTCCAGATTCGCGACCGTGAAAAGGACGTTGTCGAGAATCGTCGTAAAATCTTGATGAATGTTTTCCAGCGGAACCCCGAAGGGACATTCAGTGATTTCTTTACTCGCAACTGCCCTGAAATTCTGAAGCTTGAAAAGGCTGAAGAAAATCTGACGGTTTGGATTAACAAGCATACGCCTACTCCTCCGGAAAACATCGTTGCCTCAATCTCTGTTATCAAAAAGGAGATTGAGCAGACTAACGATGTTATCAAGAAGACATTCAAGGTTCCGTTTTCTCTCATTCACTTGATGATTCGCGACCTTAAGAAGGTGCTTTCTGCTTATAGCAAATATCAGTACACTAGGTCTTATACGAAGGAGGAGATTAATAATCACATTCTGGAGTACCAGGGTATGATACAGCGTTTCAATAAGTACTTGGAAGGTCAGAATCCGGAGAAGATTGCACTTGAGACCGAACGCGAGCAAGAGAAGGCTCGAAAGAACGAGAAGGCAATTAAGAGTGCGAATGCCGTACACAAGATTGAGAACTCGGCCGCATTTATTCCGATTGTCAAGCAAGACGGTACGGTCACTTACGAGAGCTCCAAGGACCGTTTTATCGTGGGTGCTACCGTTAGCTCTTTTGAGAACTGGCGCGTGACTCGGTAATTTTTAACTTATATAAGTTAAAAATTTTATTTATAAAGAGCTAAGTATATTATAGTGGTATCTGCAAACAGGAATATACTTATCTGAAGCCCCGACAGATATCTGTTCTTTTGAAGCCTCTAGACGAAATGTAAAAGGTGCTTTCATTCCGGCTAATAAATCAGGTGTAATAATCTTATCTTTATTTTTAATACATTCTGAACATATTGCATGACACTGTATAACCGTATCGGCAAATGTAATTAAAGTATTCATTTTACCAAAAGGTTGCATAAATGCATCTGCTATTAACCCAGAAATAATTACAATTTTTCCACTCTTAATCCAAGTATGTATTATATCCAGCTTGCTAAAAAACTGGCCTTCATCGACACCGATAACATCATAGTTTTTACAATCAACAGATTCAAGGTTTTCGCATTTACATACATCAATCAAATCACTGATACCTTTAAAGCTAGAACCGTGACTTGAAACACCTAGCTCTTCATTTCTATCATCAAAAATATGATTAATTAGAAGACACTTTGTATTATGTGATTTATTTGTGACATCCATAAAACGTGTTAATTCTTGAATAAGCCTCGTGGTTTTCCCTGAAAACATCGGCCCGAAGATAATAGTTAGACTACCCATTTTATTTTATATTGTATCTTGTAATATTAAATCAATTTTAGAAAATTGATTTACTTAAAGAAAACTAAGTCTTATCAAAATGGAGTTCATAGATTACCCCACGTATAAACTTAGCACTGCTAGCCAAGGTTCTGATGAATGGCGCAAACTACGATGCGGTCGTATAACATCTAGTACACTTTCATATTGTATCGGTCGAACAGGTTTTAAAACTTCAAAATATGAAGTTGCTAATAAAATCTGTAATATTGAAGAAACGGAAACGAATGGCTTTATGCAGCACGGAATCGAAATGGAGCCTATCATTCGAGATTGGTATTCTGAAACTATTAAAAAGCCTATTAAAGAATTAGGTATTGCCATCTGGAAGAAAGACCCGCGTTTCGGCGGCAGTCTGGATGGAGAAATTAACGAAGAAGAGGGAATAGAAATCAAAGCTCCGAGCAAGATGTATCAAAAACTTGTTGACTATATCGAAGCAAAGAAAAAAGGTTATAATTTTTATCCGGGTTATCACGAGCATATTTTTAATAGCCATTATGACCAGATGACCTGTAATGCAATTATTACCAATAAAAAATATATGCATTATATCGTAGTCTGCACTGATACACAAAAAGCTTTTATACAACGTTTCCCTGTCGATGTCGAACTTTGGGAGAAAGAGCTTTATCCCAAGGCTTGCGAATTTTATGATAGCTATGTTATTCCCAATATGATACAATACAACATTAACCGTATCGATCCACAATAAATAATACTAAGTATTATTTATTTGTATTTTACATAGAGATTATTACTTCCACTGTCAACCTTGTATCCATAATCCCACCTTAGCTGACGTTCCTGCTGAAACTTCTCGATATATTCACGGAAATTTTTAAAGTCATACGAATCATAGGTCATTTGGCTACCTGAATTCCTATCGTTGTAGGTATAATGGAGATGAATATCGAGGGATGCAGGATTGCCATCGTAATTATCGTTCTTAAAAATTATATCGATTAAATCGAAAGCTGTTTCCATATTCGTATCGATGACATGGAAATGGTGTATACCTTTTGGTGCATATACTGGCATGGTGTTGGCAATAAGTATTTTATAATTTTTATCTTCATTAAACTTCTTCATATTTTCAACAGGGTCTCCTTCGTATAATCTCATAACCTGAGTAGTCTCATAAGGAGGGTTATCGCCATATGTTAAAACATTATAAATAAGATCGCCACCATATTCACCGAAACGAACATTTTTACCTTCGTATATTGGATAACCAGTAAAAATTACATGTCTGGCTAAAACAGAAGATTCATCTTTGCAATATCTATCAACTAACATCAAGTTATCATATAGACGACGTATCTTAGGTGTATTTTTAAAAAATTCTTCTATTCCAAATAGGTCTATAACTAATCGAATTCCGTCATCGACAGTAGCCGCCTTATCAATAGTATCTGAAACTTTGAATGGATATACAACGTTGAAAAAGCGCTTTGGTGAATCTTGATATGTTCCTTTCTTGTCGGCATAGATATTATTTATATAAAGTTTATCATTAGTCCAATTTAGCGAATCTATGTTGATATTTTTGACGACTTCATTTATTATAGTATTTTGCATTTCTGTGATAGGGGCTCGGTCTAGTTTACAGTCAATTATTATGGGTTCGTTAAGTTTCCCTCCAGATATTGTTGGACTAACATTATCCGAAAGATATGACATATTACTTGGAAAATGAGGAGCTAGTTTATTGATATCAGCTTGGTCGTATGAACTATCAACTATAGTCATTACAACACTAAACCTATCATATAGAGAATCAAGAAGGAACTTAAAGTTATCAATACAATTTTTATTATCAACATCACCAAGTATCATATAAAGGCTATCAAAAATTATAACACTGTCAGGGAATCGGATGTATTCTAAATCGTGCCAATTATCGGTGTAAGGGTATACAAATATATTACTGTTAGCCTGCGTATCTATCATCTCCTGAAGTTTGTCTATGTTATGAGGTAGAGTTATTATAAACCCATTTCTATCTTTGTCTAAAATCCTATTAAGATAGTTGAATGCAACAACATAAGGATAGTTATCAATAGAATGAGTTAGGAGGTTTAGCTTAGTCTTCCGAAGATGTTCTATGAGTTTTATTTTACCTGGTTCCATTTTTAATTATAATGTTTATTTTTTATTAACATTTAAAAAATATCATAATGGGTTCGCAAGACGAACAAGTAAGTTTAGCTACAGATATAGCTAACAACGCTCTTCAAAATATTACTAACTATTGTAGTATAACTTGTACCAACGATGTTAATAATGTTGATATTACAATTATCGGAGGAGATTCAACTATTAATCTAGAACAGACCTGTTCGGCTGTCGGTGCAGAATGTCTCGTTAAAAACGTCATTCAATCGGAGATTGATAATATGATACAAAATATGATAAAGCAGTCTCAGTCCAACCTCGGTATTTTTAGCTTGCTAGGACCGAGCTCCACGGAAACGGCAAACATAGCTAATAGTATTAAGAATCAAGTATCACAGCTTATAACCAATAACTGTGCCATTAGCTCTGACAACTCTATTACAAACGTTAGTATCTTCGCCCAGGATGCTGATACTAAACTTAACTTCGTCCAGAATGGTAATGTTTCTAAGGCCAGCTGCGCTCTGGACACCGTGGCTAAACTGGTCCTTAATAACCAGGTCACCAATAGTGTAGCTCAAACACAGTCAAGCTGTGGTGATATTCTCTGGATTTTAATTGTAGTTGGTATTATCATTCTTCTAATATTATTATTTCCTATTTTATCTGCTGTTTTTAGCACAGCCGGAAGGGCTGTCAAGGGTGCAGGTAAAATCATACCCGCTGGTAATAAAAAAGAGTAATTTTAATTTAACTATTAAATAGTTAAATTACATATCGGTATCTAGTATGTTCCAACTGATGGGTTCAACCAGGGTCAGAGAATAGGCCATCTTCTTAGAAACGCTATTCTTCGAAACCAATAGCCCATTATACAGCTTACCAAAAATCAGAAGTATATTGGTGATATACACAGTGATAGTTTGAATATCAAGGTAATAATCTTTATAGATTATAATACCAGATAGAATAGCATTATTTATAAAAATAGTCATAGCAAAAATATATGTAATCATAACCCGCTTGTTCCAGGAATAAAGACGTTGAGCCAGGTCCTTATGGTTTCCAAGAATAGATACTAGGTTATTATCAGGCTTGGATTCGTCTTTGTCAAAATATTTTATGAGTTTAAACTCCCGAATATTCTCAGCTATATAAACACCAATTAACATTAACAGAGTTAGAAAGTTGAATGCAAGAACAAAAAGACTCCAGGATTTAACGGTAAATTTTTCATTAAAGTCACATTGAGTACTTCCACAATTCTGAGGGACAAATAGAAGGAGCATTGAGGCCATTAAAATTTTAAACCCTTCTTTAACGGTGTTAAATATGGATAGAAAACGGTGCTTTACATCGGTATTGAGATATTTACTCTTGAACTTTTGAGTCTTAGATATCGGTACCACGGAATCCATTTTTTATAATGTATTATAAAAGGTTTTAATTTCTTCAATAAGTTTGTTATTTATACATACTAACTCTTTGTGTTTTGTACCATCTAAACTCTCCGATATAAAATAACACTCCTTATCTTGGAGAAATTTCTTGACCTTAGTTTCCGCAGCTGAGCAATCATAATGTGAAACTAGTTTACTATGAATTAATTCTAATTCTTTATCGATATATTTACCTAGACTCTGATTGTGTTGTTCTTTACGAGAATAAACATCATTACTTCTACCATACTTATAAACATATGTATTTTTAGATATCACATTATCGGGCATTCGGAACTTTGTCTTTAACTTATCGGCTGCATCTAAACGTAGCAGATAGATACCTGAATTGGGACATTCGGCCATTGCATGTGCATCACGTGTTTGCTTAATTAAATTTTGCTTTACTTGGAGAGAATCATTTATCTTCTCCAATTCTTTATCCTTATTTTGTAGTCTCTTCTCATATTCATCGCGAATCTTTTCAATCTCTTTCTCTTTATTGTTTAAGCGCTTCTCATAGTCTTTCTTTATTTTCTCTATTTCATTATCTCTATCTTTTAATTGCTTGTTAAAATCTTTTTGAATTGCTCTTTCGGCTTTCATCTTGCTAAAAATTAGTCTCTTATTATTTAGTTCATCGGAAAGCTTTTCTTCTAAGTCTAGATAACTGCTTAGTCGTTCTTCTATCTGAGCTTTTTCTTTTTGAGCCTTACTTATATCACTTCTATTACTCTTAATCTTCTTCTCTATTTCTTTAATCTCATTTTCAAGTGCAATATATGTATCACTTTTTGGTGTGGATGCCATTTTTAATTTTATATAATCTATCTTTAAATATGAAATTGTTTTAATATACATATGTATATTAAAAAGATGAAGGAATTTACTAATCTGAACGGTGTTAAATTTTATATAGGTCAGAATGCTAAAGAAAATGAAGAACTAACTTTAAACTTTAAGAAAACAAACAACGATAAAATACTATGGTTTCACGTTGAAGACCATCCCGGACCACACGTTATTTTAGTCCCTGGTGATAACCCCGTTCAAAAATCAGACATTCAAGAAGCAGCCAATCATTCAGTTTTTCATTCAAAGGTACCTTTTGTCGCATACAAAGTATCGTATTGTTCTATCAACGACGTTCATAAAACCAAGGATACTTTGGAACTAGGGTCTTTCTCTCTTAAAAAATATAAGACTATTAAAGGATATAGATATTAATCAAATATGTCCTTCTTGAATGCAAACATTTTAATAACAAGTTCCGTCTTATATTTTTCTGGCATCTTTTCAAAAACTTCGCGACTATAACCACTTTCTTTTAACATAGTAATCCAAAAATCACTAGTGCTTTCATACACCTGCCTTATTTCTTGAGTGATATAAGTAGTAGGGATAGCTTCAAAATTGGAGTGAAAATCGGCAGCTAATTCAATTTTCATAGTCTCATGGTCAAACATTTCAACAGGCATATACTTAAGAGTTTTTACGGTTATAGGTAGTGTTTTTTCATAAAAAGATTTTACCTTGACATCCTCTGGTATCTGATCGAAACCGTTCATACCTGTACTCTTAAGCCAAGATATGTATAGATTTTCATCTATAAAATCTTTTTTATCTTCTGGTATTAGACTTAAAAAGTCTGCAAGGGTTTTTGAGGTCCTTGAAGCTGCAGCTTCAAATATCTCCTTGGTCTTATAAATCTCCGGGATTTTATCGAGTATACCACAATGGTCGCAAACTGTAGCGAGATACATTTCATATGTGATATTTTCAGGAGGTATGAAATGTATTACTCGTTTATTCTTAGAAAAGGCATTATTTATTATTTCTACTGTCTTATATTCATCCGGTACAAACTCCAAGTTTAGAGGTTCAATGTCGACAGCTTTATTACACATATCTTGAGTCTTATATTCATTAGGTATTTTTGAAAATAAACTTTTAAGATAATTATCTCGAATAGTAGACATATTTTCATCCATCATTTGAATTATACTATCCGGAACAAAAACAATATTGTAGATTTCCTTACGAACCATTTCCTTGCATAGTTGTTCTGTCCTATATTCCATAGGAATTAGCTGCAGCTCTGTGTATTTGGTAAGCTGGGTCGACATTTTATTATTAATTAAAAATGATTTTTAATTAATAAATTCAATTTAATTTTGAGTATTTCAAAATGAATACCGCCGTACTTATTGCTAAGCACGAGGATTGCATTCGTTGGAATGACATTGCTCTGAAAGAGCGTCTCAAATGGAAGGAGATGTTTATGGCGATGGAAGCGTTGCTAAACATCGTCGAAGGTCTTGAGGGACAGGGTAGCGAGGATTGTAATCGCCTGGTGTCGGAGGAGCTACGGCTTCTACAAGGTGCAGACTGCGATGCCTTTTTTGATTGGGATGAAAAATTACACGCTTACATCAAGGCCAATCATCTGAAGTGCATCGAACTGATTAACAGTGGGCACTGATTTTCATACTTTTAAAAGTATGAAAATATATTAAAATGATAGTAGGAATATGTGGTTTTATAGGCTCTGGTAAAGATACTTTTGCCGATATACTAATAAAGGAAAAAGGATTTGTTAAGTTAAGCTTTGCATCTTCCTTAAAAGATGCCGTTAGTCTTATATTTGGTTGGGATAGGAATATGTTAGAGGGTGCAAGTCATGAAGCAAGGACTCGACGTGAACAAGTGGATGAATGGTGGAGTCAACGCCTTAACATTCCCCATTTAACACCTAGATGGGTTTTACAACATTGGGGAACTGATATATTAAGAGATAAGTTCCACGAAGATATCTGGCTAGCTTCACTAGAGCGAAAAATTATAAATTCTAACTATCAAAATATAGTTATAACCGATTGTCGCTTTCCAAACGAAATTACACTTTTGAAGAAGCTTGGTGCTAAAATGGTTCAAGTAAATAGAACAAACCTAATTTCGCCAGTTTCAAATCATAGCTCTGAAACATCGTGGCAAAATACCGAATTTGACTTTATAGTTGAGAATGATTCTTCACTAGATGATTTAAAGGAGAAAGTTTTAAGTCTATTTAATTGATTTTGATGAAATTTTTAACAGATTTATTATATATACTTATATTTATTGTTTCGAGTAGCATATCTTTAATTATACTATCTATTTGAGGATTATCAAATTCAAGAGAAGGATTCTCATTAACTTCAATTAACTTCACTTTCATAGTATCATCTACCATAAAATCAAATCCAAATATTTCAAAACTAGTCTTATACATAGACCCAATTTTATCCAATGATGCATTAAAAACATCTTTTATGATATCTTTTATCTGAGGTAAAATATCAAGATTTAAAATAACTATATTACCTTTCTCATAATTTTCATAGTCAGGGCCTTCTTTCTGAATAATATGATTTGTAATATGAATATATAGATTATCAAAGTTATTTAATGTAAAAGGGTAGCTAGATGTTCTACATAACAATGATGGGTACACATACATATTTGGATTATCACCGACCATTATTGCAAAAATACGAATGTCAAATTTCCTACCTTCATGTAGCAGTGGGTTTTGAATATATTCTTGGGCTACACCATTTAGATTTTTGGGTATGGTAAAGGTAATACCTTTACCACCATATTCATATTTGGGCTTATAAATCCATTTTGATTTTGGATACAGGGATTTATATAGTTCAAAAGCTTTTTGTTCTTCTTTTGAATCGAGATTAAAAGTTATAGGCATTATATCGAATAATTTTTTAAGATTATTTAGTTTGTTATAATATAATGTAAGTGTATCAAGAAGATTTAACTTGTCAGTTATGCAATTGCTATTAGAATAATGATTGTAATAAATCTTGGAAACTTTAGAACCAAAGTTTTTAGGTATAATATCAGAGACGATATTTGACTTAACTTTATAAGGAGCATACTTGAAATTATCGGGGTTAAAATATCCCCTCTTTTTGAAGACTAAAATAGTCTTATCTTTAAAAGATTTCAACCTAAAAAGTTTCATATAGAAATCACTATATTTTCCATTAGAAATGGATTTCCATTTCTTAGATTCTAATAACTCTGAAACTATCGGTTCATCCGATAAATACTTCATTTTAGTTTGTCTAAAAAATTAATTTGCAAGTTTACAAATTTGCAAATTCAAATAGTAAGGGTAATACCCAGTATAAGTTTAAAACCCCTATTTTTAACTTTTACCGGTAAAGTACCGCGAAATTTAGAAATTATTTTTCATTTCCAAATTTTAAGGAAAATCAAAAATCTCTTTGACTGGTAAATTACCGCGAAAAATTTTAAGGTCTTAATTTGAAATTTTACATTTGTCGATGAAAACTTGCTAAAAATATTAATTTTTAAGTACAATAAAATTACAAATCATCTCTTTAAACAACATTTGATTGATTTTAATTGAATAATTCAAATTGAATTACTTAAGATTTTATAAAATCTTCTAAAATGTCTAAATTTAAGAAACTTGATGATTTTGTATTGGTCCATAGAACAAGCGAACAAGGTTATAAAGGAATTTTAAGGACTGGGGAGATTCGTAGCTCTGATTATATAGCTAAGAAAATTGGTATGGAAACAGAATGGGGTTGGGGTGATGGCGGCGATCCAAAATACATCTACTTTGTACTTTATAAGAAAAGTAAAATTAATGAACTAATAAATAACCCTATCTACAAAAGTCAAAATATTTTTTATTTTGACCCAAAAATGCTCCTTGATTATAGAGACAATATTTTCTTTCCAACTAAAGAAAAAACAAAAATAGAGAACAATCCATATAAGCGTTTTACAGGAGTAGCACAAAAAGAGTTTGAAAACCTTTGGCCTAAAAACGAGGAAGAGGAGTTGGCATTAAATTTACATAACTATTGGTCTTTGTTTCAAGAATGGGGATATAATTCATTAGCTGATGAAGATGGCTTCGATGAAGGTATACCAACTAATGAGCTTATTGTTAAGACAGATTTTATTCCAATTAAAGATTATATTATTAAAGTTGACCCTGGGTTAAAATGGGATGCTAATACTAAGAGATGGGTACGACTAAATAAAGAACTCTTTAAATAAATATTTCTTCAAAATTAAAAATGGATAATAATGATAAATACAAGGCATTACTATTTAGCTACAAATATCTAGTGCTAGGAAGTAATAAAATTAAATATAAATTTCCAGCATATTGGGAATGTCTAAACCTTTTAAAATCCTTTCGTGAAAAATTGTTAGAAAAAATTGATATATCTACATTAGATAATTTTTTAGTTGATTATAATTTGAGTATAGAACCAGAAGATGATTCAACTATGTATGGATTACTAGCTATAGAACATTATAATAAATTTGTATATACTTTGCAAGGTGATATTGAAAAAGACCTTGTAATTTTCGGATGTGATTTATTAAAACAAATAGCCCATTGTTTTTCTATAAAATATGATTTACCATATTGGATACTAAATAAACCTAAGTGGTAATTATTAAAGTAAATTGATTTTACTTTAAAATTCAATTGAATTTTAAAATGAGTATCAAAATACCTAAACGAAAACATATATTTTTTCATATACCTTATGCTATAACTCCATCGGAAGAAGTTGAATATCTATATATCAATAGACAAGGTTTAGAAGGGTTAAATCTTTTGTTTACCTTGAAGAATCTTATTTTTTTAAACTGTAGTTATAATAACCTGCAATCTCTTAGCGGTCTAGAAAATTGCAGGTTATTAAGAGAATTAGATTGTTCGAATAATAACCTTACTTCAATTAAGGCTTTGAAAAATTGTATATCTCTTCGCAAGCTTAATTGTGCTAATAATAAAATAACATCACTCGATGGAATAAATGATTATGAAAAGTTAATCATTCTCGATTGCAGTAATAATGAAATAAATACACTTATAAATTTTACTAATATAAAGTCTATAAAAGTTTTAAACTGTGATGAGAATAAAATTGAATCATTAAATGGACTTGAAAACTGTAATTTACTAGAAAGACTTTCGGTAAAAAAATGCAAGGTCTCCTCCATATTACCAATTAAAAAATGCACTGAATTGAAATATATAAATATATCATTCAATCCCATATCTGATATATCACAAATTCAAGGATTTTATAAGCTACGTAATTTTAAAGCTTATTATACAAAAATTTCAACTTTGAAAGACTTAAATAATTTGTATAATATTAAACACCTAGATGTATCTAATACAAAAATTGATTCTCTTCATTATTTGGATGAACTTAGTAATCTTAAAAGTTTAAGATGTGGTTCCACCGGTATAAATGATATATCATTAATTTTACACCTTCCAAAACTAGAAGAGATTTGTTATTCAAATAATTTTATACCAATAATTTCTGCACCTTCATCAGTTAAGAAATTATTCTGTGTTAATACAAAAGCTGTTTCGTTGAAAGGACTTTCAACCTGTATAAATTTAAATTATTTATACTGTGAAGAAAATAATTTAGAATCTTTAGATGGGTTGCAAAACTGCATTAATTTAACCGAAATTGTTTGTTCTTATAATAAATTAACTTCAATCAATGAACTTGAAAATTGTAATAATTTGACTACACTAAATTGTAGTTATAATCGGTTAAAATCTCTGCCAAGATTTCTCCTGACTTTTAAAAAACTTAAATATTTGATGGTTCGAAATAATTTATTGAAAACAAATGATATATCTAATAGAAGCATTGAAGATATAGTATTAGATATGGATTAAAATTATATCTTATTTTAAGATATAATTATTTCACTTTTTCGATTACAAAGTTATTTTTACTTCCTTTGCTAATCAGATAGTTATAACCAATTCCATTTTTAATTGTTCGAATAAAATAATATTTTGAACTATGATAATTTATATCATAGAAAATTTGTTTTCGTTTAGCGAACATATGTTTTAAGGCATATATTATTTTACTATTATTTGATAAAACAGTTATCAATTCATCTTCACGATTCTCTGGATTTATTGCATACAATGGACCTTCAAAATAATCAAGTATATTTAAATCTATACCAGTATTTAAATTTATTTCTTGTAATTCAGTAAAATTTTTATTAAAATTATAATTATAATTTATATAGCTCCTTTCAATCAATCTAATTGAATTCTTTAAATATACTAGTAAGTTTTTTACTTCGTTATCCGACGAAAATAATCTAAATTCGATAAGTCGATTACTCTTACAATATAGAGCACTGTATTTCTCATTAAAATCAACATATGCTCTATAATATTCATTTATGAATTTTCTAGATTTATACTTGTATGATTTTTTATCGCCATAGTATATGATACTACCGATATCTTTCAATATATTTAATATCATTGTATCATATAACTTAGGGGCATAACTACTTTCCTTTCCATTTTCATTTAGTCTATAATTTAATTCTTCGAAACTACGATATATTTTAATTAATTCATCACAAAATCCAAAACTAAAATAAACAGGTTTCTCAAATGAAATATTTATATGAAATGCAGTACTGGGGTTATATTTTAAACATAAAGGGTTAACAATAGAATTATATAATAACTCTAATTCATCCATATTAAACATCGTGGGTGTTATTATTTCACAATGTATAGTCTTATCCATTGATAACTCAACGGTGTCGCCACATTTTAAACTAGCATCTCTTGTAAAGGTTAAATACTTATTAAAATTTACATCTTTTATTTCATCAATGGTAAGTTCATAGCTATCTATTATATAATTAATTAATCCACTTTTTGGATTCAATGCAATACATATCTTAGGAAACGTTCGTTTAAAATCCAGACTTGCATATTTTAACACAACTTCTATTATATAAATTATAATCAGTTCTTTCCAAATTATAACATTATTATTCATTTTTAATTCTGCAAACATACTATTGATATCAATAACTGTATTTTCAATGCAGTTTAAACTAAGACAGGTTTCAAGTTCACAGCCAAATTTAATTTTTAATTCATCTTCTGATAATTTTAAATCTGGTTTATATAGTGTGATTTTATATGTATTTACATCAACCATTAATATATTACATTCATAATCATCAAAAGTAAAAATATTTTTAAGACTATTTGGGTTTAAATCTACTGGTATTTTACTTAGTTGAATATCACCATTAGTATTTTTATATATTTCTAATCTAATAAAATCTTCAAATAAAGATTTAGATGGCTTAGTTGCAATAAATTCGATATACATTTTATTTTATTATCATAAAGATAATAAAATATTTAGAATACACTTTTAATAGCTTCTCTAATACACTCTTTGCCTTTTACCATTAATATACCATCATCACCGAGAAATTTTTCTAGTAGTTCTTCAGAGTTAAGATTATAAGATTTGGTACTAGCTAAAAACATAGTGTCTCCATCATAAATAGTCCCATACGGATAAATCATACTTTGTATAACATCGTGGAATTTTTCACCATAATATTCCCTTTCATCTTCTGTAAGTTTAATATTAGTTATTACTATAGAGATTGTAGTATTTTTAGGATGTTCTCGATTTACCCCTTTTAAAAGGTCATTTATTTCTTCGATATTCGGGATTTCTTCTAAATAAGTATATTTCTTATAAGGATGTAAAAGTTTTCCATTGTCGTGGACCAAGCCAATACTATTAAGATTTACAATAGCTATGATTCTAAAACGCCCTTCTTTGATAAAATGAACTCCTTGCCCTGCATTTACATAATTCTTTTTCCAATCCTTATCAAATTTTGCAACGGCAGAGTTTTTACCAACACCTACCTGACCTATTGGAATTGGATTATTAGAAAGATTATCAAATGCAAAATTACCCATTTTTAAGTCTGGTGCAACGAATCCATTAACAGTTTTAGGGCCGAAAATCATATTCGTAGTATAACAACAAACACCGAGAGTTTTATCGAAATATTTATAATTATTTTCTTTAAGTAAAGCTTTATTAATCCCACATATAGCTTCTAAACCAAGCGTACTTCCTCCAACTAAAGCTATAGCTTTAGTCCCGTTAAAACCTTCTTGGTTAATGATATCTAACATTATACCACCAATGTCTTTACCTCTTTTACTTATATAATAATCCATATATTTATCAGATTTAACTAAAGTCATTCCAGAACCATATTCTTCTGGGAATTCTACACAAGCAACTTGAATCTCTTTAAAATCGTAATTAACCATTTTTCTTGATTTACTAACAACTTGTTTTCGTTCTACCATTTTATTTTATTATCATAAAGATAATAAAATATTTTAATCTAGACTAGAGATGAACCGAGTGAATGCGACAAGGCTATCCTCATCACCATCTGTCTTAGGTAGTTCTGCCTCGCTAACATCCTGATTACTGTTGATTCGCAGAACCGGAATAGAGGTATTGTTTATCCAATCCTCGTGATACTTATGTAGCTGCCGTAGGTATTCGTAAGGAATACCGTCTTCACCGGTTCGATTGCGAATACCGATACGATCCTTGCATTTCTCGGGTTCGCAAGTGACATAGACAATACCAGAGACCTTTGTATCTACTGATAGGAAACGGTACCATTGACGATAGATATCCCATTCCATCTTGTTGATGGACTTATCATCGTGAAGCATCTTTGCGAAGACGTTAAAGTCGGTATCGACACAACGCTCGGTCACAAAAATATTATGTTTAGACTTTTCAGGGTTAATCTTACATTCCTTCTTCCAATCACTGATTGCCTTTGTAATAGCCCGAACACGGGTCATAAATGCTACGTTCTGAAAAGTATAAGACCATCGCTTACGGTCCTTGTAAAAAACCTGTAGCAGAGAGTCGTTATTCTCATCTACAAAACGGGTCCATACGTCAACCGGTTCATCAATAAAATGAATATTAGGGAAGTGTTCCTTTAATTTCTTTAGTAGAGTGCTCTTACCGGAACCGATATTTCCATCGATGCTAATAATAATGGGCTCCATCTTTTTAAAATTTGTATAACTATTGATTATACAAATTCAATTTTGTGCATTAAAGTATTCTTTAAGCTTTCTTGGTTCAAAGCAATAAAAGGTCATCTCTGTATTATTCATCTGGACGCTAAGCTTTGTAGGTAGAACCTCATATATCTTATAATCAAGAATATTCAATAGAGATGCAGCTGAATAATAAATTACCTGATTCCAAGGTAGCTTGAAAAATACAGACTTGTTAGATACAAATCCTACACCAGGTGTATTGAAGTACGTAAAAAGGTCATCCCGATTACAAGCATACTTTGCATTACCAATAGCTAGAATAATATTGTTCTCGTCTTGTTGTAGAAAATTCCGCATATCGACATCCTCTTGATTAACGAAGTCAAAAGCAGTCCCTGATAACCCATCGGGGATAGTATCTATCGAATTACAAATCTTATACTTTTTAATAAGCAATAGAATATCATTTCTTTCTACCTCCTCCGAGATACCATACTCCCTTTGATTACCCGTATTTTCATATGCCGGATTATTCCGGAAACTGATTTCTGACAGGTTTTCAGGTAGTTGTGGCATATATGCTATCTTATTATAATCACAAAGTAGCATTTCAAGACTACTAGGTAAATTAGGAAGTATAGTTAAATTATTGTCTTGACAGACAATTCTTTTAATAGAACGCGGTAAAGGAGGTAAGTATTCAATATTATTATGAGAACAATTTAGAACCTCCAAGTTTTCAGGGAAGAACGGAAGATGTCTCAGTGAATTATTTTCACAGCGAAGAACGACCAATGTATTTGGTAGTCTATCGATTCTTTCAATATTGCAATTTTGAATATCTAGCTCCAATAGAGGGCAAGTAATAAACCCAATATATTTTATATTATTAAAATTTAGATGTAGAACTCGAACAGATTCAGGTAGCTTTGGAATAGATTTTAGCTTATTACCAACTAGACTAACAGAATGTAGCTTCTTGCAATAAGTCAAGTCGATATTTTCAATCTCATTAAATCCAGCCCTCAAAACTTCCAGTTCCGCTGGGAGCCTTTCAATAAATCCAATTTTGTTATTTTCACAGTTTAAATATTTGAGCCCACGCGGAAGCGAATGGATACGAGTTAGTTGATTACCGCTACAATCTAAATATTCAACATTCTTACTAATATTAGGTAAAATACGAAGATTTTGGTTGCTTAGAATGAGCTTCATTCTATTTTATATCCAAAATATACATTTATAATCAAATCAATTTCAATTTTATAATTATTAATTTCTATGAAATATATTCTAGTTCTTCTAAGCGAAATGGTTCGTGTATTCCTAGGGCACATATATAGAAATAAACACTAGTTAATAATATATTAGATGAAAGACGAATACAAGATTTGGTATTCTTATGCTTATCTCCGGATTTTACAAAGCTCATTCTTTCAAAAATAGACTTTCCATCTTCGGGGTCAGGAGTCACTATAAAAATTCGTTCGCCCGTTTTCTCACTTACTGTATATTTTACTAAGGGTAATTCCTCGAATAATTTTTGGACTTCAGAATTGTAAGTTTTGGTACAGTCGAAGACATTATCTATTGAATTATGAACGTTTAACTCTATCTGATACTGTAAATTTTCAGTATGGTTTGTACTTATAGAAGCTAATGGATATGTATCAGCTGAAACTTTCCATC
>JACCDI011025174.1_pt1 | contig 62443 bp, 51 predicted proteins | sample 7442791 | NCBI WGS metagenome assembly JACCDI01 (sample SAMN15323434, study PRJNA562643) | freshwater metagenome | isolation source: river surface water | place: USA:Blue River Watershed | collected 2017-08-15
ATTGGTGAAGTTGGCGGATTCATCTTCAACCAATGAAATTCAGAATCTGAGTATCAGTTCAGGAAAAGGTAGGATATTGTTGAGCAACGGTGGAAGTGTAGAATTAAACGATAGTAGTTCCACGAATGAATTGCAGACTATAAGTCAATCAGGCAATACAATCAGTTTGAGCAATGGTGGAGGTTCTGTGAGCATCACAGACAATGACAAACAGCAAATTGGAATCACCAGTACAAAGGGAACCATCACATTGAGCAACGGCGGATTGGTGAAGTTGGCGGATTCATCTTCAACCAATGAAATTCAGAATCTGAGTATCAGTTCAGGAAAAGGTAGGATATTGTTGAGCAACGGTGGAAGTGTAGAATTAAACGATAGCAGTTCCACAAATGAATTGCAAATAATTAAAATTGAAAATGATTCATTAAAACTGTCACCCGGAAATAATGGAGTTCCAATCAATAAAATTTTGAGTAATAATTTTGTATTTGATTGGAAAATTCCCGATGGTATTCAAAATCAAACACAATCAGTTTTCTTTGAATTAGCACCTAAAATACCAAGTTATAGTTCATCTGGTCCGCCCTCAGGCTGGTATAATACAACCTACACCGTACCAACTGGTTATAACTTATATTTGACGAAAATGGAGTACTCGGTTGGCTGTGATGTATGCGGATCGGGAATATTAGTTAACAACATCAGAATTACATGTTCCAATGGGTCATTAGGAGCTTGTTCTAATAATTGTGAAACAAATTTCTTAGTTGGTGAAAATATGGTAATTTCATTTAGTCAAAATGGTTTTAGTTCACCTGGGTGTCCAGGACCGATTTTTGCAAATATAAAAGGATTTTTATTGCCAAAATCAGTGAATGTAATCTATCAAAGTACAAGTTATACGGTTCCTTCTGCGAAAAAATTTATTGTATATAAACCAAATGGTATTTTCCCTGAAATTTATTATTCAGGTGAAACTGTCCCCGCAAAAATAAATGGTTACTTGATAAATAATTAATTTCCAGCCCCTTGAAAACTTGTTAGAATCTTCTTCTAGATTTACACCATTTTCAAAAAACCTTATTTTACCTTGCATCACTTTATGAGCAATGGTTTTATGAGATACAAATGCAAGGAATTTAAACATACAATCGCAGTTTTTTGCGCCATCTTTACAATTTCTGTGCAACATCTGAATGCGCAAACCAATAGATTTGTCCCTTATAAATTGAAAAAAGAAGTGTGGATTTATGTGCGTCCCAACTCAACTAAACCCATCATTGAAGAAGAATTTCAAGTTGCACTTCCATTTAATTACATGGGTTTGGCAAAAGTGAAACTCGAGGATCAGTGGAAATGGATAGACACCACCGGAAAAACCATATTTAATCAATACGATTCTCTCCAATACCTTAGAAATAAAGACCTTTTTGTGGCCTATAAAAAGGGCAAATGTGGCATCGTTTCCGGTGTCTCAAAAGCAGTTTTGATTCCACTTGAATACAACCAATTTATTGTGCTCAATTTTGGAACGGAAGACGAACAAAATGTTGCCACCCAAACATCCAATTTCAATGTGTTAGACATTCTTGGCGCTCAAGATTTTAAGGGAAAACAGAAATTGAAATTGATTCAAATTAGCCTCGATCAAAATTCCATCAATAGGGTGAAAATATCGGCAGATTTTTATGAATCCATTGCCTACAGTCCACTTAATTTCACCGATTTTAACACCCGAGTTTTCTCAGTTACAAACGCCGGAAATCAAGGCTTGTTGAATGATATTGCAAAGGTCATTGTCCCTCCAAATTATCAAGATATTCAATTGGTTGGAGGCTCTCAATTGAAAAATGGTTTCACTTTTGCCCAAGGAAAACAACGGTATTTTATTGTAACCAAAGGCGATTTTCAAGGGCTTTTTGATGCTGAGGGACAGCCACTCCTCAAGCCAATTTATCAATCCGTTCAGCCCCTTGAGTTTGCGAAGGAATTTATTTTTAGGCTTCAAAATAAGGCAGACCAACAAGGACTATATTTTGCAAAAACGCAAAAACTCAACGAACCCAAATACATCACCATTCAATCGGTTTCAGGGGGTGAATTTGTGGTTTGTAGGGACAAAAAATGGATAGAATTGTACACAAAAAGTGGGGTGTTGGCACTTTCCAATTTGGAAAGTTCTGAGTTGAAATTGGTGTGGAAAGATCCTTATAAGTGGATGCAACAAAAAGATAAATCAATGCCTAAAGTGGTGTTTAAGTATTTGTCTGTAAATCAATTGTATGGCTTGGTGAGCAACGAAGGGTTGGTGTTGTTGTCACCAGACTTTCAAGATATTAAAAATATTGGATCAGACCGATTTTTGGCCGTGCGCAAAAAAGACCGTTGGGCTTTTTACAATGTTTACACAAGGGAATTGGGACAATTTGAATTTCTGAACATTGGCAAAATGAATGGGGCAGGATATGTTATGGCCAACAATTCGGATAACAATGTTGGGTATTTGTACCAAAATACAAACAAAATTGATTGGATAATTGCTCCAAAGTTTCAAAAAGGGATGCCATTTAATCCCTGTTTGAATTCTAAAGGGACAGAATTATACCCACAATGGGCGGCAGTTTCCCAAAATGGGAAATTTGGGTTTATTGATCCAACAGGAAATACCGTTTTGCCCTTTGAATATGATAGTGCCCAAAGTTTTAATGGCAAAATGGGGGCGGTAAAATCCAAATTGGGCTGGCAATTAATTGGGATTTCGAAAAAGCCCATCAGCCGCTCGTTTAAAAATTTGCGTTTGGTTTCGGGCGTTGCACTAGTGTACAACAAAGATTCTTCCGGAATCATCAATTCAGACGGGAAATGGATGTTCCCAATGACAAAAAATGCATGGTATTATGCGGTTGATCACAGTTCGGATTCGTTTCCGTTCCAACGCATTGAAGATGAAAGAACTTTGTCGCAAGTGGCCGTAATTTCTAATAACGGAATTTTACTGGCGAAAATCCATGATTTTGTGATTGAACAGATAGACTCTTCGGCTTGGCTGCTTTTAGGCAAATCTCAAAATTTGTGTATCAATGCAAAAGGGGAAGTGCAAGATTTGAGGCAGTCGGGAGAATTTAAGTGGGTTAATGAGGGACATCGACTTGGGAAATTTACATTTAAGTCAGGTGCTGAAGAAAAAGTGGCATACTTTGATGCCGCTTCTAAAAAGATGATGCCAAACTTGAACGATTGGAAAATTGAAATCAATGAAGAATCGTTGCAGGTTTCAAGTTCTAAGGGTGGACTTTTGGGAAAACTCAGCACTGAGTTTAAAGTGATTTTGCCAGCAAATTACAATGAAATTGTGTCTATTGGGAACACGGGTTCTGACTTATTCATTGTGAAGAATTACGCCGGGAATTATGCTGTGGTGAATGCGAAAAATGAAATTTTATTGCCTTTTGATAATCAATTCATTTATAAAAAAACATTCAGTATTGAAACTAAAAATGGGTCGGTAAACAAAACCATCATTTGCGTTAAAAAGGCCGACAAGATATCTTATTTTGATGCTTCTATGAAGCTGATTTTTAACAATTTGAATTCAAATGAATTTGAAACGTTTATGGTAACGGATCAGTTGTTTGAGGTAAAATCAACAGAAGGAGAGACTTTGTATTACACAGATTCAAAGGGATTTCGGTATACGCGATAATTGCAAATAATAAACGGATAATCTGGGCAATTGTCAATTAAATATGATAAAGTTAAAATAAACCTTATCTTGCAAATAATTTATAGACAATGAATCACGTGAAATTTGCTTCCTTTTCGGCTGTAATTGCCGCAATCTTTTCAAGCTGTTCGGTTTATTATACCACTTCTCAGGTAGATAATAGCTTGAAATCTTCTATCAATCAAGCGAATAGCAGTATTGGGAATTTAGAATATCAAGTTTCATTGATGGAATCGAAATACAACGAAATTCATTGCGATCAAAAACCTGAATCGGTGAAAAAAGCCGATCAGATGTTTCAAGAGGTAAAAGCAGAAATGGCTCAAGTGAACAAGCAAAAAGCCGAATTGAACCAGGAATACACCAATTTTCAAAACTACACCCAAGGGAAAGACAAAATTGTATCAGGTACATCCGAATTTAACCAACTAAAGGTTACCCGAAACAACATGAAAATGCAAATGGAAAATTTGCAAAGCAAATGCAATCAAGTTGTTGCAAAATCTCAGAATGTGGCCAATCACATTTCTCAGAATGTTGTGCCCAACATTCAACAAATTCAGGTTGAATCATACAACAAATCGTTTGAAGCTTCTATCAAAGAAATCGAAAACGGAATGAACACAATAAAAGGGACTCTGAGCAACAACAAAAAAGAGATAAAAGAGATCATCCAAGCTAAGGAAATCAATATTGAAAACAATACTCAAATTGAAAAGAACTTGGTTGCTCTGGATGAAAATCTGAATAAAATTGAGCAATTAAAAATCAATTTGCTGTCCACTTTTAATACATTTAAAACAGCTACTGCGGGTAAGAGAACCATTAATTCTTGTAGCAAAGAATGGTCAATTGTTACAGAGACTGAGCAAAAAATAAATGGGTATAAAGTTGAGCTCGATGGGTTGGTGAATTCCATTAAATCAAACTTGTCTCAAATTCAATCCATTTTGAAAAAATAATTCTTACAACTGATTTACAATCATCCAATAAAGGGGCATTCCAACGGTGATGTTAAAGGGGAAAGTAACCCCTAAAGCCATTGGTAGATAAAGTCCTGGATCTGCTTTAGGGGCGGCCAATTTCATGGCTGCGGGAACTGCAATATATGAAGCACTGGCTGCCAGTATGGCGAAAATAAATCGATTTCCAATATCAAGGGTTACCATTTGACTAGCCCAAGCAACTACACAGCCATTAATTGCGGGTATTACAATGGCAAAAATGGATACAAACCAGCCATATTTTTGAAAGGCACTGATTCTTCTGGCGGTAACCATGCCCATTTCCAGCAGGAATATGGCCAAAAATCCCTTAAAAATATCGTTTGTAAACGGTTTTATGCCCTCCGCCTGTTTAGTATCGGCAATGAGTCCAATCACCAAACTACCTAGAATCAACAAAACGCTTCCATTTGTAAAAGAGTGCTGAATAATATTTCCAAGGTTGATTTTGGGGGACATTGACTTTTCCTTTTCGAATTTCATGAGCAATATAACTCCTACAATGATGGCTGGAGATTCCATTAAGGCCATTACGGCCACCATGTGGCCGCCAGAAACCATTTTTTGAGCCTCCAAGAAGGAGATGGCCGCCACGAATGTAACCGCACTTACAGAACCATAAGAAGCGGCAACGGCCGCGGCATCACTCACACTTAATTTGCGTTTCAGTATGAAAAAAGTGTAAAAGGGTATCAATGAGGCCAATGCAAGTCCAAAAATCAAGGAATATATAATTTCGCTGTTAAATCCACTGTGTGACAGTTCTTGTCCCCCCTTAAAACCAATAGAAAAAAGGAGGTACAATGAAATGAATTTGCTGGTAGATGCTGGGATTTCCAAATCGCTTTTTACACGCGTGGCAATGATGCCCAGGATGAAAAATAGGAGGGTGGGATTGGTTAAATTGCTGATAAGAATTTCGAATTGCATTTTGCCTTCGTTAGTTTGAGTCCGAATTCATGAGTTCATCTTTGCTTTGTGAACGGGCCGCAAGTAAAAAGCCAATGAGCGAAAGTGCTCGAATAAATTGGGCGTTAGCGGTTTCCAGGTTTAAGGTGAATGAACATATCATCCCGCAAAATGCGAGGGTGAAAAATGTAAAAAAAATAAATTTGTTTTTCATGGTTCTGTTATTTTGCTGCAAAGTTGGCGGCAGATGTTCATATATTTTTATTTATTGTTTTGATATTGATTATAATGAATATTTATATATGAGGAATTTTGCCATTGCAACCGTAACTTTGAAAATATGAATTTTAGGATCAAAATCGCATTTTTAAGTTTGATATTGTTGTTCGCATCTGACAAGATTAGCGCTAAAAACCTTTTGGTTTTAGCCGATTCAACCAACGGCAATTTGAAGATGTTGAGCAACAGCTTGGTTCAAATTAAAGTTCAGCTAGATGGCGTTTTTGTCAATTTTGAAATAAACAACAAAGGCAAAAAGTCCAAAGTGCAGATTGTGAGCGAACAAGGAAAACTAACATTTTGCAACAAACAGTGCATTATTTCCTACCTCGCAAATGCCATGTCGAAAGTTTCTTATGTGATTCAGAAGAATGAATTTTTGCTCATCCCGTTTGAAGATATGAACAAACAAATTATCTTCTACCGCATTCCGTTGGATTTGAAAAGTGGTGAAACCCATACAGTTTTGCCGTTTTTCTTTTTGAAGGAACAATATTGTTTGTTCAATCAAAAAACTTCCAAAATGCTGGTTTACGAAGAGGCGAAAATTGAAAATTTGAAAAAAGGCAAAACTTCTTATGTTACCAATATTAGCGTGTTTCATTTAGATCGTGCTGATGATCAAAGTTATAGGGAGTTTTTTAGCCTCGAGAAAGAGGTGAAGTTGGCGGCAAATGCAACCCCTTTGGTGGTTAAAAACAGCCTCATTGCATTGATGCGCGATTTTTACGACAACTACACAATCGACGCCTATTTTCGTTAAAAAAATCGTATATTTGTAGTTATGAAATCATTACGATCTTCATTTCTTTCGATTGTTGCTTTTTTCACTTTCTCACTTCAAGCACAAAATTATGCTGTCAGTTTTGATGGCACCAATGATTACATTTCCATCCCTTCCAATATTTACAGCTCTGCTGTAACCAATTTTACCATTGAGTGTTGGATTAAACCCAATTCAGGTTCTTTTAACTCAGCCTATCATGGAATTATTGGTTATCAACCTGGAACGGTAGATACAGATAGGAATCCCGGAATGTGGGTGAACAATGGATTTTTGCATTATGACATGTATCAGCCCACAACAAACACGCGTTATACGGGCAATACTGCGGCAGTGATTGTGCAGGATAAATGGACACATGTGGCCATGGTGAAATCTGGTACGTCATTTTATGTCTACATCAACGGAAAACAAGAAGTATCTGCCACTGTTTCTAGCACAGTTAAAGTAACCGGTAATTATAACATTGGACTTATCGATAATTATTTTTCAGGTTTAATCGATGAAGTTCGTTTCTGGTCTGTTGCCAGAACCCAACAGCAAATAGTGTCTACCTTGTTTGAATCACCTGCGTATAATGCAACGGGGTTAGTGGCTTATTATAAATTAAATTCTACTTCAGGTACTACGGCTACAAATTCATGTACCAATACAAGTAGTATTAATGGTACCTTGAATAACGGTCCAACTTGGAGTGCCTCTACTGGTTTGGCATTCAGTGCAAATGCTATAAACCTGGGTGCTACCACGGATTACTTACAAGCAGACATTACCTCTGCCGGAAGCAACAAAATGACCATTGAAGGTTGGGTGAAATTTAATTCAATCACCAGCCAACAAAATTTCTTTGGTATGTATCAAAGTATGGGCGCAACTTCTTATTGCAGGGCCATTCCATTTAAAAATTCAAGCAATTATATTGATTTTTATCTGGCCAATACTGCCGGTACTGCCAGTTTTGTAACCACTAGCTATGCAGTTTCTGCAAATACTTGGTACCACCTGGCCTTTGTTTACGACAATCAAAAGGCTTATGTTTATGTGAATGGTGTTTTACAAGCTTCAAATACATCTACGGTTGCATTTTCCATGGATGGTGCTGATGTGTTTGTAATTGGAAACGACAGATCAAATAACAATGTTGGATTTAATTCAGATGTTGCCGTTGATGAGGTTAGGGTTTGGACTACCGCTAGAACAGCCGCAGAGATCCTGGAATATTACGATAAATATGTGCCAACTACCACTTCCGGTTTGGTATCTTATTACTCCTTCGACCAAGGAAATCCCGCCAATACAAACACCGATTTTAATCAGGTTTACAACCAACTCAATAATGGTAACCTGTTGATTAACAATGTTACTTTGTCGAGCACTACTTCCAATTTTATTTCACAACCGGCTACCATTACTTCGAATTATTTATGGAATGGGAACACCAGTACAGCTTTCAATACTGCCTCTAACTGGGCTGAAGAAACCGTTCCTCCAACATCTGCCAATATAGAAATTGCTACTTCGCCATTGTATGCACCTACGTTGGATCAAAATAGAACCTTGGGAGATATTATTCTTCCTTCAGGTAACATTTTTACGTTAGGCAATTACACCTTAACCATCGATGGTAAAGTAACAGGAACAGGGACATTTAAGTGCAGCACAACTTCATCCATTACTTATACAGGAAGTAATTCTACTTCAACGCTTTATTTTGACCCAACCACCAATAAAACAACCAACGCACTCTACAATTTAACATTGACCCCAGGTTCAAATGGGGTGGTTACAATTGGAAATAGCTTGTATATCAATAATTTGTTAAATGCTCCTTGGGGGACATTGAACACTGGCGATAATATCACTTTAAGAAGTACATCTACAAGTACGGCCATGACCGGAGATATGTCGGACATGCCAACAATCAATGGAAATGTAACCGTTGAACGATATATTCCCGGCAGAAGGGCTTTCCGTTTAATCAGTTCTCCAGTAAGTACTTCTACCACCATTTATTCAAATTGGCAGGAGGGTGGAAGTAGTGCTTCCGGATATGGAACACACATTACAGGCTCTACAACTGGAAGCAATGGTTTTGATGCATCAACAACTGGAAATCCATCATTATTTACATTCGATAACAGCGCTGGTTCTTGGTCGGCTGTTACCAGCACCAACAATTCTACCAATGATAAACTTACTGCAGGAAATCCATACAGATTGCTGGTAAGAGGCGATAGGTCTATTAGTTTGTCGAGCAATGCTCCAACAGCCACCAACACAACTCTTAGAGCAACAGGTTCATTGTATGTTGGTTCTAAAACGTATTCGGGATTGAATACCACCTCAGGTGCTTTTAGTTTGATTGGAAATCCTTATCAATCGGCTGTAAACATGGGAACTCTGCTTACATCGGCTTCTTTCAACACCAATCTAAATACAGTGTATTATTACATTTGGGATCCAACTGTAGGAACAAGAGGGGCGTATGTAACTGTTGATGTGGTAAACAATACCAATAATGTTTCTGGATCAGCTGCCAACAAATATTTACAACCTTGGCAATCCTGTTTTGTGAAAACAAAAAATTCAGGAGCAGCAAGTTTGATGTTTGTGGAATTTGCAAAAAATACTACTAGCAGTGCAACATGGCGTGAATCGTTTGAAGTGCCAAGAATTGAATTGGGGTTATATCAAACGGATTCATTCAATAACAAAGCCATGCCTTTAGATGGTTTACAAGTGCGTTTTGGCAGTCAATACACCTCTGAAATCGATGATTTTGATGCCGAAAAACCTTGGAACCAAGATGAGAACTTTTCGATATTGTCGCACGGTTTAAAATTGAGCATTGAATGCAAAGAATTTCCTACTTTAGAGAATGACACCATTCAATTATCGCTTGAACAACCGCGCCATACAAATTATACCGTTGTATGCAATCCTCAAAATACACAGGGTTATAGTTTCTTTTTGAGGGATGATTTTATTGGCCGTTCTATACCATTGGCCAACAATGAACCCAACCAATATTCGTTTACCATTGACCCACAAAATGATGACAGTAAATCTCCAAAGAGATTGAAGATTGTTGCCTTCAGCAATCAAACGGGTTTCACTGAGGTATCGAAAATTTCTACGAGAATTTATCCCAATCCGAGTTCAGGAAAATTCAAAGTTGAATCGATTGAATCGCTGAAATCGGTGAAAATTTTCAGTACATCTGGTCAATTGGTATTCACTCAGGATGCTCAAGATACCAAAAAAATGGAAATCGATGGCTTGCCAAAAGGAATCTATTTGGTTGAAGTTGCTTTGGCAAATGGCGATTTACAGCGCATGAAATTTGTGCAACAGTAGAATCTAGGCTACTCAATTTTCTAGAATCGTTAATTCCCAATTGGGTTAATTGATTATGAGGGATTTAACTTAAGGGCTCTTGAAAATCGCTGTGAAATCTGATAAAGCAGAAATTAAATTGAGATTCAGTTTTTGCGTAAATCCGTAATTGTCATTTTATTTTTGGGATTTTTCCGTAAAACATTGCCTGAAAATTTGTGCAAAGATGAGTAATCTTGCAGATATGAGAAAACCGAATGCTCTTTATATATTTTTAATTATTTTCTTATTGAGTTCTTGTAATATTCAATATACGGAACGCAATGACTCAGGTTTTGGTGGAGGCAATTGGAACATTCATCCTTCCACCGCCAAGAATGTCCCTCAAAATAAAAAAGATTTACAAATACAAACTACGAAATCAAATTTAGTCATTGATGAATTATTAGACACTGTGCCTGAAGCGTTCATGTCAATTGTTTCTACCGAGAAATTTTCAGCTCCACAGGCAAATGGAAAACTGTCTAAGATTAACAAGTCAAACGGCGGTTCTAAATCCGAAAGCCGATATATGGGTTTAAAAAAGGATTTGACTCAATTGAACTCTCAATTGCCTTCGAATAGCAAACCCAAATGGAAAGATATTCAGCAAATTTTAAGTATTAAAAAGGAGCTAAAAAATCGCATATCTACAATTCCCAACTCAAATTCACATTGGATTCAATGGCTGTTTTTCACGGCGGCAGTAATATTTCTTTTAGTAGGATTAAAGTTTGTACTTACAGTTGATCCTGTTAGTCGTGATATTGAATTTGCACTTGGAGTTGTTTCCCTGTTGGTAGGAATCATTTATTATTTGGGATTTATTACTTTTCCTAAAGCACGAAAAAAGGGCATTGTTTTTAAAATAGGTTATTTTTCCACCTTATTTTTACTTCTCACATTTTATTCATTAGCGGTAACAATTCCGATTTTACTTATCGGAGCACTTTTTGATATTTAATTTCGTTTGCGCACTATTTTGTAGATGTAAAGATCTTCTACTTTCTTTCTTGCCCACGGGGTTTTTCGCAGAAATTTCAAACTCGATTTGATGCTCGGATTGTCGATGAAGCAATTGATACGAATGTGATAACTCAATTCTTCCCACCCGAATTTTTCGTACAATTCGGTTACAATTTTTTCTAACGTTATGCCATGTAATGGATCGTTCGACATACTTTTTATAAATTTTATTTAGGATGAAAACAAAGTTCATTATAGACTGAATCCATGTTTCATTCACGAAGATACGCAAAAGGAATTTGATTCTCAGGTGAGTATTGTATTGGTATTAGAAATTTTACCAAATTATTGGTACTTGCTTGATTGTTCTAATTTTTATGTTTGTTGACATGAAAAAATTACTACTTGTATTATTGGCTTTATCAATTAATATCCCCAAAATTCAGGCTCAAAAAATGTCTTGTGAAGAGCTTAAACTTTACAGAGATGTTACTTTGTTAAGTATTCTGGATGCAGAAACAGCAAAGGCCAAACAGCAAATGAATACCTTAAAAAATTGTAAAACAATTTTAGAAGGCGAATTGGTAAAATTGAATAAAGCAAAATCTGACAGTGAAGTAAAAATGGCTATGACGGCCTTAAAAGGAGCATACGATCAGGCAACAAGTATTTTAGCAGGTATCAAAGCAGCCAAGGGAGCCATAAAAGTTGTAGTTACCGTTGCTACTGTTGCCGATAATATCAACAAAGGGAAGGGAAGGTTGGATGTACTTTTGGCTGAAAATGAGCGTAAAGCATTTGTAACAGCTGTTGAAAATGAAGTGATTGGCGCTATTCCTGTTGTGAGCAACATTTATTCTATGTACCAAACAATCAAAGATTTAAAATCCTTGAATAAAGAAAGAAATCAATTAACCAATTCTATCAATCAGGCTAACAAAAGTTTGGAAACGGTTACCAACAAAATGAGCACTGCAATGAATGGTGTAAAAAGAATAAACGATTATCAATATTACATATCTGATTATCTCACAAAGTATTGTTCCGTAAACAAAAAGAAATAATGAGATTGTTGCATTAGGTCTTAATGTTATTTGGTTCTGTAGTGTTTAATGGTTAAAATTGTAACCTCATTTGGGTATCAATGCGCCGATTCAATCGATTTATTCCATTACTTGTAATACAAATTTTCTTCTTTGCGTTTTCTCAAAATCTTTTGGGGCAATCAAAATTCGCCATCAAAGCCAACAAGGCTTTTGCGAAAAATAAATGGGAAAAGTTTCTCATTTTGCGCGAAAAACAACATTTAAAGGATAGTCATTCAATTGATTATGCCTTCATTCAATGGCTGCAATTTTCAACCAAAACGCCATTGCATCATCCAGGGAAATACTATCAATCTGCCCTAAAATTCGATTCTCTTTTTCAGAAATTGTCCCTCAAAAATCAAAAAAATTATACTGAAAAACTTAAAATTCAATATTCCCCTAATTTATGGAAAGACAGTGCGCTTAAGATTTTTCTAAATCAGTTGATCCAAACAAACGACACTGCCCAAATCCATGATTTTGTGATAAAATTCCACGATAGTGCTTCAATTCCTGTGGTACAAAATTTTATCACACATTATTTGCAAAAATATATTGCGGTTGGAGCAAACAGAACCATTCAAATTCTTGAAACAAAATATGCTTGGCATGAAGCAATTGCGCAAAAAGAACTCAATGCCATTCTCATGTTTCGAGATAAGTTTCCCAATTCATTTTGTGATGATTTGGCCCTAAAATTGGAAGCCCATTATGCCTTTTTACAAGCCTCTAAAGTCAATACAATTGAAGAGTTTACCTACATCAAAATCAAATATGCCAATACCATTTTTGCCCGCTTGGCCGACAGTGTAATTGCCGAACGACAATTTTCAAATTTGAAGAATAAATTTGATTTGAAAGCATTGATTGCATTCAATCAACAATACAAAAATTCTCGTTTGAATAACTTGATTGCTTCAAGAATCATTGGGTTAGACAAAATGGACAGTACAATTGTTGTGGTCAACAAGCAACTGAATTTGAATGATCCTAAAATTCCGCGAAATGTAACCATCAATCTGGAGTCTGTTCAAATACAGGGCAAAAAGAAGCTGGAATTCTCTGTTTCTCGCAAAAATGGTAGAAAAATGGTTTATAGTTATGTGCAGCATTTGCCATTTTATGAATCGCACGTTTTAAAAGCCTCAGATTTTGAAAGAGACGAATTCATCATGGTGAACGAAAATTCGGGAAAGATCATTGATTTGGCAGGAAAACCACTATTTTGCCTTAGAATTGATTCTACTGTGGAACTTGTTACAGAAAATCAAATCAAATCGGGGAGTGTTGGGGTGCAAATTGTGAAACAAGTGCATCAACAAATTGTACCTGCATTTTCGCAAATTTTTGATACGTTAGATTTTTCTCAAAAAACTGACAAAATTTATTCTGAGCAAGGAAAAATATTTTGCAAAATTACCGACTTTATTTCCAAAAGTTCTCTTACCGTGCCGATTGGTACCTATGTGTTTCAACATGGAGATAGTGGTTGGTATAAGACGGATTTTATTCCTGAAATGGGCGATTATCAGAAGCCCATCACCAAAGATTTTTGTTTGAATTGGATTGCTGAAAGAATGCCTTTGTTTTGCGCAGGTACGTTCGCTTCGTTTTCGAAAATGAATGAGTTTCGCACTTTGCAATCCATCACAGAGAAGCCCGAAGGCTGTTTGTTCCCAATTGCATTTGATATAGTGAATGGTGAAGAGAAATTGGTTTGTGTTGTAAAACCATTAAAAGGTGCAGATTACACCAAAATTGAAAAATATAAAACATTGGGTTTAGACAAGGATTTCATATACATAGAACTAGAAAAAGCAATTTCGATGGGAGAGATCGCAGCATTTCCGGTGTCGTTCAATTCAAGTCAGCTATTTAGTGCTGCATATTCATTGGGATTGTTTCAAACCCAATATCCATCTACGTTGGTAGATGAGAATTTTTGTTACTTAATGAATAAAAGTTTGTTGGTATTCGACCCAGAATTTACCAAACCTATCTTAAAAAAATGGGCAGTAAATTTTGTGCAGTATCGAATGTCAACTGAATATTTGCTCGATGAAATCATTACAGTACCCTTGTTTTTTGATTTCAAAGTAAAATTAGATGAGTATAATAGCAATAATCAGAGTTTTACGCTGAGAGCGGATAAAAACACAAACCCTATGTTGACATTCATCAATGCCAACATGGAAAATTTATTGTCAAATAGCATTCAATCATTTCATGCGCTGAGTCCTATCAATGATTTGGTCATTGATCATGTACCAACGATGGTATTTAATAAGGGTTCAGAAACAGATTTTACCATTCACGTTAAAGAATCTGATGCTGGAAAGTTGCAAAAATTGGCAGATTCAGACAAAACAATATACGTAAGAATGAAAATAACTCCGGTTTTAAAACCAGTGGGTAAAGAATGTAAAGTATGTGCAACGGGAAGCTGCGACGAATACAAGCTCAGAAATTGCAAGATTACCTACCAGGCCGAGCAATACGAATTTTCTTCGAATTCAGAATTCAAACAAACGTTAATATTGAAGCAGTAAGGACTTACGCCTTTTTTACAAATTCACTTTTCAATGCCATTGCACCGAAATCTTTGATTTTGCAATCGATGTTGTGATCGCCTTCAACCAATCTAATATTGGTTACTTTGGTGCCAACTTTTATGGATTTTGAAAACCCTTTTACCGGCAAATCTTTGATAATTGTTACTGTGTCGCCATCTTGAAGGATATTTCCATTGGCGTCTTTTACCACCAATCCTGAAGCTTCTGTAGATGTCTGTTCTGGATTGAATTCATGTCCGCACTCCGGACAAATCCATAACAAACCTGAAGGATAAGGGTATTCGCAATTACATGCTGGGCAAACTGGATCTTGTGACATAATGAGGTAAATTTTGCACAAATGTAGCGATAATAAGGAGATTTATGATGTTTTTCAGAATTCTTTTGAGGGACGATGACGCTCGAAAATCTTCTCGGTATAATCAAGGCTAAAAGGCAGCAATAACAGACCTTTTCGTTTCAAACTGATCCATTCATCAAATCTAAACATTGTGAATGAGTTTACGGAAACACCTTAAAAATAAAAGTGGCATTAAGGATTTTCGCAAAATCAATTGGAGAAGTAGATTCTAGCTTTGTAGTATGAAAATGAAGCAATTATTTATCGCAATGATGTTGATGGGCTTTCAATCAGCTAAGGCTCAATTAACGTTGCATCCATTTGTTGGAGGGAGCATGAATACGATATATTTTTTTGATGTACCTTCGAAATCACAAAATGATATCAATTATTTAATAGGCTTTCAGGGTGGAGTAGGCCTAGATATTCCGTTAGGGGATGTAGTGTCAATAGAACCAATATTGAAATACACACAAAAAGGATATACTGCCATATCAGAATATAATTGGGGCTTCGAGAATTATACAAACAAAGAAAGCTTCAGAATCCATTATATAGAATTACCTGTAATGTTTAATTTTAATACTGAATTAAATGATTTTAATTTGGTTTATTCGGTTGGTCCTTACGTTGCATGTGGATTTGACGCACGTATAATTTCAGAAAGATCTGATGGTACAACAACTGAAACTTTGGATTCAAAGGTTAACCCAGATTTTTATAACGACTTAGTAGACTTTGGATATTTAAACCGAATAGATTTTGGAATGAATGTTGGAGTTCGTGCGGAAATTTCTAATTTCACCATTGGGTTAACTGGCGCTTTGAGCGCGCAGAATTTTACAGGTGATCTAATGAGAAATGCAAATAAGTTTATTAATTATCAATTGAACATAGGTTATAAAATAGAATTATAAATTTTCATTAAGTTGTGTGGTTTAGTTTAGTACGAAAGAGCGGGGGAAACCCTGCTTTTTTTATGCCATTTCTTTAAGTTGTTGAAATCCAGAAATTCCATTGGCCGCAAAAATTTGATTCAGTTTGGTTTTTAAATTTCGTACGTAATCATAACTTAAATCTAACATTGCTGCAATTTCTTTAGGCTTGTAACCCTGAATGCTCAAAATCAATACTTTTTTACCATTTACACTCAATGTTTGAAGATCAGGGTAGCTGTCGAAAATGGTTTTGTACATGGCATCATTGCTTAATTCCGTTTTGGTTTTTTCAAAGGTTTCATCAATGTCGGCCAATCGCTCTAATCCACGTCTGATTTCAATAATTTTGGGATTTTTTGCCACATCTGATTGCTTTAATTCATTCGCAAATTGAATGGATTTCTCAACGATCAATTTGGAAAGTGAAAAAAGCTTTTCATTTAATTGATTTTCATTTATTTGAAGTCGTTCCGACTCTATTTTTGTCTCAAGTAATTCCTGGGTGGTTTCCAATTGCTTTTTCTGTGAAATTGCATTTTTACGCCATAAATAAATCACAAATGCAGTGAAAATTACAGACAATATCAAAATGATATTGGTTAATAGGATTTGTTTGCTTTTATACGAATTTTCCGATTTTAGTTGTTGGTTAAAATGATCCAATTCTACATTGTGAATGGCCAAATCAATTTCACTTTCTGTGTTTAATTTTTGTGTCGAATTTAATTGATCTAAAGCTTCATTTGACCTTTGTTTGTGTTGGTACGCCTTGGCATAATTTCCCTGAGAAATCGCAATCAATGCCAAAATTTCATTTTTCTCATAATTCAATTGAGAATATTCAGGCTGCATCAATTCTGTCTCTGTATATCCTAACTGCTGAATAATGGACGGTTGTTTTTTCAATTGCTCCTTCAATGAACTTTTATAATATTCCAACAACGAATATCTCATTTCAGGGGTAATAGGACTATTTTTCTTGATAAATTCGTTTAGTGCAGCGATTCCTCCAGCTGATGCTTGATTGAATTGAATCACAAAAAACGATGGTTTTAAGGCTGCATTGATGGGCTTGTTACAATGTAGATTGATGATTTTTTGGCTCTCTGAAAATTCATTTAAATTTTGATAGACCATGGCCAAATTAAACTGCAACAGTTGATCCGTGTATTCGTTGTTTGTTTTGTTATTTTTAATGTCATCAATCAGCGTTTTTTTTGCTTGCAGGTAATTCCCTTCAGACATGTAAGTTGTGGCCAAATTTGATATGAGTACTGGATTATTTTCCTTGTTTTCTTTCATCAAAAGATGGGCCTTTGACAAATAATAACGTGCATTTCGGTATTGTTTGAGTCTGAGAGAAATACTGCCTAAATTGTTGCATAAACGCTGCATGTATTGTTTGTTGTTGATCCTAACTGATAATTGATAGGCATTTTCAAAGGTTCTTTTTGCTGAATCTAACTGATTTGTCACAAAAAGATATGATCCCCAGCAAGTCTGATACACCACTGAAATAAGTGTGTCGTTTATTGATTGATTTAAATCCTTTAATTGATTGAAAATTTCCTTTGTTTTAATTTGCCCGGGATAGGCCATGCTTTGATACCCTTTGTCTATCAGATAATAGAATGCAATTTTTTTATTCGGAGTATTTTTTGTATATTCTGTGTAAAAAGAATCCAGTTTTTTTGCTTCTGGAATTCGATTCTTTGCAATTAATTTTTGAACATGAAAACTGAGATACAAAGGATCTATTTTACTTTCATTCGCCAGAAAATATTCTTTTAAAGAATCCGATGAATAACAGGTTCGCATAGGCATGATTTTTTCATTCTCCTCTTGGATGTTGTCTTGACAACCCAATATCCCCCAACTAAAAAAAACAATCGTTACAATTGTTTTCCATTTTAAATTCATTGCCTTTTGCATAATATTCAAAAATACAATGTGACAAAGAATGTTCTAAATTCAAAAAGGAACAATTCTGTAACAATTGATCAAACAGCCGGTTTATTAAGTGACGTGTATCTAAATGATCAATTTTGATAATTCAATCAATGTCGATACTTTTGAAAATTATATATTTAAAGATGACAATGAATTTAAGATTAATCAAAATATTAACGTTCACAATTTTAAGTTTTTTGCTTGGAATCAATCAACTTTTAGCGCAAAAAACGGGAGATACCATTTTTGTGAAATCGTGGCACTTCGGAACTAACAACCGAGATACTGTGGTGAATTTTCCTGATGGCAGCTTAAGTTTTGAAAAAATCATCATGAAATACAGCATGCGCTGTAAAAGTGGTTTTGTTTCCGATCAAACAAACAGAAACAAAGGTTGTGGGGAATGGGACTATTCATGCAACACTTTTGTGGTAGATTCTTCAAAAGTTGAAACCTTGGCCCAAACTGCACCCAATTATATCATTTCCAATTTTACGGGAAATTCATTCAAATACGCAAGAAAACCAATCTATGATTACTACGATTATTCTCACGATAAAATTGTTTTGAACAAAGTGCAATCTGAAAATGTCACTCAAATTGGACAAAAATGGATGGGATCTGAACAGATTTTGCCAACCAACCAAAATTCAGGAAAATCACAGGTTTTATATAAGGCCAATGAATTGTTGCATTTTGGGTTTGATTCAGGACTGATTCATGGATTTAACCTATATGCACAAAATTCGGCAACAGCCAATTTCTTGAAAATTCGCATTAAAAATAGCTCCTTAACACAGTTAAATCCACAAAATTTCGACAATTCGGCTTTTACAGAAGTGTATCATGCCTCAACCCAATTTGATTCTGGTGCCAATAAAATCATTTTTGCAACACCTTTCCTTTGGGATGGTAAAAGCAATTTGTTGATTGAATTTTCTTTTACCAATTCTGCAACTTCTAATGGGTTAATTCTTGATGCTTATAACGATACTTTCAATTCCACGATTTTTGCAAAAAATAATTACGCAATTGATTTTTCAAACAATGGCCATTTTGTATTAGACGCCGAAAAATTGAGCTCGATTTCTAAGGAATTATCCATTTCTTTCTGGGCATTCGGTGATGCTAAAAGTCTTCCAACTACAACATCGGTTATTTATGGCTATGCGGCTGATAAAAACCAACGTCAATTAAACATTCATTTTCCATGGTCTGATGGAAGTGTATACTTTGATTGTGGTTATGCTGCAGGATCCTATGACCGTATCAACAAAGCAGCCGCTGCTTCTGAATATGAAGGGAAATGGAACCATTGGACATTCACCAAGAATGCCACAACTGGAAATATGTCGGTTTACCTCAACGGAACTCTTTGGTTAAGTGGGACATCTAAAACCAAGGCAATATCCCTCATGAATGTCATTTTAGGAAAAGATCAAGCCTTTTCTAACAATTACAAAGGAAAGCTTTCTGAGTTGAGTATTTGGGATAAAGCCTTGTCAATTAACGATGTGCAAGCTATAATGAATGCGCGAATCAATTCATCCAATATCAATTACGTCAATTTGGTGGCATATTATCCTTTTAATGAGGGACAAGGACTGCTAGTCAATGATTTAAAGCATGGTAAATCTTCAACTGGCACTGGAATTTTTTGGACCTACGAAAGAGGAACTAACATCAATAGGTCTTTCGAAAGTTCCACAGAAAAACCTGTAATTGATTTACTCAGAGGTTTCTATACCACCACCAATTCTAAAGTTACAGTGAGAGATTCTGTGGTGAGAAATCCAAATTCCATTAGCAAGTACTCTATTGTATCTAACAAAAATAGTCAAATTGTTCAGCACGATGTGGTGAAATTGGATTCTGTTTGGTACGCTTATGAAGCAACCAAATCAAACGTTTACAATGGAGATAATGGAAATTTAAAAGATTCAATTTCAAATAATTCCGATGGTACAATTGTTGTTCAAAATTTGGATTACGAAAAAAGATTCCCTTGGTACAATGAAATTATGTCGTTTGTTACTCCTTATGGTATTGGTTTAGATCTAGGAATAAATGGTAAAAGTTGGTATTACGACATGTCAGATTTTGCGCCATTGCTCAAAGGTAATAAGCGCATGATGATGTCCATGGGTGGTCAAAATCAAGAGCAAATGGCCATTGAATTTATGTTTATTGTGGGAACACCTATGGCAAAAGTGTTGGAATTTAATCAATTGTGGCAGGGTGGTGCGCGTTTGGGAGGGCCAGGCATTGGCAGTATTTTAAACAATTCTGTTTTTGCACCAGTTAAGGTAAGTCCAACAGGTGGAACGCGTTTTAAAATGCGCAGTTCAACTACAGGTCACGGTTCCGACGGTGAATTTGAACAAAATGGTGGACCAATTTACCATTTCATCAATATTGGTGGTGGAAGTCCTGAATTTACATGGAATGCCAATATCGATTGTTCTACAAATCCAATGATTGCCCAGGGTGGAACATGGTTGATTCCACGTCAAGGATGGTGCCCAGGTTTGAAAACTAGGTTATTTGAACATGATTTAACCCAATATCTAGAATCGTTACATCCAGTATATATCGATTATCATATTTCAGAACCAAATAAATCAGGTGGTGATTATCGCTACATTGTAGCAAATCAATTGATTACATATGATAACCCAAGTTTCAATACAGATGCAAGAATAATCGATATTAAGCAACCAACAACGGATTATGAATATGCAAAATCAAATCCAATTTGCAATCAACCCATCATATTGATTCAAAACTCTGGAAAAAATAAAATCACGAAAGTGAAATTTGAATACTGGGCCAACAATTCAACGGTGAAACAAAATTGGACATGGACAGGTGAGTTAGATTACATGGATACGATGAGTGTAACATTGCCATCTTGGGGATTGTGGGACAATGGTATGTTGCCATCAAACAACCGATTCAATTGTAAAATTGTATCTGTGAATGATCAAACCGATGAATATGAATGGAACAATCAAATGTCTTCAGCAGTTACTATTCCCGATGTGATTTCAAGTTCCTTTAAAATTGAATTAAGAACCAACAATAACCCCAATGAAAATACATTGATGTTGTATGATATTGATGGTAAAGTAGTTTTGAATGAATCATTTACTGTAGCCAATAAAGTTCATACATTCCCATTAGAATTGAATGGCTGTTACAGAATGGTGGTAACTGATGCTGGAATTGATGGATTGTCGTGGTGGGCCAATACCGCACAAGGTACAGGACTTGTGAGAATTCGAAATGCGTCCAATACCATCGTGAAAACATTCAATGCAGATTTCGGTAGCTTTATGGAATTCCAGTTTACAACCACATATGCATTGAATACAACCCGTTTGAACCTGAATCAGGCAATCAACTTATATCCAAATCCTTCAGTAGGTAAATTCATGTTAGAAGGTGAAGAATTGATCAATTCGAATGTAAAAATGATGAACCTCGCAGGACAAGAGATTTGCAATTTTTCGCATATTTCAGAAAATAAATTGGAAATTGTTACGCAAAAATTGCAACCGGGAATCTATTTCGTTGAAATCAACAAAGGTTCAGCTAAGGCTATTAAAAAGGTAATGGTGCAGTAAGCTTGGTTTTTGTGGGACTATTCGAAAATGCAGTATAGTCCCACAAAAATAACTGCAATTGCAACGCTTGTAAGTCCGTATAGAATGTGGTAATACAATTCGGGAACCGGATTTAAAATACTGAGTACACAGCTAATAAAACCTAAAAAGGCACCCAAAAACAAACAGTTTAACCCTTTTTTTCCTCGTTTTCTGAGTTGCTCTGATTTTTCAGTTGAAATTGTTGGAGTAGTGTTGTTTTGCATAGGCTATAATGTTTAACCAAATGTAAATCAACAAGATTAGAATTGAAATTCCAAACATTTTGTTCGGAATGGTTTCAGAAAACCTTATTTGTAATCAATCTTTCTTCACAGGTTTCCAAAAACGTTTCTTGCGTGCTGGTTTTGGAGCTTCGGAATTATTCGATTGATTGTTGTTGTTAGTCTTACTTTGATTGCGGTTTTGATCCTGCTTTTGGGGTTGCTGACGTTGTTGTTGACGTTGTGCCTGAGGTTGTGGATTTTCTTCCTTTACTTGAGTCCCCGGACCGTAGTCATGGTCGTCGTCTCTTTCAATTTCCATTTTGATCAATTTTTGGATGTCTCTGATAAATGGAACTTCCTCTCTGTCAACAAAAGACCATGCAACACCGCTATTCCCAGCCCTGCCAGTTCGCCCAATTCTGTGAACGTAGGTTTCTGGAATGTTGGGTATTTCATAATTGATTACATGCGTTAATTCATCGATATCAATTCCTCTAGCGGCAATATCTGTGGCTACAAGCACCCTAGTTGTTCCATTTTTGAAATTGGAAAGGGCATTTTGACGTGCTGCTTGACTTTTATTACCGTGGATGGCCTGTGCAGAGATTTGCAATTTTTCCAAATCCTTCACCACTTTATTGGCCCCATGTTTGGTTCTTGTAAATACCAATACCGATGGAATGTTCAAATTTTTATCCATAAGCATGTCGCGCAACAAGAATTTCTTGTTTTTTTGGTCCACGAAAAATAACTTCTGAGAGACTTTTTCGGCGGTGGTGCTCACCGGTGCCACAGAAACCCTTACAGGATTTTTTAAAATGGATTCACTTAATTTTACCACTTCATTTGGCATCGTGGCCGAGAAAAACAAGGTTTGTCTTTTGATGGGTAATTTTGCAATCACCCTTTTCACATCATGGATAAATCCCATGTCTAGCATCCTGTCTGCCTCATCCAAAACAAAATGCGTCACATGATTCAAATCTATATACCCTTGTTGCATCAAATCTAGCAACCTACCCGGGGTGGCTGTCATGATATGAACTCCTTGCTTAATGGCTTGAACTTGGGCCGCTTGTTTTACTCCTCCAAATATCACTGCATGGCGTATGCTGAGGTTTGCAGAGTAATCTCTGATACTTTCGTCTATTTGTAAAGCCAATTCACGGGTTGGTGTGAGAATTAGTGCTTTGATGCCAAACCTTTTATTTTTATCTAAATCCATCAAATGTTGGATGATGGGAATTGAAAATGCCGCGGTTTTACCCGTTCCAGTTTGTGCAGTTCCCAATAAATCTTGATGGTTTAATGCCGGTGGAATGGCTTGTTGTTGAATTGGGGTAGGGCTCTTGTACCCTTGAACGGCCAATGCGTCTAATATTGGTTGCGCAATGCCTAAATTTTTAAAATCTTCCAAGATTACAAAGGTACGGGTTTCTGGCATTTATTCGATCTCCTTATTTTATTAGCCGTACTGAACTATTTATTTACCTTTGTGCAATGACGCACGATCAAGAATTCAACGAAATATCAGAAGATTACGTAAAAGTGGTTTTTAGGTTCCATTCTGAATTGTTCGAAAAGGAAATGATAGAAACCCTTTGGTGTAGACCGTTGGATCCAGAATTGGGACTGTATCAGGTCGACAATATTCCATTTTATGCACCTTTAATTGCAGCGGATGACCTTATTTTGGCCGAAAAAGATGAAAAAGAAGGAGGGATGTTGGCTTATAGGCATACAGTGAAAGAATCAGGCAATTCTACCATCCACTTGGTTAAATTAGAGGATTCTTTTGTAATGCAAGATCTAGTTGACCTTTTGGTGAAATTGGGATGTAATTTTGAAGGAATGAATGAAAATTATTTCGCCATAGATGTTCCTTGTGATGTGTCATATTCTCCAGTAAGAACACTTCTCGATGAATTTGAAGAAAAAGATTTGGCTGGATTTTCTGAATCTTGTTTGTCTGATTTACATCAAAGTCAATTGTAAGCTTGACTACCTTTTAAAAACCTTTAACCAGAGTTTTTCAATTTTGAATGGCTGAAACAGTCCTTGCTGTTGCGCGTAAATGCCTTTTTCCCCTGAAAAAAAATGGGTAATCACAATTGACAGTGCAAAATAAAATATGTTCGTGGTTCCAAAAAGTTCCATCGACATAAATATTCCAGCAATTGGGCTTTGGGTTGCCCCAGCAAAAACACAAATGAACCCAATACCGGACAACATGTCAATCGGTAGGCCCAAATGAGCAGAAAGTGAACTTCCAAAGGTTGCACCTATGAAAAACAACGGTGTTACCTCCCCACCTTTGAATCCAAACGACAATGTGAATGTGGTTAACAATAATTTCACCAAAAAGTCACTGTCCCTCGAAATGATAAAAAACGACTTTTTAATTTCCTCAATGCCCAATCCATAAAATGGGGTACAAGGGAAATTGCGGTATATGAAAATCAGTAAAATGCCAGCAATAACTGGATTAAGCCAAGAAATAGGGATTGCATAATTTCCGATTTTTGAAAAAAGATTTGCAGAAATCACAAATAAACGAACGGTAAGTCCGAACAATATGCCTGCAAATATTACTGAAAATATGCCGTGAGTTGAGATTTTTAAATCTGAAAATATGTGGTATTCAGTGTGTTGTATTTGAAATAAATCAATGCATACGAAATGAGAAATAATCGAAGCTAGGAAAACTGGAATGATGGATTTGCAATTGAATGATTTTGAGGGAAACAACTCAAATGCAAAGACAAATCCAGCCAATGGAGTGCCAAATACACCCGAAAAGCCAGCGGCAATTCCCATGGAAATAAGTGTTTTATGGCAGATTTGAATTGGTTTTTTAAATTTTGAAAATTGGTAAGCAATTGCGCCCGACATTTGAACCGCGGTGCCTTCTCTGCCCGCAGAACCGCCTAATAAATGTGTGACGAGGGTAGACAGATAAACGATGGGTGCTATCAAAATGGGAACATCCAATTTGTTGTTTTCATGTGCTTCTAAAAGGACATTGTTTCCTTTGGAAACACCTGCAGGTGCCCTGAAGTATGTCAAGCCAATAATTAGTCCACCAACCGGCAATAAATAATAGATTTTCGGAGAAATTCCATTGATAGCGGTAACCCAATCTAGCGTAATCAAGAAAATTGCCGATGTGCATCCACCCACAAAACCAATGGCAAAAACAAGTAGAATCCATGTCGCAATTTTTCTAATCATTCGAAGGCAAAACTACAATTTTCATCCGAAATGTAAATTCTATATTTCGGTGGCTGTGATTCTATTCGTATCTTCGTGTTACAATGAACTCAATATCTTCGAACCATCATTCTTTATTTTTGGCCCTCAAAAATTTATATCCGTTGGGTGAAGATGCACTGGAATTGATTCAAGGAATTACAACCACTTTGGTTGTAAAAAAAGGAGAAATTGTTCAAGACATTGGCCAATCTTGTAAAAACTTGTATTTTATTAAGTCAGGTTCATTGCGAATATACTATTTTAAAGATGGTCTGGATATTACCGAAAGTTTTGAATTTGAAGATTCTTTTGTGGCAAGAGGTGAAAGTTTAATCACCATGCGACCTTCAAATAAAGGCATAGAAGCAATCGAAGATTCGCAATTGTTGCAAATAAATACTCCGAAATTATTTGCATTATTTCAAACAAATATTGAATTGGAAAGGGTGTTTCACAAAATTATTGAGCAGGCGTATATTCAACAACTGAACCGCTTGGAGAGTTTGCAGTTTTTATCCGCCGAAGCCCGTTACGAACAATTGATTTTGGCCCAACCTCAAGCCATTCAGCGTATTCCGCTAAAATTTGTTGCATCTTATTTGGGCATTACCCAAGTGAGTTTAAGCCGAATTAGAGCCAAAAAATAGGTTTATTATTTAACATTTGTTAAAGAAATCGCGATTTCTGAAAGTGAATTTTGTATTCAATTTCAGATGCAATGACCGAAAAACAGGTTCAACTCGGACTTAGGGAAAATTTATCCCAATTTATCCTTCTGGTAATCGTAAACGCTTTTGTTGGCGGTATGGTGGGTTTAGAACGGAGTATTATGCCTGTTTTTGCACAAACGGTGTTTCACATTGAGGCCAAAACGGCTATCCTTTCCTTTATCACCGTTTTTGGAGTTTCAAAAGCCGTATCTAACTATTTTTCAGGTGTTTTATCCGATAAAATAGGGCGTAAAAATGTGCTCATTTTCGGTTGGTTATTGGCTATACCTATTCCTTTTTTGATGATTCATGCCACTTCATGGACATTTGTTGTATTTACAAATGTGTTGTTGGGGATTCACCAGGGCTTTGCTTGGTCGAGCACGGTTGTCATGAAAATTGATTTGGTGGGTGAGAAAAATCGTGGATTGGCAATGGGTTTAAATGAATTTGCGGGTTATTTATCCGTTGCCACAATGGCCATGGTTACAGCCTTTATTGCTCAAAAATATGGTGTTACACCTTATCCTTTTTATTTGGGTGTGGTACTGTCGATACTTGGACTTTTATTAACCCTGATTTTTGTTAAAGATACCCAAAAATATAGTTTGGTTGAAGGTGCAATTTCAACTATTCCCCGGTTGAAAAATGTATTTTTAGATACAACTTGGAGAAATTCAAAATTAGGCGCGGTTACGCAAGCAGGTTTGGTGAATAACTTGAATGACGGCATGATTTGGGGACTCTTACCAGTTGTTTTGTCAATTCAAGGTTTTCACTTAAAAGAAATTGGCGTAATAGCTGCGATTTATCCGGCATTTTGGGGTTTGGGACAACTGGTAACAGGTAAATTGGCAGATTTATATCCCAAACAGCATTTGTTATTCTGGGGGATGTTTATCCAAGGATTCGTATTGGCTCTGATGCCTTTAAATTCGATTTTTCTCTTTTGGATTCTCTTGAGTGCCGTTTTAGGCATTGGTACTGCCTTGGTATATCCAACTTTTTTGGCGAGTATTGCCCAATACACACATCCTAGTGATAGGGCCAAATCTTTGGGTATTTTTAGATTTTGGAGGGACTTAGGCTACGCTATAGGGGCGGTTCTCACTGGTATTATTGCCGATCAATTTGGTATCAATGCTTCAATTTATGCAATTGCAGGGGTAACTTTGCTTTCTGCATTGATTATCAAAATTAGATTTAAAGAAAATGGAAAATAAAATTTCAATTGCTGAATTAAAAGACCTTGAAAAGGCAAAAAGCGTATTGGTTTTGGATGTCAGAAACCCCGATGAATACTCAGAGTCCCACGTTCCCGGAGCTGTGAATATACCGGTTACCGAACTAGAAAATCGTTTGGAAGAACTTCCAACCGATGTATTGTTGGTAACTGCTTGTGGTAGAGGAGGGGGACGTGCCCGAAAAGCACAAACCTTACTTTCCGAAAAGGGTAGGAATGTAAAATGGTTGGAAGGTGGAAGTTTGGGGTATTTAGATACCTTAAATCCCCCAAATTCCGTAATTTAAGCAGTAATATTCATTGGAACTTCCATCAACAGGATTTCCGAATCTTCTGTTAGGGCAGTAAGGCTCATGGAATTTATATCTGTAAGTCCCAAACCATCTCGTGTTTCAATAATTTGTCCTTCAATTTCAAATTTGCCTTTCAAAACAAAAGCATAAACGCCGTTTCCAGCTTTTTTAATGTTGTAACTTGAATTGAAGTTCTCAGAGAATTTGCCCAAATGAAACCAGGCATCTTGATGTATCCAAACGCCAGAATCATCTGGATTTGGCGACAATATCTGCTGTAACTGGTTATGGCACTCTGCTTTATCTAAAGTAATTTGATCGTAACGAGGTTCAACATTTTTCTTGTTTGGGAAAATCCAAATTTGTAAAAATTTGACAGACTCGGTTTGACTTGCATTAAATTCACTGTGTTGGATTCCTGTTCCTGCACTCATCACTTGGATATCTCCATTTTTAATGATGGCGGTATTACCCATGCTATCTTGGTGTTGCAAATCACCTTCCAAGGGAATAGAAATGATTTCCATATTGTCGTGAGGATGGCGACCAAAGCCCATTCCAGGTGCTACTGTATCGTCATTTAACACGCGTAATACGCCAAAATGAATTCGCTCAGGATCATAATAATTGGCAAAGCTGAAAGTATGATAACTGTTGAGCCAGCCGTGGTTTGCATGACCTCGGGATTGTGCTTTATGGAGGACAAATTGTGACATAGTCTTGATGTTTGTTTAAACAAATTTACATCAAATGAGGTTACAAATTATCAATGTTTCGACCAACAGAAGGAATTATGCTTTGAATTTTTTGGGGGATAACGGCTATTGGTGGATGTACATAAGTCCACTACTGGTTGATCTTAGTGATGCAGATTCAATACCGTCTTTGTCTAACCACAATTCTTGGTTATTGACTTCATCAATAATAGCGCCGCAACTTTTATCAATATTCACGGTATAACCCACTGGAACAAACAATTGAACCGTGACTTTTTGATTGCGCCAAGGAGCATTATTGTTCAAGGTGAAATAATTGCGCAAAAGGATATTATTTCCTTCAAATTTTACCGAATATTCGGTACTTTTGGCATACAACAAGGCTGTTTTTTTAGACCCCAAACTGTATCGTTGAACCCTCAAATAGGGTTTGTTTTCAATGGTTGATTCAATTGTTAATTCTACGTTTTCGTTGAATTTGTTATTGATGAAATATTGTATCTCAGGATCTTCTATTTCAAAAGTATCATGTCTGTTGGTGGTTTCGAATTTGGTAGATTTGATATACAAAATGGAATCTTTGGATTCGGGTTGCTGCTCAATGGTATTCGAAAGTGTGATTGATCCACTGAAATCCCTTCCAAGTAAAACAGAAACATAAATCAGATAAAAGATTGCACACATCCAAGCCACATTTAGCATGATTTTGATGGTTTTGTGCATTTTTTGTCCCTCAAAAATCACCCGAATTAATTGATAGAAAACATGAATCAGCGGCACAATGATAACCACCATCGTGGCAACAATAGGAAGAATAATATTTTGAATATCGGCAAGGAAGTAGCGTTGAATAGATTCAACCGCAAAAGATATGAACCCGGCAGAAAAAATGGCAGCAAAGACGGTAGGGATGAGCCAAAGTAATAAAAATCCCATGGCAATAGAGGCCACAATTTTCATGAATTTCGAAGATTTGATTCGATGGCTGTCTTGTTTCAATCTTTCGAATGATTCTTTTGCATTTTTGCGAATATTGTTATTGATACTGTCGAAATCAATTGGCTTCCCTTGCATTTGTGACTTTTGATCGTTGGTTATTGCGTAAGGAATTACAGCGGCAATAATGATATACAACAAAAGGCCAATTGAAGTAAAAATGAGTAAAATAAAAGCTATGCGAATTATGTTGACATCGATATTGAGATAAACCGCCAAACCACTGCAAACCCCTAATATTTGCTTATTTTCAATGTCTCGGAACAATTTTCTAGGTTGATTATCTTCGGAATTGGAAGTTGAATGAGCTTGATGATTTTGTTGTTCTTCCGAATTTTCAAATTCATGTACATTTCCAATTTGCGCCATGATGTCTCTTACATCTTTTTCAAGAATGGCTTGTTTTCCATTTTGCAGCAATTGGTTAAACAATTCGGCAATTCTGTTTTCTATGTCTGTAATAGTTTCAGTATCTTGAATTTTTGCCCTAAGATCTTGTAAATAAACTTTGAAAATATCGTAGGCAATTTCATCAATTGGAAAAATGAAACCATTTAAGTTTGCTGTGATTATTTTATTCATGGCTTTTGTTTTGAGGGTTTTGGTGGTTTGACAGAATTGATTTTACAGCGAAATCTAAACCTTCCCAAGTTTTTTTTAGTTCCTTGAGTATCAATTGTCCCTGCACTGTCAGTTCGTAATATTTGCGTGGCGGACCCGATTTTGATTCCTCCCATTTGTATTGAAGCAACCCCGTATTTTTCAATCGGGTTAACAACGGATACAAAGTGCCTTCCACCACAATCAATTGTGCTTCTTTTAATTCTGCCAAAATGTCTGAAGAATATTTGGATTCATTAGAAAGGATTTGCAAAATGCAAAACTCCAAAATTCCTTTTCTCATTTGCGATTGGGCATTCTCTAAATCCATGATACAAATCTATGGTAAAAATAGTACTTTGTATTGCATAGTACTAAATTATTTTTTATTCGATGGTTTTTTGGTGTTTCTAGTATGGGTTAAAACAATGCGTTTGCCCTCTGATTTTACCATGTCGGACTTTCTGGCGCCCCATAGTGCCATTTTGTATTCGGGGTTAATTTCGGTAGGATTTACAATGGGTTCGGGGTAGGTGATGCCCCGTTCATACTGATACATCAAACAATCCATGTCGGTCATTTTCCAAGGTTCATGAATAAATGCTACGGGCAAATGTGATAATTCTGGAATCCATTTTTTAATGAAAATAGCTTCAGGATCGTGTTCAATCGAATTTTTTACCGGATTGTAAGTGCGAATTGTATTTACTCCGGTAGTACCTGCCTGCATTTGAAATTGCGTATAATGAATTCCTGGTTCGTAATCCAAGAACAATTGTGCCAAATGATAAGTTCCTTTTCGCCAATCAATGAACAAATGATGGGTTAAAAACGAAACCAATAATGCCCTCATCCGGAAGTTTATCCACCCAGTTTGATGTAGGCAACGCATCAGGGCATCTACAAGTGGAACCCCAGTTTGTCCTGTTTTCCAAGCCAACAAATGACTTTCATTTTCAACCCAAGCGGTGTTTTCATAACCTCGATTGATGCATTCCGTTTCGTAACGACATTCTTGTTCGAATTTTTGAATAAAATGGCAGTGCCAATGAATTCTGGATAAGAAATTTTTGAAGGGACCTTTGGGCTGAGTGACTTTTAACTTCAAGTTAACCGATTGATATACCATGCGAATGCTCATGTTGCCCCATGCTAAATATGGCGATAAACGGCTGCAACTGGTTCTGCTATCAAACGGTTTGGAAATATGCTTGCTGTAAGAAAAACCGCGATTTTCAAGAAAACTTTTTAAATATTTATTTGCAAAAATTTCACCTGGTGGTTGCAATTCGTGGTTGTAATTTTTCAATTCTGCTTTCAACTCTTTTGAAAGCGTCATTGAATGATTCAAATTCAATTTTTCATCTTGCAAGTTAAACCGATTTTGTACGATAGGTTGGTGCATGACTTTGTACCAGTTTTTATCCCAGTTTTCACGGTTTTTTATCCCGCGAATAATTCCATCTCTTTGAAATTCTATCCATTGTATTTTATTTGCCTTGAAGTATTTTTTCAAGAATAAATCTCGATCAAACGTCAATTGGATGCCGCTTTCTTGGTAACTAAAAACTTTTTGAATGTCGAACAACTCCATTAAATATTTGAATACATCAATGGCTTCAGCGTGAAAAATTTCGATGGATTTATTGAAATTTTTTAACTTTTCATTGGATTGTAAAATGGATAAATACTGGAATTGTAAATGTCGCATAGAACAATCAGGGTGGTTCATCACACTGGGCTCAAAAATAAAAACAGGAATATATGGAAAAGATTCATTTTCAGCTGCTTGAAAGGGCTCATGGTCCCACGTACGAATATCCCGTTTGATCCAAACCAGGTTGATTTTCTTCTTGAGGGACATTTTCTTTTCGATTTAATGATGGGGTTTCCACCATTAAACATTCCATTTTAAAAAAAGTTTCGATTGATAAAACGCAACTCTTTTTGTTATCTTTACAACAACATGATGTTAACTTGGAGAAATATATTATTTTGTTTGATTTTGGGTTCCCCGTTTGGGGATATTGTGGCTCAAAGTCCCTCGAAAATTTCAGTTTATACTACGGTAAAATCTAAAGACTCGGCTGTTTTTGTGCAACAGAGTATTGATACAATTTATTCAACAGTTACGATGCAGCCAACAGAATCTGAAATTTTTGTGGTATTAAATCCCCAAAAACAATTTCAATCGTACATGGGAATTGGAGCGGCAATTACAGATGCAGCGGCCGAAACTTACGGTAAACTGTCTGTTTCAGACAAGAAGAAAGTGATGCAATTGTATTTTTCAGAACAGGAAGGTTTGGGATACAAATTGATACGCACCAACATGAACAGTTGCGATTTTTCATCGGAAAGTTATACGTATGTTGACGAAAATGATCAGGATTTGAGCAGTTTTTCAATCCAGCACGATATGAAGTTTAAAATCCCAATGATTCAAGATGCAATAAAATTGGCTGGATCTGAATCAAAAGTTTACATATCTCCATGGAGTCCACCTGCTTACATGAAGTCCAACAACAACATGTTACATGGAGGTTTTTTGTTGCCAAGATATTATCAATTGTGGTCTAATTATTTTGCGAAATATATACAAGCTTTGGAAAAACAGAAAATTCCAGTTTGGGGCTTAACGATTCAAAATGAACCGATGGCAACACAAATTTGGGAGTCTTGTATTTTTACAGCGGAACAAGAAAAATTGTTTTTGCGCAATCATTTAGGTCCTACTTTAACATTGTCGGGACTGGGTGATAAAAAGATCATTGTTTGGGATCATAACCGTGATTTGATGTATCACAGGGCTTCGGTAATTTTAGGAGATTCTTTGGCTAAAAGTTATGTTTGGGGAATAGGTTATCATTGGTATGAAACCTGGACGGGGGCAGAACCATTGCATGAAAATTTGGGTAAAGTACAGCAATTGGATCCCTCCAAAAAAATGTTGTTCACGGAAGGATGCAAAGAGAAATTTCAATTTCATGAAATTCAGGATTGGAAATTGGGTGAAAAATATGCGTTAAATATGATTCAAGATTTTAACCAAGGAGTAGTTGGGTGGACAGATTGGAATATATTGCTCGATGATCGCGGCGGACCCAATCACGTTGGAAATTATTGTTTTGCGCCAATACATATAGGATTTACCGGGGGTAGTAATAAATCAGAGGCTCGTTTTTACATCACAAACGCATATTATTACATAGGTCATTTCTCTAAATTCTTGAAAGTTGGTGCAAAACGAATAGAATCGGTAGTGAGTCGATCTACCTTAAAAAGCACGACTTTTGTGAATCCAAACGGTCAAAAAGTGACTGTAGTACTCAATACAACCAATGGTGAAATTCAGTATAAAATTTTGTACGGAGAAAGAACTTTCTCGGTCAAAATTCCTGCACATGCCATACAGACAATTAAGCTTGATTGATGGTATTAAATTGAACAATTTCGTTCAGAGCACCATCCCATAGATTGATTCTGTGTTGGAGAGATTTCTTAGTAAATTCCAATGCTTCTGTCCATTTGCTTTCATCGGTTGCACACAACTCACCTGTCATTTCAAGCGCAAGGTGGCTGTGATGATCACCGTCTACTTCGATGTGTCTTTCGAGGTAATACTTAAAAGTAGAAATGCTGTTAGGTAGGTTTTGGTAAATGTCGTTTACCATATTCATGAACATTCCGGGAATTAAATCTTCTCTTCCAAAAGTAAATACTGCCGCTTGTAAATGGGCTTTTTTTGTGTCAATGACTTCAAATGTAAACTGAACAAATTTTCGAATTGAGTCAGGAATAGAAGATGCGCCTAACGCTTCTTGAATTGATTGTCCGTTTTTTAGTAGCGCAATAAAACCATGAATTTCCGAAGTATCTGCACCAATTTGATCCATTGCTTTCAGGTATAGCTCAAAGTGGCTCATTCTAATACCATGTTCATCGACATCAGATTCTTCTCCAACTACAATTTCATTGATTAAAAATCGGGTATTGGCACTGCCAATTGGAAACCAAGGAGTTGATGTGCAAGTGAGATTATTTTGGAGGGACTTAAGGAGGGACATAAAATCCCAAACTGCAAAAACATGATGTTTCATGAAAATTTGCAGATGCGAGGTGTTTTTAATGTTTTCGTAAAGAGGGTGATGAATAATTTGATTTCGGAGGATTGTAATATCCGATTGGATTTGATCAATTTGTGTTTGGAATGAATACATAAATGGATGGTGACGCAAAATTATTAAATAACCGGGTAAAATTTGTTGGAGATTAGACCCACAAAAGTTCTATATTTTGTTCTATTTCTGGGTGTAAGCTTCTAGAAACAGGGCACGTCTTTACAATGCGCTCCAGCCCCTCACGATCTCTTTCCGTAGCTGAATCAGCAACCTTTATTTTGATGATGGCTTCAATTTTAGCAATTCTACGTGGGTCGCTTGCCATAATTTTGTTAGTTTCTGCTTCAATCGAAACAATTTCAATATTCTTCAAGTTTGCATAAATTCCCATTGTTGTAATGATGCATGTAGTTAAGCTCAATGCACACAAATCGGTTGGTGAGAAAGCCATTCCTTGTCCTTGATTGTCGGTAGGAGCATCTGTGTGGATGATTGTATTGCTTTGATTATGAACGTTTTCACAGCGCAAGCTGCCGAGATAATGTGTGGTAAATTGTGCCATTTTGGTGAGTTTTAGATTTTATCGCAACAAATCTATGCTTTTTCTTAATTTTTTACTACCTTTGCACTGCAAATAACCACCGCACTTTAATATTGTTATTTGCCATGTCTAACACCAACAATTCCCCAAAAATTATTTTAGAAGGTTTAACGTTCGACGATGTTCTCGTTGTACCTCGCCATTCACAAGTATTGCCAAGAGAGGCCGATACTAGCACACAATTCACAAAGGGTTTGCGTTTGAATGTTCCCATTGTTGCTGCAGCAATGGATACTGTTACTGAAAGTAAGATGGCCATCGCAATGGCAAGAGAGGGTGGAATTGGGATCATACACAAAAACATGACCATTCAGCGTCAGGCTGATGAAGTGAAAAAAGTGAAAAGATCTGAAAGCGGAATGATTTTAGATCCTATTACCTTAACAGCAGATTCAACCTTAGGAAAAGCAGTTGAATTAATGCGTGAAAATAGAATTGGTGGAATTCCGGTAATAGATGCGCAAAATAAATTGGTGGGTATCATCACAAACAGAGATTTAAGATTTGAAAAAGATCTTACCAAAAGGGTAAGTGAAGTGATGACCACTCAAAATTTGATTACCGCACCACACGGAACCGATTTAAAAGGAGCCCAAGAGATTCTTGAGAAACATAAAATTGAAAAATTACCCATTGTTGACAACAACAATGTATTGCAAGGTTTGATTACATTCAAAGACATTCAAAAGGTTAAAAACTACCCAAAAGCAGTGAAAGATGCACATGGCCGTTTATTGGTAGGTGCAGCTGTTGGGGTTACTCCTGATACAATGGAGAGAGTGGCTGCTTTGGTGAAGGTGGGTGTTGATGTAATTGCAATAGACACTGCTCATGGACATTCGAAAGGTGTTTTGGATCAAGTGAGTGCAGTTAAAAAAGCATATCCTGAACTTCAAATTATTGCTGGAAATATTGCTACTGGAGCTGCAGCGAAAGCGCTTGCTGATGCTGGTGCCGATGCGGTAAAAGTTGGCGTAGGACCAGGAAGTATTTGTACAACCCGCATCATTGCCGGTATTGGTATGCCTCAGTTAACTGCTGTTATGGAAGCAGCTGAAGCACTTAAAGGAACCGGTGTTCCTGTAATTGCTGATGGTGGTATTCGTTATAGCGGAGATATGGTAAAAGCATTGGTTGCAGGTGCCAATACCATCATGGCCGGTGGACTATTCGCTGGAACTGAAGAAAGTCCCGGAGAAACCACATTCTTCGACGGAAGAAAAGTGAAGTCTTACCGTGGAATGGGCAGTATTGAAGCCATGAAAGATGGTAGCAAAGACCGCTATTTCCAAGACGCTGAAGATGAAGTTGCAAAATTGGTTCCCGAAGGAATTGTTGGTACAGTTTCTTATAAGGGACATTTGAGCGAAGTGATTTATCAGTTGGTGGGTGGTTTGAAAGCAGGTATGGGCTATTGTGGATCTTCTACCATTGATAATTTGCAAACTGCAAACTTTGTGAGAATTACCAATGCCGGTATGCGTGAAAGTCATCCTCACGATATTGCAATTACCCGTGAAGCACCAAATTACAGCCGTTAATTTTTAACGCGTTTTTCGCGGAAAAGATAAATTTAACAGTGTTTTTTCGCATTTTTTGCGAATCTTTGTGGTATTAATTAACAAACATGAAATACCTTCTTAATAAGCCTGTGGTACTTTTGCATCAATTGAAAACGCAATCGCCCGTTAAACAGTTTAGTTTTAGTTTTAGTTGTTTCGTAATATTCTTATTGGCGAGTTGCGGTTCTTTTAAAAACAAAAATGCTAGTCAGGGCTTGGAGGTAGACCCATACGCAAAAGTCAGTCCACAGTTCCGATTAGCATTTTATAATTTAGAAAATTTGTTTGATACCATTGATGGTGAAAACGATGATTCTGAATTTTTACCAACTGGTAAAAATCAATGGAACACGGATAAATACACCAAGAAATTAAACAACATGAGTCGTGTTATAGATTCTATCAAACCTGATATTTTAGGGGTTTGTGAAATTGAAAATGCAAGTGTTTTGAAAGATTTGATGAAGCACTCTGCACATTTTAAATTCAATTCTTCTTTTAATCATTACCGCATCGTGCACCGCGAATCTCCTGATAAAAGAGGAATTGATGTGGGTTTGATTTACAATTTGGCGAAGTTTAAAGAAACGGGCGTTTATGAAATTACGGTGAATTTGCCTGATCAACATGCTACTAGAAATATTTTGGCTGTACATCTGTTCAATTACGCATCTAATGATAGTTTGATTGTATTTGTGAATCATTGGCCTTCAAGATCTCAAGGTGAAGAAAAATCAAGAATTAACCGTATTACTGCGGCTAAAGCATTGAGTCAATATTTGGAAACCAAAGATCATTTGCCATCAAATTGGGCGGCTGTTGGGGATTTTAACGACAATCCTACCGATAGCAGTATGAGGAATTATTTGAAAGCCGGAGATGAATATTCAGGTGCTGTAAACTTATCGTATATTCTTAGACTAAACAATCCTGAAACCGGAAGTTTAAAGTACAATGGTAAATGGGATTTATTTGACCAAATTGTATTGAGCCGTTCATTGTATCATATTAACAGCCATCAGGGAATTCCTCAACAAAAAATATATAATTCCAATTTCCTCATTCAAGCCGATGGCCGATTTGTTGGATATCCCTTACGCACCTTTGGTGGCAAAACCTTTTTAAATGGATTCAGTGATCATTTGCCGGTTTTCACCGATTTGGTGATGGTAGATAGACATTAGCCTTGGGAATCTGAGGGTTTATAAATGATTATAAAAGTTTATAAATGTTTATGAAAGTATATGAATGTTTATAAATGTTTATAAGTGTTTATGAAAGTTTATAAATGTTTATGAAAGTTTAGAAAGATTAGAAAAAACTGCCGAAGGCGTAAACCGCGAAGCGTCAACAGCCGAAGGCGTAAACCGCGAAGCGTAAACTGCCGAAGGCATAAACCGCGAAGCGTAAACTGCCGAAGGCGTAAACTGCGAAGCGTAAACTGCCGAAGGCATAAACCGCGAAGCGTAAACTGCCGAAGGCATAAACCGCGAAGCGTAAACTGCCGAAGGCATAAACAGCGAAGCGTCAACAGCCGAAGGCATAAACCGCGAAGCGTAAACTGCCGAAGGCGTAAACTGCGAAGCGTAAACCCGCCGCAGGCGTAAACCGCGAAGCGTCAACTGCCGAAGGCGTCAACCGCCGCAGGAATAAACAAAAAAAGACCGCATGGCGGTCTTTTTTTATATAAATCTGTTAGGATTATTTCTTGTTGTAACGTTTCATGAACTTGTCGATACGTCCTGCAGTATCTACCAAGTTTTGCTTACCAGTGTAAAAAGGGTGAGATTTAGAAGAGATCTCTAATTTGTACAAAGGGTACTCATTGCCATCTTCCCATTTGATTGTTTCTTTAGTGTCAACACAACTTTGAGTGATGAAACTGTAATCGCAACTCATGTCTTTAAATACAACTTTGCGGTAAGTCTTTGGATGAATATCTTGTTTCATTCTGTTGAAAAATTCGTTATTAGGGCTGCAAATATAGTGAAATAGATTTAATTTATCAATCTTTTAAAATAAAATCTTTGAGATTAATCGCCTAATCCCTCAATGTTTAAATTACTACCCCCAATGTCGATCCGATCACTGGCTGATTTTTTGCAATCAAACATGCTAGGATCATAATTTTGAGGGGCATCAATCATATCAGCCTTATAGGAAAGCTTGTTGCTTTTTTGTAAATCATGCATGAAATATCCGAAAATCGGCATCGCCATTTGTGAACCTTGTCCCATTAACGCACCTTTAACCCTAACCGTAGGATCATCGGCCCCAACCCAGGTTGCACAAACCAAGTTTTTCATAACACCCATGAACCAACCGTCGGCGGCACCTTGCGTAGTTCCCGTTTTACCACCTATATGTCCTGAAATTTCAAATCTTCCTTTTAAACCAGCAGCCGTACCATTGTCAACCACTTTTTTGAGCATGGTGAACATGATCATTGCTTTTTCTTCACTCAAAACTTGATCGTGTTTAGGCGAATTAAATTCTGCCAATACATTTCCATCTTTGTCTTCAATGCGGGTAATAAATGATGGTTCAACCCACAATCCTTTGTTTACAAAAGCAGAGTAGGCAGAAGCCATTTCGAAAGGACTTAATTCAATTGTTCCCAAACAGATGGATGGAACTCGTGGAATTCTATTTTTTGTGATGCCCACTCTTTCCGCAAATTGACCCACCAAATCTGGTCCGTCATCGCCAAGGCTTTTCATCACCTGAGCGGTAATAAGATTGTCTGAAAGAGCCAATCCCTTGGCCATTGTCCATACACCACCCTCAGTGCCATCGAAATTTCTTGGAGACCAAGTTTCACCCGTTGCAGTAATAAATGTGGTTCTTTCTCGAGGGAATTCAGTACAAGGAGTGAATTTATTGATATCAATGGCTGTTGCATAAACCAATGGTTTAAATGTTGAACCCACTTGGCGGCGAGCATTGGTGTTTACATGGTCATATTTGAAATATTTGTGATCAATTCCACCAACCCAAGCTTTGATATATCCGGTTTCAGGGTCTAATGCTATAAAACCAGCGTGTAGAATCTTTTTAACGTAAACCATGCTATCGTAAGGACTCATAGTAGTGTCTTTGTCACCATTCCAACTGAAAATGGTCATTTTAACCGGTTTTTTTAACTCTGCAATGATTTTGTCTTGGTTGTCGCCAAATTGTTCTTGTAAATTTTGATATCTGGCTGTTTTCTTTAAAGCGTCTTCAATGAAATTTGGAATAACTTTTCTGTCGGTGATATAACGCCAAGGTTTTTCCTTACCCCAACTTTGTACAAATTTAGTTTGCAAGCTCGACATGTGTTTTTTTACTGCATTTTCAGCGTATTCCTGCATTTCACTGTTTATAGTGGTGTAGATTTTTAATCCACTTCTGTAAAGATCATAATTGTGTTCTTTACACCATTTTTTCATGAATTCACCCAAGTAGGTTTTGAAGTAGGGTGCCATACCATCAATTGCGGCAGTTCTATATTGCAATTTGATGGGTTCCTTTTTAAGTATTTCTAAGCTATCATCAGACAAATAGTTGTATTTGTTCATCTGAATTAACACTGTATTTCTTCTATTTTTAGAATTTTCAGCGTTGTATTTAGGGTTGTACTTCCAATTGGCTTTTAACATACCCACTAATACTGCAGATTCATTGGTGTTTAGTTCTTTTGGATGTTTGTTGAAAAATTCTTGTGAAGCGGCTTCTATTCCGAATGAAAGTCCCGAAAAAGGAACTGTGTTAAGATACAGAACTAAGATTTCCTTTTTTGTATATCTCCTTTCGAGTTGCACCGCAATGATCCACTCTTTGAATTTCTGCATGATGCGGCCAATTTTGCCCGATGGTTTTTCAAACCGACTAAACAGATTTTTCGATAATTGTTGCGTGATGGTAGAGGCTCCTCCGTCGGTTCCCAATGAGGCAAGTGCTCTCAATGTCCCCCGAATATCAATACCTGAATGACCGTAGAAGCGTATATCTTCAGTTGCAATGAGTGCTTTATATATCTCAGGACTGATGTCGTTAGGACCAATATTGGTTCGATTTTCTAAGTAAAATTTACCGATTATCACACCATCTTCGCCATAGATTTCGGAACTTAATGCATTTTTTGGGTTTTCAAGGTCCTCAACATCTGGCATATCGCCAAACAATCCATAACCAACTCCAGTGAAAAATAGCACCAGAAATAAGATGCCACCCATTACAAAGTACCAAAACTTCGGGATGAATTTAAAATTAGAATCACTCATAAATGCCTTACAAATATAAGTGGTTTTTTGATAGCATTAAATTTTACCTTCTTTGAATAATTTCAGATAATCAGCTAAACTCAAATTGCTCAACAACAATTTGAGATTTTTCTCTGTAATCCAAGCAACATCGAATTCAAAAACACCTTTGGTAGCAAAAAAATCATTTTGTTTCGCCAAATATTGTTGATAGAATTTTGCTTTATCTGGAGTAGAAAAGTTTTGTATGATCAATATGTATTTGCTTCCGATATTTACGGATGTGCCAACTTCAATAGATTCAAGGGAATATTCCTTTTTGTTTAAATCGCTAATGTTGGCTTTCAACATATTCATGTTCGTTCCTTTGGGGATAACCAAGATGCAACTTAAGGCAGATTTTCCATTATGAATTTCGAAAGCATTGGGGTCTGAATTTTTTGCAATTAAAGAATCTTTGGGCATGTTTTTTTCAGCCTCTTTGCGTTTTTGAATATTGATTAGGCTGTGAGCACGTTCAGAAATGTCCGTATTCGGGTAATCCTGCGTGATCTGTTCAAAATATGACATTGCCTTTGGATCATTTAATTTTGCACAACACAGAGCAAATACAAAGTCAAACCTTGGTTGCATAGAATTACCAGCGTATAGTTTGTCGGCTTGTAGTTTTATTTTTTTAGCTGCATCAAATTTCCCTCCGTTGAATAAAACAATCATCGAATCGTAAAACTGCATGATTTCTTTACTGCCTTTTAACTTGTCGGTACTCTCAGTTTTGCCCAAATTGGGATTGTCGAGTAACTTGACATATATACTCGTAGGAAACTTTTTTCTCAGTAATTCTTGATACATTTCTGCATCTGCTTCATTGAATACCAATCGCGAAAGTTTGATCAATTCATAATAAGTTTGAGCCGTGTAATCGCTTGATGGAAAGCGTTCTAGTAAAGTTTTGTAATATGAAATAGCCTGTTGATTTTCCTTTAAACGGTTTTGATAAATTTCTGCCGTTTGAAACAATGAAGTCTCTGTTTCTTTCTGCTTTTCTTCTTGCAATTTCGACGTTAATGGAAGTGGAGCATAAAAACGTTTTTCTTCTTGAGGGACATTGACCAATAGGGTAGTATCAATTTGGGGTTCTTTTGATTTGCTGTTTGTGTCGGAATTGTTGTTGATGACAGAACTTTGTTTCCTTGATGACAATCTCCAATTGTCTTTATTCTCACGTTTCCCCCAAATTTTGATAAATTCTTGTTCTCCTTTACTTCTGGTCATCATGTTGTAAAATGGAAAAGAACTATTGGTGTTGCCTGTGAGTCCACCTGCATCTGGGTTACCAGGCATAGTAATGGTGGTAGGTGCTTTCGGTTGTGGTTGTTTGGCTTGTTGTTCTGCCAATTTTTCACGTTGAATGGCTTCTTTGATTTTAACTTTTCTCCAATCTTTGTCATTGGCCATTCTAATCAAAGAATCGTTGGTTTTAATTCTGATGAGATTTTTCAACAAATCGCCAAATATTTCATTTTTTGCAATAATGGCATCAAAATCAGGATGTTTTTCGTCAATTGATTGATTCGCTGAATCGTAATAGGTTCCAGCGAGTTCATATTGTTTTTGAGCGTAATAGATGTCCCCAATACTTAAAAAAGAAGTAGTTTTTTGAGCTAAATCATTTTTTGATAAGTAGATAGAGGTTTTGAATTTGTCGATTGCTTGAGGAATTCTACCTGCATTGAGTTCATTTTTCGCAATTCTGAAATAAATTTGTCCTTTATAATCAAGGTTTTTATCGTCTTTGAGCATGCTCAACAAAATAGAATTGGCCTTTGTGTAATTTTTTTGTTGAACGGATAAAATTTCAACACGTGAAATTTGCGCGTTAAAAGTAATTTCGTATGGCGGGTTGAATCTTGGTATTTTCGCGAAATTTTGTTCTGCCTTGATGTATTCTTCCGTTGCTTGATAGGCTTGCCCAAGAGCATAGAAAGTGCGGTAACGGTCCATCCTGTCGTTTAAATGTGGCAGTGCTTTTTCTAAAAGTTCGGCAGACTGTTTGTATTTTTTTTGTTTGTGATAAATTGCTCCCAAGGTAAAATTTGCCATGGGAAGTAATTTTTCAGGAAGTTCTTTGTTTGTTAAAATAGCTTGAGCGGCTGCTTCAGCTTCAATGATTTTATCCTTTAATAACAATGCACGAACTGTCCACAATTTATTGAGGAATTGCATGTGCGGATCTTTGTATTGAGAGGACACATAATCGAACAAATCGAGTGCTGCATTTGCATCGCCCTTTAAAAGGTAGGCTTTTCCCATGAGGTGGTAGGCATCGTCTACCCACTTACTTTTAGGGTGGCGATCAATCATAGTGCTGGTTCTTTTAACCACATCATCCATGGCAGATTGATTGCTTTGTAAGCTTGCAAGAGAACCGTAGTTAAACAATTCTATGGGTTTTCTAAAATCGTCTTTGTAAGCTTCTCTGGTAATTTCAATGGTTTCTAACCATTTTTGTTCAGCGTTGAAAAATGTATTGTAGTGCGCAAGGGTATTGTGCCATTGTTTGTAGAACCAACTTTTCTCATTTTTACACGACCACAAACCGAAACAAAGCATGATGCATAAGCCTTGAACGATTAATTTTTCCTTGCGATGATTCATTGTGAATTGACTTAAAAACGATATTTTCGTATTTTTATTCCTCAAATTAACGAAATAATATTTCAATATGTTAAAAACCGGTCGCAAAATTATATCCAATCTTCGGAATAAACATCGTTTTGTGTTGATAAACGATACAACTTTCGCTGAGGTTTTTTCAGTTCAATTGACACCATTGAATATTTTAATCATCATTAGCTCATTACTTTTGGTATTCGCCTTTTTGTTGTATTTACTTTTTGCATTTACACCAATGAGGCATTTAATTCCTTCAAAAATAAGCGCGTCGGAGAAACAAGAATTGTTAGAATTAAATCAACGTTATGAAGATTTGAAAAGAAAAATTGAAGTTGAAAATCACAAGTCAGAAGTATTACATAATATTTTGTCGGGTAACGAGGCTTTGTATGATTCAACGTCTGTGCGTCCCTCAAAAAACGAAACAAAGGACAAGTAATTAAATCTAAAGATTTGGAAATGATTTAATTAAGTTGTGAAGGGTGTTGATTTTCCTGAAAATGTGGATGGAATTCCTTATATTTGCACCATTCTTTTATGCTAGGAAACAATAAGAATAAAGAAAAAACAAATTCGGCAAATCAAAGTTTGTTGAATTTAATTGGTCCTGGTACCGAAATCAAAGGCGATTTGATTTGCGAAGGCGACATTCGCATAGACGGTAAGGTAGACGGTACTGTTAAAGTTGGTCAACGTTTGGTTATTGGCGAAGGTGGGGTAGTGAATGGCAACATTACTGCAGGCAATGCCATCATTGCGGGAAATGTAATTGGTAATATACAATCTGCACAAACCACCGTTTTGCATGGCAAATCTTCTGTAAAAGGAGATATTTACACTAGTCAGATCATTATTGAGTCTGGTGCCAGATTCAATGGTCGTTGTGTGATGGACACAAATAAATCGTCGGAAATAGCCGCAACTACCGTTGAAGGATAACACCTCAAATAACGTAAAAGCCACTGTTGGTTTTATGAAATATACCTCTATGGCGTTTCAAATGATTGGCGCAATATTGGTTTGTGTTTTTATAGGACGATACCTCGACGGAATTTTTTCCGGGGATGGAAGCAGCAATAAAAGTGGAAAAGAATTTCCTTTATTTACATTTTTAGGCACAATTTTGGGTGTGGCTACAAGTTTGTATTTAGCCCTTAAGTCATTAAAAAAATGAAAGTTTATACAATAAAAATGCTTTTTGTTCTGGCGGCACTCAGTATGAGTACTTTTTTAGGTAGTATGTTTTCGAATTTAAAATTTGGGAATAGTATCTATTTTGCCGCTTTTTTTCAGTTTGCTGTATTCATGTTGGTGCGTTATTTTATTCACAAAAGCGATCTAAGTAACCCGAATTCACAAATTCGAAGAATAATGATAGGGTCAACTTTAAGAATGTTGGTTATTCTTATTTTCTTGGTAATCACTATGTTAAATCAAGTGAAAGTGAATTTACCGTGGACATTATTGTACTGTTTATATTTTCTTTTGTTTTTACTATTTGATATCTCTGAAAAGCATAGTAACTTGCGCCCCGATTTGAAAATCCCCAATGAAAACGGAAATAGCTGATAATCAAATGTTTTTGAAAAATATGTCATTCATAAAAAAATCTGTAACCACACTTTTCTGCGCTTTTTTTGCGATTTCTTCCTATGCAAACCAAGAAAATCATGAAAATCATGCAAAAAGTGAATCTGTAGAATCTCATGAAGCTGAACAACACGGAAGCGAACATGCGAGTGCAGAAGCTCAAAAACATGATGCAGCAGCAGAGGGACATGAAACCCCAGGCAAATTTGCTCCAGGTAAAATGATCACAGAACATATTGCTGATGCTCATGATTGGCACATGTGGGGAAAAGGACATAGTGCTGTAACCATTCCATTGCCCGTTATTTTGTATACTAAATCAAACGGATTTCAAATGTTTTCTTCTTCTAAATTCGAGCATGGACATGCGGCTTACTTGGGATTTGTATTGAACGAAAAGGGACATATTGAGTGGGCAGACAAAGCGAACACTGAAAAAATCTACGATTTTAGTTTCACCAAGAATGTTTTAGCGATGTTATTGGCTGTATTGGCGTTGTGCATCATTGTGATAGGAATGGCTAGAACTTATGTGAAGCGCAAAGGAAAAGCACCACAAGGATTGCATAATCTAATTGAGCCTTTGATTTTATTTATCAGAGACGATATGGCAATGCCCTTAATAGGTAAGAAAGCAGATAAATTCATGCCATTGTTATTGACAATTTTCTTTTTCATTTTCATGAACAATATTTTCGGTTTAATTCCGATATTCCCAGGTGGAGCAAACGTAACGGGTAATATTTCTGTAACGTTGGTTTTGGCATTGGTAGTGTTCATTACTGTGAATTTGAATGGTAACAAATACTATTGGAAGCATATTTTCATGCCTGACGTTCCAGTTTGGATGTATGTAATTATCATTCCTATTGAGATTTTGGGTGTAATTTTAAAACCGTTCGTATTGATGTTGCGTTTGTTTGCAAACATTACTGCAGGACATATTATTATCTTAGGATTTTTCAGTTTGATCTTTATTTTTGGTGCTATGGATGCCAAAATAGGGTACATGGTGAGTCCTTTGAGCGTAGCTTTTACCGTATTCATGGGAATGTTGGAAATGTTGGTAGCATTTTTACAGGCTTTTGTATTTACTTTGTTGACAGTAATTTACATTGGTATGGCTGTAGAGGAACATCACCACTAAAATTAAAAAAAATAAAAAACTAACCAAAAATAAAATCTAAAATTATGAGTTTAATGAACACTCTTCTTCAAGCTGCCGATGCAAGTGCAATGGCTGGCGCGTACAGTAAAATGGGAGCCGCTTTAGGCGCAGGATTAGCAGCAATTGGTGCTGGTATGGGTATTGGACGTATTGGTGGTAGTGCCATGGAGTCTATCGCTCGTCAACCAGAGGCATCTGGCGACATTCGTGCAAATATGATTGTAGCTGCAGCACTTATTGAAGGTGCTGTATTCTTTGCAATTGTTGTTTGTTTGTTGATTCTTTTCATTTAAGGAAAATCAAAGGGACCAACCTCGTTGGTCCCTTTTTACAATTTAAAAACTCAGAAAAATGGAATTAGTAACCCCAGAAATAGGATTAGTATTTTGGATGCTTGTAACATTCACATTGTTACTCGTAATTTTAAAGAAATTTGCTTGGAAACCGATTTTAAGCTCAATCAAAGAGCGTGAAGAGACTATTAGCAATGCATTGTCTCAAGCTGAAAAGGCAAAAGAGGATATGACTCGTTTGCAAGGCGAAAACGAAGCATTGTTGGCACAAGCTCGTCAAGAGCGTGATATGATGTTGCGTGAAGCAAGAGAAATCAAAGATAAAATTGTGAGCGATGCAAAAACTTCTGCTGATGAAGAAGCGAAGAAATTGATTGCACGTGCAAACGATGAAATTAATAAACAAAAATTAGCTGCAATGGAAGAATTGAAAAAAGAAGTTGCTGCATTTTCAGTACAAATAGCAGAGAAATTAGTTGCTGCGAAATTGGAAGACAATGCTGCTCAACAAGCTTTGATTGCTTCTCACATTTCAGATTTGACAAATCGCCCAACCGCATAAAATTATGTCAGATTTTCGAATTGCATCACGTTACGCCAAGGCACTGTTCGACAGAGCTGTAGAAACATCTACTTTAGATGTGATTAAGAAAGATATTGATCATTTGCGTCAATTGGTTTCTGAAAGTAGAGAATTTGTTCTTTTCTTACAAAGCCCATTGTACAAAAAAAGTGTGAAACAAGATGCATTAAAGAAGTTATTTTCAACTTCAAGTGAAACCACACAAAATGTGTATCATTTGATGACAGATAAATTCCGTGAGGCATACATTCCAGCAATGGGTGATGCTTTCATGAGCATGTACAATAAGCACAATCAAATTGTAGAGGTAACAGTAGAATCTGCTGTTGCGCTTGATCAAAATACCATTGCTGAAATTGAGAAATTTGTGAAAGCAAATTCAAATGCAAAAAGCATTCAATTAACGCAAGAAATAAAACCGTCGGTAATTGGCGGATTAACCATTGAGTTCGGTGGAAGAATTTATGATAACACCGTATCTAACCAAATCAGAAAAATTAAAAAAGAACTTCAATTAGCATAAACCATTATGTCACAAATTAGGCCAGACGAAGTATCCAGCATATTAAAAGACCAGATTTCTGGTTTTAATACAGCTGCGAGTTTAGAAGAAGTAGGTACCGTTCTTCAAGTAGGAGACGGTATTGCTCGTATCTACGGATTATTCAGCGTACAAAGCGGTGAATTAGTAGAATTTGAAAATGGCGTTCGCGCTGTTGTATTGAACCTTGAAGAAGATAACGTGGGAGCGGTATTGATGGGAAGTAGTGCCGATATCAAAGAAGGTGATAAAGTAAAAAGAACGAACAAAATTGCCAGTATCAAAGTTGGTCATGGTATGCTTGGTCGTGTTGTTAATGCTTTAGGTGAGCCTATCGATGGTAAAGGTCCTATCACTGGTGATTTATACGAAATGCCACTTGAGCGTAAAGCACCAGGTGTATTGTTCCGTGAGCCAGTAAAAGAACCATTGCAAACCGGTATCAAAGCAGTAGACGCCATGATTCCAATTGGAAGAGGTCAGCGTGAGTTGATTATTGGTGACCGTCAAACAGGTAAAACTGCCATTGCTCTAGATACAATCATCAACCAAAAAGAATTTTTTGAAGCAGGTAACCCTGTATTTTGTATTTATGTAGCTTGTGGTCAAAAAGAATCTACTGTTAAGCAAGTAGTTAAATCTTTGGAAGAAAGCGGTGCTATGCCTTATACCATCGTTGTTTCAGCTCCAGCTTCTGCTCCAGCTCCGTTGCAATTCTTTGCTCCGATGGCAGGTTGTGCAATTGGTGAGTTCTTCCGTGATTTAGGTATGCCTGCTTTGGTTGTTTATGACGATTTGTCTAAACAAGCCGTTGCTTACCGTGAAGTTTCTTTGTTGCTTCGTCGTCCACCAGGACGTGAGGCTTACCCAGGTGATGTATTCTACCTACATAGCCGCTTGCTTGAAAGAGCTTGTAAATTGAATGCAAATGATTCAATTACTCAAAATATGAACGACTTACCTGAAGGTTTGAAAGGTATGGTAAAAGGTGGAGGTTCTCTTACCGCTTTACCTATCATCGAAACTCAAGCAGGTGACGTATCAGCGTATATTCCTACAAACGTAATTTCTATTACCGACGGACAGATTTTCTTGGAATCAAACTTGTTTAACTCAGGTGTACGTCCAGCAATTAACGTGGGTATTTCAGTATCTCGTGTAGGAGGTAATGCTCAAATTAAATCAATGAAAAAGGTTGCAGGTACTTTGAAGCTTGACCAAGCTCAATACCGCGAACTTGAAGCGTTCTCAAAATTTGGTTCTGACCTTGATGCTGCTACTAAATCAGTGTTGGATAAAGGTTCTAGAAACGTGGAAATTTTGAAACAACCTCAATATAGTCCTTTTTCAGTAGAAAAGCAAATTGCAATCATCTACTTGGGAACTTCAAACTTGTTGCGTTCTATTCCAGTGAATAAAGTACGTGAATTTGAAACAGCTTATCTTGAATACTTGGAAGCAAAACACAAAGATACTTTGAATGCTTTGCGTGCAGGTAAATACGATGATTCAATCACTTCAGTTCTTGCTAAAGCTGGTGCTGAAATTGCTCAAAACTATTCTGCTTAATCTGAACCATGCCAAGTCAAAAAGAAATACGAGCTCGAATTTCATCAACCATTGGTACCCAACAAATTACCAAAGCGATGAAATTGGTTTCAGCAACCAAATTGCGTAAGGCAAGTGAGGCCATTGTTAAAATGCGCCCGTATGCCTTAAAATTGCAAGGTATTATGTCTAATTTACAAGAAAGTGCCGACGATGAGCGTTTGGCTGCTTACTTCCTAAATCGCGACGTAAAAAGTGTTTTGATGATTGTGGTAACCAGCGACCGTGGACTTTGTGGCGCATTCAATGCTAACGTGGTGAAAAGAGCTAAACAATTGCTTGAAAACGACTACAAAGACTTGGTGAAAAATGGGAAAGTAAGAATTTTGTGCGTTGGAAAAAAAGGTGCGGAAGGTTTGAAACGTTTGGGTTACAACTGTGACACTACCTTCGTTTCAAATTTGGTTGATCTTTCTGCCAGTTCTGCATTTGATTTCTCTCAATATGCGATTGATCAATATTTGTCTGGTGCTTGTGATAAGGTTGAAATTGTTTACAACCAATTCAAGAATGCTGCTACTCAAATATTAACAAACGAAGTTTTGTTGCCAATCACTAAAATGAGCAATCAAAACGCAAATACAAATTCTGATTATATTTTTGAACCTGGAAAGGTTGAAATCTTACAAGATTTGATTCCTAGAAGTTTAAAAACACATATTTATCGTGCTTTCTTAGATTCTTTGGCTTCTGAACATGGCGCTCGTATGATTTCCATGGATAAAGCTACAGATAATGCAGGTGAGCTTTTGAGAACCCTCAAACTAGCCTACAACCAAGCGCGTCAAGCTGCTATTACCCGTGAAATCTCTGAGATTGTAGGTGGTGTGGCTGCGTTGGAAGGATAACAATTTTAACCATATTGAAACAAAAAAGACCGCATTTGCGGTCTTTTTTGTTTATGAGCCATTCCGGCTTAAGAATGAGTGCATTATTCTTCGTCTAATCGGAAAACTTGAATGTATTTGTGTGTACCTTTTATCTTTTGAACCAATTGTTCTAAGTGCTCAGCATTGTTTACCAATACTTCCACATTTCCTCCAAATGTGCCATCTTCATTTGCACGAATATTGATCGCTTTCATGTTTACTTCCATGTCTTTTGATATAATATCGGCAATTTTACTCACAATTCCTACATCATCGATTCCACTTACACTCAATTTTGCGTCAAATGACTTTTTGTAACCATCTATTCTCCATTGTGTTGGGATGATTCTATATCCATATTGACTCATTAATCGGGTTGCATTCGGACAATTGGTTCGGTGAATTTTAACCCCATCACTCACAGTAATGAACCCAAAAATAGAGTCTCCAGGTAAAGGGTTGCAACATTTCGATAGTGAATATGGCATCTCGAAATCATCTCCAATGATGATTTGTTTGACAGATTTTTTCTTTTCTTTTTGAGGGACACTGTCTTCACTCACTTTAATTTTCGGAGGAAAGATAATTTCCAACAACAATTCTTTGTTGATTTTTATTTTTCCCTCAGCAATTGCATGGAAGAATTCATTGCTAGAACTGTATTTGTAATGCTTGGTAAGTGATAATACAAACTTATCCAGAAAATCCAAGTGATGTTTTCTGAATAACCGTTGTAAAATTGATTTTCCAAGTCCTGCTTGTTTGGATTTCTCGTCTTTTAGAAATTCTCTAATTTTACTTTTTGCGCGTGCGGTGTGCACCACATTGAGCCAATTGGGGGTTGCACGGTATTTTTGCGTGGTTAGAATTTCAACGATATCGCCATTTTTGAGTAAATGATTGATAGGTACCAATTTGTTATTCACTTTTGCACCAATGGTTTTCATCCCAACTTCAGTGTGAATGGTAAATCCAAAATCTAATGCTGTTGATCCAACTGGCATGGGTTTTACATCTCCTTTTGGTGTAAAAACGTATATCTCTTCACCTAAAAGGGAATATCTGAATTCATTGACAAGATCAAGGGCTGATAGGTCATTGTTTTCAATGGTTTCTTTAACTGCGTTTATCCAGTGTTCAAATGCCTCTTCCTGCGGAGTATGGGTACTTTCAGGTTGTCCAGCTTTGTACTTCCAGTGTGCAGCTAGTCCGCGTTCAGCAATATCGTCCATTCTTTTTGAACGGATTTGTACTTCCACCCAACGTCCTTTTGGACCTAAAACAGTTGTATGCAAGGCTGAATATCCGTTGTTCTTGGGATGACTCAACCAATCGCGTAAACGTCCCTCATGAGAACGATATTTATCTGTAATAATGGAATACACCCTCCAGCAATCAGCTTTTTCAAGGAATAGGGGAGAGTTTACAATTACCCGTATGGCAAATGCATCAAAGACTTCCTCAAATGGGATACCTTGTTTAACCATTTTTCGGTGAATGCTATAAATGCTCTTTGGACGACCTTTGATTTCGGCGATATCTAAACCAGAAGCATCAAGTTCCATTTTAATTGGTTCAATAAATTCTCTGATATACCGTTGTCTAGAAATTTTGGATTCAGCAATTTTGAGAGAAATTTCTCGATATGCAGCTGGTTCTGTAAATTTAAGAGCAAGATCCTCCATTTCAGTTTTAATTGCATTTAAACCCAATCTATGAGCCAATGGAGCATAAATGTAAAGGGTCTCAGATGCAATTTTCAGTTTGGTATTTTCAGAAACAGAACCAAGGGTTCTCATGTTGTGCAAACGATCACACAATTTGATGAGAATTACCCTGAGATCTTCACCCAAAGTGAGGATCATTTTCTTGAAATTTTCAGCCTGAATGCTTGCGTCACGGTCAACATTTTCAAAAACCACTGAAATTTTGGTTAACCCATTGATGATTTCAGCCACTTTATCACCGAAGCGGTGTTCAATATCATCTAAGGTGATCTCAGTGTCTTCAACAACATCGTGGAGTAACGCACAAACCACGGAAGTGGTTCCAAGTCCTAATTCTCCAGCCGCAATTTGGGCAACGGCCAAAGGATGGAATATATAAGGTTCGCCACTTTTGCGAACCATGCCTTCGTGAGCTCGTGCTGCCAAATCAAAGGCAGCACGAATCACGGCAATTTTTTCTTTGGGAAGATCTTTCCCTAAAGTTTTTAAAAGGGTTTTGTAGCGCTTTAATAATTCGCTACGGTATGCTTCATAAACTTCGCCTTCAAGTAATGCCATTGGCAATTATTTGCTAAGTTCAGCGAAATATTTAAAGAATTGAGGGATAGTTTCAATTCCTTTAAAGTAATTGAAAACTCCGTAATGCTCATTAGGACTGTGAATTGCATCGCTATCTAAGCCAAATCCCATCAATACCGTTTTGGTTTCTAATTCTTTTTCAAATAAAGCTACAATAGGAATACTTCCTCCGCCTCTTGTAGGAATTGGATCAACTCCAAAAGTTTCCTTCATGGCCATTGCCGCAGCGTTATAAGCATTACTTGTAGTAGGTGTTAATACTGGTTCGCCACCGTGGTGAGGAGTAACTTTTACTTTAATTCCTGCAGGAGCAATACTTTCAAAATGTTTTTGGAAAATCTCAGTGATCTTTTCACTACTTTGATTTGGAACCAATCTCATGGAAATTTTTGCATAGGCTTTAGATGGAAGAACGGTTTTCGCTCCTTCACCAATATAGCCTCCCCAAATACCATTTACATCTAAAGTAGGACGTATACCGGTTCTTTCGATTGTAGTGAATCCTTTTTCTCCTTGAACATCATTGATGTCGAGGTGCTTTTTATAGTCTTCAATATCGAATGGAATTCTTCCCAATTCAGCTCTGTCTTGTGCAGATACCTCTAGAACATCATCATAAAATTCTGGAATGGTAATGTGTCTATTTTCGTCGTGCAAGCTGGCAATCATGGTACAAAGTGCGTTAATAGGATTGGCAACAGCACCACCATAAACCCCACTGTGTAGGTCAATTCTTGGTCCAGTAACTTCCACTTCTACATAACTTAGTCCTCTGAGTCCAACATCAATAGAAGGACAATCATTTGCAATAATGGCAGTATCAGAAATGAGGATTACATCGGCTTTCAATTTTTCTTTGTTTGCTTTGCAATAGGTGCCAAGGTTGTTGCTACCAACTTCTTCTTCACCTTCAATCATAAATTTGATATTGCATTTTAATGAATCGGTGTTCATCATTGTTTCAAATGCCTTTACATGCATGAAGAACTGTCCTTTATCGTCACAAGCTCCACGGGCATAAATTTTATTATCGATGATTGTTGGTTCGAAAGGAGGGGTGTTCCACAATTCGTTAGGCACAGACGGCTGAACGTCGTAATGGCCATATACCAAAACGGTAGGAAGAGTAGGATCAATGATTTTTTCGCCGTAAACAATAGGGTTACCAGCGGTTTCTTCCAATACAACATTTTCAGCTCCTGCCGCGGTCATGAATTCTGCAACTTTTTCTGCACATTTACGAACATCGCCTGCATACGCTGAGTCAGCGCTGATACTTGGAATTCTCAATATATCAAATAATTCGCTTAAAAAACGATCTTTATTCGATTCAATATAATGGTTGATTGACATAGTTGCAATTTACGCAGGAATTGCATTTTCTACAACAAGAAATCGTCAATTTTCTTGAGGAATTAAAAATTAGTTGGACTGTCCTTTATTGAATTTCGAATTTACTTTTCTTGCAGCGGCTTCTTTCTTCTTAAAATCTTTGAAAAAATAGATTACAGCTGCGAAAACCACAGCGGTAAAAACAACTTCCCAAATGAAAACATCGCCTTTAAAAGCTTCTTTGGTGTAGGTTAATGTATCTCTCATCCTGTTTGTATTATAATTGAATGACAGGGATTTGGCCTTCAACAACCAATCTACCCAAGGTTTTTTCTTTTACTTCATCAATGCTAACGCCAGGTGCAATTTCTTTCAATTCAAAACCGCGTTCAGTAATGTCAAAAACACCTAATTCTGTAACTACTTTTTTTACACAACCCAAACCTGTTAAGGGTAGGGTACATTTTGGTAAAAGTTTACTTTCACCCGCTTTGTTGGTATGTTGCATTGCAACTATGATGTTTTTCGCTGAAGCAACCAAATCCATAGCTCCTCCCATTCCTTTCACCATTTTGCCTGGTATTTTCCAATTTGCAATGTCGCCGTTGTCTGAAACTTCCATGGCTCCCAAAACAGTGAGGTCAACTTTCCCAGCACGAATCATTCCGAAACTTGTTGCACTATCGAAAATAGAAGAACCATTCACCATAGTGATGGTTTGTTTACCAGCGTTGATTAAATCTGCATCTTCTTCACCTTCAAAAGGAAACGGCCCCATTCCCAATAATCCATTTTCACTTTGTAAAACAACTTCCATTCCTTCCGGAATATAATTGGCAACCAATGTAGGGATACCAATACCCAAGTTTACGTAGTAACCGTTTTTTAGCTCTCTCGCAATGACTTTCGCAATTCCAAATTTGTCTAACATGCTTCACAAATTTCAATAAAAAAAACCATATTCACACAATTCCAACTTGTGTTTTAGCATTATTTTTGGATTTGTTGTTTGAGCGATTGAATCGTAATTTTTTGTGATTTCAAAGCCCTGTTTTTAAGTCTTACAACTCTTTGTAAATAAGCATCGCATTTTTCATCATCCCCAAACTTCAAATGGATTTCGGCCAAAAACATCAACGCTTCTATATTGTCTGGATTCAACGATAAGGTTTGTAACATGGATTTTTTTGCTTCGTTAAATTGTCCCTCCAAAAAATAACAAGAAGCTAAATTTAAGTGGGTAAGTTCATGTTTTTTTGCACGTTTTAATTGATTCAACAATAGCTCCTTGGCTTTTTTAATTTCCTTTAAACGGATCAAACAATTTGCATATTCTACGCCAAAATCCAAGTGTAGGTTCATTTTGTTATACGCTATTTCATACCAATTTACGGCATCTGTTGGATTGCCCAATTTATCTAACGATTTGGCAATTCTATAACATGTCCAGACATCTTGTTCCGTTGCATTCAACTCTGATGACAATTTTACAACCGTTTGATGATCTCCTTTTAAGTAAGCCAATAACAATGCATCTCCGTTTTGAGACGATGATTCACTCATGAGGGAGCTTGCCTTCTGCAAAAACAAAGGATTGGGATCGAATTTCTCAAAATAGCTCAAATAGGCCTTGACCAACATCGAATTATCAGGATTTGGGTTGTTAACCGCATATAATCCCAACAATTCGCCCTTTTCAGTATTGATATTTTTTATTTTTGGGGGACGTTGGATCTTGTGATCATGAACCAAAACGTGTGGAATATCTTCCGAACCACTTGCAGGCATGTGACAACCAACACAACCGTTTTTATGCAATTGTTGAGATGGATTCAATTTACATGAATTCAACTTGCTTTTCACTGAATTAGGGGTGTGACACGATGAACATTGATTGTTGAAAGATTGTATTTTGGTTTTTTTAACACTTACATGAGGATCGTGGCAATTGATACAGGTAAAGTTGATTTGTGGATTGTAAATTTCGTTATTCCCTTTATTTGAAGCAATGAAACAAGCACTCTTTTGAAAACGATCGGAATGACCTGCCATCACAAAATAGTCATTGTTAGAATATTTTGGCATGTAAATTTCGAATACGTCTGAAAGTTTCATGCCTGGCCTGAAATCAGTGAATTGTTTACCCGGTTTTAATACATTGTTGCCCTGTAAATGACAGCGTTGACAAATGTCAATTTGCAAGGAATAGGGCAATCGCTTTGGATTAACTATAGTTCTATCCGCCTCTTTTTTTGTGTTTACCAAGATTCCATTTCTTTTTTGGTTTACATGTAATTCTCCTGGACCATGACAACGCTCACAATCTATTCCCAATGGTATTTTTTCGAAAAAGTTGATGCTGTTAGAATTTACCTTTGGAATGCCATTGTGGCACGACATACATTCTACATCAATTTTTCGGTGAAAGGATGTATTGTTCACCTCAAATCCTGGAGGTAAATCCCATTTCCCTTTTTGAGAATAATAGGTGAGGGGTGCTTGATACACATATCCCATATCTTGCCAAAAATGGCTGTTGGTATGTTGACCGCTACCAATTATATGAGATATCTTTTCTTCACGATAATGAATGGTGTCTTTTCCATTTAATCGAAATTCTGAGATATAAAGATTTTTGTTTTTCCAAAACGGAAAGTAATATAAATCTCGTTTTGCGTCATACACCGATTTTTGATTTAAAAAATTTCCCGCACTTTTGGACAATGTTGCGGAATCGAAACTTTGACCCATTCCAGTATGTACGAAAGTTGAGTGTTTGTCGGAATGACAACCTTTGCAGGTTTCCATTCCAACGTAATCTACTGTGTCATTTAGATTTAAAAAGAAACCTGTGTCTTGGTGACTCTTTAGATTAGGAGATTGAATGGAATAGGTGATGACAGTTACTGCTGAAACAGCAAGCAAAAAAAATGCAGCAATCCAATATTTTCTTGCCTTTGTTACCATAACTCAGGACAAAAATAAGCAAAATGAATAGAATTTATTGACCGAATTCCATTTGCCAATCTAGTACTCCGCCAATAAGGTTTCGTACATTGGTAAATCCACTTTGAATCATGAATTGTTGTGCAGTAGCACTTCTATTTCCAGACCTGCAATGAACGATAATTTCTTCATTTTTAAGATTTTCAATTTCATCCAAACGTCCGGGAAGTTCACCTAATGGAATTAATGTGCCGTTAAGGTTAAATTCGTCGAATTCGTATTGTTCGCGAACATCTAAAATATTTAAATTTTCGTTGGCGTCAATTCTGCGCTTTAATTCTACTACTGAAATATCTTGAATCATAAAAAATTAATGTTTGATAAATTGGGAAGTCCCTATTTGGCCACTTATTGTGGTGATTCTGGCAAAATAAACCCCTGATTTCAATTTTGATACATCAAAAACTTGGTTGTCGCCAAAGCTAGCCAAAACCAATCTGCCGGTATTGTCCAAAATTTCGGTTTTAGACACAATTCCTGCATTTGGTGAAATTTGAATGAAGTGATTCGTCGGGTTTGGGTAAACTTTAACCGTTACCTTTTCGATTTTTTTTGTAGAAAAGGCATAATCAACTCTTTCACCAAAAAGCATTCTAATCATAGGTGTTCCCATGATGGAATAATCTACCTTTTCCCAACTGCCTAATAGATTATAAAATAAATGCGGATTTCCTTGATCTTTATTGTTATAACGGTAATTATTGTCGTAACCAACATTGAGTACATAAGGCATGTTTTGAAGCCATCCTACGTAATAAGTTCCTGCAGACAAATGAATGGTAGAATCAAAAAAGAAATAATGAAACAAGTTGATCGAGTCTCTGTAAATTGGATTTTTAACATCCATTTCATAAACCAATTTGTCTTTATTGTCGGCTGATCCGATTGGTGAAAGTGCTTTCCAAATTCTAATTTTAAAACTGCGTTGACTTACATCGGCATTGGTTTGTGTAAAATACATGGCAATACCTCTAAGTGAGTCGTCTTTCAATGTGTTAAACTCCATGGCAAATTGTCCTTTAATATTTCCTAAGTAGGCATAATCAAGGCCAAAAGCACCTTCCGCACTACCATCATCGTAGGCATACCAAGGTAGAAATTGATGTGTCAACTCTACTTTGTTGTTATCGGAAGTGGTATTGTAGTTTGCCGGTAAATTATCATTACTTTGAGGAGCAATTTGATAAGTGAATTTGAGTGATGGAGTAGGCGTAGATAGTGTGTCGAAAAATGGTACATCAAATTTCTCCACAGTATCAGATTTCATCAAAATGTTGCGTGATGAACTTGCAAAAGGCTGTAAGAAAATCTCTTTGTTGAATCTGTTTTTTATTCCCAATTGAAAACGGGTTTGAACACCATTCTTGTTGTACAAATTTCCTACTGTAACTCTTGGACCGATACCTTTGATGCTCGCATTATTCTTATAATGGGAGTATGGTACGTTGAAATAATCTTTGATTAAACCATTATGAACATTTACAATTCCTACATCTTCTATGTTGTCATTGTTTGGATTTCTTCCTTTGTCGAGCCTTATATAATCTATATTCCAATGATTTAAATTTCCGGTTGATTTGGTGTAGTTCACCCATCTAAATTGAAAATCTTTAAACAAATAATCGTTTGAATTTAGCGGAATAAAAATTTGTTTGAAGGAATCTATCTTTGTTCCATTAACGCTCCAAACCCTTATCCATTCTTTTTTAGAATTCTTGAAAAATAATATCAAAGAATCTTCAACTTCTGGAATATCACCTAAGCCTTGTGGTTGGTAAAAGAAACTTAAAAAAATATTGTCAGTAACTTGATACTGGTAAGACGTTGAGCCCTTAAAATAATATTGTAAATTAATTGGTTGCGAAGTAAGGCTGTCGGCAAATACCGATTTTTGTTTGTCTAGATTGGTATAAGGTTTTCCCAATTGGTTCAAATGGTCAAATGTTGCCACTTGATAATTTGGAGGATTGATACCAAATGAAGGATTTACCCAAACTTGAATGTCACACCATTTTTTTTGATCAGGAAAGCCAAAAGAAGGATAAGCAAAATCTTCAAAAAATGGCAGCGATAACGTGTCAGTAATCTTGTAAGAAAATGATTGTTCCTGATTGAATTTATTAAAGGTGTTTTGGCGGTAAATGTCAGATTTTAAGTTCTTTACAACTATCTGTTGGGCTTGTATATTTAAAGCAAATAGGCACAAACAATACATGCCAATTTTGGCTCTGTTTTTTTTCATGAAATGCCCAATTCCTCTCAATAAATTCATTTTTTTCTATTCTTCGCAAAAGAATCTATAGAAAACTACAGATTCAAATAACGTAAATTTTGTTTAAATATTGTGCAATTGTTAAAATAAATCAATTTCCAATGTCTTCGGGAGTTGAATTTTCAACATTCAATGAATCAGCCTCTGGGAATTGATCTTTGTTGTTTGAAATGACAACCAAATCTACTACTGTCCCTTTATTAATGAGTGTACCCGGTTGAATTTCCCTTCCATTGATGGTTTGAGAAACAACCAAATTATTGCCAATCTCATCGTAACTGTAAGATACCTTGCCAAGTACAAGTCCATTGTTTTTTAACACAGCTTTACTTAAGGTAAGACTTTGATCAATTAACTTTGGCATTTTTACCTTTGGTTTATTCCCCGAATTGATGATTACATAAATTGCCCTATCCGGTTTAACTTCTTCATTGGCCGCTGGAATTTGCTCCACAATCGAGAATGCTTCTGACGTCTCATTATACACACTGTCAATTACTTTTACTGTTAATCCCAATTTAGAAAGTTCTGCCTCTGCATCTGAAACAGTTTTCCCCACAAGAGTTGGAACTTTGATTCTTACATCATGTTTTGTGTACCATCCTAAGCCAAGATAGACCGTGAAAATCAATACACTCACTACTCCTAAGGCTGCTAGGATGTTGTACATCCAATTTTTTGAATTATTATCCATTATTTCTCTGTGTTGAAGCTCCAAATTTCAATATTTCTTCTATAAAATCAAAAGGTTTGTATCCGTTTATTGCTGCTTGATGATAAATACAAGTAGCAGGTGTCATTCCAGGTAACGAATTGATTTCAATAATGACCGTTTCAACATGTCCATCTGCAAATATTTTTACAAATGCATCAATTCTACAATAACCGGTAACATCTAAAGCTTTGGCCACTTTCTCAAGCGTTTTTCTTACTTCTAAAGATATTCTTGCTTGCTCAATAGGGTCTTTTGAAAATCTAGATGGCGTTAAATTTTGACCTTCTCCAGCCAAAAATTTCTCTTCCAAACTCAAAATTTCAGATTCTGCCAAAGATTCTGAAGGTTCAAACATTTCATATTCTATTTGTCCGGAATCGTTTACATGGGTTAACATTCCTCCCGTTACTTCTAAAAATCTAACGCAATCTCCTTTATCGATAAATTTTTCAATTAAAAACTCATTTTTTTGAGGGATTTCGTCATTTGGTTTAATTCCCAACTGTTCACATATGGCAGCATCTAAATCTTTTGAATCTCGGAAGATTAAAGCCAAAAACAATGATAATTCTTCAACAGATTTAATTTTTCTTACAGCTGCACTACAACCATCATCGGCGGGTTTGGCAATAAGTGGCAAACCAAATTGATGCGCAATTTCTTTGCAAACAGCCTCTTTGTCCCTCAAAAAATCAACCTTTGAAACCATTTGATGGTCGGCCACTAGAAATCCAAGTTCTCTTAATTTTTTGTTGGTTTCGAATTTATTGATGGTAATGGATGCGCTATGCGCCAAACTTCCATTGTGGTATAATCCGAATTTTGCCAAATCCGTTTGCAATGTACCATCTTCTCCCGGTCTGCCATGCAATGCAATAAACACACCCTCTACTTCTGTTGCAAGTGTTTTTAAGTCAATTGATTCAGGCTTGTAAACTGCTGCACTTTGATTGATTTTTTGAGTTATCTCCAAAGCCTCTTTTTGAATCAATTTGAGCATTTTGTTTTCTGTGAAATGCTCAATTTTTTCGCGAATGTCGTCAGCATTGTCTTTTAACATCATGTTTAACGGCATTTTGTAAAGTTGATAGGTCTCAGAATTTCCAGCTAAAAACAAAGGAATTGGCTCTATATTCTCGCTACTGCTCAATTTTTCATAGATATTTCTTCCCGACTCCATGCTAATGTGTCGCTCAAAACTGTACCCACCCATAATTACAGCAATCTTCTTTTTAGATTTTTTTGCTGTACCCTGTGCTTCCAATAATTGTTGGAATTGCTTTTGTAATTGTATGAATTTTTGTCCTTTAGGGTGATTTTTAATTCTGGCATTTATCGATTGTGCAACAATAAACGTTAGAAATTTACTAGGATTTAAACCTATTTCTGCCGCTTGATGAAAGAAAAATGAACTTGGCATCATGCCGCTAGTAGTATTGGGATCGTTCAAGAAAATTTCATTTTCATGATCTACAAATCCATCAATCCTCGCATATACTTCAAATCCAAAGTGGCCGTATAACTGCACACAAGCTTGCCTGATATCATCAATTACCGCATCTTCTACTTCAATAGGGGTAACTTTATTTGATAACCCTGGCAAATACTTGCTTCTGTAATCAAACATAGCACCAGGCTTGCGAATCTCTGTTGGAGGTAGTGCCATGCAATGTCCATTTTCAGTGGCCACCACTATACAGCTAAATTCTTTGCCATCAATCATTGATTCAACCACCACTTGGGATTCGCTGTCTAAAGATTCAAGAATGCAAATGCCACTATTATCTGACAGAAATTGATACAATTCGTCTGGGCGGTTGATTCGCATTCCATTGGCCATTAAAGGCAATCCTAATCCGCTTCTTAAATCAGTAAGGTGTTTTATTTCAGCAATTTGGAATTCTGAATCTTTTTGCTTATATTCATCAATGTTGAATTCCATTTTGAAAAAGGCCAAATCAATTGCCTTACAAAATGTATCAAAATTAGGGTGCTCCAAAATACTTACACCTAAAGATGAGCCTTGATGCGCCGGCTTCACAACCATTCGTTCACCAAACATCATGTTAAATTGAACAAACCACTCTTTCCTTTGATTGTAATCGTTGTTTGAATTTTCCCACAATGATTTATCAATGGTTTGATATTCATTTACATACAATCCAGTAGAAGTTTGAAAATCTTTTTGAATCGATTTGTTAATTCCTATTGCTGACGGCAAAATGCCAGAGCCGCTGTATGGAATACCCAACCATTCTAAAATTCCTTGTATGCTTCCATCTTCGCCAAATGTTCCATGCAGTGCCAAAAACGCGAAGTCGATCTCTTCTCTTAAATTTTCGAAAGACATTTTTTCGCCGATGCTTTGCAGCATGCAATGCTCTAACTGCTTTTGCGCCAACGATTCTACAGAAAGGTGAGGGTTGCTTGAAACCGCCATTTCCCAATCCTTTTTCCAAGTTTCAATTTCAACAGGATATGCTTGACCCAATGATTCCATCGGATTCAAACTCTCCGCATAGATTTGAAATCCATGCGGTAACTCGGGTAAAAATTTTGCTGGGGGATAAAAATCACGGATACTTCCTTTGTAAACATATTGCCAGTCAACCTTTACAATGTTTCCAAAGCTGTCAACAAACAACGGAATTGCCTCAAAAATAGATTTATCTAAATTGTCGTAAACGGTGCGTCCACCTGCGAAAGACACTTCTCTTTCACGAGATTGTCCACCAAAAAAAATGCCTACACGAATTTTTTTCATGAAGTCACAAAAATAGGCAACAAATGTTCTAAACCCAATGAGCAATCATTCGTTTTTTATTGTTACTTTGCAAAGCATTTATGAATCAAATTTTACTGTTCCAGAATATTCAGGATTTATCGTCGTTAGGATTGCCTGAAAACGTGTCTTCTTACTTCCAAAATAAATTCTCAGATGATCAATTTTCATATGATTATTTGGGTTTTGAAGGACATTTTTTTCTAGTAAAACTAGGAAAAAGCACGGGTGCTATGGAGACAGAGCGTTTGAGGGTAGAAGGATCAAGAATAGCCAAATCAGCAGCATCTTTGAAGGTAGATGCCGTTGAATTGAAATATCAGCCAATGCAAAAGTCTGATGCTTTTGCTGTGATTGAAGGATTTTTATTGGCCCAGTACTCTTTCAGCAGTTTTAAAAGCAAAACAACTGAACAATCACAAGTAAAAGTGATTGTTTCAGATAGCGATACATCAGAGTTGGCAACTTTGCAAAAAATTGTTGCATCTGTATTTAAGGCAAGAGACCTTGTGAATCAGCCATCAAATTTTCAGACAGCAACAGATTTGGCTTTAACCTTTGAG
>JACCDI010329569.1_pt1 | contig 62423 bp, 61 predicted proteins | sample 7442791 | NCBI WGS metagenome assembly JACCDI01 (sample SAMN15323434, study PRJNA562643) | freshwater metagenome | isolation source: river surface water | place: USA:Blue River Watershed | collected 2017-08-15
GGCCTGCTGTCGGCGGGCGACGAGCACCACCTGCTGCGACTGACCGGCGGGAAGTGAGTCGGAAGGGGCACCAGCGCCTGCACGGCTGAGGGCTCCGAGTCTCCCAGGGATGCCCAATCCATGAGTCCAGCAACCCTTCCCGTCCTGTCGTTCGCGGCTGCGACGCTGTCCACCCTGGTTCTGGCCGGATGGCTGCTGGTGCCGGACAAGGCCAGACACGAGTCGCGTCTGTGGTTCGCTGGGTCAGCCGCCTATGCCTTGGCCGCGATCGTCCTGGCCTTCAAGGACCACGTCCCTCCGTTGGCGCTTGCGGCTGTCACGACCGCCTTGCCCCTGCTGTCGGTGCTGCTGATCACCGAGTCCCTGCGCCGCGAAACCGGCCGTAAAGCCCTGCCGCTGGCCGTCCTGGGAATGATTCCCTGGCCCTACTTCGGCAGCCTGCTGGCCCTGCGCGCCACGAGTGGGCCCGCCGCCGCCCAGGTAACCCACCTGAGCGTGATCACGGCCATCGAGCTGTATGCCCTCTGGCTGCTGGTCACCCTCGGCCGACGACAGACCAGCCGGGGCCTGCTGGTATGCGGCTTGGGCTTGGGATCGATCTGTCTCGCGAACCTCGGCCGCATCGGCTCCTGGGTGGCCGGGCGGCCACTGACCCCGCTGGATGCGGGGACGTCAGAGAGCGCAGCGCTGGTCGTGGTCTTTTCCCTGGCCGTCGCGGTCATGAGCTTCGGGTACTGGGGCTACCTGCTGGAACAGAGCCACCGGGATCGTGTGACTGCCACGGAAGCGGCAGCCCGCGCGCAGGAAGCGCAGCGCCTGACGGAAACCTTCAATATCCGCCTGCAGGAACTGGTGCGCCAGCGGGACGCGATGATCACGACAGCCTCCCGCTTTTCCACACTGAGCAGTCTCACCGTCCTCAATGCGGGCATCGTGCATGAAGTGAGTCAGCCCCTGCAGGGGTTGCTGGCTTATCTGCAAACGCTGGCAACACGGGCATGGGGCGCGCAATCCGAGACCTTGACCCCGCACCTGAAGAAGGCCACGAGTCTGGCCTCGGACGCCGTGCAGCTGCTGCAGGCCTTGCGAGGCCTGGCCGCTGCTTCACCGGCCCCCCTGGAAGACGTACCGATCTCGGCCCTGATGGAGAAAGTGCTTCCCGTCATCGAGTCGGAATCACGGCAGCGGGGGGTCGAGTTCAATTTCCGCCAGGACGTCGCCGCTGGCGCAGGTGCGGTGCGGGCACAGCCCGTCATGCTCGAGCGCGCGATCCTCAATCTCGTGACCAATGCCCTGGAGGCCATGGCGCCCACGGGATCGGCCAGACAGGGCAGCCGCCTGGAACTGGTCTGCGAGGTCCAGCCCGAGAACAGTCCAGACGAGCGGCGGCTGCGGATCACGGTCTGCGACAACGGGATCGGAATCGAGCAGGCAGGGCCTCTCTGCACGGGCCAAGACCCCCTGACCACCAAGCCCGGGGGCATGGGCGTCGGCCTGCTGTGGGTGCAGTTGCTGATCGAACAATGGGGCGGCGAATTCACGCTCGCCAACAGACCGCCGTCGCAGGGGCGGGGGGCGATGGCGATCTGCCGGCTTCCCCTGTCGGACGCGGCGCCGGCTAAGCCAGCCTGATCACTTGCCCACGAGCTGCGTGAGCTTGGCGGCTTCGAAGCTCTCGGTCTTGGCAGCGTCCAACGGCACGCAATCGCCCTCGCGCCGGGTCGCCGACAGCTTCTCGATCGCCTGCCACAGCAAGGCGATCTGGTGCTCCTGGGACGAGGCGTTGTCGATCAGCCCGCGCATGGCCTGCGACAGCGGGTCGTCGTTCTCGGTGATGCCGTAGGCGGAGAACCCCATCTTGCTGGCCACCGCCTCACGGCGCACCGAATCGTCCGCCTGGATGATGCGCGCCGGAATGCCCACCGCCGTCGCCCCTGCGGGGACCGGCTTGGTGACCACCGCGTTGGAGCCGATGGCGGCATGGTCGCCCACCTCGAAGCCCCCCAGCACCTTGGCGCCTGCCCCCACCACCACGTTACGCCCGAGGGTGGGATGGCGCTTGGCGCCCTTGGTCAGGGACGTACCGCCCAGGGTCACGCCCTGGTAGATGGTGCAGCCGTCACCGATCACGGCGGTCTCGCCAATGACGACGCCCATGCCGTGGTCGATGAACACGCAGTTGCCGATGGTGGCACCCGGATGGATCTCGATCCCCGTGAGCCAGCGCGAACACTGCGAGACGAAACGCCCGAGCCAGCGCAGGCCCTTGCCCCAGAGCCAATGGGCCAGGCGGTGCAGCACCAAGGCATGCAGCCCCGGGTAACAGGTCACGACCTCCCAGCGGCTGCGCGCAGCGGGGTCGCGCTCGAGGATGCACTGGATGTCGGAACGCAGGCGGCTGAACATGGGTCGAAGTCTACGCCGGGCCTAGATCCCGCGCTTGGGGGCGCCGCCGCGCACCTCGGCCCGGGAGGGCTTCGCGTCCTGCATCGCCTTGGCGATGCCGCGCAGGATGTGGATCTCCTCGGGGGTGAGGCGGGCGCGGTTGAACAACTGGTTCAGGCGCGGCATCAGCTTCTTGGGCGCGGCCGGGTCCAGGAAGCCGATGTCCACCAGCGCCTGCTGCCAATGCGCCAGCAGCCCCGCGACGGCCTGGGCGTCGGCGGGCGCCGTATCGGCAGGCCCGGGATCTGCCGCCGGGGCTGCGAACCCGCCCAGGGCCTGTCGCCACTCGTAGGCAATCACCTGGATCGCCGCCGCCAGGTTCAGGGAGCCATACGCCGGGTCGGTGGGAATCTGCAAGGCCACCTGGCAGCGGTAGACGTCGGCATTGCCCATGCCGAAACGCTCGGGGCCGAACAGGAAGGCCACGCCCGCCTCGGGCGCACCCTGCGCCGGGGCCTTCGCGAGCTGCGCCAGGTACTCACGGGGCGCCCGCGTGGGCGGGCCGAAATCGCGCGGGGTCATGGCCGTGGCGCACAGGTGGGACACCCCGTCCAGCGCCTCGTCGAGCGTGGCCACCACGCGGGCGCGGGCCAGGACATCCGTCGCACCGCTGGCGCGCTGCAGGGTCTCCTCACGGGCCAGGACGTCGGGCCAGCGCGGGTCGACCAGGACCAGGTCATCGAACCCCATGACCTTCAACGCCCGCGCGGCAGCGCCCACGTTGCCGGCGTGACTGGTCTGGATCAGGATGAAGCGGGTCTTCACGGGGCCCCAACGCCCTCGGGGGGCGAAAAGTACAATACGCGGATTGTCGCCGCCCGCATCGCCGGGCCGGCCCTCCCGCCCCAGGCCCCATCGGGCCCGCCAGCCTGGCTGGCGCGGGGCCCTGCTCCTGCCCTTAACAATCCATGTCGTCCAACCTGCACCCCATGCTGAACGTGGCCATCAAGGCCGCCCGCGCCGCCGGCGCGATCATCAACCGCGCCGCCCTCGACGTTGAGTCCGTCCGCGTGTCGCAAAAGCAGGTGAACGACTTCGTCACCGAGGTGGACCACGCCGCAGAGGCCGCCATCATCGAGACGCTGCTGACAGCCTACCCCGACCACGCGATCTGGGCGGAGGAATCGGGCAAGACGCAGGGACGGCAAGGCTCTGATTTCGTCTGGATCATCGACCCCCTGGATGGCACCACCAACTTCATCCACGGTTTCCCGGTCTATTGTGTGAGCATTGCGCTGGCGGTCAGGGGCAAGATCGAGCAGGCCGTGATCTACGACCCGAGCCGCAACGACCTGTTCACCGCCACCCGCGGGCGCGGCGCCTACATGAACGAGCGGCGCATGCGCGTGAGCAAGCGCACCGACCTGCGCCAGTGCCTGATCTCCACCGGCTTTCCCTTCCGCCCGGGTGACGACTTCAACACCTACCTGCGCATGATGGGCGACGTGATGCAGCGCACCGCCGGCCTGCGCCGCCCCGGTGCCGCCGCCCTGGACCTGGCCTATGTGGCGGCCGGTTTCACCGATGCCTTCTTCGAGACCGGCCTGTCCCCCTGGGACGTGGCGGCCGGCTCGCTGCTGGTGCAGGAAGCCGGCGGCCTGATCGGCAACTTCACCGGCGAGGCCGACTTCCTGGAGCAGAAGGAATGCCTGGCCGGCAACCCGCGCGTGTACGGGCAGCTGGTGCCGATCCTGCACAAATACAGCAAGTTCGCCACGGTGGCCGAGAAGATGCAGGTGCATGCCGCAGCAGGCACCGCGCCGGGCCAGGACGTCAAACCAGCGGAATCATGAGGTGCTGGTAGGGCGTGCCGGGCCACATCACGAAGGGCGCACGGGTGTCGGGCGTGGCACTGCGCGGGTACTGGTCGTAAAAGCTCGCCGGCGCGCCCACGATCATCACGTGGGGTCCCGTCTCGATCCAGTTGTTGGTGCCGGTGGGCTGCTGCGCGTAGGGGTCGGTGTTGCTCGCATCGGTGCCGCCTTGCAGCATGTAGACAAAGCCGATGTTCCCCGGCGTGGGCGCGGTCCGGCCGATCCACGCGTTGACCCACTCGAGCGCCGCGCGGTCCATGCACATGGGATCCGGGCCCGGCGTCGCGGGGTTGTCCGGCATGCAGGTGAAGCCGTTGGTGCCCTGACGCAGGGTGCGCACCGTGCCGCCGGACTCCATCACGATGACGGTCGCGGACTCGGCCACGCGCACGGGTGCTGCCCGCATGGCGCTGGCGATGAGGGTCAGGTCACCCGGGCTGATCGGCGTCGTCTGCCGGGTATCGCCCGTTGACTGGGCAAAGCCGGGCGCGGCGGCAGCCAGGGCGCACGTGATGGCAAGCAGTTTGAACATGGAGGTCTCCTGAGACGGTGTCGCGGATGCCGCAGCGCGAGGCGGCGGCGGGCTGGGCATCGTGGGCAAGGCGCAGCCCGCGCCGCATGCGAATTCGCCGTGGGAGACTGTCAGTGCCCGCCTCGCCAGGGCGACAGGCCGGCGCATCGCGCGCGCGGCAAGCCGCTAGCGGGCGCTCGAGCCGCGTGTGGCCAGGTAGATACTGGGCAGGATCAGCGCCGCGCCCGCCACATGGAACCACGATGGCGTTTCACCCAGCAGCCACCAGGCGTTGAGCGCGCCATACAGGGGAGCCAGGTACAGCATGACCGAGGTGCGCGTGGCACCCAGCGCACCCAGCATGAAGTTGTAGGCCTGGTAGGAGAGAAACCCCGGTAGCAGGGCAGCCCCCACGATCAGCCCCAGGGCCTGCCAGGACAGGGGCGGCGAAGGCACGAGGTAAATCTCCAGCGCCGTGAACGGCAGCAGCACCACCAGCCCGCCGGCGACGATGCACGCCAGGCGCTGGCGTGCGGACAAGGTGGTGGGCCAGCGCTGAAGCAACACGGTGTAGGCGGCCCAGCCCAGGGAGGCCGCGGCAATCCACAGGTCGCCAGGCACCAGCTTCACCGCCAGCAGGCTGGCAAGGTCGCCGCGCGAGACCACCACGAGCACCCCGAGCAAGGCCAGCGCCATGCCCAGTCGCTGCAGGGCCGTGGCCTTCTCCTTCAACAGCCAGCGACTGGCCAGGGCGATGGCCACCGGGGAGGCCGCGTAGATCAGCCCGATGTTGATCGCCGACGTGGTCACGGCGCCCTGGTAGACGAAGGCGCCGCACACCCACATGCCCAGCGCGCCCAGCACGATCATGCGCCCTGCCTCGGCACGCCACACGCGCGCGAGCGAAGCGAGGTCACGCCAGATCCAGGGCAGCAGCAGCAGGCCCACCAGCGTCCAGCGTCCCAGCGCCAGCACATGCGGGCTGACCACGCCGGGCGCGACACGGGCAATGATGTAGTTGGAGGACCACAGGGCGGGCAGGACCCACAGCAGGATGCGGGCGAGGCGCTGGGCCCGGTCGTCGGCAGGAGAAGCAGTCAAGCCCGGGATTATCGCTTGCGCCGCAGGGCTACACTCGCGCGGCCCGCCCACTGAGTGGCTGTCTTTTCATCCGAACCCCATGACGACGCCTTCCGCCTCCCCTGCGACCCTGGACGTCGTGACCGTGGGCGAGGCCATGGCGCTGTTCGCCGCGCAGCAGCCTGGCCCGCTCGAATCGGTGGCGGGGTTCCACCGCGCGCTTGCCGGCGCGGAACTGAACGTCGCCACCGGCCTGGCCCGGCTCGGATTCAAGGTGGGCTATGTGAGCCGCGTCGGCAACGATTCGTTCGGCCGCAGCCTGCAAGGCGCGCTGGATGCCGAGGGCATCGACCGTCGCCACCTGGGCGTCGACCCCCAGCACCCCACCGGCTTCATGCTCAAGTCACGCCATGACGACGGCAGCGACCCGGCCATCGAATACTTCCGTCGCGGCTCCGCCGCCAGCCAGATGGGGCCGCAGGACTACCCGCGCGCCTACTTCGAGGCCTCACGCCACCTGCACCTCACGGGCATCTACGTGGCGGTGTCGCCGTCCACCCGCGAGTTCGTGCTGCACGCGGCGCAGAAGGCGCGCGTGGGCGGGCGCAGCCTCTCGTTCGACCCCAACCTGCGCCCGCGCCTGTGGGCCAGCCAGGAGGACATGGTCACGACCCTGAACCACCTGGCCAGCCTGTCGGACTGGGTCCTGCCCGGACTGGAGGAAGGGCGCCTGCTCACGGGACGTGAGCAGCCCGAGGACATCGCCGGCTTCTACCTGGAGCGCGGGGCGCGCGCGGTGGTTGTCAAGCTCGGGGCCGAGGGGGCCTACTACGCGGATGCACGCAGCCAGGGCCATGTGCCCGGACGTCCGGTGCCACGCGTGGTGGACACCGTGGGCGCGGGCGACGGCTTTGCGGTGGGGGTGGTGTCGGCGCTGCTCGAAGGCCTGCCTCTGGCGCAGGCGGTGGCGCGCGGCAACGCGATCGGGGCGCGGGTGGTGCAGTTTCCCGGCGATTCGGACGGACTGCCGACGCGCGCGCAGCTCCTCGCCAACGACTGGTAGGTGCAGGGCGCGGGCGGATCTCTCTGCCCGCAGCGCCTGCAGCGCCTTACTGCGGCTCGATCTTCGCGTCCTTGATCGCCTTGGCCCACTTGGCCGTTTCCAGCTGCGTGCGCTTGGCCAGCGCGTCGGGCGTGCCCGGTTCGACCGCAAAGCCGATCGGGGAGAACTTCTCCTGCAGCTCCTTGCTGTTGGCGGCGGCGTTGATCGCCTGATTGAGCTTGGCCACGATGTCCGGCGGCGTGCCCGCCGGAGCAAACATGGCGAAGTAGGCAATCAGCTCATAGTCCTTCAGGCCCAGCGCCTCGTTGACGGTGGGCAGTTCGGGAATGGCCGCCGAGCGCTTGGTCGAGGTGACCGCCAGGCCGCGGATCTTGCCGCCCTTGACCTGCGGCAGCATCACCGCGAAATCGGCGGTGAACATCATCACCTGCCCGCCGATCAGGTCGGTCATGGCGGCGGGACCGCTCTTGTAAGGCACGTTGGTCATTTGAACGCCGGCCATGCTGGCGAGCATCTCGGAGGACACCAGCTGGGAGGTGCTGGCGCTGGCGAAGGTGACATGGCCCGCCTTGGTCTTGGCCAGGGCCACCAGTTCGCGAAGGTTCTTGGCCGGGACATCGTTGTTCACGGCCACGATCAGCGGCACCGAGCCCATGTAGCCCAGAGGCGCGAAGGCGGTGTCCTGGTTGTAGGGGAGCTGCTTCATCAGGCTCTTGAGCGCCGCATTGGTGCTGTTGGTCCCGATCAGGATGGTGTAGCCGTCGGGGGCGGCCTTGGCCACCTCGGCGGCACCGAGCATGCCGTTCACGCCGGGCTTGTTTTCCACGACGATGGATTGGCCCAGGGTCTTGGACATCTCGGTGGCGAAGGCGCGTCCGATCTGGTCGGTGGCGCTACCCGGCGCGAAGGGCACGATGGCCTTGATCGGCTTGTTCGGCCAGGCCTGGGCGAGGCCAGACTGGGGCGCGAGGGCCGCCGCCGCCAGCAGGGCGGCAGACAGGAAGGCGCGGCGGTGCGCGGCGAGTCGTTGCTTTTTCATGGTTGTCTCCTGGGTTCTGGAAATGCGGGAGGGGCGCTCAGGGCCGGTCCACCTCCACGTCAAGCGCGAGGATAAGGTAACTGAAGGACTTGCCGTGGGCGTCCAGGTTCAGGGAGGCGTTGACGCCCCCCTCGAGGGCGGCCTCCATCACGAAATTGAGCCCGTGCAGGCCCGGGACTTCGTAGCGTCTCACGGCGCCGCGAAAGAGCGCCGGATACGCGGCGGCCACGCGTTCGGCAGTGAGGCCGGCCTTGACCGCCTCGTAGTCACGCGGGTCGTAAACCCACACCGACACGCAGGAGATGTCGCCCTTGTCGCCCGAGCCGTCGGCGTCCACCTCGGCAAACGGAAAGCCCAGGTAGGCAATGTCCGGCACGGTCTTGTACGGCGGGTCGGCGAAGTAGCCACCCGTGACCTGCGTAGTGCATTCGAGCAGGTGGCCGATGGCAGTCCCCGCCCCCAGCCGCTGCCAGTCGTCCAGCGTCCAGCCGTAGCGGTGCACCATCGGCGCGAGAAACAGCGAGGGATCCGCCACGCGGCCCGTGATCACCACATGCGGTTCCTCGTCCAGCGCGGGCAGGATGGCCTCCACGCCAAGGTAGGCGTTGGCACCCACCACGGGCCGCCCCACCTCGTCCACGGTCTTGCCCGCCTCGGGCAGTAAGGTGCCGGGACCGACCGAAGCGGTCAGGTCATCGCCCTCGACGACCGCCACCCGCAGCTTCAGGCCCTGTCGGCGCGCCAGTTCCACGACCGCACGCCCCGCCGCCACAGGGTTGGCCACGCCCATGTTGGTGAGGATGGTGGTGCCCTGGGCCACGCAGGCGGCCAGCACCGCGCCCAGGCGGCGCTCGATCTGGGGGTTGTAGCCCTTGGCGGGGTCGGCCCGGCGGGCCAGGTGGCCGTAGGCCAGCGTGCGCTCGGCCAGGCACTCGAAGGCCAGGGCGTCCAGGCGGCCGCGTTCGGCCAGGTCACGGGCCGGGTCGAACCGGTCTCCGGCAAAGCCAGCGCCGGCGCCGATTCTCAGGGGCATGGACTCTCCAGGTCGGGGGCATGGGGGACGGGCGTTTCACCTGAAGCGCCCGGGCCCCTCCCGGGATTGTGCCCCGCCAGATGCACGCCTTACTTGCGGGCGATGCGCACACCCGTGCCCCAGACCGCCACGGCAGCCTCCCGGAAAACCTTGGCGATCCGCCGTACCTGCGGCGCGGCACTGTGGTGACGGCGGGTGATGATCCCGTAGTTCTCGGCACGCACACCCACATCAATCTGCAAGTTCGACCACAGACCGGCGGCACAGAATGGCTTGGCGAATTCCTCTGGCAGCAGCACCAGCGCGTCGCTATTCAGCAGGACCCCCATCATCACGGGCAGGGACACGGTTTCCACCACGCTGGTCAGGACCGGCAAGCCGTTCTGCACGTAGAGCGCGTCGACGCGCGCGCGAAGATCCGAGCCCACCGGCGGCAGGATCCAGGTATACCGCGCCAGATCCTCCAGCCCGAGCCCGCGCTTGCGCGCCAGCGGGTGCTGGCGCCGGGCGATCACGCGAAAGGGCTCTGCCACCAGGGGCTCGAAGGCCAGCTCGGGCTCTCGGGAAGCATCACGCACGCGGGCCACGATCAGGTCGTAGTGCCCCTCCGAGAGGCCCTCGATCAGGTGGCGGCTGGTGTCGATCTCGACGTTGATCAAGAGCTCCGGGGCCTCACGCGCCAGCCGCAGAATGGCGATCGGCAGGTAGGTGGCACTCGGACTGAGCAGGCTACCGATCGACACCGGAACGCGCGCACCGCTGCGGTAGTTGCTGATCTCCTCGGCGGCCCGCGTGAGTTCCTGCAACGCCGCCTGCGCGCGGCGCACGAAAATTTCTCCGTAAGGGGTGGGCATCACACCACGCGCATGGCGCTCGAACAGCGGCACGCCCACCTCCTCCTCCAGGCCTGACAGCAGCTTGGATGCCGCCGACTGGCTCATGCCCAAGGCATCCGCCGCCTCGAGCAGCGATCCGCTCTCCTTGAGCTGCGAGAGCAATCGCAGTTGCCTCAGCTTGACGTGAGAAGTCCAGGAATGACTCGGTAGTGACTTCATGCGATTTCGCCCCAGGGTTTCCAATTTGGCATAGCTTAACGCCAAGAATTCACTTTTCATCCCCGGTCCGGGGCCTACAGTGGAGTCACAAAAAGAGGAGACACGCGAGGATGATTACTGCGCAAGATGTGGAGTACCACACGCCGCCCAATGCGGACCACCGCTGGGCCGAGACCTTCATTTTTCCCATCGCCATCCCCGAGGAGCGCATCCTGGTGATGGTCTACGTGGTGGCGCGGCCGAACCTGGGCGTGATGCTCAATGACATTTACATCTACGGCACGCTGACCGACAACCGCGCGGAGCTTCTGTACATCGACAGCCAGGTCCACCTGCCCGCGCCCGCGCGATTGAGCGACATCAACTCCCCCTCGGGCCTGAAGATCAAGGCCGTCAAACCTCCGCGCGAGTTCCGCATTGACTACGTCGGTTTCGACGACACCGAGATCCATGTGGACTGGAACGGCATCATGGACCCCTTCGACGTGCATGACCTCAAGCACACCCCCCACGCCGTGGGTACGCACGAGGAGAAGATGGCGAAGTCCGGTCTGTCCAAGGCCTGGAACGGCCACTTCGACATGACAGGGCGCGTGCGCGGCACCGTGAAGGTGCGCGGGCGCGAGTACCGGGTCGACTCCCTGGAGCGGATGGACCACAGCTGGGGCGAGCGCGGCGAGAACGACCTGCCGCCCATGGACTCGATTTCCGCCCAGTTCGACGAGAAGCTTGCCTTTCACCTGATCACCCACATCGACCTGGAAGCACCCATGGGGAAGGACCAGCGACTGGCGCACGGCTATGTGCTGGACGATGGCGTGCAGTACGGCGTGGCAACCCTGGACATCACCTCCACCCGCCTGGGCGTGACCGTGACCTCCATGGAGATGACCGTGGTGGATGTGAGGGGGAAGACCTTCCGGCTGCAGGGACGCGCCGATGTGGGAGCGCCGTGGAACATCTATGCAACCACCTGCTACACTGCCCTGATGCGCTGGACCATCGGTGATCGCACCGGGTATGGGGTGGTCATGGAGGTCCTGCCGCTGAAGTCCCTGACCCGCATGCGAGGCCGGCGAGGGACAGACTGGCCGGCCGCGATCACCACGGGTTGATCGAGGACGAAACATGACGACGAGCGACGCAAACAGCGACCCCGGCCTGGCGTTTCTGGCTCAGGTCAGGGCCGCCAGCCACGCGCAACGCGACACCCCCAGCGAAGACTTCATCGCGCAGATGCGCGCGCGCTACCCCACCGAGCGTGAGTTCGACGCGATGCTCACGCGCAAGATGCGCAATCGCCTGAACCCGCGGCGCAAGGACACCTCCCTCGAGGAGTTCGGCCGTCATCTGGACGCGTTCCTGCGTGACCACGTGAAGGGCGACTACGCGGTCCACGACCTGCAATGGATGTCTGGCGGCGGCTCCAAGCTGCAGTTGACCTTCACCCTCGAGTGGAATGACCCGACGCAGGGCGGCACCCGCACCCGCACCCGGCTGGTGATGCGGATGGAGCCCCAGGAATCGCTCAGCGCCACGAGCCGTGCACGCGAGAGCCAGTTGATCACAGCGATGGTCGCCATCCTGCCGGTGCCGCGCGTGTACTGGGTGGACGCCGAGGGACGCTGGTTTCCCGAACCAACCCTGATCTATACCTTCGCCACCGGCGTGACCAAGCCGCGTGTATCCGACGGCCGCATCTCCGGCGTGGGCGGTAAGTTCGACGGCCGGCTGCGCGCCGAACTGGGCGCGCAATTCATCGAGCACCTGGCGCGCATCCACACCTTCGACGTGCGGCAGGCCGACTTCAGCGCCTTTGACATCCCGGCCACCGACAGCACCGAATCTGCCTTGTGGCAGCTCAATCGCGCCCGCCGGATCTGGGAGGAAGACCGGTGCGAGGAAATCCCGCTGATGGAAGTGGCGGCCACCTGGCTGCAGCGAAACCTGCCGGTCCTGGACCGGGTCAGCGTGCTCCATGGCGACTACCGATCGGGCAACTTCCTGTTCGACGAAGACAGCGCCCGTATCACAGCGTGGCTGGACTGGGAGCGGGGCTACCTGGGGGACCGCCACCGCGACCTGGCCTGGATCACGTTGCCTCTGTTCGGAAATTACGCTGAGGACGGCAAGACGCTGCTGGTCTCCGGCCTGGTGCCGGTGGAGGAGTTCTACGAACGCTACGAGGCTGCCTCCGGCCTGCGCATCGACCCCGGGCGCTTGCGGTACTACCGCATCCTGAACGGGTACCAGCTCGTGGCCTCCACGCTGGGCACCTCCTCCCGGGTCGCGAGGCTGGGGCGCTCCCACCAGGACGTGCTCCTGACGTGGATCGAAGGCGTGGTCTACCAGCTCGCCGAAGAACTGAAGAACCAGATCCTGGAGGCGCGCTGATGGCCGACCACAGCTTGAATGCGATCCGCGCCGCCGCCAAGGCGGTGGAGGAAGTGATCCTGCCGGCGCTGGACCCGAAGCACCCGCTGGCGCGCGAACAGGCGGGCCTGGTGGCACGCACGCTGCGCCTGCTGGAGCAACGCCTGGAGTACGCGCACGCCCGCAACCGCTTCGAGCTGGAACAGGCCTGCGACCTCGGCCAGGCGCTGTCAGCGCCCCCGTTCGACGTCTCGCCCGCTCTGCTCCAGGCGCTGAGCGACGCGGTGCAGACCGGACGCGGGCTCCTGGCGTTACCGCAGGCTCGGCCCTCGCAGCTGCAGGCGGCGACGACCGCCCTGGGAGAACTCGTCGCGGCACTCGTTCGCACCACCGATGCCGTGCGGCCGCAGGTGTTGCCGCAGCTCGAAAGGCTCGTTCTGGAGAGATCCAGCGCGTGGCTGGACATGCAGCGCGCATGGTTCCTGCCCCAGGGATGGGAGCCTGCGCCTGACCGCATCCCGCCCCTGGACCGGATCATTTGAGAACGACACGAGGAGACAGGATCATGTGGTCATACGCAGACATCACGAACGTGGCGGACATCGTGCGCCACCATGGCACCCACAGCCCCGGCAAGAAAGCGCTCGTCGAAGGCGCCTATTCCCTCACGTTCGCCGAGCTCGATGATGCGTCGTCCCGCCTGGCCAGCGCACTGCGCGGGCGCGGCGTCGGCGAAGGGACCGTGGTCGGCTTCTTCGGCAAGAACTCCATCCCGTTTTTCGAGGTGCTGTATGGCGCCGCGAAGGCGGGCGCCACCCTGCTGCCAATGAACTGGCGCCTCGCGGCGGCCGAACTGGCGGAGATCGTGCAGGACGGCCAGCCGCGGGTCATCTTCCACGACCACGACCTCACGCCGCAGGTGGAAGCGATCGCGCAGCAGTCGAAACACCACTTCGAGACAATTGCCCTGCGCCCGGCCGACAGCGTGCATGGAGGCCTGGAAGGCCTGCTGGCCGGGGCCAGCGCCCAGGATCCGGGCGGCCCCGCCGATCCCCGATCGCCTGCCTGGCTGATGTACACCTCCGGAACCACCGGCCGTGCGAAGGGCGTGCAGTTGACGCACCAGGGCCTGAACTACATGCGCCTGTGCGAGCACTTCGAGCCTGTCTTCCAGTGGCAGGCAGATGACGTGCTGATGATGGTGATGCCCAACTTCCACCTGCTCGGAACGGCACTTCCCGTGCAGGCCATGTACAACGGCTGCACGGTGTCCGTCATGCCGGTGCTGGAGCCGGGCAGGCTCCTGGAGCTGGTGGCTGTCACGCGGCCCTCCATCCTGGTGGTGGCACCGATCGTGATCCAGATGATGCTGGACCACCCTGCAGCCAAGACGGCCGATGTCAGTTCGCTGCGCCTGATCATGTACGCAGGCTCTCCGATTAGCGCAGCGCTCCTGAAACGCGCGATGCAGGAGCTGCCCTCTCAGTTCATGCAGTTCTACGGCGCCACGGAGAGCGGCGGGGCGATGAGCATCCTTAGGCCCGAGCAGCATGACCTGACCGACGAAGCCAAGCTCAAGTCCTGCGGCACGCCGCTGCCGCTGATCGACTTTCGCATCGCCGACGAGAAAGGCCAGGAACTCCCCGACGGCCAGACCGGCGAGATCATGGTACGGTCCCCTGCCCTTTTCAGCGGCTACCGCAACCAGCCCGAGCAGACTCGGTCGGTGCTCGCACGCGGCTGGTACCGCACCGGAGACGCCGGCTACCGCGACCCGAAGGACGGCCTGTACTACATCGTCGACCGGGTCAAGGACATGATCGTCACCGGCGGCGAGAACGTGTACTCCGCCGAGGTGGAACAGGCCCTGATGAAGCATCCGGCCGTGGGCGCCTGCGCCGTGGTTTCCGCGCCGGACCCGCGCTGGGGCGAGCGCGTCACGGCAGTGGTCGTGCGCAAGCCCGACGCCACGGTGTCCGAGCAAGACCTGATGGACCATTGCCGCACGCTGATCGCCGGCTACAAGGTTCCCAAGCAGGTGGTGTTCGAAACGTCCCTCCCGATGAACCCCACCGGCAAGGTCCTCAAACGTGTACTGCGCGCGAAATTCTGGGAAGGTCAGGGCCGTGCGGTCGGCTGATACGCACGGCGCGCGGGGCAGGCTGCCCGCGACCTGGACCGACCGGCTGTTCCGGGCCATCGAGGCCGTACTCGCCACGCTGCTGGCCCTGATGCTGGTGCTGGTACTGGGGAACGTCATCCTGCGCTATGGCTTCGGCACCGGCATCAACGTGTCCGAGGAGCTCTCGCGCCTGATGTTCATCTGGGTGGTGTTCGTTGGCGCCGTGGTCGCGGCGCGTGAACGGACGCACCTGAGCGTGGACCTCCTGGACAAGATGCTGCCACGACGCGGTCGTTGGGTGATGGCCATGCTGGGCGAAGCGGTCGTGATGACCTGCTGCATCCTGGTCGTGTGGGGGACGGCCCTGCAACACGACATCATCGCCACCACCCGCTCGCTGCTGGTGCAATACCCAATGAGCCTGCTGTATGGCGTGGCCTACCTCTCGGGCGGCGGGATGGCCATCCTGAGCCTAGCCCGCATCCTCCTGCTGGTGCGCGAGGGAGCCGACTCGCCCGCGCTGCGACAGGCCGACTCGATGCAGGAAGCCGCAAAGGAGGCCGCGGGATGACCGTCGCCATCTTCCTCGCCGCGCTGCTGGGCGCGATGGCGATGGGTATCCCGATCGCCTTCGCGCTGATGGTCTGTGCCTACGCGCTGCAGGCCTTCCAGGGCAACTTCGACCTGACCATCGTGGCCCAGAAGGTGGTGGAAGGCGCGGACAACTACTCCCTCCTGGCCATCCCCTTCTTCATCCTGGCCGGCGAGATCATGAATGCCTCGGGCATGGCACGGCGCATCGTGGACTTCGCCATGGCCTGCGTCGGCCACGTGCGCGGTGGCCTGGGGCTGGTGACGATCTTCTCGGGCATCCTCCTGGCGGCCATCTCGGGGTCGGCCGCAGCGGACGCCGCCATCCTGGCGGCGATGCTGATGCCGGTGATGCGCGCCTCGGGGCATGACGTGCCGCGATCGGCGGCGCTGATTTCCTGTTCCGCGATCATCGCGCCGGTCATGCCACCGAGCGTGGCGATCATCGTCTTTTGCGTGATCGCCAACGTGTCGATCGGCAAGATGTTCATGGCCAGTATCGTGCCGGGGATGCTGATGGGGCTGGCCCTGGTGGCCGCCTGGATGTGGTCGGTCAGGCGCGACAAGGTCCAGCCGCTGCCACGGGCAAGCGGAGGGCAGGTCCTGCGGACTCTGGTCGCGGCGCTGCCCGCGCTGGTGATGCCTTTCGGCATCGTGGGCGGCATGAAGGCCGGCCTGTTCACGCCGACCGAGGCAGCAGTCGTCGCCTGCGCCTACGCGCTGGCGGTAGGCATGCTCCTGCACAGGGAGCTCAAGCCGTCTGCCCTCTACCCCCTGCTGGTGAACGCCGCCAAGACGACGGCCGTGGTGGTCTTCACCATCGCCGCAGCGCTTGCCTCGGCCTGGTTCATCACGGTCTCGGGGGTGCCGGCGCAGGTCGAGGCCATGCTGCGGCCCTTCGCCGGCGACCGGCAGTTGCTGATGTTCGCCATCATGGTGCTGGTCCTGGTCGTGGGCACCGCCCTGGATTTCGCCCCGACGCTGATGATCCTCACGCCCGTACTCATGCCCGTGGTGACCAAGGCGGGGATCGACCCGGTCTACTTCGGCGTGCTGTTCATCATGGCCAACGCCATCGGCTTGGTCACGCCGCCCGTGGGCATCGTCCTGAATGTGGTCAGTGGCGTGGGCAAGGTCACCATGACTGATGTCACGCGCGGCCTGACTCCGTTCCTGATCGCGCTGACCAGCGTGCTGCTGCTGCTGGTGGCGTTCCCGGCGCTGGTGCTGGTGCCGATGAAATGGTTTTTGTGAGAGAGAGTGAGAGAGAACCGTCGTTTCAAGCCAAGTCGCAACAAAGAGGAGACAAGCATGCTGAATCTGAAAAGAGTGATGTCACTGGGCATCGTGGCCGCCGCGGCGCTCGGTGCCCTGGGGAGCGCGCACGCGCAGGAACGGGTGATCCGCGCCTCCCTGGTGGTATCCAAGGACCATTCCCTGGGGATCGGCCTGACCAACCTGGCCCAGTGCGTGGGCCAGAAGTCGGGCGGAAGGATGCGGGTGCAGACCTTCTTTGACGGCTCGCTCGGCGGCGACGCGGCGGTGCTGCAGCAAATCCGGACCGGTTCGGTGGAAATTCTGGTGACCGCCACGTCGTACATGGCGACGGTCGCGCCGGCCGCCGGCGTCTTTGACCTGCCCTTCCTCTTTGCCGACGAGAAGGAGGCCGATGGCGTCCTGGACGGCAAGACCGGCGACCTGGTCGCCCAGAAGATGCAGGCGGCCGGCGTCGTCTCGCTGGCCTACTGGGAGAACGGCTTTCGCAACGTCACCAACTCGCGCCGCCCGATCCAGCGCATGGAGGACCTGCAGAACATGAAGCTGCGGGTGTTGCCCACGCCCGTGATGCTCGCCGCGTTCAAGGCCATGGGGGCGTTCGCGGTGCCCATGCCTTTCCCCGAGCTGTATTCGGCCATGGAGACCAAGACCGTCGACGGCCAGGAGAACCCGCTGAACCTGATCGAGTCGGCCAAGTTCTACGAGGTCCAGAAGTTCCTGAGCCTCACCCGCCACTCCTACAACCCGGCGGCGGTGATGTACTCCAAGCGCCTGTTCGACCAGCTGCCTGCGCCCGACCAGGCCGTCCTGCGTGAGTGCTCCCGCAGTGCGGCCCTGGACCAGCGACGCGTCAACCGCCAGCAGGTCGAGGCCGCAGGCACGCGCCTGAAGGAGCGTGGCATGCAGATCAACACCTTGAGTGAAGCCGAGCTGCGCCGCATGCGCGAAGCCGCCGCCACCGCCAATGACGCCCAGTGGGCCAACCTGGGCGCGGACGTGAAGGCCGCCCTCGAGGACGACCTGCGCCGTATCCGCGGCCGCTGACCGGCCCCACCCTCTTGCTCCTTCGACGGCGCCCCTGCCTGGGCGCCGCGGGGAGGGGCTTGCCCTGGAGAACTCCATGATCACCGCACAGGACCTCGAATTCCACACCCCGCCCGATGCCGGGCACACCTGGGCCGAGACCTATTTCTTCCCGATCATCCTGCCCGAGGAGGGGCTGATGGTCACCGTTTACGTCGTCGTGCGCCCGGGACTGGGCGTCATGAGCAACGACATCACGGTGTATGGCTCGCTGTCGCAGACCCGGGCCGACCTGGTGTACTACCACGCCGAGCCGCACCTGCCTGCGCCGCAACGCTTCTCGGACATCCGTTCGTCCATGGGCCTGAGCGTGCAGGCCGTACGCCCGCCCCGCGACTACCGCATCGATTACGTGGGTTTTGACGACACCGAGATCCATGTCGACTGGATCGGCCTGATGGATCCCTTCGACATCCACGATCCCACTCACAGCCCCCGCGCCGGCCGCACGCAGGCCGAGCAGCATGCCAATTCAGGCCTGGGCGCCGCCTGGGGCGGCCACTTCGACATGACGGGCCGGGTACGCGGCACGGTCAAGATCCGCGGCCGCAGCTACGAGGTCGACTGCGTCGAGCGCATGGACCACAGCTGGGGCCACCGCAACCCGGTGAAGATGAACGCGCAGGATTCAATCTCGGCCAGCTTCGGCCCGGACCTCGCGATGCATGTCATCGCCCACCTGGACCTGGACGCGCCCGTGGGCCAGGAACAGCGCCTGGCCCACGCCTACATCCTGGAGGACGGCCAGGTCTACGGCATCAAGGACGGCACGCTGCGCACCACCCGCCTGGGCAACGCCGTGACCGCGATGGACATCCAGATGGTCGACGTGCGTGGCAAGACCTTCGACATGCACGCGTACTCGGAAGTCGGCGCACCCTGGAATGCCTATGTGAGCACCGTGACCTACACCAGCATGATGCGCTGGTTCTGCGGCGATCGTGTCGGCCATGGCTGCGTCATGGAAACCATCGGCCTGCCTGGCCTGTCCATGCGCCACGGCCGGCGCTGGACCGAGCATTCCGGCACTTTCTTCACGGGGTGAGAGAACCACCATGCAGACATCCGCCACTACGCCCCCCGGCGTGGACCGCGACCGGCCCGATGCAGACTTCATCCAGTCCATGCGCGAGCGCTACCCCCTGGAGCGTGAAATTGACTGGGCCTTCACCCGGCGCCTGGAGCGGCGCGCGCAGGGACCGTTCAAAGCTCCCGACCTGACCGAGATGGTCAGCCACCTGGAACGCCTGCTGCGAGACCAGGTGCAGGGCGGCTTCACCGTGCGCGACCCGGCCTGGCTGGGCGGCGGCGGCTCCAAGCTCCAGATGCGTTTCACCCTGGATACCGAGCAGCCCCTGCGGGGACACCGCAGCCGCGTGCTGGTGCTGCGCATGGAGCCGGCGGAGTCGCTCAATCCCTCCAGCCGCCTGCGCGAAGCCCAGATCATCACCGCCATGCAGGGACGTCTGCCGGTGCCCGAGATGTACTGGGTGGATCGCGACGGGCAGTGGTTTCCCGAGCCGGCCCTGATCTACAGCTTCAGCAGCGGCGTGGCCAAGCCCACGCAATTCAGCAACCAGCGCGTGACCGGCATGGGCATCAACTTCGGCCCCGACCTGCGCCGCAAGCTGGGGCTGCAATTCGTACGCCACCTGGCGCAACTGCACACCTTCGACCCGAAGCAAGCCGACCTGAGCAGCTTCGACCATCCGCCCCTGGGCTCGACCGAGGCCGCACGCTGGCAGCTGCATCGCGCCCTTCGCTGCTGGGAGGAAGACCGCGAGCAACCCATGCCGTTGCTGGAAGTCGCCCGCCACTGGCTGGAGCGGCACCTGCCGGCGCTGGACCACGCCAGCCTGATCCACGGCGACTACCGCAGCGGCAACTTCCTCTACGACGAACCCAGCGGCGAAGTCACCGCGGTCCTGGACTGGGAGCGCTGCACCATCGGCGACCGCCATCGCGACCTGGCCTGGGCCACCTCGGAGGCCATCGGCCATTACGACGAGTCCGGCAAGCACCTGCTGGTGTGCGGCCTGCTGCCGCTGGAAGAATTCCTGGCGGAGTACGAGCGCGCCTCAGGCCTGACAGTCGACCCGCAGCGTCTGCGTTACTACACGATCCTGAGCCGCTACCAGCAGGCCGCGACGGTCATGGGCACCGGCTACCGGGTGGTGCGCCTGCGCCGATCGCACCAGGACATCCTGCTCGCGCGCATCGAGGCGGCCAGCTATGTGCTGCTCGAGGAACTGCGCCAATCGCTGGCCTGAAAGGAACCTTGCCATGGCCGATCACAACGCCAACACCCTGCATGCCGCCGTCAAGGCGCTGACCCAGGTCGTCGCGCCCAGCGTCGATGCCCGCAATCCACTGGCGGTCGAACAGTTGCGGCTGGTGTCGCTGTACCTGGACTTCCATGCCCGGCGCCTGCCGCAGGAACGCCGCCTGGCCTGGAAGGACCTGAAGCTGCAAGCCGATCTGGCGCGTCAGGCCGCCCCGCTCCTGCGCGAACACCATCCGGGACTGGCGCAACGCCTGCTGCAAACAGTCAAGGAAGCCGATGCGCAATTGGCCTTGCCGGTGGAACCGGCCTCCCGCTGGCAGGCCTTGCATGCCACCCTGGCCCAGGACCTGGCCGAGGCGATCGCGCAGGTCCAGGGCGCAGGCCCGGCCGGCACGGCGCTGCGCGACGCGCTGGAGTCCCTGGTGATCGCCCACGCGCGGGACCAGCTGCTGCTGCACCGCGTATGGTTCCAGCCTTTCGGCTTCGAGGCCCGGCCCGACAGCCTGCCTGCGCTGGAGACCCTCCTGGCCGACGCTCCGGACACCTGAGAGCGGCGTGAACGGCGAGAACGGGACTGGCCAAGCGCCGCAGGCCACAGGCGACGGTCACGGCCACCCGTGGGCCCTGGCGGTCGGCATCACCGTGACGGTGATCTGGGGGGCGGCCTTCAGCATCCAGAAGGCGGTCTATGACGTCATGCAGCCCGGCCCCTTCCTGTTCCTGCGTTCGTTGCTGCTGGTCGGGTGCGCGCTGGTCACCCTGCGCTGGATGGGTCTGCCCTGGCGGCCCTCGCTGGCGCCCGGCGAAGGCCGGCTGCTCCTGATCGCGGCGCTGATCGGCCCCTGCGTCCACGTGCTGATGGTGACCTATGCCATCCACTGGACCACCCCCTTCGCCAGCGCCGTCATCCTGGCCTGCGGTCCGGTGTTCACCCTGTTGCTGCTGCGGCTGCTGGAGGGCGCGCGGCTACTCAGGCAGCAGGTTGCCGGCGTGGGCCTGGCGCTGGCTGGCGTGCTGATATTCCTGGCCGACAAGCTGACCCAGTCGCAGCTGCGCGCCTCTGGCGGTGACCTGCTGATGCTCGTCTCCACCGTCCTGTTTTCGCTCTACACCATCCGTGTCACTCCCCTGGTGCAGCGCCACGGGGGCCTGGCGGTGATGTGCTGGGCCACCCTGGCAGCTGCCCCCGTGCTGATGGCGTTGACCGCCTGGCCCACCTGGCAGGCGCCGGTGGCCAGCTTCCCGGCGGCGGCCTGGACCGGCTTCCTGTGGTCGACGCTGGTATCGGCGTTCCTCTGCCTGGTTCTCTGGAGCTGGGTCAACGCCGAACGCGGCATCGCACGCACCGCGCCTTTGCTGTACCTGGTTCCCCCCGTGGCCGGTCTTGTCGGCTGGCTGCTGCATGCCGAGACCCTCACCGGCTGGAAGCTGGCCGGCGCGGCTCTGGCCATGATCGGGGTGGCCCTGGTCCAGACCCGCCCCACCCCGCCCACCTGATCCCCCTGACGGAGCCCACTGCATGACTACCACGCTCACCACCGACAGCTTGCGCATCGACCGCGACGGCGCCCTGGCCATCGTCACCCTCACGCAGGCGGCGCGGGGTAACCCCTTCGACGGCGTGTTCTGCCGGGACTTCAAGCAGGCGGCCGCCCACCTGTTCGACGCCCGGGACCTGCGCGCCGTCCTCCTGCGGGCCGAGGGCGCCAACTTCAGCTTCGGCGGCGACATCAAGACATTCCACCCGGTGCGCGAACAGCTCGGCCCCCTGGTGCGCGAATGGACTGCGGATCTGCACATGGGCCTGCAGCGTTTCTGGCGTCTGCCGGTGCCGGTGGTCAGTGCGGTCCAGGGCTTCGCCATGGGCGGAGGCGTGGCTCTGATGGCGGGGGCCGACCTGGTGCTGGCCGGCCAGTCCGCACGCTTCGGATCGGCCTTCGCGCAACTGGGCTTCAGCTGCGATTCGGGCACCAGTTTCGTGCTGACAGCGCGCATGGGAATGGCCCGCGCGCGCCGGTTTCTGCTCATGACGGAAATCCTCACCTCGCAGGAAGCGGTAGCCGCCGGCCTGGCCGACCGGGTGCTGCCAGACGAGGCGCTGCAGGACATGGCCCTGGCTACCGCGCGCCAGCTCGCCGCCGGACCCACCATGGCCTACGGCGAACTCAAGCGCCTGTTCCTGAAGGCGGGCCAGGCAACGCTCGAGGCGCAGCTGGAAGACGAGGCCCTGACCATGGCGCGCGTGTGCATGACCGCCGACGCCCATGAGGGCCTGGCCGCGATGGTCGAAAAAAGAAAGCCGGTGTTCCAGGGGCGTTGAGTCCCGGGGCGCCAGGGTCCGCTGACCGTCACGCCGGCATAGCGTACTTGCCCCGCAGGCCGTGAAGCAGCGCATGCAGCTGCTCATGCCGCCCGCCCCCGATCACCTGCGCCTCGTGCGCATCGAATCCCTGGGCCAGTTCTTCGAGCTGCGCCGGCGTCAGCACCCGCTGCGCGATGGGGAACAGCACCTCGTTTTCCTGGCGGATATGGGCCTGCAGCAGCTCGCGGTAACCGCGCGCGGCGGCAGCGAATGCCGCGGCATCCAGCGCGGGCTCCAGGCTCGCCTGCATCTGGCGGATCCACTGGCGGCCCTGCACGTGGTCTTCGAGCAGGGCCTGCAGCGGCCCGCCCGCCTGCGGGACACCTGCCCGGGCCAGGGCGGGAAACAGCAGCCCTTCCTCCTTCCCATGGTGGCACCGGTCCGCAAATTCCTGCAGGAAGCCGATGAAGGCAATGAGGTCCGCCCGGTCCACCGCGTCCCCTGCGGCGAAGCGGCGGACGATGCCATCCAGGATCGCCAGGGCGGACAGGATCGCCTCGTGCTCGTGTCGCAAATCCTCGATCGCGCGGCTCATGTATTACCTCCCGAATGGAAACCGCCCGGAACGAGGGGCCACAGGAGGCGCAGCTTGGAGCCTCCAGGTCCAAAGGGCATGACATCGCGTGCCGCCACCCCGTGCCAGCGTCAGTGCCACGTGCGTGTCGCCTGGGTGCCCATCGCGCGCCGCGCGCGGCGGTATCGTCTTCCCCGCAACTTCGCCTGGACACTGGAATCACCCCGATGACCAAGACACGGATCGCCCTGGGCCTGCTGGCTGCCCTGATGTTGGCAGCCGGCATCGGCTGGTTCAGCCTGGACAAGGAAACCCGCGGGCTGCTGGCCACCGTTCCCACCAACCGCGACCTGCTCTTTTGGTCGCAGCCCCAGCGCGATGCGGCCTTTCGCGCGCTGGACCGCCTGCCGGTGCTGGCCAAGGCACGTGCCGTCCCTGCGGGCGCCACGCCCTCGCCCCTGCCGCCGGGCCCGCCCCTGCCGCCGTCGGTGGACGTGGACGCCTTCATGGCCGGCCAGCGGGCCGCTGCCCTGGTCGTCCTGCACCGGGGCCAGGTGCGGCTGGAGCGCTACGGCCTGGACTTCGACGCCCAGGGGCGCTGGACCAGCTTCTCGGTGGCCAAGTCGGTCACGTCCCTGATGGTGGGCGCGGCCCTGCAGGACGGCCACATCCGCAGCATGGAGGACAAGGTCAGCGACTACCTCCCGCAGATGAAGGGGTCGGCGTATGACGACGTGACGATCCGCCAGCTCCTGACCATGACCTCGGGCGTGAAGTGGAACGAGGACTACAGCGACCCGAATGCCGACGTGGCGAAGTTCAACAAGCATCCGCCCGAAGACGGCGTGGACGCCACCGTGAGCTACCTGCGCCGCCTGCCCCGCGAAGCGCCCGCTGGCACCCGATGGCACTACAGCACCGGAGAGACCAACCTGGTGGGCGTGCTGCTGGCGCAGGCCACCGGCAAGCCCCTGGCCACCTACCTGTCCGAGAAGATCTGGATCCCTGCCGGCATGGAGCAATCCGCCACCTGGATCCTGAGCAAGTCCGGCCGGGAAATCAGCGGCTGCTGCCTCCAGGCAGCGACCCGCGACATGGCGCGCCTGGGCCAGTTCATCCTGGCAGGCGCCCGGGTGGACGGGCGTCCCCTCGTACCCGAGGGCTGGCTCGCGCAGGCCACGCGCGAGCAGGTGGGCATCGGCCAGGCAGGCCGCGGCTACGGCTACCAGTGGTGGACGCAGGCAGACGGCACCTTCCACGCACGCGGCATCTTCGGCCAGGGCCTGTACATCGACCCTCGGCGCCAACTGGTGATCGCCCTGAACGCCAACTGGTCGGGCGGCGCGCGCGACCCGGTGGCCACGCGAGCGCGCGAGGCGTTCGTGCAGGCGGTGCAGGCCGCGATCGACGCCGAGCCCCTCAGCCGATAGGCACGGAGGCTGCCGCAACCGCCGCGACCGCGGCGCTGCTGGCTGTGCGTAGACGGTAACTTGTTCACGCAAGCGGCAACAAGGTGGCGAGACCCCTGTCAGACCTACCGGGAGGCGACTTGACGCCCTGCCCGGCGAACGCGTTTGATCGTTGATCGATGCGACCGCTGGCCTGCCGCTGACCTCACGCCACGCGAGCTCCAGCCTGTCGCGACGGCACGCCCGATCAGGGAGGGCGTGCCGCCCTCCTGTTCCCCCTGCGCGAGGGAGTTTGATCATGGCAAGCACGACAGGTAACCCGGGCCGGGGTGAAGGCAACACGAGCGGCAGCGCGGGAGGTACTGCGCCGCCCGCGACCCCGGCGGACGACGCCTGCGAATGCCGCTCGGGCCCCCTGGCCGGCATCGCGCAGGTCAATGGCGTGACCTTCAAGAACCGCTGGCTGCACTACGCCGAAGTGGATGGCAACGCGATGTTCGAGGGCGACATCGTCCTGGGTACGCTTGACGAGGTGCAGTCCGACGAGGTCGGCAACCCGGTGCTGCGCTCGGTGGGCATCACCGGTACGCAGTTTCGCTGGCCCAACGGGCGCATTCCCTTCGAGATCGACCCGGCCCTGTCCAACCCGCAGCGCGTGCATGACGCCATCGCGCACTGGCATGCCAAGACCGGCATCCGTCTCACGCCGCGCGCGGGCGAGGCCGATTACGTGCGCTTCGTACCCGGCGGCGGCTGCTCCTCGCGTGTGGGCCGCCGCGGCGGACGCCAGGACATCACCCTGGGCACCAACTGCACGGTAGGCAACACCATCCACGAGATCGGCCACGCGGTGGGCCTGTGGCACGAGCAGAGCCGGGAGGACCGCAACAACTTCATCAACATCATCTTCGCCAACATCGACCCGGCGATGCAGCACAACTTCAACCAGCAGATCGCGGACGGCGACGACCTCGGGCCCTACGACTTCGGCTCGGTCATGCACTACCCGTCCACCGCGTTCTCGATCAACGGGCAGCCGACCATCGTGCCGCGCGTGGCGCTGCCCCCGGGCGTGGTGATGGGCCAGCGCTCGGGCCTGTCTCCTGGCGACATCCAGGGCGTGGCCATGATGTACCCCGGCACCCGGCCCACGCTCAAGGAAGTGCCCAAGGACCCGATCCGCGACACCATCAAGGAAATCCGAAAGGATCCGATCCGCGATACGGTCAAGGAGATCCGCAAGGACCCGATCCGCGACACCATCAAGGAGGTGCGCAAGGATCCGATCCGCGACACGATCAAGGAAGTGCGCAAGGACCCGATCCGCGACCCGGTCACGATCAAGGAAGTGGGCCGCGACCCGGGCGGCTGGCTCCCGGGTGGCGGGCCCCTGCCCCAGCCCGACTTCGGCAACGGCTACGGCGGTGGCTACGGCTACGGCCAGGAAGCCAGCCCCTTCGTGCTGGCCGGCGGGAACCGCTACCTCCAGGGCGAAGCGCAGGCCACGGGCGGGGGTGACCCGCTGGCCGAGGCGATGGAGCAGGTGGAGCAGCTGGCCGCCGCCCACTCCGAGGCGCAGCAGCAGGCCGATGCCCTGGCCGAGGCCTACGAGCAGGCGGTGCAGGCGCTGGAGCAGTGGCAGGGCCAGGCGCCCGGCGAAGGCATGACGTGATCCGCCGCAGGGAGGCAGCGTGATCCTCATCGTCTCCTACCCCGGCGATGAACACACCGACCGGGTGCAGGCACTGCTGGCGCAGGCGGGCCGCGAAGTGGTGAGGATCGACCTGGCCGAGTTTCCCTCGCAGCGCGAGGTCGACTTCGCGTGGGACGGGCAGGCCGCTCCCCGCTGGCGCATCACGCACGAGGGCCGCTGGATCGACCTGGCCGCCACCCGCGCCGTCTGGTGGCGGCGGGTGACCGACTTCGCGGTCGACCCTGCCCTGGGCCGCGGCGAGGGCAGCGCCTTCGCCCACAGCGAGACCGCCCAGGCCCTGGGCGGCATGCTCGACTCGCTGCCCTGTCCGTGGATGAACCCGCATGCCGCCGATGCCGCGGCCCACCACAAGCCTTACCAATGGACCCTGGCGCAGCAACTGGGCCTGAAGCTGCCCCGCACGCGGGTGACCACGAACGCACAGGCCGCACGCGACTTCATCGACAGCGTGCGCCCCGCGCGCGTGGTGTTCAAGGCCTTCCTGGCCGCGGTGCACCGATGGCGCGAGACCCGGCTGGTGGAACAGGAGGACCTGGACCGCCTGGACCTCGTGCGCTATGCGCCGGTGATCTTCCAGGAATACGTGCCGGGCGTGGACCTGCGCATCACCCTGGTGGGCGACGAGATCCATGCCGCCGAGATCGATGTGCGGCATACCTCCTACGAGGTGGACATGCGCATGGTGGTGGGCGAGGGCCGCCTGCGCGCGGTCACCCTGCCGCCCGGCCTGCGGGCGACCCTGCGCGCGCTGCAGCGGCGCCTGGGGCTGGTCTATGGCGCGGTGGACATGCGCCGCACCGAGGAGGGCGACTACGTCTTCCTCGAAGTCAATCCCGCCGGTCAATGGCTCTTCGTCGAGGAGCGCTGCGGCCTGCCGATCTCGCAGTCCGTGGCCGATTTCCTGGCCCGCGCATCGGACCGGGTGCGCCCCGCCCGCGAGGACCGAGCCGCACCGCCCGCGCGCGCACGCAAGCACACCGCCCATGCCCCCGCCACGCCATCTCCAGGGTGAGGTCGTCTTCCCCCCTGACGCGGCACCCGCCGTCGCCGAGCGCGTGGTGGTGGAACTGCGCGACGTCTCGTGGATGGACCAGCCCTCGCGCGTGCTGGCCGTGACAGTGCTGCGAGGCGTGGCCGTCGGGCCGGGCCTGCGCCTGCCCTTCGAGCTGGACGCGCCCCCCGCGCCCGCCTCCGCGTCACTGAGCCTGCGCGTGCAGGTCGACCTGCGCGGCGCGGCACGCGGCTGCGACTACCTGACGACGGCCTCGCAACCCGTCCCCCCCACCGGCGACGCGCGCGGCCTGGTCGTGCCGCTGGCGCGCCCCTGACCCTGCACGGCGACCTGAAGGACACCTACAAGATCAAGCTGCACGACGTAGGTTATCGCCTGGTGTATGAGGTGATCGACCGACGGCTGGTTGTCGTGGTGATCCCAGTGGGACGGCGTGACCACGACGCGGTTTGCGCCCGCGCCTCGGGGCGCACCCGCAGTCCCTAGGACGAAGGCCCATGACGTGACGGGACGCCACGGCCCGTCCTTACGGGTACCGCAGGCGTCCACCATGATCAAATCAAGGCTGGCCTCGCGAGTTCCACACCGTCCGACGCCCCTCGACCCCCCGCAACACCGCCAGCACAAATCCATCCACCTTCCATCGCCGCAAGCGCGCTTTCCAGCGCGTGCGATGCGGCTCCGGTATCCATGCCAGATGCGGCGGTGGGACGAGGCCGGCCGCACGCGACCGGGCCAGCACCGACGCCCGGTCGTACCGCACGCGATGAAATTGCACGATCCGCTCGGACGTGTCGAACACCAGGAAGCTGGCCCGCGGGTCGTCATCGCGCGGCTCGCCCACCGAGCCCGGATTGACGAGGTAGAGGGCGTCCGGCCGCAGCGTCACGGTCTCTCCCTCGACCCGCCGGATGGCGCCGTCGCAACGCTCCCAGACCCCTGGCCGATGGGTGTGCCCGAAGGCGCACACCCGCGCACCCGAGGGATGCGCCGCCAGGGCATCGAGACTGAGAGCGCGCTTGGCGTCGGTGTCCAGCCGTACGCACTCGCAGCCGACCTCCGGGTGCAGTGCGCCATGCACCGCCACCAATACGCCATCGATCGTGCATTGGAGGGGCAAGGCGGCCAGGAAGTCTCGCGTGCTGTCTTCAAGCCGCTCACGCGTCCAGGCCACCGCTCGCTGCGCCAGAGGGCTGAAACCCTCGTTCCCGAGGGCGCCGATCACGGCCCGGTCATGGTTGCCCGCGATGCACACCGCACCGGCCTCCTGCAGCAAGGCCACGCAGGCGGCCGGCTCGGTGTGGTAGCCGGTCACGTCACCCAGGCAGACGATACGGTCCACCTCCTCCTGCGCGATCGCATCCAGCACCGCCCTCAATGCGGGGGCGTTGGCATGGATGTCCGAAATGACAGCGAACCTCATGGCGAGACGGCGGGTCCCGGGGTCCTGCGCATCACGGGCCACAGGCGCATCAGCCGCCGCAGCTTGGGCTTGAGGAAGGGCGCGGGGTCATCCCAGTGGATCGAGCGGGCCTCGCAGCGCGCGAACCAGGCCAGCCACGCGAGCGTGGACTGACCGGCCGCGCGCGCGGCGAGCCGGTCCTGGCCCGGCCGGCACCAGCAGGGACCGGGCCGCGCAACGGCGGCAGGCGGCCGCTCACGTCCCGTCAGGTCGGCATACACCAAGGCGGGCAGGTTCACGCCGGCGACCGCTCCGAGGTGGTGCCACAGGTTGAACCGGGGATTGACCTCCAGCAGGTACAAGCGGCCGTCGGGCGCGCGCTTGAAATCGAACTTGGCCACGCCGCGCAGTCCGATCCGGGCCGCCACCGCACGACCGAGCGCCGCCACGTCCGCGGCCTGACCGCGGATGTCCGTGATGGTCAGCGCGGTGCTGTGTCCGTAGGTGGCGGGATAGGTGCGGATCTTGCGGCCGGTGAATTCGCCGGCCACCGCGCCGTGTGCGTCCACGTAGACGTGGTAGCTCTCGATCTGCGACTCGGGTCCGGGGATCAGCTCCTGCACCAGCAGGTCGAGACCGGCAGCCGTCAATCGCGGCCACAGGGCGGCGAGATCGTCCGCACCATCGATCTGGACGGCCTTGGCCCCTTGTTCGATCGCTGCCCAGGACTCGCGCCGTGTGAGGGGCTTGAGGACCAGCGGATAACGCAGGTCCAGGTCCGGTGGCCGGGAGCCCGCGTCGGGATGCAGCACACGGGCGCGGGGCACCGGAAGGTCCAGGGCTTGCGCCAGCCGCTGGAAGCGGGCCTTGTCAACCATGTCCTCGATGAATCCAGCCTCGGGCAGGGCAAAGCGGAAGGCCGCCGCGAGCCGATGGCGGTGGCGCGACACCATCAGCAGCTGCATGTCCTCCTCGACAAACAGCACGGGCTTGTGCGCCTCGCGCAGACCGAAGCCCACCAGCGCGTCGATCAGCTCCTCTTCGCGGCCGTCTTCCATCCGGAACGGCAGCAAGCGCTCGGTGTAGCGCGAATGGGCCAACGCGCTTGCCTCGGGAGCGACCACCGCACAACGGATACCCCCCAGGCCCAGGGGCCTGACCAGGTCCATGTCCCCCAGCACGCAGGCCAGCGGCCCGCCATTCGGGCGCCGCGTGCGGTGAATTCCAAGCATGCCTGCTCCTTCCCGGCCCGGTCGACGACAGGGTGCCGGGTCACTATAGGAGCGGGCCAGGAAGGCCACGTCACCTGCGACGCTGACCTCGTGTAGGCGCCTGCTGCCGCAAGGGCGCTGCTCAGGGGGGGCAGTGCCGGCCCGGGGCCCCGCCGGTCAAGCCCGTTAGCATTGCGGTCGGGCCGCAGCCCTGACACGCGGCCCGCCCCTTCGATGCCCCACGCCCACGCCCTTCCCACCGCCAGCGATTTCATCGCCCAGGGCCACACGCCCATGATGGCCCAGTACCTGGCCATCAAGGCCGAATTCCCCGACACGCTGGTCTTCTACCGCATGGGGGATTTCTACGAACTGTTCCACGCCGACGCCGAGAAGGCCGCCCGCCTGATCGACATCACCCTCACCCGCCGCGGCCAGTCGGCCGGCGAGCCGGTGGTGATGGCCGGCGTGCCGTTCCACTCGGTGGAGACCTACCTGGCCCGCCTGATCAAGCTGGGTGAATCGGTCGCCATCTGCGAGCAGGTCGGCGAGGTGGGCGCCAGCAAGGGCCCGGTCGAACGCAAGGTGGTGCGCGTGGTGACCCCCGGCACCCTCACCGACACCGAGCTCCTGAACGACAAGTCCGAGGCGGTGCTGCTGTCGGTGCACCAGGGTGCGCGCCACCGCCTGGGCCTGGCCTGGCTGTCGGTCACCCAGGGCGCCTTGCAACTGGCCGAATGCGACGCCGGCGACCTGGAGGCCTGGATCGCCCGCGTCGCCCCCACCGAGCTGGTGTACAGCGCCGACGCCACGCCCGCCTTCGAGGCCCGCCTGAAGGCGGTACGCGGGGCCGCGGGTGCACTCTCCCTCACCCTGCGCCCCGCCTTCCAGTTCGACACCGGCCTGGGCCATCGCAAGCTGCTGGAGCAGCTGCAGGCCGCCAGCCTGGGCGCCTGGGGCGCCGACGACCTGGCCGAGGCCCAGGCTGCCGCCTCCGCCTTGCTGGCCTATGCCGAGCACACCCAGGGCCGCGCCCTCACCCACGTGCGCAGCCTGCAGGTGCAGCGCGGCGACGACCTGATCGACCTGCCCCTGGCCACGCGCCGCAATCTGGAGCTGGTGCAGACCCTGCGTGGCGAGGACGCGCCCACCGTGTTCTCCCTGCTGGACACCTGCATGACCGGCATGGGCAGCCGCCTGCTGAAACACTGGCTGCTCACACCGCGCCGCGATCGCGCCCAGGCGCTCGCCCGCCATGACGCCATCGCCGCCCTGCGCGAGGGGCCCTGGCAGGCGCTGCGCGAGCACCTCAAGGGCAGCAGCGATGTCGAGCGCATCACCGCCCGCATCGCGCTGCGCCAGGTGCGCCCGCGAGAACTGGTCGGCCTGCGCCACGCGCTGGAGAAATCCGCACACCTGGCGCCTGCCCTGGCGGGCCAGCCGGGCCTGCTGTCCCGGATCGCCACCGACCTCGTGCCGCCCCCGGACTGTGGCGAGATGCTTGCCCGCGCGCTGATGGAGGAACCCGCTTCCATGGTGCGCGATGGCGGTGTCTTCGCCACCGGTTTCGATGCCGACCTGGACGAACTGCGCGCCATCCAGGACAACGCCGACGGCTTCCTGGTCAAGCTCGAGGCGCAGGAGCGCGAACGCACCGGCATCGCCAACCTGCGGGTGCAATTCAACAAGGTCCATGGCTTCTACATCGAGGTCACGCAGGGGCAGCTGGACAAGGTGCCCGAGGACTACCGCCGCCGCCAGACCCTGAAGAACGCCGAGCGTTTCATCACCCCCGAGCTCAAGGCCTTCGAGGACAAGGCGCTCTCGGCACAGGAGCGTGCCCTGGCCCGCGAGAAGTGGCTGTACGAGCAGCTGCTCGATCAACTCCAGCCCCATGTACCCGCGCTCTCGCGCCTGGCCCAGGCCCTGGCCTCGCTGGACGCCCTGTGCGCGCTGGCCGAACGCTCTCTCACCCTGGACTGGTGCCGGCCGCAGTTCATGAGGGAGCCGGGCATCGAGATCGCCAAGGGCCGCCACCCGGTGGTCGAGGCGCGCCTGGCCGAGACCACCGGCGGCAGCTTCATCCCCAACGACACGGTGCTGGGCCCGCGCCAGCGCATGCAGGTGATCACCGGCCCCAACATGGGCGGCAAGTCCACCTACATGCGCCAGGTGGCGCTGGTGTGCCTGCTCGCGTCCATGGGGTCCTACGTGCCCGCCAGCGCTTGCCGCCTGGGGCCGCTGGATGCGATCCACACCCGCATCGGCGCTGCGGACGATCTGGCCAACGCGCAGTCCACCTTCATGCTGGAAATGACCGAGGCGGCACAGATCCTGCACGCGGCCACGCCCCACAGCCTGGTGCTGATGGACGAGATCGGCCGCGGCACCTCCACCTTCGACGGCCTGGCCCTGGCCTCGGGCATCGCCGCCCACCTGCATGACAAGACCCAGGCGTACACCCTGTTTGCCACGCACTACTTCGAGCTGACCGAATTCCCGGCGCGGCACCACGCCGCCGTGAACTGGCATGTGAGCGCCGCCGAGGCCGGCCACGACATCGTCTTCCTGCACGAGCTGCAGCCAGGTCCTGCCAGCCGCAGCTACGGCATCCAGGTGGCCCGGCTGGCCGGCATGCCTGCCGCGGTGGTCAATCACGCACGCCACGCCCTGGCATCGCTGGAGGCGCAGCAGACGCAGGCGCGCGAGCAGGTAGACTTGTTCGCACCCCCGCCCGAGCCGGTGCAGACGGCCGCCAGTGCGGTCGAGGCGGCCCTGGACGCCCTCGACCCCGATGCGCTGAGCCCGCGCGACGCCCTCGACGCCCTCTACCAACTGAAGAAACTGAAAAGCAAGCCATGACCTACTGCGTCGGCATCAAGCTCAAGGCGGGCCTGGTGTTCCTCTCCGACTCGCGCACCAACGCGGGCGTGGATCACATCAGCACCTTCCGCAAGATGATCGTCTACGAGCGCCCGGGCGACCGCTTCATGGTGCTGCTGTCGGCGGGCAACCTGTCCATCTCGCAGTCAGTGCGCGAGATCCTGCAGGTGGAGCAGCTCAAGCATCACGATGGCGGCGACCCGATCACCATCTGGAACGCGCAGAGCATGTTCGACGCCGCCCGCGTCCTGGGGCAGGCGGTGCGCCGCGTCTACGACCGCGACGCCGAATCCCTGAAGAACGCGGGTGTCGAATTCAACGTCTCCCTGATCTTCGGCGGCCAGATCGCGGGCGAGGGCATGCGCCTGTTCAATGTGTATTCGGCGGGCAACTTCATCGAGGCCACCGCCGAATCGCCCTATTTCCAGATCGGCGAGTCCAAGTACGGCAAGCCCGTGCTCGATCGCGTGCTCACGCCCGACACGCCGCTGGACGAGGCCGCCAAGTGCGCCCTCGTCTCGATGGACTCCACCATGAAATCCAATCTGTCGGTGGGCACGCCCCTGGACCTGGTGGTCTACCAGGCAGACCGCCTGCAGTCGGACCAGGTGGTGTGCATCGGCGCCAACAACCCCTACCTGCGCATGCTGCATGGCACCTGGGGCCGCAAGCTGCGCGAGGCCTTTGACAGCCTGGACAGCCCGGTCTGGGGCGACGCCCCCACCGACACCCCGCTGCGCATGCCCGACGAACAGGGCGTCCCCCTGCGCAAGATCACCCGACCCGAGGACAAGCTCATTTGAGCCTCATCGTCTTCTCCCACGGCAACAGCTTCCCCGCCGCCACCTACCGCGTCCTGTTCGAGCACCTGCGCGCCCGCGGGTTCACCGTCAAGGCGGTCGACAAGTTCGGTCATGACCCGCGCTTTCCGGTCACCAACAACTGGGCGCACCTGGTCACGCAGTTGCAGGAATTCGCGGAGCGCGAGGCCATCGACGCGGGCGAGCCGGCCTGGCTGGTCGGGCACTCGCTGGGCGGCTTCCTCAGCCTGATGTGCGCAGCCCGGCACCCGGAGGTCGCGCGCGGCGTGGTGATGCTGGACTCCCCGCTCCTCGGGGGCTGGAAGGCCACGGCGGTCAGTGCCGCCAAGCGGACCACCATGATCGGCGCGGTGTCACCGGGTGCCGTGAGCCGCAAGCGCCGCGAACGCTGGGACAACGCGCAGGCGGTCCTGGAGCACTTTCGCCACAAGAAGGCCTTCGCGCGCTGGGACCCGCGGGTGCTTCAGGATTACGTGACCCACTGCACCCACGACGCGGACGGACAGCGCGTGCTGTCCTTCGACCGCGACATCGAGACCGCGATCTACAACACCCTGCCCCACAACATCGACCGCCTGCTGCAACGCCACCCGCTGCAATGCCCGGCGGCGTTCATCGGCGGCACGCTGTCCGAGGAGCTCAAGCAGGTGGGCCTGTCCCTCACGCAGAAGGCCACCCAGGGCCGTGTGGGCCTGCTCGAAGGCACCCACCTGTTCCCGATGGAAAAGCCGGCCGCCACGGCGGCCGCCATCGAGGCGGCCATCCTCGCCTTCTGAATCAGGCCTTCCAGGCGACCATGCCGGTCCAGGACGTGGCCAGCACGATCACGCCGAAGGCGATCCGGTACCAGGCAAAGGGCACGAAGCTGTGCGTGGAGATGTAGCGCAGCAGCCAGCGCACGCACATCCAGGCGCTGGCGAAAGAGAAGATCAGGCCCATCGTGAACATCGGCAGGTCGTCGACCGACAGCAGCGCCCGCTCCTTGTACAGGCTGTAGGCGCCGGCGCCCACCAGGGTCGGGATGGCCAGGTAGAAGGAAAAGTCCGTCGCGGCCCGGCGTGACAGCCCCAGCATCATCCCGCCGATGATCGTGGCGCCGCTGCGGCTGGTGCCCGGAATCATGGCCAGGCACTGCACCAGGCCCACCTTGAGCGCGTCCCAAGGGGTCATGGCATCGACATCGTGGATGCGCGCCTCGGACTGCGGCCGCCGCTCCACCCACAGGATGATGAAGCCGCCGATGATGAAGGCGCTGGCCACCACCACGGGCGTGAACAGGTGGGCCTTGATGGCCTTGCCTAGCAGCAGCCCCAGCACCACGGCGGGCACGAAGGCGATCAGCACATTGAGGGCGAAGCGCTGGGCCTGGCGCTCGGTGGGCAGGGCTCGCAGGGTGTCGCGGATCTTCTGCCAGTACACCAGGATCACCGCAAAGATGGCACCGGTCTGGATCGCGATGTCGAAGACCTTGGCCTTCTCGTCGTCGAACCCGAGCAGGGCCCCGGCCAGGATCAGGTGGCCCGTGCTGGAAATGGGCAGGAATTCGGTCAGGCCTTCGACGATGCCCATGATGGCGGCCTTGACCAGCAAGAGGATGTCCACGCGCGCTCCCTCCAATCGGTGGCGCGATTATCGCCGCTGGCACAGCGGCGGCCGCCTCACTCGTGGCGCAGGGCCTCGATCGGGAGCAGCCGGGAGGCGCGCCGCGCCGGATAGAACCCGAAGAACACGCCCACGAAGGCCGAAAAGCCCGCGGCCAGCGCAATCGCCCCGGCCGACATGCTCACCTGCCAACCCGCAAAGTACGCCACCGCCCAGGTGGCCACTCCCCCCAGGGCGACGCCGATGGCGCCGCCGATCAGGCTCAGGGTCACCGCCTCGATCAGGAACTGCGTGAGGATGTCGCGCCCGCGCGCACCCACCGCCATGCGCAGGCCGATCTCGCGGGTGCGCTCGGTCACGCTCACCAGCATGATGTTCATGATCCCGATACCGCCGATGACCAGGCTGATGCCCGCCACCGCCGCCAGCAGCAGGGTCATCACCCGGCTGGCCGATTCCTGGGCCTGCAGGATCTCGGTGAGGTTGCGGACGGTGAAGGGATCGTCCGCCCCCGCCTGCACCCGGAAACGCTGGCGCAGGAGGTCCTTGATGCCTTCCTCGGCCGCCTTCATGTCCTGGCCTTCGCGCACCTTCACGCTGATCGAGCCAACGCGCTTTTGCTTGCCGCCCACGCCCCCCTGGATACGATTGCGGTAGGTGCTGATCGGGACCAGCACCATGTCGTCCTGGTCCTGTCCCAGCGAGTTCTGGCCCTTTTTCTCCAGCACCCCGATGACAGTGACCGGGATCTTCTTCACCCGGATCACCTGCTCCAGCGGGTCGGCGTCGCCAAAGAGCTGCTGCGCCACGGTCTGGCCGATGAGGGCGACCTTGGCCGACCCCGCCACTTCCGCGGCCTCGAAGCCCCGGCCGGCGGCCAGCGGCCAGTCACGCGCCTCGAGGTAGTCGTTGGTGGTGCCGAACACCGAGGTGCTCCAGTTGGTGTTGCCCACCACCACCTGGGCCGCGGTGCGCGAGGTGGGCGCCGCCACCTGCACCTGCGGCACCTCGCGCGCGATGGCGAGCGCGTCCTCCTCTGTCAGGGCCTGGCCGGTCTGCGCCCCCAGGCGCACGCCGCCGGCGGTCACACCCCCGGGCAGCACCAGCATGATGTTGGAGCCCAGTCCCTTCATCTGGGCCTGCACGCGCTCGGTGGCGCCCCGGCCCACCGCGATCATGGTGATCACCGCCGCCACGCCGATGATGATTCCCAGCATCGTGAGCATGCTGCGCAGCGTGTTGGCGGCCAGCGCGCGCAGGGCCGAACGCAGGGCGGCCAGGGTGTTCATGCCGCCACCCCGGTGCGCTGGTCCTGGGCGATCGTGCCGTCGCGAAACACGATGCGCCGTCGCGCCCAGGCGGCCACATCGGCCTCGTGCGTCACCAGTACCACGGTGATGCCCTGCGCATTGAGCTGCGTGAGCAGGCGCATGATGTCCTCGCTGGTCTGGCTGTCCAGCGCGCCGGTGGGTTCATCGGCCAGCACCATCGCCGGCTGGTTCACGAGCGCGCGGGCGATCGCCACGCGCTGCTGCTGCCCGCCCGAGAGTTCGGCCGGTGTATGCCCCGTGCGCTCGCCCAGGCCCACCAGGCGTAGCGCCTCCAGCGCCCGGACCTGGCGCTCGGAGGCCGGGACCCCGGCGTAGACCATGGGCAGTTCCACGTTTTCCAGCGCGCTGGTGCGGGGCAGGAGGTTGAACTGCTGGAACACGAAGCCGATGCGCCGGTTGCGGATGGAGGCGAGCTGGTCGGGGCTCATCCCCTGCACCGCCTCGCCCGCCAGCCGGTACTCGCCGGCGGTGGGCCGGTCCAGGCAGCCCAGGATGTTCATCAGCGTGCTCTTGCCCGAGCCGGAGGCGCCCATGATGGCCACGAAGTCGCCGGCCTCGATGTCCAGCGAGACACCGCGCAAGGCGTGCACGGTCTGCCCGCCCATGACGTAGGCCTTGGTCAGGCCGCGCGCTTCGATCAGGGCCATGCGACGCGCCTTTTCCGCGCTCAGAACGCCAGCCGCGGACCGCCCGAGGGCCGGCCCGTTGCCGCAGGGGCCGGGCTGCCAACCCCGGTGATGACACGCGCGCCTTCCTTGAGGACCTGCGCCTCGGGCGAGCCAGGCGTCACCAGCAATTCAGTGGCGGTGCCGTCGGTGATGCCCAGTCGCACGCTGTAGGCGCGCGGCTGGCCGTCTTCTCCCAGCAGGTACAGGCGTCCGCGCGTCACCACGCGGCCGGCTGCTTCGCTGACCAGGGCGGCATAGCGCGGCTTTTGTTCGGGGGTCAGCACGTCGCCGATGCGGGCGCGGATGTCGGCGGTGATGCGCTCACGCGCCTTGGGCCGCTCGTCGGCGGACAGCTCGCGCAGTTGCATGAAGCGGGGGCGCGCCTCGGCGTAGATCGCGTCGACCTTCTCGGCCTGCTCGGGGGTCAGCTGCAGTTCGGTCACCAGGCGGTTGCGGAATTCACTGCCTGGCCCGCCCGCACCTCCCGGTCCGCTGCGGCCCGCCGGTCCCGAGGCGCCCGGCGTTGCGGGCGCGACCCCTGCGACCCCTGCGGCACCCGGAGCCGCCGATGCCGCCGGCGCCGGCGGCTCCACGCCCGCGATCCGCACGCGCAGGGCGGCATTGGGCACCTTGAGCACGCGCTCGCGCGCGTCGGTGATCACCCGCACGTTGGCGGTCATGCCAGGAAGCAGGCGCCCGGCGGCGTTGGAAAAGCCCACCACCGCCACATAGGTCACCACGTTGGACACGTTCTGGGCGGCCTTGCGCACCTGCCGGATCTCGCCCTCGAAGGTCTGGCCGGGGAAGGCGTCGACGGTGAAGGTCGCCTTCTGCCCCGGACGGATGCGGCCGATGTCGCTCTCGTCGACGCTGGCCTCCACCTGCATGTCCTGCAGGTTCTGCGCGATCACGAACAGCTCGGGCGCCTGCAGACTGGCAGCCACAGTCTGACCCTTCTCCACGGTGCGCTTGATCACGATGCCGTTGACGGGCGAGACGATGCGCGTGCGCGCCAGGTCGACCCGGGCCTGTGCCAGGGCCGCCTGGCGCTGGGCCACGTTGGCCTGGGCGCTTTTCACCTGGGCATCGGTCACGCCCAGCTGGGCCTGCGCGGACTTCAAGGCCTCGGCGCTGGTGTTCACCAGGGCTTCGGCCTTTTCGCCTTCGCTCCTGGCGATGAACTCGCGCGCCACCAGCGTGCGCTTGCGGTCCAGGTCGCGGCGGGCCTCGGCCAGATCGACCTGGGCGCGCGAGACGGCGGCACGGGCCGCAGACCCGTTGGCCTGGGCGGTGAGGACGGCGGCCTGCGCCGCGTCCACGTCGGCCTGCGCCTGGCGCACGCGGTATTCGAAGGTCTCGGGGTCGATACGGGCGATCAGCTGGCCGGCCCGCACCTCGCTGTTGAAGTCGACGAAGAGGTCCTGGATCTGGCCCGACACCTGGGTGCCCACCGACACCTGGGTCACCGGATTGACCGTGCCCGATGCCGACACCGAGGACTGCAAGGGCCCCTGCTCGAGCGCGCCGGTACGGTAGATCACCTCGGGCGGGCGCTCCGAGGACCACCAGATGACGCCGCCGGCAAGTCCCAGCGCGAGGACGGATAGCAGGCTCCAGCGCCTCCAGGAGAGCGTGTTCTTCATGCGGGTCATTGTAGGAAGAGTGTCATATGGAGGCCACTGTGTCGCCTCGGCAAAACCTGGGCCGGTCGCGTCCCGGCCACCCGCCGCCGTTGGCGGCCCCGTCCTACGGGGCGCGCCGGGGGCAGGCGGTCTACTGGCCGCCCATCACCCCGACGCCTCCGAGTCCCTTCCTCCTGCGGGGTGAGCCGGTCCGGTTCTCCGTCCCGCGACTGGCCTGTTGCCCCCGGGCCTTCGGGTCCGGGGGCTTTTTTTGGCGGGGCCGGCTCGCAGGCGGCCCTATTGCTTGTACGTGTCGTCGATACGATCCACGCGCCGCACCAGCGCGTCGAACACGTCCTGGCCGGCGCCGAATCGGGCATCCCATTGCAAGGCATCGCCCGTGGTCTTGCTCACCACGTCCTCGGGAATGGAAATCGCCGGACCCAGGGCGGCCTGGGCCACCTGGATCTCGCAGGCGCGCTGCAGCGTCCACAGGCGCACCAGCGCCAGGGGCAGGGTCTGCCCCCAGGACAGCAGGCCGTGATTGCGCAGGATCAGGAGCGGACGGTGGCCCATGGCCTTGAGCAGGCGGGGCGCTTCGTCGGCGTGAACGGTGATGCCCTCGAAGTCGTGATAGGCCACCATGTCCCCGAGCTGCGCGGAATAGAAGTTGTTCTGCGCCAGGCCCGAACGCGTGCAGGCCACCGCCAAGCCGGCGGTGGTGTGCGTGTGCATCACGCAATGGGCCTGGGGCACGTGCTCATGGATCGCCGAGTGGACGGTGAAGCCTGCGGGGTTGGCATTCCAGGGGCTGTCCTCGATCTTGTTACCCTGCACATCGATCTTGAGCAGATTGCTGGCCGTGACCTCGCTGTAATGCAGGCCGAAGGGGTTGATCAGGAACTGCTTCTGGCCACCGGTCACGCTATCGGGCAGGCGCAGCGTGATGTGGTTGTAGATCATTTCCGTCCAACCCAGCATGTCGAAGATGCGGTAGCAGGCGGCCAGCTGGATACGCGCGGCGCGCTCGTCGGGGTGCCAGTGGGGGCGTGAGGTCATGGGGATCCGGGGTCTGCAGGGTGTTCTTGTTCAGTGGCCTCGGGCTTTTACCACAGGGCGGGTTTTCGCTCTTCTCGCGTCTCGCTCGGTGCCTGGCGGGCATCGGCCGGCGGCCGGGGTGGGGCGTTCAGTGGCGACGTTAAGGTGGAGATCCCGTCAGGCCGCCCGGGCATGCACTGTCAATCTCCGTGGCCGTGCCACTTCGCATGGCCCTTGCCCAGCCCATGCCCGTGGCCATACCCCCTCCCCTGATGCGGCGTGTGCCAATGCGGCGGGGCGGGCTGCACCAGGTACACCGGCGACGCATAGACCATCCGGGGCGGCGTGTAGACCACCGGCGGCGGGGCATACACCCCCCGTGGCGGCGCGTAGACCACCGGCGGCGGCAAGTTGCTGGCGTCCACGAATACGCCCGGCGCCGGGGAGACCCCGATCGACCAGTAGACGTTGTCCCTGGCCAGGGCCAGGGGCGCAGCGGACAGGGCGGCCAGGCCCAGGAACAGGGTACGCAGGGGGAGCAGGCTTGTCGTCATGGAAACTCCTCTAAACGGCGTCACGCCGGACGGCGGGGGCCAACGCCCCCGTCACCCTCTAACGCGCCAAAGGCTCGACAGTCGACACGTCCAGCGTGAATCCTGTATCCAGACGTCAATGGCCCCGAGGCGGCCCGCCTAAAATCAGGGGCTTATGACCGCCCCCACCGACACCACGTCCGCCCCGGACGGCGCCAAGCCCAGTCATTTCCTGCGCCAGATCATCGAGCGCGATCTGGCGCAAGGCACGTACGCGCAGCGGCGCTGGGCCGGTCAGCCCGCGGACGCGGCCACCCACCAAGGCGGCGACATGGACCCTGCGCGGATCCGCACCCGCTTTCCCCCCGAGCCCAATGGCTACCTGCACGTGGGCCACGCCAAGAGCATCTGCCTGAACTTCGGTCTGGCGCGTGACTACGGCGGCGTGTGCCACATGCGCTTTGACGACACCAACCCCGAGAAAGAGGACCAGGAATACGTCGACGGCATCCTGGACGCCGTGCGCTGGCTCGGGTTCTCCTGGGACGCCCACGGCACCTCGCACCGGTACCAGGCCAGCGACTACTTCGGCTTCATGTACCGCGCCGCCGAGTATCTGATCGAGGCGGGTCTGGCCTATGTGGACGAACAGACCCCCGAGCAGATGCGCGCCCACCGGGGCGACTTCAGCAAGCCGGGCACCGACAGCCCCTTTCGCAGCCGCACCCCCGAGGAAAACCTCACGCGCTTTCGCCAGATGCGCGATGGCCAGCTGCCCGATGGTGCGGCCGTCCTGCGCGCCAAGATCGACATGGCCAGCCCCAACATCAACCTGCGGGACCCGGCCCTCTATCGCATCAAGCACGCCGAGCACCATCACACGGGCAAGGCCTGGTGCATCTACCCGATGTACACCTTCGCGCACCCGATCGAGGATGCGCTGGAAAACATCACCCACAGCATCTGCACCCTCGAGTTCGAGGACCAGCGTCCCTTCTACGACTGGCTGCTCGATCGCCTGCGCGAAGGCGGCCTGATCAACGCGCCGCAGCCTCGCCAGTACGAATTCGCGCGCCTGAACCTCACCTACGTCGTCACCAGCAAGCGCAAGCTCAAGCAGCTGGTCGATGAAAAGCACGTGAGCGGCTGGGACGATCCGCGCATGCCCACCATCGTCGGCCTGCGCCGGCGCGGCTACACGCCCGAGAGCCTGCAGCTCTTTGCCGAACGCATCGGCGTGACCAAGGCCAATGGCTGGATCGACTTCAGCACCCTGGAGATCGCCCTGCGCGACGACCTCGACCCCCGCGCGGCGCGCGCGATGGCGGTGCTCGACCCCGTGAAGCTCGTGATCGACAACTGGGACGAGGTCATGGGCGCCGGCCACCTGGAGCCCTGTGCGGCGCCGGTGCATCCGCACCACCCGGAGCGCGGACAGCGCGAGTTCCGCTTCGGGCGTGAACTGTGGATCGAGCGGGGCGACTACGAGGCCGTGCCGCCCAAAGGCTACAACCGCCTGTTCCCGGGCAACAAGGTCCGCCTCAAATACGGCTACGTCGTCGAATGCGTGGGCGCCGACACCGACGCGGCGGGCCAGGTGCAGACGGTGCACGCCCGCCTGATCCCCGACACCAAGAGCGGCACGCCGGGCAGCGACAGCGTCAAGGCCAAGGGCGTGATCACCTGGGTGGGTGCCAGCGACGGCGTGCGCGCCGAGGTGCGCCTGTATGACCGGCTCTTCACCGTGCCGCAACCCGACACCGGCGAGCGCGATTTCCTCCAGGAGATCAACCCGGACAGCCTGAAGGTCGCGACCGCCTGGGTCGAGCCCTCGCTGGCGAAGGCCCGCCCCGACGACAAGTTCCAGTTCGAGCGGCACGGCTACTTCGTTGCCGACCGCCTGGACCACCGCAGCGGCCGGCTGGTGTTCAACCGGACCACCGGGCTGAAGGACACCTGGGCGAAGTGACGACGGGCCACCCAGGCCCGTGTGCGTTCAGCGCCCGGCGCGTACCAGGCGCAACTCGTTCTCGCCCTGGCCGTTGCCGCTGCCCGGCACCGTCTCGCCTGACCGGTCCAGCACCTCGGACAGCCGCGCCGCAAGCTGTTCGTCGGCATCCGCTCCGGTGCCCACATACACCCCGTGGGTGAGCGTGATGTGCGCTGCCTCGAAGGCGCCGGCACCGGCGCACAGCGTGGTACGCGTGGGCGCATCCTGGCTGGCCATGACCAGCATCGCCGGCACCACGGCCTCGGGCCCGAAGGCCTGCAGCATGTCCGGCGGGAACAGGTCCTGCGTCATGCGGGTGGCGGCCGTGGGCGCCAGGCAGTTCACGCGGATGTCGTGCTTGGCGCCCTCCAGCGCCAGGGTCTGCATCAGCCCCACCAGGGCCAGCTTGGCCGCGCCGTAGTTGGTCTGGCCGAAGTTGCCATACAGGCCGCTGGAGGACGTGGTCAGCACGATGCGTCCGTACTTCTGCGCCGTCATGTGCGGCCACACGGCCTTGCAGCAATGCACCGCGCCCATGAGGTGCACGTCCAGCACCTGGCGGAAATCGGCCAGGTCCATCTTGGCAAAGCTCTTGTCACGCAGGATGCCGGCGTTGCTCACCACGATGTCCACGCGACCCCAGGTGTCCATGGCCTGCTGCACCATCTTTTGCACCGCATCGAAGTCCGTGACCGAGGCGCCGTTGACGATGGCCTCGCCGCCCTGGGCACGGATCTCGTCGACGACGGCCTGCGCCGCGCTGGGCGAGCCGCCCGTGCCATGGACATCGCCGCCCAGGTCGTTCACGACGACCCGGGCGCCGCGTGCGGCCAGCGCCAGTGCGTGCTGACGCCCCAGGCCGCCGCCTGCGCCGGTGACGATGGCCACGCGGGCCTTGAAATCCAGTGCCATGTTGCCTTGCTCCAGGTTGTTTTTCGCGCCGCGGACTCTACGCCGGTCCGCCCGCATCCCCTGTGCTCCAGGGGACAGCGCCGCCGCGAGGGTCCTGCCGGCCGCGAGCCTGCGCTGTAGGACACCGCCACGACGCGAAGACCGGCGCGGCATGAGCCGCCGGGGTCGCTTGCTGGCTCAGGGGGCGGCCAGGGACGGCGTGATCGCCGCGCGGGACAGCCCCAGGCGCTGCGGCGCGATGTACTGCTGGCGGTACATCTCGAAAGGCAGGGAGTCACCCGCCTCGATCTGGCGCTGGTCCTGCAGAGACTTCTCACCCAGCGCCTCGAACTGCGCCTGCGAGGCAGGATCCCAGGGCAGCGACAACAGGTGATCCCGGGTGCGCCGGGATTGGTCGGCGCCGAAGGCAAGGAAGGAGTGGCCATGCGCGCGAGCCATCGCATCCAGCACCCGCGCAGAGGGCAGACGATCGGGGGCATCCAGCATCGCACGCGCCTCCTGCACCGCCAGGACATGCGCGTTGCCGCCCCAGGCCTCATCGAGCACGCGGGCCAAGGGCTCGAAGGCCTGCACCAGTTCATGCCCCCAGTCGGTCAGCCCCACCCAGCCCTGCCCGCGTTCGAGCTGCAGCCCGGGCTGGCGGCCGAAGGCAGCGGTCTTGTGCTGGTTGCGGCCGATCTGCGCGATCTCCTGCGGCGTATCGGGCGGACTGTCCGACAACAGGCAATGCAGCAGGAACACGTCGATCAGGCGCATCGCCTGCGCGTTGATGCCCACGGGTTCGAAGGGGTCGAGGTCCAGCAGACGCACCTCCACGTACTCCACGCCGCGTTCGCGAAGTGCGTGCAGCGGGCGTTCACCGGGAAAGATGTTCCGCTTGGGACGGATCGTTCCGTAGAACTCGTTCTCGATCTGCAGCAAGGTGGTCGCCAGCTGGCGGTACTGGCCCTGCGCGTCACGCACGCCGATCGCCTCGTAGGGCGGATAGGGCCGCGTCAGGGCCTCGTGCAGCGAGGCGGCATAGCCGTCCAGGTCGTTGTAGCTCACGGCCAGGCGGGCCTGGGCCTCGCTCTGGTAGCCCAATCGCCCCATGCGCAGGGAGGTGGCATCGGGCATGTACAAGGTGCCCTCGCGCAGGGTCTGGAGTTCGTGCGCACGGCCCTCGACGAAGCAGGCGTTGAGGGCGGGCGAGGCCCCGAACAGGTACAGGAGCAGGAACGCGTGCCGCCTGAAGTTGCGTATCAGGCCGAAGTACCCTGCGCTGTCCACGCCCGGCATCGACCAGTTGTAGTGGATGCCCGAGATGGTCTGCATGCGCCGCCCGTAACGGTGCGCCAGCCCCATGCGATAGACGCTCTTGGCCTGGCCGACGTTGGAGCTGCCGTAGCGGCCGATGGGGATCTCGTCCTCGGCCGGGAGCTGGCAGGGCATGCTCGAGACCCACAGCATTTCATCGCCCATCGCCCGCAGGGTGAACTGGTGGATGCGCGCGAGTTCGTCGACGCAGGCCTGCGGCGTTTCGTGCACACCGGTGATCAGCTCCAGCTGGGACTCGCTGTAGTCGGTGGTGATGTGCGGGTGCGTGAGGGCCGACCCGAGCGCCGCCGGGTGGGGGGTGGCCGCCAGGGTGCCGCCGGGCGTGGCCCGCAGGCTTTCCTTTTCGACACCGCGCCGGATGCCACGAAGTTGCTGTCGGTCCAGACGCTCCAGGACCGGGCTGAGGATTCTCATTCTTGGTCGAACTTAACACCTTTGACGTTTCCGTGCAGGCGCCGCCCTGGCGCAAGGCCGGGGCCGGCAGCGCGCCTACGCCGTGTCGCGGCTCACGCTTTCCGCCGGGTCACGCGCATCACCCGCACAGTGGATGGATTCGCAGGGCCTCGCGGTCCGCTCCCCACCATGCTCCCAATCCCTGTCCGATGGCTCAAGCACCTGGTGGCCGGCGTGATCGCCGCGCAGGCCTTGATCGTGCCCTTGCCCGCGCACCCGCAGGCACTCACACCGGCCGACGCACTGTCGGTGCGGCGTGTGGTCGCCGACCAGCTCGATGCCCTGGCGGTCGATGACGCGCAGCGCCTGTACGACACCGTCACACCCGCCGTCCAGGAAAACTTCGCCAGCTCCGGGGACCTTCTGGCCATGCTGCGCGCGCTCTATCCGATGGTGTACCGACCCAGCAAGATCGGTTTCGCGCCGGCCCACGCCCTGCGGGAGGCCGTCGTACAGGGCGTGGAGATCACCGACCAGGACAACACCCGCTGGCTGGCCCTGTTCATCCTGGAGCGCCAGCCAGACAGCTCCTGGCGGGTGGGTGGCTACCTGGTGTTCGACAACCCCTGGCTGCCCGCCTGAGGCACGGCCGCAGCCAGGGGGGATCGCCGTCAGTTACGGTCCATGCGCTGGGTGCGGGTCGTGGTGGTGGTCGACTCCGAGCTTGGGGTGCCGGCACCCAGGCTGCCGCTGGCGCCCGAGGCCCCCGGGTCGGTACTCATGCCCGAGCCGGACCCCATGGAGCCGCTGGCGCCGCTGGTCCCGGTGTCACTGCTGGCGCCGCCTGGCGATGCGCCGGGGGCGATCGTCCCCCCCTGCGATCCGGTCGCACCCGAGGTGCCGCCGCCGGGGGCGCTGCCAGCGGCGCCCGAGGTGCCGGTGCTACCTGTGCTGCTGCCCGTGCTGCTACCCGTGCTATTGCCACCCGTGCTGCTGCTGCCTGTGCTGCTGCCGGACCCCATGGTGCCGGTATCGCTGCCGCCAGATGCGCCAGAAGGTGAGGGTTCGGTGGTCGTGGCTGCGCCAGCGGCGCCTGCGCCCGGCGAGGTGGAGCTGCCCTGGGCCAGCGCCACGCCGCAGGTGACAGTCACGGCGAGAGAGGCCAGCAGGCCACGCAAAAGGGAGGATGGATTCATGTCAGGAACTCCTTGAAAAGCTGGGAACGATGAGGAACGCCGGCATCGATGCCAGCTGCACGCAGCCTAGTGAGCCGCATCAACGGTCCCGTCGGTGCGGGTCAGCAACCCATGTCGGACAGCGCCCGCCGGCTGCGTACTTCGTGCAAGGGATCCGGCCGTCACGTCCCGGGATCCGAAAACCTCCTGGGGGGAGCGGGTTTCAGGCAGCACATAGATCACGGCGCCTGCACGCGCACGCGGGGCCAGGATGTTTTCGTAGAAGTGGCGCGGCAGGTTGATGCAGCCATAGGAAATCCGGTTGTCGTCGGGCGTGGGGGAGGCAAGACGCTGCAGACGGCGCTCCGACTTCACCCGGGTGCGCACGCGGTGCATGGACACGGAGGCCTGGTAGTCCACCCAGATGACGTCCTCGCCCTGCGCATTGACCCCGGGTTCGGCGATGAAGCGGCCCGCGGGTGTGGTGCGTTCCTCGGGTCGCACCTGCGACAAGGGCTTGTCGCCCACGCCGGGCGCGGTGTGATCCCCGCGCGCGCTGCCAAGCAGCACCGGCGCGGCGCCGAGCAGGCGGCCGTCGGCATCCAGCACAAAGATGCGCGCCTGCTTCTTGTCCACGATGACCATGGCGCGCGCACCGGGGTCGCCAGTGGCCAGCGCCCAGGCGGCCACCTGCCAGACGTCAACCGACGGCCGCTCGCCCGCGAAATCGGGTGCGGCCCGCGCCAGCTGCGTGCAGGCCAGGAGCGTGGCGGCCTTCATCGCGATGGCATTCATGCGAAACCCGAGCATGGACCCTCTCGCCACAGCCAGTACAGGGCCGCAGCTTGGGCCAGGAGGCCGGGCTGCCAGCGTAGGCAGCGGCCGCAGCGCCCTGCAGGCGCGGGGCCGCATCGGGTCGTGCGGTGGCGTCGGGCGTCAGCGCCCCAGGCGCCAGAGCGAGGTGATCTCTTGTGCGCGCGCAGCCGCGAGAGGATCGTGCGGGTCGGCCGCCTTGGGATGGCGCGGGGCGATGTCCAGCCGCCCGCGCACCGAGAGGCCCGCCGAATCGATCCACCCGAGCAGCTCGTCACGGGTGCGCAGCCCGAGGTGTTCGGCCAGGTCCGACAGGATCAACCAGCCTTCCCCGTCGGCCGTGAGGTGGCGGGTCAACCCGGCGAGAAACCCGCGCAGCATCCGGCTGTCGGGGTCGTACACCGCGCGCTCCAGCGCGGAGGTGCCGCGCGCCGGTACCCAGGGCGGGTTGCAGACGACGAGCGGCGCACGGCCCGCAGGGAACAGGTCAGCAGCCTCCAGCTGCACCCGATCCTGTACGCCCAGACGCGCCAGGTTGTCGCGCGCGCAGGCGAGCGCGCGCTCGTTCGTGTCGGTGGCCACCACCTGTGCCACGCCACGCCTGGCCAGCACCGCGGCGATGACGCCGGTGCCGGTACCGATGTCGAAGGCCAACGCGCGGTCCGCAGGCAGCGGCGCGCGGGCCACCAGGTCGAGGTACTCGCCGCGCACCGGAGAGAACACGCCGTAATGCGGATGGATGCGGTTCAAGGGCCCCGGGCCCAGCGCGGGAATCTCTACGCCCTTCTTGCGCCACTCGTGCGCGCCCACCAGCCCGAGGAGCTCACGCAAGGCCACGACCGCCGGCGCGTTGCCCGCAGGGCCCCAGGCCTCGGTGCAGGCCTCGCGCAGGTCGGGCGCGCGCCGCAGGTCCGTCGCGTAGTCACTCGACACCTCCACGAGCAGCATGCCCAGGATGCGCGCACGCCTTCCCTGGGCCTGGCGGTGGCGGTGGAACAGGTCGGCTGGCGTGTCCGGCGCAGGCCGTGCAGCACGGGCCGCCTTGCGGGGCTTGCGCTCGATGCGCCGGCCCAGCGCCTGCAGCAGCTGGCGCGCGTTATGAAAATCGCCCCGCCACAGCAAGGCGGTGCCCTCGCAGGCCAGCCGGTACGCCACATCGGCAGGCGTCTGATCATCGGCAAGCTGCACGCGCGCTGGCGCCGGCCAGCCCGCCTCGCTGCGCCAGTGGGCGTGACGCTCCACGCCGTCCTCCAGCCAGGTCAGGGAGGGGTCACGGGTGTGGGCGGTCATGCGAAAGGCGGGGCACCATGTGGCGGTGATTATCATGGGCCATGCCTGATCACCATGAAGTCCGCGAGGGCCCGCGCGGCCTGCGCTTTCGCGCCCCCGCCGACCTGCCGCTGCTGGCTGCGGCCGAGAGGGCGGGACTGGAGTGGCCCAGTTCCTGCCGCAATGGCACCTGCCGCACCTGCATGCGCCAGCTGGAAAGAGGGCAGGTGACCTACCGCATCGAGTGGCCCGGCCTGCTCGCCGAAGAAAAAGCCCGGGGATGGATCCTGCCCTGCGTGGCGTACGCTGCCAGCGACCTTGTGCTGCGGGACCCGGCGCAGGCTGATCGAGCGGCATTGCCGCAAGCGCTGGCATGATGCACGCCGTGAAGTTTCTTGCGACCCTGTGGCTGGTTGCGGCCGCCAGCCTGAGCCAGGCCGCCCCCTTCGAGGACACGATGGCCCAGCGCACGCTGGCCTGCACGGCCTGTCATGGTGCACAGGGGCGTGCGGGCCCTGACGGTTACTACCCGCGCATCGCCGGCAAGCCCGCCGGCTACCTGTACCACCAGCTGCTGCACTTTCGTGAGGGCCGCCGTCACTACGGCCTCATGACCCGCCTGCTCGATCCGCTGTCGGACGACTACCTGATGGAGATCGCCCAGCACTTCGCCAGCCTGGCGCTGCCCTATCCGCCGCCCGCCCCCGCGCGGGTACCGCCCGCCCTGCTGGATCGCGGACGCACACTCGCCCTGCAAGGCGACGCGGCACGACGCGTGCCGGCGTGCGCGCATTGCCATGGCGCCCAGCTGACGGGCGTCCTGCCCCATACCCCGGGCCTGCTGGGGCTGCCGCGCGATTACCTGAACGCGCAGCTTGGCGCCTGGCGCAGCGGCGCGCGACGCGCCCACGCGCCCGACTGCATGGCGCAGATCGCGCGCGCGCTGGACCCCGAGGACCTGAACGCGATCACCGCCTGGCTTGCGGCGCAGCCCCTGCCGGCCAACCCGAAAGCCATCGCGCGCCTGCCCGCACCGCCGACGATCGCCTGCGGCAGCGTGAGCCTGCCGCAAGCCGCCCAGGTGAAACGGTGACGCGCGCCGCACGCAGGCTGCAAGTCGCATGGGCGCTGGCCCTCGCGCTGCCAGCGCTGGTTTTCGCAGGGCTGTTCTGGCGCAGCGAGACGCCCGGACGCAACGACCTGCCCCCCGTTGCCGCTGCGCCGCGCACGCCCGCCGAACTCGCCGCGCGCGGCGAGTACCTGACACGCGCGGGCAACTGCGTGGCCTGCCACACCGACCGTGGCGGTGCCCCCTGGGCCGGCGGGCGCGCGCTGGCCACGCCCTTTGGCACCGTGTACGCCGGCAACCTCACGCCCGACGCGCGCACCGGACTGGGCGCCTGGACGGACGACGATTTCTGGCGGGCCCTGCACCATGGCCGCTCACGCGACGGGCGCATGCTGTACCCCGCCTTCCCCTACACCCACTACACCCGTATCACGCGTGCCGACGCCGATGCTATGTACGCGTTCCTGCGCACCGTACCCCCGGTGGACCGGGAGAACACGCCCCACGCGCTGCGCTGGCCTTACAGCACGCAGGCCGCCCTTGCGGTCTGGCGGGCCCTGTATTTCCGTCCGGGCGGCCATCGCGAAGAGGCCGCCCGCGGCGCGGATTGGAACCGCGGCGCCTACCTGGTGCAGGGCCTGGGCCACTGCTCCGCCTGCCACAGTGCACGCAATGCCTGGGGGGCCAGCGAAGTCCTGGACCTCTCCGGCGGAATGATCCCCATGCAGGCCTGGTATGCGCCCTCCCTGGCCTCACCGGCGCAAGCGGGCGTGGCGCAGTGGGATGACGCTGACATCGTGCAACTGCTACGCACGGGCCGCGCGCCGCAGGCCAGCACCCTGGGCCCGATGGCCGAAGTGGTGAGGCACAGCACACAGCACCTGGAGGACACCGACCTGCGCGCCATGGCGGTGTTCCTGAAATCGGTGCCGCAGGTCGATCCGCCCAGCCCGCCACGCACGGCACCGGCCACGGCCGGCGTCATGCAGCGCGGCGAACGTCTGTACGGCGACCACTGCGCCCAGTGCCACGGAGAACGCGGCGAGGGCGTGCCCGGGGCCTACCCCCGGCTGGCGGGCAATCGCGCGGTGACGCTGCCGGTGACGGCCAACCTGGTGCAGGTCACCATCCATGGCGCCTACCCGCCAGCGACGGCCGGCAACCCGCGGCCCTTCGGCATGCCGCCCTTCGCCCTCACGCTCAGTGACGCCGACATCGCCGCGGTGCTGTCCTTCGTGCGGGGCGCCTGGGGCCACCAGGCCGGTGGCGTGAGCGAGCTGGACGTCGCGCAGCAGCGCAGCCTCCGTGACTGAATCCGGCAAGCTCGCGGGCGGGTCAACGTTGGCTGCCGGGGGCCGCAGGGGCCGCATCGGCCTTCGTCGAAGCCCGCTGCGTCTGCGCCGACAGTGACGACTTGCCCTCCGGCCGACCCCCGGAACCCGACGAACTGACACTGCGGGCGCTACGCTGCCCGAGCGGCGTCCGAGGTGGCTCTCCCTCCGGATCGATGCCCGGACCGAACGCGCGACTGCGCACGAGCGCATGCGGATTCGGCGCGGCCCTGCGGCTCGGACCGAAAACCGTCTGGATGGAGGGTGGGCGCAGGGCACACAGGCGCGGCGACAGTGCGCTGGCGGCTGGGGCGGCGCCTAGTGGCGGCAGGTACGGCGTGAACGATCCCTTCATGAGACATCCCTCCCGTATTGAACACGGAAGGATTATCTTTTCGGGCCCTTGCAGGCCCAAGCGGCAGCCGATGGCCCTGCCTCCGGGATGGACATGCGTCCATGCGGCCTTGGCGGTTCAGTCTGCGGCGAGCGGGGCCGCGCCCTGGCCGGACACGGCCGCCAGTTGCTGCGCCGTGACCCGTTGCGGCGCGATCTGCGCCAGGGGCAGCAGCACGAAGGCGCGCTGGCGCCATCGCGGATGCGGCACGGTCAATGACGGGCTGTCGATCTGCGCATCGCCGTACAGCAGCAGGTCCAGATCGAGGGTGCGCGGCGCGTGGTGCCAGGGACGCTCACGTCCGGCCGCCTGCTCCAGCCGCTGCAAGGCGCCAAGCAAATCGGGCGCGGCCAGGCGCGTGTCCAGGGCTGCGACGGCATTGATGAAATCGGGGCCCTGCGCTTCATGCGGCGCGGTGCGGTACAGGCTGGAGGCAGCGGCCAGCCGCGTGAGCGGCAGCTGGCCGAGGTCGGACAGTGCCTTCCTGACGGCGGCCACGGCGTCCCCGAGGTTGGCGCCCACGCCGATGTAGGCCGTGACCGGTTCGCGCAGGGACATGGACAGGGCGGTCGGGTGCGGGCGGGCGGTGAGACGGCAGGCGCTCAGGCCAGCGAGCTTCAGCCGGCGTCTGCCGGTTCGCCCGAGGACGATGAACCGCCTGTGCCCGAGGGCTTGCGCCGGCGGCGGCGTTTGCGGGCCGGCGCCGGCCCGCCGTCTTCACGGGCGGGGCCGTCTTCCTGCGGGGGCGCCTCCTCGCCGCGGGCCGCCGGGTCCGCAGGCCGCGCCGCGCGCACGCGCCGGGCGCCCTTGTGCGGCTGCTCCTCGCGTGCCTGCGCGATCAGGTCCTCGCGCTGCGAATCAGTGGCGAGGCTGAACTCCTGCCACCAGTCGGCCAGCACGTCGTCGACCTCTCCCACGTCCGCGCGCAGGCGCATGAAGTCGAAGCCCGCACGAAAGCGCGGCTGCTCCACCAGGCCGAAGGGCGTGCTGCCCACGCGCTTGTCGAACCGGGGCTGCATCATCCAGATCTCGCGCATGTCGGCCGCCAGCTTGCCGCGGCCCGACACGTCGCCGATGCGCGCGTTGAACACGTCGTCGATCGCGTCCTGCAAGGCCGGAAATGGCGGCTGCTTGGCCTGACGGCGGGCCCAGCCCTCGCGCACGTCAGACCACAGGACGGCGGCCAGCAGGAAACTGGGCGCCACCGGCTTGCCCTCGCCCACGCGGCGGTCGGTGTCCTGCAAGGCCGCCTTCACAAAGGGCAGGCCGGCGCGCTCCACCACCAGCTCCAGCAGCGGGTAGATGCCCCGCTCCAGGCCCAGGGTCTTGAGCTGCTCGATGGTGGCCAGCGCGTGGCCGGTCTGCAGCAGCTTGAGCATCTCGTCGAACAGGCGGCTTTGCGGCACCTCCGCCAGCAGCTTCTTGCAGTCCTGCAGGGGCGCGGCGGTCTTGGGATCGAGCTTGAACCCCAGGGGATTGAGCTTGGCCGCAAAGCGCACTGCACGGATGATGCGCACCGGGTCCTCGCGGTAACGGGTGGCGGCGTCACCGATCATGCGCAGGCGCTTCTTCTTGGCGTCCTCCATGCCCCCGTGGTAGTCCACGACCACCTGCGTCTGCGGGTCGTAGTACATGGCGTTGACGGTGAAGTCACGGCGCGTGGCGTCCTCGTCCTGCGGTCCCCAGACGTTGTCACGCAGCACCCGGCCACTGGCGTCGACGGCATGCTTCATGCCGGCCAGCTCGCTCTTGCTGGTGCGCTCGTTGCCGGACACGGCCTCGGCCGCGGCGTTGTCCAGGTAGGCACGGAAGGTCGAGACCTCGATCACCTCGTGCTCGCGCCCCCGCCCGTAGACCACGTGCACGATGCGAAAGCGCCGGCCGATGATGAAGGCGCGGCGAAACAGCGCCTTGACCTGTTCGGGCGTGGCGTCGGTCGCGACGTCGAAGTCCTTGGGCCGCAGCCCCAGCAGCAGGTCCCGCACCGCACCGCCCACGATGTAGGCCTCGTAGCCCGCATCCTGCAGGGAGCGCACCACATGGACGGCGCGCTCGTCCACCAGGGACACGTCGATGCCGTGCTCGCTACGGGGCACCTCGCGCCGTTTGCCGAAGCGGTGCTTGCCCGCGGAGCCGGTGCCAAGCAGCCGGTCGATGAATTTCTTGATCATGGGGAATTGCCAAACAGGTCGAGTATGCGCCAGCCCCGCTCGGCGGCCAGCTGGCGCAGCCGGGGGTCTGGGTTGGTGGCCACCGGGTGGCGCACCTTCTCCAGCAGGGGCAGGTCGTTCATGGAATCGGAATAGAAGGTGGCGTCCACGTCCGCCCAGTCCAGGCCACGCGCCGACAGCCACTGCGCCATGCGCGTGACCTTGCCGGCGCGCATGGAGGGCACGCCCTCGATCTCGCCGGTGATCCAGCCGCTGGCATCGCGCTCCAGGTTGACCGCGACCAGCTCCTGCACACCGAAGCGGTCGGCGATGGGGCGGGTGACGAATTCGTTGGTGGCGGTCACGATCACCACCTGGTGGCCCGCATCGCGGTGGCGGGCCACCAGGTCCAGCGCCTGCGGCCGGATGGCGGGCTCGATGATGCGGCGCAGGAAATCCTCGCGCGCGGCCAGCGCCCTGTGCTCGCCGCGCAGGCGGATGGCCTCGGTGGCGAAGCGGACGTAGGCGTGCGGGTCCAGCGTGCCCGCCTGGTAATGGGCATAGAACTCGTCGTTGCGGGCCTTGAAGTGGCCGGGGTCGCACCAGCCGATCTCCAGGGTGAACTCGCCCCAGGCGTAGTCGGAGTCGATCGGCAGGAGGGTGTGGTCGAGGTCGAACAGCGCGAGTTTCACTCGTTCTCCAGCATGGAGCGGATCAGGGGAATGGTGATGGCGCGCTTGGTCTGCAAGGCGTAGAGGTCCAGGTGTTCCAGCAGCTGCATGAGGCTCCCCAGGTCACGCGAGAAGCGCGTGAGCATGTAGTCCATGACCTCGTCACCGAGAAACACACCGCGTGCATCGGCGGCCTGGCGCAGGACGGCACGGCGCTCGGGTTCGGACAGGACCTGCAGGTGGAACACATGGCCCCACCCCAGGCGGGTGCGCAGGTCCTCGCGCAGCTTCAGGTCGGCGGGCGGCGTGGCGCCGGCGGCCAGCACGCCACGCTGCAGGGTCTGGGCGTTGACGAACCAGTTGAAGGCGGCGTGCTGCTGCACGGCGGTGTACAGGTGGGTGTCGTCCATCAGGACCAGCGCCCAGCGCTCGTCGAAGGCGGGGGGCTCGGGCAGCGTGGCGTCGAGCCAGCCCACCGCGGCCCCCTGATCGTGCAGGGCCTGGGCCACGGCCTTGAGCAGGTGGGTCTTGCCGCTGCCGCTGGCGCCCCAGAGGTAGGTGGGCACCGGAGAGCGGGTCGGGCTGCCACACCACAACCGAAGGTGCGACAGCGCCGCGTCGTTCGGCCCCGCGCAGAAGCTGGCCAGCGTGGGTCCGCGGGCCAGGCCGATGTCCAGCGCGATCTGCTTCATGGACGGCAGGCGCACGCCCGCGGCCGGCCGCCCAGGCAGACAGCCATCAGGAAATTCGGCGCGGGGATCGGGAGCATCGGGGCCAGACGGGCTGCCAAGTAAAATCTGCCAAATTCTATCGGGCTGCCCCTGTCTGCCTGCGAGCCGCCCGCCCCTCACCGTCCCAACGCTCCCCCATGACACAAGCCCCCCTCTCGTACAAGGACGCCGGCGTCGACATCGATGCCGGCGACGCGCTGGTCGAACGCATCAAGCCACTGGCGAAAAAGACGATGCGCGAAGGGGTGCTGGCCGGCATCGGCGGCTTCGGGGCTCTGTTCGAGGTGCCCAAGCGGTACCGGGAGCCGGTCCTGGTCTCCGGCACCGACGGCGTGGGCACCAAGCTCAAGCTCGCGTTCGAGTGGAACATGCATGACACCGTGGGCATCGACCTGGTCGGCATGAGCGTGAACGACGTGCTGGTGCAGGGTGCCGAACCCCTGTTCTTCCTCGACTACTTCGCCTGCGGCAAGCTGCATGTGGACACCGCCGCCGCCGTGGTGGGCGGCATCGCTCGCGGCTGCGAGCTTTCCGGCTGTGCCCTCATCGGCGGTGAGACCGCCGAGATGCCGGGCATGTACCCCGAAGGCGAGTACGACCTCGCGGGCTTTTGTGTCGGCGCGGTGGAGAAATCGAAGATCCTCACCGGCCGCGACGTCCGCCCCGGTGACGTGGTCCTGGGCCTGGCCTCCCACGGCGTGCACTCCAACGGTTTTTCGCTGGTGCGCAAGTGCATCGAGCGCGCCGGCGCAGACCTGCCTGCCACCCTGGACGGCAAGCCGTTTCGCGAAGCCGTCATGGCCCCGACCCGCCTGTACGTCAAGCCGGTGCTGGCCACGCTGGCCGTCCACCCGGTCAAGGCCCTGGCCCACATCACTGGCGGCGGCTTGCTGGAAAACATCCCCCGCGTGCTGCCCGAAGGCACGGCCGCTCACCTCAAGCAGGGCAGCTGGCCGCAGTCCGAGCTCTTTGCCTGGCTGCAGAAGACGGCCGCCATCTCCGACCACGAGATGAACCGCACCTTCAACAACGGGATCGGCATGGTGGTGGTGGTGGCTGCCGCCGACGCTGCGGCCACGGCGGCAACCCTGCGCGCGCAAGGCGAGACGGTCTACGAGATCGGCGCCATCGCGGCACGCGGCAACGGCGCGCCAGTCGAGGTCCGCTGACCCTCCTTCCCACCTGCGGCGCCTGCAGGTTGCAGGGCCGCGCCCGGCTTCAGCTGCGCGCCCGGCGCAGGTTGGACAGGTGGTCGGCGACGGCGTCGATGTCCAGCGCGTCCTGAGCGTTGCCCAGGTAGGTTTCGAGGTCCTTCACCGCCAGGTCCGTCTGTCCCCGCGCCGCGTGGGCCAGGCCCCGGTCACGGTATTCGGACCAGGCTTCGGGCAGCAGAACCACCAGGCGGTCCTGCACCGCGATCAGGCGAGGCCAGTCGGCCTGCGCGCGGTGGATTTCCTTGAGGTTGCGCAGCATGCGCGCAATGATGTCCCGCGGCGGCGCCGACTGCAGGTACAGCCCCAGCGGCACCTCGAACTCACCGGTCAGACCGCTGCGTCGCTTGTAGGGTTCCAGGCGCTCGGACAGCTCCTCGCGCGAGAGGGACTGCCCGGTGAAGGGGTCGATCACCACCTGCCCCTTGGGCAGGTTCACCTTGACCATGAAGTGGCCCGGAAAGCACACCCCCCGTGCATGCAGGCCCAGGCTGGTGGCCAGCTCCAGCCACAGCACGGCCAGCGAGATCTGGATGCCGCGTCGCGTGCGCAGCACCACGTTGAGGTAGCTGTTGTCCGGATCGCTGTAGTCGTTGACGTTGCTGCCGAAGCTCAGGTCGCGGAAGAAGAACTGATTGAGCATGCGCAGGCGCTGCAGGGCTGGCGCGTCGGCGGGCAGGCGGCGCTTCAGGCGGGCCAGCAGCTGGTCGACATCCCCCAGGACCTCCTGCACGTCCAGATCAGGGTATTCGTCCTGCGCCAGGCTGGCCGCCGCTTCCAGCAGCGGGAAATGCTCGTCGCTCTGGACCAGGGAGCGGAAATAGGCCAGGGGTGTGGGCGCGGAGAAGTCGAGCGACATTGCGGCTTTTTAAGGGGGCAGTGCCGGGCGCGTCAAGCGGGCGTCGGCGCCAGCGTGTCAGCGCGTCACAAATTGGCGAAGTTTCACGCCGGCTGCCCACAGGGCGCCGAAGTAGATCAATGCGCCGCCCGCCAGCACCGCGGCCAGCAGGCCCACGCGCTGCAGGGACTGCGCGCGCAGGTCGATCCAGGACAGGGCATGACCGCTCCAGGCCAGGAACACGGCCAGGAGCGCTGTCGCCCCCGCCACCTGCAGCAGGAAACGGACCCAGCCCGGGGACGGCTGCCAGCTGCCCCGCTTGCGCAGGCCGACCAGCAGCCAGGAGGCATTGAGCAGCGCGCCCAGGCCGATCGACAGGGCCAGCCCGGCGTGCTGCAGCAGCGGCACCAGGGCGACGTTCAGCAGCTGGGTCACGACCAGGACCACGATGGCGATGCGCACCGGCGTGCGCATGTCCTGGTGGGCGTAATACCCCGGGGCCAGCACCTTGATCGCCACCAGCCCCAGCAGGCCCACGCCGTACCCGGCCAGCGCAAAGGACACCTGCAGCACATCGCGCCCGGTGAAGGCGCCGTAATGGAACAGGCTGGCCACCAGCGGCTGGGCGAACACCAGCAAGGCCACCGAGCTGGGCACCGCCAGCAGCACCACCAGCCGCAGGCCCCAATCGAGCATGGCCGAATAGCGCTGCGTGTCATGGGCGGCATGGGCGGCGGCCAGCTGCGGCATCAGCACCACGCCCAGGGCCACGCCCAGCAGCGCGGTGGGGAACTCCATCAGCCGGTCGGCGTAGCCCAGCCAGGTCACGCTGCCCGCAGGCAGCCAGGAGGCGATCTGGGTGTTGATCAACAGGGAGATCTGGGCCACGCCCACCCCCAGCAGCGCCGGCAGCATCAGGGCGCCGATGCGGCGCGTGCCCTCATGGTGCCAGGCCGCCTTCAGGCGGGTCCAGCCCAGGCCGATACGGGGCATGTGCCCCAGTCGCAGCAGCACCGGCACCTGCACGCCCAGTTGCAGCAGGCCGCCCAGCATCACGCCGCCCGCCATGGCGTAGATCGGCTCGATGCCCAGGGAGGCGAACCAGGGCGCTCCCAGCCACGCCGCCCCGATCATCGCCAGGTTCAGGAGCACCGGCGTGGCGGCCGGCGCGGCGTAGCGGCGCCAGGTGTTCAGGATGCCGGCCGACAGGGCCACCAGCGACATGAAGCCGATGTAGGGGAACATCCAGCGCGTCATGAGGACGGCCGCCTCCATCGCCTGGGGGTCCTTCTGCAGCCCGCTGGCCAGCGCCCACACCAGTGCCGGGGCGGCAGCCACGCCGATCACGCAGGTGGCCAGCAGCACCCAGGCCAGCACCGTGGCGACGCTGTCGATCAGGACCTGGGTCGCGGCCTCGCCCTCGCGCTCCTTGACATGGGCCAGGGCGGGCACGAAGGCCTGGCTGAAGGCCCCTTCCGCGAACAGGCGGCGAAACAGGTTGGGAATGCGAAACGCCACGTTGAAGGCGTCGGTGAGCGCGCTGGCGCCAAAGGTGGACGCCATGAGGAGGTCCCGCACCAGGCCGGTCACCCGCGAGGCCAGGGTCAGCAGGGAGACGGTGGAGGCGGCTTTGAACAGGCTCACCCGGCCGAGTGTAGCGGCGCCCTGCCAGCCCCCCTGAGCCCGCCAGTGCTTTTGGAGTACAATGGAGGGCTTTGCTGGCATCATCCTCAGACATTTAAGGAATCCCTACCATGGCATCCGCCAAACCCAAGAAAAAGAACCCGCGCCTGGCGTCGGGCCGCAAGCGCGCCCGCCAGGACGTCAAACTGAACTCGGCGAACACCTCGCTGCGCTCCAAGTACCGCACCGCGGTCAAGAACGTCGAGAAGGCCGTGGCCGCCGGCGACAAGACCAAGGCCACCGAACTCTTTGCCAAGGCCCAGAGCGTCCTGGACTCCGTGGCCGACAAGGAAATCTTCCACAAGAACAAGGCCGCTCGCGACAAGAGCCGCCTGTCCGCCAAGGTCAAGGCCCTGGCCACCGCCGCCTGACGTCTTCAGGCACCCGCCCGGGCTTTCGCGTGCGAGAGCCTGCCGTTTGAATCGGGTGCGCTGCCAGCAAAGCAAAAAGCAAGAAACCGCCTTCGGGCGGTTTTTTCGTTGGGGGCCCGCGCTTCAGGGCTTGGCCGGCCGTTCGGGGATCAGGCACGCCTCGCCCACCTGCAGGTCGTTGTCACGCGCGAAGTTCATGACGAAGTCCCAGGCCATGGGCTCGTGCTCACGCAACTCGGTATTCACCACCACGCACTTGACGTTGCCGATCACCGTCGGCACGCACCAGGGGGAATAACTCAGGTGGCTGCCCGGTTGCGCCCCCCCGGGTCGGAACGAACTCATGACCCCCGCCAGCCGCTCCGCCCAGTCGCTGGGCCGGAAGGTGCGTCCTTCGCGGGTGATGCCCTGGATGAAGACTTCTTTGGGGGAGCTGGAGGCCATCGGTGGGTACGAAGCAAGGCGGTATGCGCCAGCCAGGGATCGCCTCGTGCCGCCGCAGCCAAGTATTGTATCTTATATAAGACTTGGAGCCAAGGATCACCCCCTGGCGGGGCGAGGGCCAGCAGCCCCTGCCCCCCCGCAGACCCTCGCAGCCTGTGCCTAAAATCGCCCTTTCGACGGCCCACCTGCTTGGGCCGATTTTTCTTTCAAGAGGACCGCCATGGCGCTGATCGAAGCCGCTTCGCCCCACACCATGAACACCTACGGGCGCGTGCCCATCGCCCTGTCGCACGGACAGGGGGTGCGCGTGTGGGACGTCAATGGCAAGCGTTACCTCGACGCGCTGGCCGGCATCGCCGTCAACACCCTGGGGCATGCCCACCCCAAGCTCGTGCCGGCCTTGCAGGACCAGATCGCCAAGCTGATCCACTCCAGCAACTACTACCACATCCCCCTGCAGGAAGAACTCGCCGCGCGCCTGGTCGAACTCTCCGGACTGACCAACGCCTTCTTCTGCTCCACGGGCCTGGAGGCCAACGAAGCGGCGCTGAAGCTCGCGCGCAAGTACGGCCATGACAAAGGCATCGAGCGCCCCGTGATCGTGGTCTACGAGAAGGCCTTCCATGGCCGCAGCATCGCCACGCTCTCGGCCACGGGCAATACCAAGGTGCAGGCCGGCTTCGGACCGCTGGTCGAAGGCTTCCTGCGCGTGCCGCTCAATGACATCGACGCCCTGAAGAAGGCCACCGAAGGCAACCCCAACGTGGTCGCCGTCTTCTTCGAGACCATCCAGGGCGAAGGCGGCGTGAACCCCATGCGCGCGGAGTACCTGCGCGAGGTGCGCGCCCTGTGCGACCAGAAGGACTGGCTGCTGATGATCGACGAGGTGCAGTGCGGCATGGGCCGCACCGGCAAGTGGTTCGCGCACCAGTGGGCCGGCATCCAGCCGGACGTCATGCCCCTGGCCAAGGGCCTGGGCTCGGGTGTGCCGATCGGCGCGGTCGTCGCCGGCCCCAAGGCGGCCCACATCTTCCAGCCCGGCAACCACGGCACCACCTTTGGCGGCAATCCCCTGTCCATGCGCGCCGGGGTCGAGACCCTGCGCATCATGAAGGAGGATGGCCTGCTGGAGAACGCCGCCCGCGTCGGCGCGCACCTGAAAGCCTCCCTGGAGCAGGCCCTCTCGGGCGTGAAGGGCGTCAAGGAGGTCCGCGGCCAGGGCCTGATGCTCGGCATCGAACTGGATCGCCCCTGCGGCGCCCTGGTGGGCCGCGGCGCCGAAGCCGGCCTGCTTTTCAGCGTGACTGCCGACACCGTGGTGCGCCTGGTGCCCGCCCTGATCCTCACGCAGGCCGAGGCCGACGAGATCGTGGGCCTGCTCGTGCCCCTGATCCGGGCCTTCCTGGCGGAATGACCATGGCGATCCGGCACTACCTGCAGTTCACCGATCTCACGGCCGACGACTACGCCTGGCTGTTCGAGCGCGCTGCGGTCATCAAGCACAAGTTCAAGACCTACGAGAAATACCACCCGCTGGCCGATCGCACGCTGGCCATGATCTTCGAGAAGGCCTCCACCCGCACCCGCGTGAGCTTCGAGGCCGGCATGTACCAGCTCGGGGGCAGCGTGGTGCACCTGACCACCGGCGACAGCCAGCTCGGACGCGCCGAGCCGATCGAGGACTCCGCACGCGTGATCAGCCGCATGGTCGACCTGGTCATGATCCGCACCTTCGGCCAGGACAAGATCGAACGCTTCGCCGCGCACTCGCGGGTGCCGGTGATCAACGGCCTGACCAACGAATTCCACCCCTGCCAGATCCTGGCCGACCTCTTTACCTTCCTGGAGCATCGCGGCCTGAACGCCCAGGGCCAGCCGGACCCGGCGGCCCTCCAGGGCAAGGTCGTCGCCTGGGTAGGCGACGGCAACAACATGGCCAACACCTGGCTGCAGGCGGCCGACCTGCTCGGGTTCACCGTGCATGTGAGCACGCCCTCGGGCTATGAGGTCGACCAGGCCGTGGCGGGCATCCGCAGCGCCCAGAGCTACAAGGTCTTCCAGGATCCCAAGGAAGCCTGCCGCGGTGCCGACCTCGTCACCACCGACGTCTGGACCAGCATGGGCTACGAGGCCGAGAACGAGGCGCGCAAGAAAGCCTTTGCCGACTGGTGCGTCAACGCCGACATGATGTCCGTGGCCAAGCCCGATGCCCTGTTCATGCACTGCCTGCCCGCCCACCGCGGCGAGGAGGTCGAGGCCGATGTGATCGACGGCCCGCAGTCCGTCGTCTGGGACGAGGCCGAAAACCGGATGCATGTGCAGAAGGCCCTGATGGAGTTCCTGCTCCTGGGGCGTGTGGCCTGACGCCGACCGGGGCTCGCCCGTGTCCGGCACCGAACATCCCTGCCTGACCTGCGGCGCGTGCTGCGCCAGTTTCCGCGTGGACTTCGCGGTGTACGAGCTCGACGACATGGGCGGGCGTGTGCCCGCCGGCCTGGCCGTCGAGGTCAATGGCAGCACCTGCCGCATGCGTGGCACCGATCATGTGCCCGTGCGCTGCGCCGCCCTCACCGGCCAGGTGGGCCAGCGTGTCGCCTGCGGCATCTACGAGTGGCGCCCCGCTCCCTGCCGGGAGTTCGAGGCCGGCAGCCATGCCTGCGGCATCGCGCGCCTGCGCCATGGCCTGGCGCCGCTCGAGGGAACAGTCCTGTGACGCGTCAGTGCGCGTAGAGCCAGGGCAGGTCCATCACCCACGCCCCGAGGGTGGCCAGGGCCAGGTCCCGCCCCCTGCGCACGGCCCCGGTGGCATGGAAGATCTGCCCATTGCGCCGTGACCGCTGCTGCACGCGAGCTGCACGTTCCCAGCGACTCTGGGCGTAGCGCCGCAAGGCAGGCCCCACCTCCAGGCCCGGCTCGGTCACCGTGGCCAGGCAGCGCCCCAGCGCCTGGGCGTCTTCCAGGGCCATGGCGGCGCCCTGGGCCAGGTAGGGCCGCATCGGGTGGGCTGCATCGCCCAGCAAGGCCACACGGCCACGCGCCATCTCGCCCGCGCCCGCGATCGGCGCACGGTCATGCAGGACCCAGCGGCCCCAGGATGGCGCAGCTTCCAGGGCTGCCTGCAAGGGCTCGCACACACCGCCCAGGGCCGCCCGCAGGGAAGCCGCGGTGCCCGCCAGGTCCCAGCCCGTGCGCGGTCCGTCGACACGCTGCTGCACCACGCACACCAGATTGAGCAGGGCCCCGCCTCGCACCGGGTAGCTGACTGCGTGCAGCTGCGGGCCGAGCCAGGCGGTCACTTCGGGCGCCTGCCACGCGTCTGCCAGCCGCTCCATCGGGATCAGGGCGCGGTACGCCACATGGTCGGACCCCTGGGGCGGGTCGTCGGCCCAGACGTTGCCTCGCACGGCGCTCCACAGGCCATCGGCGCCGACCAGTGCATCGGCCTGCAGGGGCGCGCCCTGGGGGGTGATCACACGCACCCCCTCGGGCCGCACCTGCACCGACAGCAGGCGACGGTCCAGATGCAGGCTGACCCCGTGTCCCTGCAGCGCCTGCAGCAAGGCCGCATGCAGGTCCGCCCGATGCACCGTCAGGTAGGGCGCGCCGTACCGCGTTTGCGCCGCCTCGCCCAGGGGCATGGCACCGAGCACGCGCCCACGCAGCGCATCGCGTGCCACCAGGCGCTGCGGCGCGCACGCCTTGGCCCTGACAGCGTCCAGCACGCCCAGTGCGTGCAGCACCCGGGTGGCGTTGGGGCTCGCCTGCACC
>JACCDI010236983.1_pt1 | contig 62364 bp, 71 predicted proteins | sample 7442791 | NCBI WGS metagenome assembly JACCDI01 (sample SAMN15323434, study PRJNA562643) | freshwater metagenome | isolation source: river surface water | place: USA:Blue River Watershed | collected 2017-08-15
TACAAATTGCATGGCCTAATGCAGAATTTAATGGAGTAGCAGTTGCTAGAAACATTAAAGACGGTGAAAGAGGTAGAGCAACTATTTGGTCGCATCCAAAAGAATTTAGTCAAAACGTACCAGATGAGTTTATACCTCCATTTCCAAGCGCATTAAATTATGACGCTAAAGCTTGGGAATTTATGGTCAAGCACGGTAGAGAAGGAGCTTGGTTTTGGAATGTAGGAGGAAATCCTAAACCAGAAAGCGAAGAGACTAAACTACTTACAAATTCTCAAAGAGAATGGGGTGAAATACGATAATTCTTTTCTTAATATACAGAAACAATCAATCAAATTAGCATATAACTTTTAAAATAAAATTATGGCAAATATAGACAATGAATGTAAAGACTTAGAAGTTAATGACTTCTATGACCAGTCAGCAACACACTTAGCAGATATTATGGAGCATCAAAAAGAGATGCAAGAGAAAACTTATGGTATTAAGTTTGAAGATATGACTATTCGCGAAGTAATGAATTTTTGGCATGTAAATACACACGCTGTAATTGATGAGATTCACGAAATGACAGACGCTTTAGGTGGTATTAAAGACGGTGATGGTAATGCTGTTTGGAAATATTGGAAGAAAGCTCATACTAAATACGAGACTATGAAAATTTCAGACCTTTCAGAAGGAGATAAGAAAGAACTCTATATGGAATGGGTAGATATTCTACATTTCTTTATTAATTATGCAGCATCAATTGGCTTAGACGCCAAAACAGCTTACAATTATTATTTTACAAAAGCAGCAGAGAATAAAGCGCGTCAGGCCAGAGGTTATTAATACTAAATAAATACAAAATGCTATTAGACATTGAACAGAAAGAAAAAGAAGTTATCGTATCATATTATAATAAAGAGGGAGAAGTAGCATTTAAGCGTTATCCAATCGCGCAATTTAAAAATTGGCATGTATGTAATGCATCTGATAAAGATGCAAATCAAAAATTCAAAAATTGGGATGGTAGAGGAGTTAAGTTATTACCTGGTAAACAATTTAATAAGTTTTCGTTAGTATATTTCATGGATAATTTACCTGAAAAGGATAAAGAAGAAATCTATGAGTTTAATATGCCGAAAACTTATTTTATAGATATTGAAACCGAAATCGTAGATGGTTTCCCTAAAGCTGAAGATGCTAAGTCTAGAATTTTAGCGTTTTCAATTATTACCCCCAATAAAAAGGCAATCGTACTAGGATTAGAAGACCTAGCGTCTGATAAGATTAAAAAAATTGAAGACGATACTAATGAGTATTTTAAACAATTTGGAGATGATTGGACTTTTCAATACATGAAATTTAAAACAGAGTATGATATGTTATATACATTTCTGTTTAAATTAATGCCTAAGTTCCCAATGATGACAGGTTGGAACTTTATTAACTATGACTGGAAATATATCGTAAACCGATGTAAGCGTTTACAAATTGATTTAACTGATGCAGCAGTTACAAAATCTCTAGATAAAGAAGACTCAAGACCGCTTCACATGGGCATTCTTGATTACATGCAATTATATGATAAGTATGACCGCTCAGTTAAGGTTAAAGAGTCAAATACATTAGATTTTGTTTCTAGTCAAATCTTAAGTATGAACAAAATCAAATATACAGGTTCATTACAAGATTTATATCGAGATAATTTTACAAAATATATTTACTATAACGTTGTCGATTCAGTTTTGGTTTATTATATTGACCAAAAAATTAAATCAATGGAGGTATTAATTACCTTAGCTACTATAGCAAAAATGCCTTTATATAAAGCAGCTTCTCCAGTGGCTTCAACCGAAGCCCTAATCGCTAGAAAATTAGTAGATGACGGTAAACGTATCGGTACTGAAGCTAGAGAAGATAATAAAAAAGATTCTAAGTATGCTGGAGCATTTGTTAAGGAACCTATTGTTGGTTTCTATGAAGGAGTTTCAGCCTTTGACTTTGCATCCCTATACCCATCTATTATGCGACAGTTTAATATTTCGCCAGATGCATTTATAGAAAAAGTTCAACCTTCTCAAATTGAAGAAAAAAGAAAAGATAAAAATATTATTGTCTGTGAAAATGGAGTAGTCTATAATAAAGAAGACTCAATCTTAAAAAAAATATTATCAGATTTATATGGTCAAAGAAAGCATTATAAGAAGCTCTCATACGAATATTATGCTAAAGCTGAAGATTTAAAAAAGAAAATTTTATTAGCTGAAAAACATAATAATAATTAAGAGTAAAATATATAAAAAACAAATAATAAAGACTTTCAAATCATAAAAATCAAAACATGAATAATAATATTTTTTCAAAACGAGTAAACATTTTGCCTTATGAATATCCATCTCTTTTAGATTATAAGGACGCGATTAGACATTCCTACTGGATTCATACAGAGTTTAACTTTACAACTGATATCGATGATTTTAAGACAAAGGTATCTGATACAGAACGAGAAGTAATTAAGCGTGCAATGCTTGCAATTGCTCAAATTGAGGTTAACGTTAAGACTTTCTGGGCAGACCTTTATAAGAGAATGCCAATTACTGAAATTGGTGACGTAGGGATGACATTTGCTGAGTCTGAAGTAAGACATAAAGATGCTTATGCTCAACTATTAAGAATTTTAGGTTTAGAAGAAGAGTTTCAAGGTGTTGTAGAAATTCCAGCCATCAAAGATAGAATTGCATATTTATCAAAATACTTAGATGGTTCTCGTAGTAAAGACAATAAGATGTATACTAAATCAGTTCTTTTATTCTCTTTATTCATTGAGCATGTAAGTTTATTTAGTCAATTTTTAATTATGATGAGCTTTAATAAAGAGAAGAATCTTTTTAAAGGTATTTCAAACGTTGTTGAGGCTACATCGAAAGAAGAGGAGATTCACGGTAATTTTGGCTCAGAGCTTATTAATATCATTAAGAGAGAAAATCCAGAGTGGTTTGATGCAGAATTTGAGGCATTAATTGATTCAGCTTGTAAAAAAGCTTATGCTGCTGAAGTTAAAATTTTAGATTGGATTTTTGAAAAAGGAGAACTTTCATTCTTATCAAAAGATACAATTAAACAATTTATTCAAAACAGATTTAATAATTCATTACAAAGAATCGGTATGAATCCTGTATTTGAAGTAGATTTCCAAGAACTTGAAAAAACATTATGGTTCGATGTTGAAATTCTTTCAACAAAAGAAGGTGATTTCTTTTATAAAAAATCAGTAGATTATAATAAGAAGAGTAAGAGTATTACAGAAGACGATTTATTTTAATTTAAAAACAAAACACACTAAATGGAATACAAGAAGTATTATTGGTTGAATGAGGATAGCAGAACATTCCTATCTAGAGGGTATATTAGCGAAACGCCCGAACAAAGAATTAAAGATATTGCTAACAGAGCAGAAAAGTATTTAAAAGTTGAAGGTTTTGCAAAGAAGTTTGAAGATTATATGGCTAGAGGATTTTACAGTCTTTCGACGCCAGTTTGGATTAATTTTGGTAAAGATAAAGGTCTTCCAATTAGTTGTTATGGTTCTAATGTTGATGATACATTAGATAGTATTTTAAATGGTTCTAGAGAAATTGGAATGATGTCAAAGTATGGCGGTGGAACTTCAATTTTCTTAGGAAACATTAGAGCAAGAGGTTCTAAAATTTCAACAGGTGGAACAGCAGATGGCCCAGTTCACTATGCAAGAATGTATGACACAACGGTTGACGTTTGTAAACAATCAGAAGCAAGAAGAGGCGCATGCGCAGCCTGGTTACCAGTAGAACATAGCGATATTCTAGAATTTTTAGATATTGGTTCAGATGGAAACCCTATTCAAAACCTGCAATATGGCGTTACGGTAACTGACCAATGGTTAGAAGAAATGAAAGCTGGCGATGCGGATAAGCGTAAGATTTGGGCTAAAATTATCCAAAGACGTAATGAGTTTGGTTTTCCGTATATTATGTTCAAGGACAACTCAAATAATAATTCTCCTTATAAAGAATTAGGTCTTGAAATTACAGCATCTAACCTGTGCTCAGAGATTCAATTACCAACAGATTCATTCAATTCATTTGTTTGTTGCTTAGGTTCTATCAATCTTTTACACTGGGATGAATTAAAGGATACTGACGCTATTGAAATTTATACAATGTTCCTTAATGCAGTAATGGATGAATTCGTTAAGAAATCATATAATATGCCAGGTATGTCAAGAGCACACAGATTTGCAGAGCAACATAGAGCATTAGGAGTTGGAGTTTTAGGATACCACTCATTATTCCAATCTAAATTAATTGAATTCGATTCATTAGAGGCAAAACAATTAAATTATCAAATCTTTAAAATGCTTAAAGAAAAAACTGAAGCTGCTTCTAAATATTTACATGATGAGAAGGGTTATCGTTCTTTAAGAGAAGGATTTGCAAATACAACTTTAGTTGCTATTGCTCCAACAAAATCAAGTTCATTTATTCATGGTCAAGTTTCAATGGGAATTGAACCAATTAAGTCTAACTATTTCGTGAAGGACTTAGCAAAATCTAAAACTATCTATAAGAACCCTTTCTTAATTCAAGAGTTAGAGAAATATGGTTTAAATACACCTGAAACATGGGAAAGTATTTTAAAGCGAGATGGTTCAGTTCAACACTTAGATTTTCCAACTAAAGGAGTATTTAAATCATTTATTGAAATCTCACCAAGTGAAATCGTTTTACAAGCTGGTCAAAGACAACAATTTATTGACCAATCGCAATCTTTAAATTTAATGATTCACCCAAGTGTACCAGCTAAAGATATTAATCAATTATATCTAAAGGCACATGAATTAGGAGTTAAAACTCTATACTATCAATTTAGCCAAAGTTCAGCACAATCATTCGCTAGAGATATTCTAGAATGTGCAAGCTGCGAGGCTTAAAGAATCCGGTGGCTTGAAATACAGCCACATTTTAGGACCGTTCTTAGTTAACGGCTTGGGCAGGAAAACGTTCGCTACTATTCCTGCCCTTTTTATAAAAGATATATAAAAAGAACCTCTCCTCAGGATAGAATCGGAGGACCACTCTTAATGAGTTCAGCCCGTCAGTAATGTCGGGCTTTTTTAGCATAAATAATTCATATATGATTATAGATGTAAATCAATTTAAAAAGTCTGGTTATATTAGATTAGAAAATGTAATATCTATAAATGATGTAGATATTGTTAAACAAATTGCTTTAAATTTTAAAAATGAAATAATAGACAATAATCTTTTAGGCACACCTAAAAAAACAGGAGTAGAAAGATATTGGAGGGGTTTAGATATGGCAAGTACGATGTCATCTAAATTATATGAATATTATACATCTAATATAATGTATCAAATTGCAGCATCTTTATTAGAAACAAACGAGATATATCTTTTTAATGACCAGGTGGTAGTCAAACTACCAAATGAAGAATTTGAATTTGTTGAACACACTGATAATTCTTTTGGCCCAAATAATCAAATGGCACTTAATAATGAATTTAAAACAATTACATGTTGTTGGGTCCTTGATGATTTTAATTTAGAGAATGGTCCCATTAGCATTTTAGATAAAACTAGTAAAGAGTGGAAATTACCTTTACCTAAAAGAGGCGACATCATAATATGGGATGGAAACACAATTCATAAATCTAGTAAAAATATTACTAATCTAGAAAGATGCGTTTGGTTGTGTGTTTATTCGACTACAAATCTAAAACAAATAAAGAATTTATCTACTGCAAGTTTTGATACTTTTTATGGAGATAGATTTTATCCTTCTTGAAACAAAATTTAACTTTCATATAGAATATCTAAACATAATAAAAAAATAAATATGAAAGTAACAATCTCGAAAGTTGACCAGAACTCGTTTATCACGTTCGTCAATCGCCTCAAAGTTATCGACTCATTCATTTACTTTAAGATTAAAGATGGAAGAGTTATCTCGTCTGCTTATTTGCCTCAGCGCGATGCAGTAAAGCACCACATTGTTCCAGTTGATGAAATTTTTGTATTAGACTCAAAAATTGAAACGACTAAAGAGCTTAAGGTTGCCTTTTTTGATGCTGCTAAATTAATCGAAGCATTTAAACAATTTGAATATGATGCTATTCAAGCTGAAATCGAATTCGTTGAAAATGAAGATGATTTCGTTGCATCGTCATTCAAGATTTTTAATGATGAATTAGAAATTACATTAGCTTGTTCAGAACCATCTTTAGGTTTCAAAGACTTGACAGAATCTCAACTACAAACTATCTTTAATACAGATGGAGCCGATGTTACATTTGATATGTCTCATATCGAAATTTCTAAAATCAAGTCATTATTTGGTTTAGATAAAGATGAAACCTTTACAATTTCTTCATCTAAAGAAGGTGTACGCATTAAAGGTAAATCTTATAATAAATTAATCAATACTACAAGCGCTGCTAAATCAAATGCAGTTATTTACAAGAAGTATTTAAACCTTTTTGACAAAGAAGATTATGCAGCAAATGTATTCTCAAATCGCGTAGTGTTACGCTCTAAGGATTCAAATACATTGTTAACAATCGCAACTTGTCAATCAGCTGATTAATGATAGAAGAATTATTAAATAAACCAGAATCAGATTTAACACTTGATGAAATGAAAACCTTGGCAGAATTCTACTCGCGAGAGTCTGCCAAGTTTACAGCTTATGAACAAGCAGTTAAATTAATGCTTAACTCTATTTATGGTGCATTTGGTAACCAGTGGTTTCACTTCTTTAATATCGATATTGCTGAATCTATCACATTACAAGGTAAAAATGCTATCTTATACGCTGAAAAGATTTTAAACAAATATATTCAAGAATTCTTTTATAAGGATACAGAATTACATAAGAAATTAAATATTAAGGTTAAAGGTCCAACACATAAACCTGCAGTTATCTATATTGACACTGATTCAAACTATGTTCAGTTTCAGGACATGTATGAATCAATTCAATGGTTAGATGAAACACAGAAGATGGACATTGTAACCTTTATTTTAACAGTTTATGATATTCGTTTAAAGGATTATATTGTTAAAGCATTAGACAAATACGCAGATGGTACAAATACAGATTCATTCTTGGTGTTTGAATTAGAATCAGTAGCATATTCGGGTATTTGGATGGCTAAGAAAAAGTATTTACAAAATTTAGCATGGGACGATAAGATTTCAACAGCTGAAAGACATAAAATGCTCAAGAAGGTTAAAACAGTTGGATTCGATACTATTCAATCTTCAACACCAACCTTCGCTAGAAAAAAATTAGCAGAAGCATTGCAAATTCTTTTTGAAAAGAAGCCAACACCTGAAACATTAATGGTAATAATTTCATTCTTAAAAAAGGCTAAGAAAGAATTTAAAATGGCAAGCGTTGATGATATTACATTCAATAAGAGAACTAATAATATTGAAAAATATATTGTTGATGACCACGGTACATTTGAATTTGGTTTAAAATGTCCACCTAATGTTAAAGCTGCTGGATTTTATAATTACTTAATGAATAATAATTCAAAATATAAATCTAAGTATAGAATGATTAATAACGGCGAAAAGCTAAAAATATATCATACTACGCATAATATTTGTGAAGTTTTTGGTTATCTTCCAGGAGACCATCCTTACGAATTTGCACCTGAAATAGATTATGAAACTCAATTTGAAAAATGTATTATTGACCCATTGAATAGAGTTTTAGACTGCGTAGGTTTACAAACATTAAATAGAAATTTAATTTATTCATCAACATTATTTTAATGCAAACAAATTCAGACCATTTATTAGATAATTTAGACGAAATTCAAATAGAATTTGTCGAGAAGTATCAGGAGATTTTAAGTAGAGTTAAAGTTTTACAAACTAGAATAACTCTTTTAGAATCTGAAATTAATTTAGCAACTAAAGAGTTGCAAGATTTAAGAGAATTAGAACAAAAAACAATACAAGACAATGGCAAAAAGTAATAAAACATTTACATTTGATGACCTAAACGCAGAATTAGCTGGAATTAATCCATTGGGTTCTGTAATGGAACTATCAGATTTTAGTGATATCACAGAGTATTTAGATACTGGTAATTATCATTTGAATGCTTGTGTATCGGGTTCTCTTTTTAAAGGTTGGCCTAATAATAGAGCTTGTTCAGTTGCAGGACCTTCTGGAACAGGTAAAACTTTCTTAATGCTAAATACAGTAAGAGAGGCCATCAATAAAGGTTACTCTGTTATTTATTATGACTCAGAAGCTGCAATTGATAAAGAACTTATGAAAAAATTCGGAATTGATATTTCAAAGGTTAATTATCAACCAGTAAATACGGTTCAAGAGTTTAGAACTTCTGTGACTACAATCACTAAGAAGATGCAAGAGGCTAAAAGAAACGGAGCAGAATTACCAAAAATTATGATTCTTTTAGATTCAGCTGGTAACTTAGCAACTCAAAAGGAAATTGATGATGCAGTTTCAGGTTCAGAAAAAGCAGACATGACACGTTCTAAAGTTCTTAAATCAATCTTTAGAATTATCATGACACCTTTAGCTGACTTAAAGATTCCATTCTTATTTACTAACCACACATATATGTCTCAAGACTTTATGCCAGTTAACGTGGCTGGTGGTGGAACTGGACCAGAGTATGCTGCTTCTATTGTTTTAATTTTAACAAAAGCACAATTAAAAGATAAATCTGGTAAAGAAAGAGTGGGTATTATTGTAACTGCTAAACCAGCTAAAAATAGATTTGCAAAACCAGTACCTGTTAAATTTCATTTAGATTTTAGTAAAGGTATGAATAAGTTTGTTGGTTTAGAAAAATATGCAACTTGGGATATTTGTGGAATTGCTAGAGGAACTATTGACCCAAAAACTAAAGAAAAAGTTCTTAAAGATACTGCAAGAACATGGGTTTGTAAGCACTTAGACGTTGCAGTACCCGATTCAGAATTTTTTACAGAAACTGTATTTTCACAAGAGGTTTTAGAACAAATTGATGCTTATATCCAACCAATCTTCAATTATAATTCTGAAACAGCAGACTTTATTGACGATATAATTAATGATGAAGACTAATATGACTAATTTAGGTAGCATAACTGAAGATAAATTACCAATTAAATATATTCTGGGTATAGAAAGTGAATTTGAAACATACCCAGACGCATTTGATATAGTGTATTCATATATTTTAAAGGTTAAAAAGAATCCAGAAAGATATAAAGGTACATTTACTAAACATGGTTTAATCACATGGGAATTTCCAGGTTGTTCCATTGAAAATATCAATAATGGACTTCAGCGTGCTATCGAATTAGGTTTATTAGAATGCACCAATAAAACAGAAGATAAAGAAGCCTACAAGATAATTTTAAACCCATTTGCATGAAATTCGGTCAAGACTTTGAAAAAGTATTTTTCAAGCTATCATTACAAAAACCAAAATATTTAGAAGCTATTAAAAGAGGCTTTTACACCAGTGAAGAAATTGATGTAATGCACTATTTAGCAACTAAATTTCATAATAAATTTCATGAAGCTCCTTCAATGGAACAAATGAAACTATTAATTCAACGTTCTGCTGCTAAAGATAAAGTAGACGAAGATATGATTGAAATTGTGTATAGCGCAGATTTAAATCAATATGACGAAGAATGGTTAACTTCAACAGCTGAATCTTGGATTAAATGGAGAAACTTCGATACAACTTTAATCGATACAATTGAGTATATTAAAACAACTCAAGTGGACCCAGATAATGTTGATGGAATTATTTCTAAAGTTAAAAATTTAATCAATGATAGAAATTCATTGACATTTAATTCAGACCTAGGTTTAGACTTTTTTAATCCAAATGACCACGTTCAAGAAGGTGTTACAAAAATGTCAACTGGTTATAATTTCTTAGACCGAGCATTAGGCGGAGGATATGATAAAGATGGAACCCTAGTCGTTTATGTAGGTGAGCAAAATATTGGTAAATCAATTTATCTTGCAAATGAAGCAGCTAACTCAATTAAAATGGGAACAAATACTGCGGTTATTACAGCAGAGATGTCAGCTCATAAATTTATGAAACGTATTGGTTCTAATGCTTTATCAATTCCAATGACTGAGTATGATGAAAAAGCCAAGAATGTAGATTATCTTAAAAGAAAATTAGAAACAATTGGTGATGGTTTAACTCCTCCAGGTCAATTATTTGTTAAGCAATTTCCAACTTCACAAGCAACCGTCCCAGATATTGAAGCTTATTTAAAGCAAATTGAAGAGGAACGTAAAATTAAATTAGGAGTAATTGTAATTGACTATATTAATATTCTTTCTAATTATAGAAATCCAAACTCTGAAAACACTTATTTAAAAATTAAGCAAATTGCTGAAGATTTAAGAGCGATGGGCGTTCGTAATAAATGGCTAATTGTTACTGCAACACAAATTACCAGAAGTGGATATAACTCAAGTGATATTTCAATGAGTGATGTTGCAGAATCAGCAGGTCTTTCACATACAGCTGATGTAATGTTAGGTATTATTCAAGATGATATTATGAGAGCTAGTTATGAATACTGGTTAAAAATTCTAAAGATTAGAGATGGCGAAGGCCGAGGTGTTAAGTGTAAGCTAAACATTAATTATCAATATATGAGATTAACTGAAACAGATGAAATCAGTAACTCAAACATTCACGAACTATAAAATAAAAAAATCATGTTTGATAAAAAAGATAAAATATTTGACAATACATTTCAAGACCAAGATTTTGATTTAGATTCTAACATTTCATTTCAAGTATCTCCGCAATATATGGATAATACTGATGAAGAGGATAAGATTAATCTTGAAATGATTAGACGAGATATACACGCTTTAATCGTAGTATCAAGGTTTAAATCTTTCAATGACTTAGATGATTTAGCTGAAGCTAAAAAACTTAAAAAAACTGATATTAATGAAGTATATGAGTTTGTTGCTGGTGAATTGGTTGAAAAATATTCGTTAATTGAAATTTTTGCAGAAACAGCAGATTATTTTAATGTTAATCCAACTAAATTTTATGCCTCTTTAAGTAATAAGTTTAAAGAAGATTTAATTCAAGCTCTAGATAATAGAACTGAAATATTAAAGCGTAAAAAAATTAATAGTTTATTCTAATGATTGAAGATAAAATTTTAAAGCAACCGGTTAAAAGAATCTGGGTTTTAGGAGATGTTCATTTTGGAGTTAGAGCTAATTCAATAGAATGGCTTGAAATTCAACAAGAGTTCTTTGAAAAAGTATTCATACCTACTCTAAAGGAACATGTAAAACCTGGTGATGTTTTAGTTCAAGTTGGCGACGTATTTGATAATAGACAAAGTGTTAACCTAAGAGTTTTACATTATTCTATTGACCTATTCGAAAGACTTGGTAAAATTTTGCCAGTTCATATCATTTGCGGTAACCATGATATTTGGGCTAAAAAATCAAATGAAGTAACTTCAATTGATGCTCTAAAATGGATTCCCAATATAGCTATTTATAAAAAGCCTAAACAATTTGCATGGAGTAATAAAAATATTCTATTAATGCCATGGCGCAGAGATGCTGAACATGAAGTTGAAACTCTTTCAAAGTATTCTACATCTAATATTGTATTTTGTCACTCAGAAGTAAGCGGAGTAGCCTTAAATGCAAAGGTAAAGAATCATCATGGAACAGATGCTGAAAATTATAAAGGATTTGATGCTGTTTACTCTGGTCATATTCATTATCGTCAACGTAAAGGTAAGCTAAGATTAGTCGGTACTCCATATGAATTAACGCGTTCTGATTCTGGAAATAAAAAGGGCTTTGACCTAGTTGATTTAGAGACGATGGAGGAAACTTTCTTTGAGAATACAGTATCACCTAAGTTTTTAAAGTTTAATCTAAAGAGCCTATATATGGTGCAATTAGGTGAGTTTAAAAAACAAATCGAAAACAATTTTGTAGACATTTATGTACCTTCTAAAATTGCAACTAGTTCTGCTCTTTCTAAACTAATTAATAAGGTTCAAAAAATATCTAGAAAGATAGAGCCTAACATATATGAAGATGAGTCCATGGTCGATAAAGATTTATATGACATGGAACAAATCGAAGATATGTATAAGAATTATAACATTATGCATTTGTGTAACCTGTATATTGATGGAGCTAATTATGATTCAGAAATGAAACAAAAGCTAAAATCTAGATTAAAACAGATACACGACCAATGTGCGTACAATTACGACTTAGACCAATAATATGCGTATTAAATCAATAGAATTTAAAAACTTTGCTTCCTATGGCAATAAAGTTCAGACTTTGTCTTTTGAAGAGGACAAAGCTGAATTATTTTTAACATTAGGTAAAAATGGTGATGGTAAAACTACAATTGCAAACGCAATCGTATTTGCTTTATATGGCAAACTAGATGGTGTTAAAATGCAAGAGCTACCAAACAGAATCAATAAAAATCTAATGGTTAGAGTAAAGTTACAATGTAAAGATATTGATGTTGAAATAGAAAGAGGACTAGCTCCTAATCATTTTAAGGTTCTTCTTAATGGAGTTGAATTTGATAAAGCAGGTAAAAAGTCCGTTCAAGATTATTTAGAAGAGGAAGTATATGGTATTCCGTATCATGTATTTAAAAATATTATTATCTTATCAGTAAATGACTTTAAGTCTTTCTTAACGATGTCAGGTAATGATAAAAAACAAATCATTGATAAAATGTTTGGTTTTTCTATCTTAAATGATATGCAAAAGGCAGTTAAAGAAGAAAGACGTAGTATTAAAATAGATTTAGATTCATTTGAAAGAGACCTAAAGCAAATTAATGAAAGTATGCTGTCTGTACAAATGAAATTAAATCAATTGCTATCAGAATCAGACCAAGTTAATAAAGATAAAATACAAGAACTTAAAGATAAGTTAATTCATTTTGATGAGAATAAAAAGAAATTAGAAGAAGCTAAAGAAAAGATAAAGCTATCTATAGGAAAAGAAACTAAATCTTATGAAATAGCAAACAATAAGCATAACATTCTTAAATATGAATTAGCTGAACTTAAAAAGAAATTAGCTTTATATGAACAAGGAACTTGTCCAACTTGTGAAGCACCTTTAACTGGAGATTTTCATCAACATCGTAAAGATGAACTAACGCAGAGCGTAGAATCAATGCCAAATAAAATTAAAGAGGCCGAAGAGCAAGTTAATCAAATTAGACAATTAACAGTTGATTTAAAGGCAAAAGAATCACAGATTTTAGACAAAGCTTCAATGTTAAATTCTAGCATTAGAACACTTAAAGCAGAATTATTAAAGATTAAAGAAGGATTAGAAAATAACGGTCAATTTGACCATTTAAAACAAATTATAGATGATTTCGAGCAGAAAGAGAACCAGACCGGTCAACAAAAAGACAAATCGTCCGAGGAATACCTATTCCTCGAAGCAGTAGAAGAGATTCTAGGAGAAGATGGAGTTAAGAATTTAGCAGTTAAAACTATTTTACCAGGGTTAAATGCTAATATTGCAGCAATGAGTCAAACTATGCATATACCATTTCAAATTAAATTCAATGATAAATTTGATTGTATTATCACGCATTTAGGACAGGAGATTAATGCAATGACTCTTTCTACAGGTGAAAGAAAGAAGGCAGATTTTATTATTATTATTGCCATTATTAAGATTTTAAAATTAAGGTTTCCACAATTAAACTTATTGTTCTTAGATGAATTATTAAGTTCAGTTGACCAAGACGGTATATACAATATTTTAAAGATTTTAAGCCAAGTTATTAAAGAGAGTAAAATCAATACGTTTGTAATTAACCATACACCCTTACCACATGAAATCTTTGATAAAAAGTTACAAATATATAGAGATAATGGCTTCTCTAAATTTGAAATAGAAGTTATTGAATAATAATTAGATTTATGGCATCATATAATGTAAAATATAACTTTGACGATAGTGTGGTTCGCCATATCGTGATAGGTCTTTTAGCTGATTTAAATAATAAGATTTATTTTTATCGTCAATTAGATAATAATACTAGAGTTGCCATTGATGTTCCTTTCTACTATTCTATTACAGGCGATGACCAATTTTTAAGGGACCATTTTCTATTTTCAACGGCTGATGGTGTAGACTGTTTACCAGACCCAAAATTTGCAGATGGAAATTATGATAAAATTCCAAGAGGAGTTGCAAACTTAAGTTCAATGCAAATTGATTCTGCTAAATTAGTAAATCGTAGAATTAGAGGTAACTATACTAAGATGAATGACCAGGGAGCAATGCTTGGTTATAATGCGGAATTTATGATGATTCCCATTATATTATCATTTGATATAGAAATTTTAGTTTCTTCTCAATTAGATTCATTAAAGATATCGGAAATGATTATTAAGAAGCTCTATAAATCTAATTATTTTAATGTTGAGGTTGGTCATTTAAACGAAGGAACCTATAGAATTGCATCTTATTATGCATTACCAGATGAATTTACAAATGAAAAACCAATAGAGTTTACATATGACGATAAAGGTAAATATAAAATTACTTTTCCGATAGAGGTTAATTCATTTATGCCAGTTTTTGAATTTGAAACAGAAATGCATGCTGGAAAAAGAATGTTCGAAATCATTTCCACTGTTACAGAGCAAAATCCAGCACAATTTATTAGAGGAAAAGAATCAACGGATGATGTAAATATAATAGATAAAAATACAATATAATATTAGGATATATAGTTAAAGCATAAAAAAATAAGCATATAATGAAAACAAACATTCTTGCGCCAGTAAATGTATCTGAAAATTCAATCCAATTTTATTTAAATGGTAGAGTTTTTGAATTAGCAGGCAATCAAATCAATGAAGCTGAAAAAGTTGAATCAGCTCAATTTTTACAAGCAATCAAAGCTTTCGAATCATTTGAATTTACAACTGAAAATGTTAAGTGGTACCACGGAGTTTCTAGATTTAACTATAATTTAGCAGAAAATAAGTTTACTTGGGGTAACACTGAATTATTAGATGAAAATTTTGCTAACCAAATTATGGCAGGCGGAGCTATCAGATATGAAAACTTAGCAACAGCTGAATTATTTGCTAGCATTCCAACTATGTTAGAAAACTACACAATTTTAGATTTTGTAGCAACATTTGAAGGTAATGGTACAACGGTTGATTTAATGAAAGCTGAAGATAAATTATTCGTAGCTAGATTTAATTCAAATAATAAAATTTCTAAATTCTTTGAAGCTAAAAATGCAAACGAAGCATTAGAATATGTTACTAGAGAAACAGGAGAATCTGCTATTTCATTCTTATCAGATTTATTAGATGGTGAAGCCGCTTCTTTAGCACAAACTGAAGCTCAAATTTCTGAAGCTAGAGACATTATCTCATTCTTAAAAGACCAAAGAGAAGTTATCTCTAACTATGATAAGAGTGTTGCTGAAATTAAAGCAGCTGATGATTTAATCACTTCTGAAATTAAAGTTTGGGAATCTAAGATTGCTGAATTGCAAGCATAAAATTATTTTAAAGATTTAAGTAGAAGCCAGGTAAATTACCTGGCTTTTGTCTTTTAATAAACAAAACAAAGATTCTGCATATAATAATCTAAAAAAGACAAACAAGTGAAAGAAGTAAAACCTAAAGCTCCTAGAAAAAAGAATTATCTTAATAACGCAGACTTATACGCGGCTATTGTTGCATCAAAGGAACAAGATAAATTAACAAGAGATGCCGAAAAGATGTTAATCTTATTAGCTCAAAAGGCCATTAATAAAATGAAATACGTTGATGAAAAAGATAAAGAGGATTGTTTACAATTTGCAATTCTTGACCTTTTAAAATATTGGCGTAATTTCAATCCGCAATATACAAATGCGTTTGCATATTTTACAGAAATTGCAAAGAAAGGATATGCTAAAGGTTGGAACGCAATTCATCCCTTAAAATATAAAGGTACCTTATCTATTGATAGAGCTGGTAGAAAAGACGGAGAAGACGGAGCGGGTATTTATACAATCTAATGTCAATTAAAAACGTTAAACCTACTAAAAACTCTGGCTTTAATCAGGGTTATTTTAATCCACATAATCCACAAAAATATGTTGGTCCGTCTCCTATTATTTATAGGTCTTCATGGGAACGTAAATTTATGATATGGTGTGATTCTAATGAAAAGGTTTTAATGTGGTCTAGCGAACCTATTCAAATAGAATATCATTCGAGACAAGATAATAGAAAACACAACTACTTTCCAGATTTTTATATGAAAGTGTTACAAGCTGATGGTAAAATAAAAGAATTTTTAGTTGAAATTAAGCCGAGCGCTCAAATACAAAAACCAGAACCACCTAAAACAAAATCTAAAAAAGCAGTAGAATCATATAGATTTTTAGCAGAGCAATATGTTAAAAATATGGATAAATATACAGCTGCTAAAGCATATTGTCTTAATAGAAATTGGAATTTTATAGTTCTAACTGAAAAATCAATCAATGGCTTACATTAAAAACGAAATCAATAAAATTGTTAAAGATTCAGGCGGGAAAAAGAAAGCCCGCATGCTATCCGAACAATGGTTTAATGATAGTCTTAAATCTAAAAAGATTAAAGATGTTGAGCTAACTTCAAAACCATTTAAGCCAGGCATGATTTATGTTTTTAATTATGTGCATCCATTGGGAGAAAAACATTTAGATTGGTGGGACAAACATCCGGTCGTATTAGCCTTAATGCCAATTGATAGAAATACAGATTGTGGTATTAATTTAAACTTGTTACCATCCAAATTTAGAGAAGAGCTATTAGATAAATTTTATGAGGCTTTTCATGCACCTATTATCTCAAATACAAAGGGAATTAAAGAAAATAATGCAATCTTACAAAAAGCTTTAATAATTAGATATGACCAAATTAAGAAGTATCTAGATAAATTTGGCTTTGGTTTTGCAATTAGAAGATATAAAACAAATTTAAAAAGAGGTCAAGCTGTTGTTAGTTATGAGAGCTGGGCTAGAATGGCTCTTTGTGATTTTATTAAATTAAGCGGTGCAACTGTTTCAGTAGTAAGACGTATGTTTGCAGAGTATAACGTTAATAGAAAATTTTAAGAGAATATATAATAAAATAATATAAAACTTTAATCCATAATTATGGCAGGATTCGTAGATAGAAACGGCCCATTTAGTACAGGTAAACGACAATTTAATTTAAGCGATACACTTAAAAAGTTATCGTCGTTTGGTATGTATTATGATGACATGGTATTGAGACAATCTCAAGCCATTGGACCAGCTGAGGACCAATTTGGTTACGGCCAAATGAACTTAATGGGCGTTGATTCAGATGACATTTATGGTGCATTCGCAGCACTTTCAATGGCAGATACAAACATGAGAAAGAACATTCCGTTCTTTGACATGAATTATAAATCTAAAAGAGAAGAATTAAGACAGTTCTCTTTATATGATGAAATCGAAGACATTCTAGACATTTTATGCGATGAATCTATTGTATTTGATGAGAAAAACTTCGTAGCAACACCATCTTTAATTGGTTTAGAAGTTTCTTCAGACGTTACAGAATACTTAAATAAAGCTTATAGAAACATTTATCAATATTTTGGCTTTGCAGCTGACCAATCTATTTGGTTTTATTTTAGAAAATGGTTAATTGACGGTTATTTATCTTTTGAGATTATTTATAACCCGGAAATGACTGAGATTATTGGTTTTAAAGAGATTGACCCGGTTACTTTAGTACCAGCTTATAATAAGGATGATGGTAAAAAGGTTTGGATTCAATTTAAAGATGACCCAATTAAAGAGAGAAAATTATATGATGCGCAAATCATCTATATTTCCTATTCTTCTATTACAACGGCTTCTCGTATTTCTTACGTAGAAAGATTAATTAGAGCATTCAACTTAATGAGAGTTATGGAACATACTAGAGTTATCTGGGCTGTTACTAATGCCTCATATAGAATGAAGTTTATTATTCCAGTTGGTGGTAAATCTAAGACAAGAGCAAAGCAATCATTAGCTCAATTAATGAATAATTATAAAGAAGTGGTTGACTTTGATTGGGATTCAGGCGTTCTTAAAACTAATGGTAAGCCAATGCTACAATTCAATAAGGAATATTGGTTACCTTCTAAGGATGGTGAGCAACCAGAAATTGAAACTTTAGGTGGAGAAGGTCCAGAAATTAACGACGTTGATGCATTAAAGTATTTCTCAGATAAATTAAAACACGTATCTAAGATTCCATATAGTAGATTTATGTATGAAGATGGTGGCGGAGAAAATAATATGGCAGCTGATGGTATGATTAGAGATGAGATTAAGTTCTCTAAGTTTGTAAATCGTTTACGTTCTTCATTCCAAGAAATTTTAGTGAAGCCATTATGGTTACAAATGTGTATTAAATTCCCTGAATTTAAAGAAGACCCGGCATTTAAAACACAAATCTCATTAAGATATAATGAAGAGAATATGTTTGCTGAGATGAAAATGATGGAGATTATGGAAAAACGTTTAGACTTTATCTCTAAAATGAAGAGCGATTTAATGATTCAAAATCCAATGACAATGGAAGAAGAATACTACTTCGATATGGACTTCTTAGTTGATAAGTATTTAAAATTATCACCAGATGATAAAGCTGCAAATGAAGCCGCTAAAGCTAGAAAAGATGCAGAAAAGGCTAAAGAACCACCAGTTGACCCAATGGGAATGGGTGGAATTGGAGGAGGCCTAGGAGGATTCTAATAAACAATAATAAAAATATGAAAACTTACATTAAAACATTTGAGCAATTCATTTTTGAAAATGATAACTCTGTAAAAGCGCCAGATTCTAAAGTATTTATAGATGATGTAACGATTAATTCGGGTGAAACAGTTAAAGCTGCAGAAATTTTAGGAGCTATTACTTCATCTGAAACTGAAGAAGAATTTAAATCTTATTTCTTCGAAACGTATGGCCAAAATGCATTTACAGTAGAAGATATGGGTAAATTATTAACCTATTTTAATAAGTACCAAGAAGAAAAAAATCAAGAAGAGACTGATAAAGAAGAGAAAGAGAAGGGACAAGAAGATGGCGGATTAGGCGATATTGGAGGTGGAGATGCAGAGGTTGATTTAGGTAAATTATAATTTTTAAAAAAGTTATAATATTAAGAGGATATATAATCAAAATATAGTATTAAAATATATGAATATGAACGCAAAGCTTTTAATTCTAGAAAGAAGCGGCAATACTTTATCATTTAAACAAGACAACGCAGGTGCTTATGTACTTGAAGGAGTTTTTGGCGAAATCGATAAATTAAATCGTAATAATAGAATTTACACTGAAGATGAATATCTTCCACAGGTTGAAGCCCTTCAATCTAAGATTAATTCATCTAAGTTATTAGGTGAATTAGACCACCCACAAAATTTTGACATTTCACTTAAAAACGTTTCTCATATTATTGAGGAATTAAGATATGATAAAGCTAGTAAGCAAATCTTAGGTAAGATTAGATTATTAGATACAGATGCAGGAAGACAGGCAAAAGCTTTAGTAGATGCTGGCGTTCCTTTACATATTTCATCTAGAGCAGCGGGTACAGTAGAATCAAATGGTAAAGTTAAAATTAAACAATTATTTACATATGATTTAGTAGCTGACCCAGGTTTTGCTAACGCTGAATTAAAAAGAGTTAATGAGGCTTTTGGTTTTGAAGAAGATTCAGACCTTTTAATTTATGAAATCAATCCAACAATTGAAAATACACAAACACAAATAAAAGAATCAGAAAAAATGGAACAATCAAAATTCGTTAGCTCTGAAGACTTCAATAATTACTCAAAGTATTTAGCTGAGGAAATCAAAGCTCTTAAAGAGGCTCAAGCGAAGGCAAATGACTCTGAGTCATTAAATGCTCAAGTTGAAAACTTAAAGGAATATGCGTCTTATTTAGCTGAAAAGGTAAATCAATCAATCGCTTATTCTGAGCATGTTGCTGAAAAGGCAGACCAAGGTATTCAATTTGCAGATACTTTAGCTGAAAAGTTAGACCAGGCTATTCAATACTCTGAGCATATTGCTGAAGGTACTGAACAAATTAAAAACTACACAAATTATTTAGCCGAAGCATATAATGCAGGAGCAGCTACTCATGAGAATGTAGTTAAGTACATGGAATACTTAAAAGAGAACTTACAAAAAGTTACTGAGTATGCTGAATACGTTGCTGAAACAGTTAACTCTAATTTATTAATGGAAGCCGATGATGTTATCGGTACACAAGCCGATGATTTAGATGGTGAAACTAAAGATGTTTCAGGCGATATTGAATTTGATGATAAAGCAGTAGACCAATCAGCTCGCGATGATTCTAAAGAATTAGAAAAGGATTTAGAAGGTGAAGATGATGCTGCAAAAGAAGTTGCTGTTGATGGTGAAGCAGCTGATAAAGTTAAAACTGAAGCAGGTGAAAAAGCTGAAGAAGGCGAAGCCGGTAAAGAAGTAGTTGAATCAATAGATAGAATGGAAGCATATAAGAATGAAATTTCTTCTAAGTTATCTGCTTTATTAGAATCAGCAACTGCAAAGCAAGTTGAAGAGCCACATTTCTTTAAATTTATCTCGGAAGCTAAGAAAGAAGAATTTAATGCTTTAACAACTGAAGAAAAAACAGTAGTAGCTGCAGCGGTAACAGGTAAAGGTTTCTTAACAGAATCTCAAATCTACGCATTATGGAACTCATCTTTAGCAGGTGCAGTAAATACAGAAAGCAATGAGCCTTATGTATTATCAGCAATGCCTAAAGAATACAGAGAAACATACAATGCATTATCTGAGTCAAAGAAGAATCAATTATTAGCTCAATCTAAGTATTTTAGATTAGAAACAGAATATCAAGTAAGAAACTTCTGGCAAACAAGAGACTTAAGAGAATTTGCTCCAGTAATTGAAAGAGTAGAAATGGTTAAAGAATCTGCAGAAGAAGTTAAGCAATTACCATACAATATGGAAGGTGTAGCTGAAGCTTTAAATAAAAAGTTTAAAAAATAAGTTTTTTAAAAAAACACGTTTTTTAAGATAATATATAGTAAAAGATTAAAGTAATAATCGACTCTTGGATAAGAAGCAAAAATCCTATAATGTCGAGTAGCTACAACATAGTAGCAAAACAATAAACATAAAAAAACATTTTTTAAAAATGGCACAATTAATTAACGAAGCAGAAATCAGAGAAACATGGTCTCCGATTATCGAATCTGCAACTGGTATCACAGATGCTGGTAAATTAGCATGGATGTCTGAGTATTGCCATAACCACAAGTTATACGAAGACGCAAACATTATGAGATTAGACCCAACTATGAACTTAAGAGGTATGGGTGCAGTTTCATTCCCTTCAGGATTTGGTTCTAACCCAACTGCAGTAGGTTCAGGTGACAAAGCTCCAACTTTATTACCATTAGCAATGCAAGTTGCTGCGCAAACTATCGCATTAGATTTAGTTCCAGTTATTCCAATGGCTGGTCCAATGGGATTATTATCTTACTTAGACTTCGTTTACGAAGGTGGTAGATTAGACAACGGTGTAGCTCCAACTTACGTTAAGGCTGCTGGTGTTACTGGTGATATCGCTGCAGTTTCAGGTACTAACGGTGCTTATGAATATGCTGGTAAATCAAGAATTGACGGTAAGTCAATCTACAAAGTTGGTACTATTGATGGTGCTAACGCAACTGTTGCTGAAGATTTAGAAGCTGCTGGTGCAACTTCAGGTTCAGTAGTTTTAGTTAAAGCATTAGAAGACCACTTACCAGGTTTCTCTGGAAAAGATTCTGAAAACGCTTATTCGAGAGAAGAAGGTGAAAGAACTCCAGACAAGTTAATGGGTCTTTCTTTATTCTCTAAGGCGGTTGAAGCTAAAACTATTCAAGTTGCTGCTGCAGTAACTAGAGAGCAAGTTCAAGACTTAAAGCAATTTGGTGTTGACGCAGTTGCTCAAGTTGAAGCTGTTTTAGTTAACGAATTAACTCAAACTATCAACGACTTAATCATCAAGAACATTGATTCATTAGGACAATCTAACATCACTAAAGCAGTTGCTGCAGGTGAAATCGCTTCAGGCGCATTAGATATTAAATTATACGGTGCTGCTGATTTCCAAGGTGGTAAAACTGAAGGTTCTGAGCACAGAAAAATCTTAACAGGTATTTTAGCTGCTGCGAACTTAATCGCTAACAGAGGTAGAAGAGGTGCTGGTAACTTTGCGGTTGTAGGACCACAAACAGCTACAGCTTTACAATCAGTTGCTGGTTACGTACCAAACCCATTTGCTAACACAGTTTCTCAAGCTGCAGGTGCAATCTACCCAGTAGGTTCAATCGCAGGTGTTCAAGTTTACACTAACCCTAAGTGGAAGTGGAATAACTTAGACGTATTAGTTGGTAGAAAAGGTGACGGTAACGGTCCTGGTTTAGTGTTCATGCCATACTTAATGGCTGAATCAGTTCAAACTATCGCAGAAGGTACAATGGCTCCAAAGGTTGCTGTTAAATCTAGATTTGCTTTAGTTGAAGCAGGTTTCCACCCAGAAACACAATACGTTAAGACTACTATCTCTGCAGTTGCAGGTTCATCATGGTCTAACTTAATTTCTTTATCTTAATTCTAAATTAAGAATTAGAAATAGTTTAATATTGCGAAAGGGCTCCCATATGGGAGCCCTTTCCTTTTTTATAAAAGGTGCGGATATATAAAGAAACAATTATTTAATATAATATTCTAAAATGGAAAATAATAATTTTAACAATTGGTATAATAAAATTGTAGAATCAATTTCAATACCCAAAAAAGCAGCAGAAGCAAATGAAGATAATGCTACGCAAACTGCAGATGTAACAGCTGCTACGACTTCAACAGAAGCTTCAAAAGCTAATATAATTAGTGATGTTGATTCAATTATGAATACTCTTTCACAATTATCTGTTCAAATTAAAGAGGCTATTAATTCATTAGATTTATTTGAAAATGAAGAGGTTGAAATTTTAGAAGAAGAGATTATCAATGAGGTAGATGCAAGCGATGTTGCAGATAGTATAGGAAAGGCTGGAAGTAAAATAGCAGATTGGATTTTTTATGCTCCTAAGTATAGAAATATGCAAAAGAAAATTAATAAGATGAAGCTTAATGCTTTAGATATTCAAATTGCAATTGATGCTTTAGGCAATTCTCAAGAAAATAAACCTAAGGCAGAGGCATTAAAGGCTAAAAAAACAACTTTATCTCAACAAATATCAGATTTACAATCTTCCGTAAATGATAAAGCAAAGGAAAGAGGTGAATATATTCAAAAGGTATTAAGCTCTGAAAAGATTAAAGGTCAAATGGAATTAGTTAAACGTTCTTCTGGTCAAGAAGATGACCCATCTAAGAAAAAGAGTTTAGCAGATTCTATGAAAGAATTACAAGCTAGATTTAAAGAAGAGGAAGCTGCTATCGCTAAATTAAAAGATAAAGCTAAACAGGATAATACAGATAAATCAGTAAAGGACAAAACTGAACCAAATAAAGAAAAAATAGAAACTGATAAAAAAGAAGAACCTAAAAAAGATTCGAATGCAGAATTAGAAGCAGAGATTAAAGCATATAATGATAATATATCTGTCGAAAGGTCTTCTATTGAAAAAGCAAAGGCTGAGCTAAAGACAGAAAAAGACCCTGAGAAAATTGCAAAATTAAAAGATTCTATTCAAAAATCAAACGAAGACATTAAAGATATGAAAGATTCTATTAAAAATCTTAAAGCTAAATTTTCAGCTAAAGAATCTTTAATCTTTGCAGCAAATGAATTAGGTTTAAATGAAATGGCAGCTGAAATTGCGTCTAAACAAGATTGGCAATTTGAAAATAATTCAGCATTATATGTTAAATATAATACAGAAATCACTAAACAGGGTTCTATTAATAAATTAAACGAATCACGTTATCAAAATTTATCAACTGCAGATAAATTTAGAATGCTATTAGGCTAATTATTTTTTAGCATTCTTTTTAGCTAATTTAAGGAACTCCTTTTGCTGTTGTAGAAGGAGTTCTTTACATTTCTTGCGAAATTCAACAGATGATTTTAAAATACGACTATCTACCATTGGAGCCTTTAATACGTCATGATATTCTGGATGAACAAAGTTTTCTAAACTAAAATCATCCATTCTAGCTCTAATAGGTTTTCCAGATATAGCACAAACCCAATCAATTGTTTGATAATTTTCTAATAGCTCTTCTTTGTGAATTATTTCCCCAGTAGACCAATCATAGAATAATTTATTAAATACATTATGAGACTTAAATGTATAACTATGTTGTTCAAATAAAATTTGAACAAACTGGTCGCTTTTACATCTATCTTTAAGTAACGGAAAATCGTTTAATAATCTTCTTTGCGCTCGAGATAAAGTTGAAAGCCTAATACCAAAACGATTCATGGGGTATGGACCTCCCGTTCTAATAATCTCCGGGTATTTCTTTTTGATTGCCATATTATTATTTATCTGAAACATTTTAAAGGTATCTTGTATAATTTAAATAACACAAATAATAAACATGGTTAACGCACTATTTACAGAAAAATATCGTCCTAAAAATTTAGATGAATTGATTTTACCAGAAAGGGTAATGAATAAGTTTAAAAATGGTTTAACGCAAAATGTATTATTTGCGGGTTCTCCTGGAACAGGCAAAACATCAACTGCTAAAGCTATTATTAATCAATTTGAACTACCGTATTTGTATATCAATGCATCTCGAGATACTTCAGTAGATGTTATTAGAACTCAAATCACAGATTTTTGCTCTACGATGTCAATCCTAGATGACCGTGATAAATTTAAAGTAGTTATACTAGATGAGGTAGATGGTGTGTCAGACCAGTTCTTTAAAGCTCTGAGAGCAACTATGGAACAATTTGCTTCAAACTCTAGATTTATTGCTACTTGTAATTATATCAATAAGTTACCAGATGCTATTCTTTCTCGCTTTGAGGTCATTAATTTCGATTTCGATAAGTCAGAAGAAACAGAATTGACTAAAAAATATATTAAGCGCGTATATGATATTTGTGGTAAAGAAGGCATGACTATTGAAAAGCCAGCTTTAGTTGAATTTGTAAAAAGAAACTTTCCAGACTTACGCTCTACTTTAAGCAAATTACAGGGTTACAAGTCACAGGGCACCGTTAATATTGGTATTGAAGACGTAAAACGTTTCAATTCGGTCTATAAAGATGTCTTTGACCTAATTTTTAATGAAACAGACCCGGTTAAAAACTATAAGCTTTTAGTTAGTGAATACTCAAATAGAGTTGATGATGTATTAGAGATGCTAGGCAGTGATTTCATTGAATATATTCAAACTGAAAGGACAAATAATATTAAAAACATCCCGCAAATTATAATTGCAGTTGCAGAACACCAAGCGCAAAGAGTTCACGTGATTGACCCAATCATTACAATGCTTTCATGTGTTTATCGTATACAGGAAATAGTTAGGTCTTAAAAAAATAATAGTAAATATATTTTTACTTGTCATAAAAATTAGTTATATTTGTATAACAAACAACATGGAAGAAGATATGAAATTAGGAAAACATACACTGCTTATAGATGGAAATTATTTTATCTATAGTAGATTATTCGTAATGCCAAAACCTAGTAAAGGTAAATTATTAGGAGATGAAAAAAGTAAAGGACAATTTCTTCGTAAATTGTGCATTGATTTTGCATCTGAAATTAGAAAAATGCAACCATTTTTAGATAAGATTGTTTTAACAATTGACTCTAAATCTTGGCGTAAAGACCTTTTTCCAGATGCAGAATATAAAGGTACAAGAACACAAGATGATAGTGTTGAATGGGAATCAGTTTATCAAATTTATGAAGAATTTAAAACTGTATTAGCTAAAAGAGGTGTAATTGTACAACAGGTAAATGGTGCAGAAGCTGATGACTTATTATTTGCTTGGTCCACTTATTTAAATGCAGCAGGCCAAAACTGTATTGTATGGACTGGAGACCGTGACTTAATTCAATTAGTAGATTATTCTAAAGCGACTGATGGTTATACTCTTTGGTATTATAATACTAAAAGAAAACTAATTGTATTTGAAGGTTTTAATAAAATGATGGGCATGCCTATCGATGAATCTTCTGACAACGATGACTTATTATTTAATCTTGCAAGTAAAACAGCGCTTTTAGAAAAAGTAAGAGCTGATGTAAATGATTGGATTAAAAAGAATAATATTGAAATTGAAGAAATAAACTGTGATAACTTTATTTTTCAAAAGATTTTAACCGGTGATAAATCAGATAATATTAAATCGGTAGTTGCTTGGTCTAAAGGTGGCAGAACTTACAATATTAGTCTTAAACAAGCTGATAAAATTTTAGAACAATATTTAAAAGAAGAATCAGTTTTTACAATAGACCATATGTTTAATGAATCTCAGGTTGATAAAATTGCAGATATAATTTATAGAGTTATTGGCAATTCTACTAAATCTCAAATTAAAACAAGATTCAAGCAAAATTTAGATATAATGTTATTGCACTATAATACTATTCCAGAGGCTATTCAATCTCAAATGCAAAAAGCTATTGATGGTAGTATTGAAATTGAACCAGAATTAAATAGATTAACACAATTAGAAAAGATTCTTGAAGGAAACCCTTGGTTACAAGTCAAATCTGATGTACCTAGTCAATTTGACCCATTTGAGGGTTTAGAAGACAGTAATAGTTCAACACCATTAACAAAAAAACTAGATGGAGGCTTATTCTAAATCATTTGAAGATATCGAAACAATCGATATGATACTAAATGAAGCTAATGCATATAATTTAAGAGCAGAAGTTGAAGAATCTGCCCATAAATTAATAGCAACGGGCATAAAAGATGTGGAGGCATATGAAACTGCATTTATGGATTGGATTAAATAATAAAATATGTTAGACGAAACAAAATTATTTGACTTTATAAAAATTTTATTTACAAAGCCAAAGGATTATAAACAAATCAAAAATCACACAAAAAATCGACACCAGTTTATGGTTAATAGATTTTTTGCGATTAAGTTTCCTGCAAATGCACAATTATTTAATCTTAATAAAATTAACGGTGCTGCTGTAGTTGATTCATGGAGTTTAGTTGCACAAAGATTTACAACAGTTCCTACTTGGATTTATACTAAAACAAAAAAGTCAACAACTGCTGAAAATAAAAGTGATTATATACCCAGTGAAGAGGTAATTGATTTCTTCATGCGCAAAAATGAAATAGGCAAAAGAGAATTTAAAGAGCTTAAGCAATTTGCTCCAGATAAACTTGAAGCTGAACTCAAACAATTAGAAAAAGCAATTAAAGTTTACTAATGGAATTTTCAACATTTAATTCAATTGATATTATAGACATCGTTCTATATAAATATAACTATTATGATAATAGATTATGGACAGGTGCCAAGAATCAATTACGTTATATTGAAATCAATCCGCAGTCTATTTTAGTTTCTCCAAGTGATGTAAAAAATCATTTAGAAGTTAATTATCCAAATGAATTAAATAAATTTAAGGCTATTGGTTCTGAGTTTTTACATAAAGAAGCCAATTCAATCTATTTTATGAATAGATTTTTATATCAAATGCCTAAAATGAAATGGATTAAACTTACTTTAGATAAAAGTAAAAACTATTCTAGAGTTATAGGAAATGAATCACAAACATCTAAATCAATTAATTTTAGCTATAAAGTATTACATGCAACTGTTAGATTGTACGATATTTTTTCAGAAGAAGAATTATTAGCTTTAAATAAAATTTTATTAGAATTAGATTTATTAGAACCTCATATTCCATATATGAGACATAGTCTAAATGAAATAGTAGACAAATTAGATAATTGGCTAAATTCAGCCGATACTGATAGCGAAATCGATGTTGTTGCTATTTTATTAGATATGATAGACCCTAAAATGCAAGGTGATAACCCAGAAATATTATTAGTAACAGACTATTAATTCTTTTAGATATATAAAAGAAAAGAGTTCTGTTCTCGGTGAATATTAAACAAATCATATCGGATTTTGGTAAAAGAGAATCTTTAGTATACATTACAGTATTATTATGGATAGCCTTTGGTATTTTTGGAGCTTATAAGCAAGCTAATTTCTCACATTTAGCTGCATATTTTGGTTCATTGACTACTTATGTGGCAACTTATATTTGGGCTGAATCAAAAAGACCAAGCGAAAAAACTAGCGTATTTAAACCAGGTCCTAGTTCAAGAAGAGAAATAATGATATACGCTATTGTTATATTATGGGCTGTAGCCGGTGTTATCGGCATAGAATTTGGTGCAAATATTAATGATTTAGCAATATATTTCATGGCATTAACTGGATTTATAGCGTCATGGATTGCTGGTGAAGTTTATACACCACAGGATTCTTTAAAAGAATATTTAAATCCTAAAAAAGATTAAAATTATGGTTAGAGGTAGCACAGCTAATGAGTATGGAGATTATTTAATTGCATCTATTCAAGACCCATATACTGATGTCGTACGAGTTTTGGATTGGCAAATATTAGCTGGCCTTTCAGATTCTACAACAGTAGGAACTATTAGTTTAGTAAATGGCAGTAAAATAGTCAACGGATTAGCGACTAACTTTTCTAATTTAAATAATGGTGATTTTATCATTGTTGGTAACTTAAAACTGGAAGTTGACCAAGTGGTCGATACGCATAAATTATTATTAGTTAATAATGCGCCTACAACCGTAACTAACGTTCAATTTTTTAGAGAACAAAATGACTATAATAACTTTACGTACGAGTTTAGATTTTCTAAAGATGGTAAAGTTTATAATGAATTTCATGAATTAAATAAGCAAAATGACTTTGGCGATTTAATGTCAATGGAATTTAACCCTAGAGAAAAATTATATCTAGATGTAAAAGCTGAAGTTAATATTATTCAACCCGGCAATTCAATAACCCTAATAGCTGTCACATATACCTTAGAAAAAGACAATGGTATTGTTGATTCATGTCCACAATTATGTTTAGATTGTACAGACCCATTTTTATATACAGGCTGCGCTAATATTAGAGTTGATTGTGAATATGATAATTTATTTAATCCATATAATCTAAATAAAGCTCAACAGGTTTATTTACAAATGTCGAATTTAGTTAATGATATATTTGGACATAAAGTAACTTATTTTAAAACAGAACCAGACCAAAGAACAAAGGATGTTATCTTAATGGAATACTCTCTATTTGATGTAGTAGACCAAAAAGACATTAAGATATTAGTGCCAGATAACGAATTCCCACAAGAGTCAACTATTTCATATGATATGTTTGGTATGGACTTTGAGGAATTTGAGATTCATATTGTAAGAAAGGAATTTGAATCAGCATTTGGATATAAAGCATACCCAAGAGCAAAGGACTATATGTATATTCCAATTATTAATAAAATGTATTCAGTTAGCTCTGTTGCATTGGGTGACCGTTTTAATGCTGCTAAATCGTACTGGAAAGTTAAATTAACTAAATACAGTGACCATACTGCAATTAATCCAGATGGCTTTGATTTAGCTACCGATGAATTAATTACAGGTATTGATGAAGTATTTGGTGCAGAAATACAAGATGCATATAATAAAGATACGCATCCGCAGCAGTTTCAAACTGTTTCAACTGCATACAGAGATGGAATTAGAACATTTATGGAAAAGAACTTATCAATTGTAGATTATGACCTTAAAAATAGATGGACTGTAGTTTCTAAAAACTATTATGATTTAACTAAAGTTGAAAGAGGTGAAGTAGCAATTGAATATGCTGAAATGAGTAAATTAAGCAATTCTGAAAACTTTGCTATTACAGCTTGGATTCAACCTCAATTTCCAACAGGATATGCTGCAGATGAATTTGTCTTTGGTGATTATGATTCGATGCTAGGATTTAGAACCACACTTTCACCACAAGAATTTAAGGTTACCATTAACGGTATTCAATATGCATTTACGCATGGTTTAACATTCTCAACTTCTAAGTGGTATGCATTTATCTTAAACGGTAGTAATGACTTTAAACAATTATCGCTATACATATATTCATTAGACCCAGCTATTAACTTTAATAGACCACAATTAGGTGATAATGACTTAGTTTATGAATTTAATGAAACTAAACCAGTTACACAAGCATTTGTATGGGACTCTAATACACATTATAACATTAGAGGTGGTAAATTGCTTTTAACTAATCTAAGATTATTTAAGACTCCAATTGAATTTGAACAACATCATAACGTTTTAAATCAATATATGGTTAGAGATTCTCAGCAAGCGCTTATTATTGATAATGCAATTCCTTCTATCGGTTATCAGAAGTTTAAGAATGCTCGTTAATTTTCATTGATATATAATCTGAAATAATATTATATTATATGTCAGAAGAAAAGAAACGCACTATCAGTGAACAAGCTGATGATATTCGAAAAGAATTAGATGAATTAATCGGTTTAGATGAAACTCCAATTTCAGATGTTGCAATAAAAGACCCAATATTACCTCCAGCTAGAGAAAGAGGACCTATTTCATTTAGTAATATGAAAACGGGTGCTACTGCAAAAGCTAAGAAGACAATCAACGCTTTAATGAAATTCTATTTAGATGCAGACATCATTGAAAAAGATGAGTACATTGTAGCTAAAAGAGAAATTGATGAAATGACAATGAGCTCTTTAGTATATCAATTACAAGCTGGAGAAGTTGCATTAACAAGATTACTAGAAACTATTGATGACGGCGAATTAGCCCCAAGAATGTTTGAGGTACTAGCTACGTTACAAAAATCAATGTTAGATATTATCAAATCTCAGACCATGTATCTAATGGCTACTGAAGAATCTACTAAAAGAATTGCAAGAGATATTGAGTTATACAGAAAAAATGTTGACAAACAAGAAATTATTGAAGCTGGAGGTTCAACTGATAATGGAAATGTTCAACGTGGAACAAAGGATTTAATGAGATTAATTCAACAGGCTAAGAGCGCAAATACTGGTGAAGAATTTGAAGAAACAACAGCTGAAGATGTTGAAATAAATGATGAAGATTAATTATGGCAGAAAATGCAAGTGATAATGTTTGGATTCCCAAAGGTTCTAGTGATGAACAATCAACTAGTAAATTAGTATGGTCTTCTAAAAACGTTAAGGATTACATAATAGCAGTCGATAAAGGTTATAAACCTAATGTTAGTTCACCTTTTTATGAAGGTAAACAGCATTTACGTAAAGGTAATATTGTCTTTGAATATACCGATGCTGAAATTCAAGAGATAACGAGGTGTGCAAATGACATTGTTTATTTTGCTGAGAAATATGCAGTAGTAATGACCGATGATGGTATTAAAAAGGTAAAACTTAGAGAATACCAAAAAACAATGTTAAAAAATCTACAGGATAATAGATTTAATATTGTTTTAGCTTCAAGACAAATGGGTAAAACGGTAACCTCATCTATTTTCAATGCTTGGTTTATTACGTTTAATTTCGATAAAAATACATTACTATTAGCCAATAAAGCTGATTCAACAAAAGAAATTATTGATAAAGCCAAAGTAGTTATTGAGCATTTACCATTCTATATGAAACCCGGTATTATCAAATACGACGTAATGAACGTTAGAGCCGACAATGGTTGTCGTTTAGTAGGTCAATCAACTACGGCTAAAGCAGGTATCGGTTTTACTATTCATAATCTATATCTTGATGAGTTTGCCCACATTCCACCAAATATCGTAGATGTCTTTTATGAAAACGTCTATCCTACGCTTTCATCTTCAAAGATTTCGCGTATTAATATCACTTCAACACCAAATGGATTTAACAAGTTCTATGAAATTTGGTCAGCTGCTGAAAAAGGTGATAATGCATATACACCTTTAAGAATAGATTGGTGGCAACACCCAGACCGAGACGATGCATGGTATCAAAGAGAATTAAAAAACTTAGGTTCTGAAGAAGCATTTAATAGACAATATGGTAATGAGTTCGTAAGTTCATCTACGCTTTTATTATCGCCAGGTTCAATGGCTCAAATGAGAAAAAAGGCCAAGAAATTTATTCATCATGATTTAGAAGAATTCGATAATATTCATATTGATGTAAAAGACTTTTTAGGATTTCATCCTAATTTTAATATTGAAAATGCGCAAAGTGAAGACCATAGATTCCTATTTTCAGTAGATATTGCTGAAGGAAATGGAGGAGACTATTCTGTTATCAACGTATTTGAGATTGAACCGATGACTAAAAAGCACATTGACAATATTCAAAACCCAGGTGCAATGTATGATTTCTTTAGAATGAATCAAATTGCAGTATTTAGGTCAAATGAACACGTGATTGAAGACTTTGCTAAAATTCTATATACGTTAGCATGTGAAGTCTTTAACCCTGAATCAGTTAAAATGATTGTAGAATTTAATACTTATGGTTCTATCTTAATGAAATATTTACAAACAGTATTTCCTCAAAGAAATGAATTCGAAGATGATATGGTTTTAAGATTCAAACATAGACATGACAGTAAGAGTTTAAATTTTGGAATTAGACTTAAAGCAGATAATAAATCTGTATTTTGTCAAAACTTTAAAAAATTAATAGAGAGTAATAGAATTTTTATTAACGAAGTCGAAACAGTTAATGAAGCATCTCTTTTTGGTACTCTTAAAAACGGAAGTTATGGAGCTCAAATGGGCCACGATGATACAGTTATGACTGGTATTTGTGCAACTGAATTTTTTGGTACAACTGACTATGCAGATTATGTCGAAGAATTGTTAGATATTATTGACGAAGACTTGCACGATTATATGGAATCAGTTTTATATAGAGATAATGACAGTCAAGGTGACTTGCAATATGATATTTATGACCTAGTATAATATAATTTCATAATATACATAGATATATAGATTATAAAAAAAATAACACTCAAAAATTATGGCACTTAGTCCTCAATTAGCGAACTTTAAAAGCTCAGGTGTGTATAGATTAGAATTTGACAAATCTATTACAACAAGCTTTAATACGCAAACACTTAGACTGGTAGTTGGTCACTCTAAAAAGGGTCCTTACAATACTCCAGTGCTTTGCCAAACTGCAGAAGAATTTAATGCAGTATTTGGTTCAATTGATTTAAATTTAGAGAAAAAGGGTATGTTCTTTCACAGATCAGCATTAGCTGCTTTAGGAAGAGGCGCTATTTTAGCTTTAAACTTAGCAAATATAGACCAAAATGATACAGTTTCTTATCAATCATTAGTAACTAATGGTTCAAAAGATTCTATTTCTGCTAATTCTGGTTCAAAAGAATATTCAAGCATTTTCAATGTTGATAAATTTTGGTTCCCAGAAGATAAAGAAGTTATCAATTCAATCGGAGCTGATTCTGATAGAATTTTAAATTTAGTTAACATTAAGCAAGAGCCAATTACAGTTATTGTAAGAAAAGCTCAAGATGTTGCTCAATTTGATATTTCTGCAAGAGAATGGTATGGTCAAGGTAATGTACCAGCATTCTTAAATGATTTTGATTACTTATCGGATTTCATGGTAGATGTATTTGTATTTAAAGGAGAATTTGATGCAGCTGCATTAGATACAGACCCAGTTTACGGTGCATATTTTACTTCTGAAGGTTTAATCAAAGCTAAATTAAATGAATTTGCAAACTTAAGACAAGTTTCTTTAATTGCAAAATATACAGGTTCAGTAATTCCAGGTTTTAAAGACTTAGAAGGTAGAAACTTATACATTGAAACTGCAATTAACCAAGAGGCAAGAAGAACAGGTTTATTCTGCGCAATTAACGAAGATGCAGTAACCGATATTACAGGTACTAAAGTTGATTTCGTTGGTCACAATTATGACGATAATCAAGACTATAACTTATTATCTTATAAGGCGGCGCAAACTGTTAATAGCCTTTCGACTCTTTTACCAGCAGCAGCTGATAATGGCGGTGATGCGGTAATTACAAGTTTACATACTACTGCAGTTGCAAATGATACATTACATATTGAAAACTTAGATTTAACTGGAATTATTACAATAGGCCAATTATTTTTAAGCGCTTCTACACCAGGTGAATATGTTCAAATTACTCATGTTGAATATACAGCAGGCGTATACATTGTAGTTGCAAGCGGAGCTATTGCTTCATCTTATGCTGGCATCGATACTACTTCTGCTGCAGTATCTTTACCATATTACAATGTAGCAGCTTCTAAATTTGTTCATTACTTTATGACAGCTGGAGCGGTTCAAGGTACTTATGCTAATATCGGTGGAGGTCAATTCACAATGACATTTGATATGACTGGTAACCTTTCAACAGCAATTAACTTCCCAATTAAAAAGGGTAATTTTGTTAATGCAGCTACGGCTGGAAGAATTGCAAGAGTTAAAAGAGTTCAAGAATCAATTACTGGAAACGTTCATACATTTACAGTAACTTGTGACCAACCGGTTGCAGATACTTGGGCATCTCGTTTTATTCTTTCATTTGAAGATGCTTCTACAATCTATAAGACATTTGTTTTAGGAAAAGCAACGATTGCTGAAAAATCTATTTCAGGCGTTCTTTCTCAATTATCAGGTACTAATTTATTTAATGCTTTAATTGACAAAGATTTAATCGATTATAGATATATCGTAGATACATTTGGTTCATTAGAAGATGGTGGAATTTTAAATAAGAGAGAATTATCATTCTTAGCACACGAAAGACAAAACGCTTCTGCAATCCTAAACGCTCCAATGATTAAAGATTTCAAAGCATCTACTAATCCATCTTTTAAAGATGCTAACGGTGCTTTCCAAACTGAATATGTTGCTTCAGGTGGTAATTTAGATATGAATCCAAGCGCTTTATACTCTTTACCTTCTATTAATGACGGTGCAAATTTCGCATTCTATTATGGTCCAGGTTTAGTAGTAAGAGAAAATGGTAAGGACGTTATCGTTCCTCCAGCGGCTTACGTATCTAATAACTATGTTGATAAATTCTTTAACGCTTTACCATGGTCAATCGTTGCAGGTCCAAGAAGAGGAGTTGTATCTGGCGCTAATGTTGTTGGCGTTGAATATCCATTTGCAAAAGCAGATAGAGATATTTTAGAACCATTTGGTATTAACCCAATCGTATTCCAAAGAGGTGCAGGTTTAACTATCACTGGTAATAAAACTGCTCAACAATCTATTCAATCAGCTTTATCTTCAGCTCACGTAAGAGAAGTATTAATCTACATTGAAGAAGGTTTAGCTAAAATCTTAAAGAACTACGTATTTGAATTTAATACAGCTCAAACAAGATTAGAGATTAAAACTTTAGCAGATTCATTTATGAATTCATTAAAGGCAGATGGCGGTGTTTACGACTTTAAAAACGTAATGGACCAAACTAACAATACAAATGATGTAATTGATAATAACATTGGTATTTTAGATACATTTGTTGAACCAGTTAAAGGTTTAGAAATTGTAGTACAGAGAACAACAGTATTAAACACTGGAGAAATTCAAACTGGAAACTTTTCTTAATAAATAGATAAAAAATAAAACACATACAAAAATGGCTTTACCACATTATTCACAAGACCAGACTTCTAAGAAGGGTATGCAGTACGAACCAGTACAAGCAAACCTATTTGAAGTGACAATCTTACCTCCTGCTGGTGTTGCTGGTTCTTCTTTATTATTACAACACGTTAACAAAATTAGCGGTTTAAATCTTTACAAAGAAATTTCACCAGTTGAACAAAAATACAAATTCTCTAAAAGAACTTTCGCTGGCATGCCAGATGAAACAACTTTAGACGTTGCTATTGAGTTCTCATTAAACTTAAATGATTCTAACCAAGCTTATCTTTATAAGACGCTTAGAGCATGGTATAACAAGCAATATGACCCACAAACAGGTGTTATGGGCCTTAAAAAGGATTACACTGGAACTATCGTAGTTGTTCAATATAATAGAGCAGGTGATATTTACAGAACAATCACTTTAGAAGATTGTTTTATCACTTCAGGTTTACCTTTTACAGAAGAGCTAAGCTACGAGACGACAGATGCTCAAGTATTAGAAGTTACTTGGAAAGTAAATACTTTCAAAGAAGTTTTAGCTTAATTTTAAATTTATAAAAAAGAGGGTGAATTTTTTCATCCTCTCTTTTTGTCACAAATATATATAATATATTATTAATATAATCATAACAAATGTCAAACGTAGATAAATTAACTAAAAAGCTCCAAGTACTTTTAAGCGAAGAAGAGGTTTTTATTTTGAATAGAATCATCTTAAACGATGCTCTTGAAAATCAAGAAAGACCAATTTCAATTTCAGCTTTTATTAGAGAATTAATTAGAAAAGAGATTGAAAGTCGCCCAGATGAGGCTAAAACATGGAGTAGTGATAGAATTAACCAACTTAAATCGAAGAAATAATGAGTCAAGAAGAAAATCAAAATTTAGAGGAACAATACAAAAATATCGTTAACATGACAGAAGCTCAAAATGAAGAGCCTTTAAATTTAGGTAAAGTTGATATGTCAAAACATTCAACGCAAAAAGCAGCAGACCCGGACACAGTTCTAGGATATTACACAATTGATATGGAAAATTTACCTTCGGGTGGTAGATTTTATCCAACTGATTCTGTAATAGCAATTCGTTCAGCAAAGGTTGCTGAAATTAGACACTTTTCAACAGTAGATGATAGTAATTTAATTGATATAGAAGAAAAATTAAACTATATTGTTAAATCATGTATTCGTTTTACTAGTAAATCTAAAGTTCTTTCTTATAAAGACATTTTAGAAGAGGACAGAGTATTTTTATTACTTTCAATTAGAGACTTAACCTTTCCAGAGCCAGAAAACAAATTAACCGTTACGGCTAAAACAAAGGATGGTGAAGAGTTTGAGGCTGAAATAGCATCAAGGTATTTTCAATTATCAAGAATTCCTGATGATATTCAAAAATACTATGATGACAATACAAGAAGATTTGAAATTCAAACTAAATCTTTTGGTACAATTACAATGTGTCCACCAACCATCGGTGTTATGGAGGTTATCACTGACTATATTAGAGTTAGACAAACTGAAAGAAAACCTTGGGACCAATCATTCTTACAGATTTTACCTTATATTCAAAAAGATTGGAGAGGCTTTAATGAAGCTGCAATTTTTAAAGGTGAAGTTGAATTCCAAGCTTGGAATGAAAGAAAGTATATGTTAGTTTATAAGTTAGCTGAACAGATGAAAATTGGTGTACAACCTGAAATGTTAGTACAACACGAGGACGAGGAGGTACTCGTTCCTATCAGCTTTCGTGACGGAATCAAATCTCTTTTCATTATTCAAGATTTCTCTTCAGAACTTCTTTAAGACTAAGTTTTATATGATGTATCACTTGAAGTTACAACCTTCAGAAATTGATGCATTTGATTATTATGAATACCATTATTATATTAAAGATATGACAGAGGTATTAAAGAAACAAAAAGAGAATCAGGATAGTGAACAGCAACAACAGCCGAGCACTAAAATGCCAACCTTTAAGCAACCGAGCTTTAAAATGCCATCGATGCCTAAAAGATAGATGGATATATACAAAAAAGAAATAAATTACTTTGAGTATTTTTAGAAGCCCTTTCGAAAAGCTTAGTTTAGAAAATCAACAAGAAATAGCAGATGCTGTCTGGATTACTGCAGAGTCAGTAAGTCCAGGCGGTGCGCTATTTAATAAGGTTGACCAGTTAATTAGGGCTGTAAAACAACAATCTACAAGAAGTAATAAAGAAAGTTCATCGGGCTCTGTGGGCTCTGCCATTATGATGAAACTTTTTGGTGGAAAGGCAATGTCTGAAATAGGAAAGGGTTTACAATTAATTGTAAAAGCCCTTAATTCTTTAAAGGGAACCGCTGAAGAAACTAAAGCAAAGATGGAAGCTATTGTAATTGGAGTAGATTCAATTGCAAAAATAGGTCCATCCATTCTTAAATTTGCCGGTTATATGGCATTAGCTGCGCCTTTATTAGTGCTTGGTTCAATCGCTTCAGTTTTATTTGCAGGAACTTTACGAGCAATCACATGGGCTTTATCAGTAGGAGTGAAACCATTGACAGACAAAGGAACTAGAGTAGCTTTAGAAGGATTAAAGGATATAGCAATTGCTATTTTAGCTCTAGGTGTTGCAATGGCTTTAGCAGTGCCATTGTATACATATGGTATTAAAGCCCTTCCTTTTATTTTGCTTACATTATTAACACTAGGTGGCGTATTCTTTGTGTTAAATAAACTAGGAATAGTAAATTCAATTAAAAAGGTTTCAATTGGTCTTATGTTAGCATCGGCCGCAATTGTAACTCTTTCATTAGGTTTATTCTTTGCTTCTATTATATTAGATGCTATTCCAGATAAATGGACTACTTTATTTCAAGTTGCTGGAATAGTTTTAGCAGTTGGATTAATATTCTGGCTTATTGGTAAAGGAGCTGCTACTATTGCAATGGGTGCAATAGCGATGACTCTTGCTGTAGTTCCAATTGCATTATTAGGATTATCTATTGGTTTATTCTCGGCAATGGTACCTCCAACCGAAGAAGGTTGGATTATGTTAGCTCAGGTTGGTGCCGCATTATTAGGTATTGGCGCTTTAATGGCTCTTGCTGGTACAGTAGCACCATTTATTTTAGCAGGTGCAGTTGCAATGGGAGTGGCTGGATTAGCTCTTTTAATTGTTGCTGGTGGCGTTGCAGCCTTTGCTCAGTTATTTAAAACAGGCGGCTTAGAAAATCTATTGGCTGATTCAGGTCATGTTACCGATTCTTTTTTAGGCTTTGGTGGCGGCAGAATGATGTCTAAAATGGAATACTTTATGTATTCGTTGGCTAATTCATTCATGCTAAATCCATTAGCTATTGCATCTATGTATGCTTCTGCTCCAGCTATGATTTTAGCAGGTCTTTCTCTATTAAGCGTTGCAAAAGGTATTGAAGCTTTTCAAAGACTTAAAATAAATTATGATGTTTTACCAAATCAAATAGCAAAAGTTACAACACTTTTAGCTGATACATTTGGTAGAATAGGTATTAAATATCCAGAAGGTAAATTTAGTGAATCCGTTGTTGGTGATGGTATTGACGCTGTTTTAGGTATGGGTAATGCATTATCTTCAATTGCTGAAGGTGTACAAGCTATGGCAACTTTAAGATTTCCAATTTATCAAGGAACTAAAATTGTAGGTTATAGAACATTGACTAGTAGCATATTTAGTCAAGTATCAACTAATGTAAATATGCTAGTTAATGGATTAGCTGATACATTTGGTAAAATCGGTATAAAATACCCAGAAGGTATATTTAGCGAATCCGTTGTTGGAGATGGTCTCGATGCTGTTAATGGAATGGGTAATGCAGTTGCTGAAATAGCTAGAGGCGCTCAATTAATGGCAGACCTAAAATTCCCAGTATATGATAAGAACGGTAAAATTATAAGTTATCATTCTTTAGATGCAGCTGCTTTAGATAGAATTAAATCTAATACTCAAAGATTAGCTTTAGGTTTTACATCCGTATTTGGTACTATTGGTAAAAGCCCAGATGCTGAAAATCCATGGTGGTTTGGTAAATCTAATATTGAAAAAGGTATTTCATTAGTAGAAGATTTTTCAAATCCTATTCATAAGCTAGTTCAAACTGCAATTTTAATTTCTTCTAATAAATTAGATCCAGCAGCCTTAAAGGCTAAGATTACAGGTATAATAGATGCATTTACAACAGCATATGCTAAAGTTGGTACCGCTGAAGAGGTAGATGCCGGTTTAGTGTCAATGACAGGTTTATTAGCTGATAATTTAAAAAGAGTAAGTGATAACGCTAATGGCTTTAGCAAATTTGTTGATAGCTATGGTAGATATGTAAATCATTTTGTTAAGTTTAAAGATACTGTAAATCAATTTGATAAAGAGAATCTAAAATTAACCAATGAATTATTCCAAGGCTTAACTTATTTAACTAAGACTGATGATGCTATTGAAAAAATGGGAGAACAATTAACTACTGCCATTGATAAATTAGCAACGATGATTGAAGAAGCTAAAACAACAATTACTTCTTCTGGAGAAAAGCAGACAGGTGTTATGGAAACAATTGGAAACACAGTTACATCTGGTCTTAATTATGTTAAGAACGCAGTTACAGGAGATTCAGAAACACCGACTGCAAAAGCTAAAACTACAGATTCTAAAACTGCGACGCCTGCTCCAGCTATGGCAAATACAAATGTTGATGGTTTAATTGCCTCAATGAATGAATTAATCGCAAGATTAGATAGTTCTGCAAATCCTATTAAAGTTAGACAAGTTTAAATCATTTAAATATGAAAGCAGTTCATGTTAATTGGACTAGACCGTTTTTTGAAAGACATAGATTAAGAGGTCATGGCTTTAAGATACAAAGAGAACTAAAGGATTCATATACTCAACCGGAATATCAAATTTTTTATACTATTTTATCAATTCTAAGATGGAAACAATTTAACGGACCCATTAAATTATACACCGACACAATAGGTTTACAATTCTATAAATCTTTAGGAATTGATAAATTATATGATGAAATTAATACAGAAGTTTTAGACAATTATACTGAAATAGATGCTGCGCATTTTTGGACTTCAGGTAAAATTCACTGTCTACAATTTGAAACTGAACCATTTACGTTCTTAGACCAGGATTTTATAGTTAGAGGTAAAATACCCAACTATAATACAGACCTTGCCATAGGTCACTGGGAAATACCTAGGGGTTATTACTATTTTACAAGAGAACAATTCAATAGAGAAGTAAGTCATTATAAATTACCAGATGATTATAACCCTAATGCATGGATTCCCAATACTTCATTTATGCAAATTAATAATATTGAAGTTATTAAGAATTATGTTGAAGAACACAAAAAGATGGTAAGTACTAATCAGGAGGTACCAGAATGGTTTTGGCTGTTAACTGACCAAGGTGTCTTGGGTCACACTATAAGACATTTTAATTATTCCGTAGATTCTTTAACAGATAAAATATTTTTAAGCGACTCAGATTATGGGAATGAATCCACGAGAGTACAAGGCCTTTCAGAGGCCTGGTATTATCCTATGAATGCTAATTTAGACAAAGATTCTTTAGAATGGGAACATGTTTGGCTAGCAAAAGTAGTTTATGGTTTAAATCCTGATTTTTTAGCACAAGATATAAAAAGATTTAGAGATGAAATTTGGCATGTGTTTCCAGAGCATAGAGAATTGTTGTTGATAAATAATCTATGATACCAATAATTAGAGTGTTTTGGGGTTCTCAAGAATCTATATGGAATGAAGTACCGTTAAACCCTTTATTTGATGAAGAATTAGTTATAGTTTGGGGTATTGAAAATGAAGATAGATTTAAATCAATGGGCTATAAAACTTACCTGATGGCTAAAACAGAGAGTGAACCTGAATTTAGTACTATTTGGGACCATTTTGCTCATAAGTTAATGGCTCTTAAAGTTGCTGAAGACCTATATGAAGAGTATTTATTTTTAGATTGGGATGTACAAATAGTTAAACCATTAGATTTTCATTTTTGGAATTTAATTAAAAATGGAAAAGCAGTTCAATGTCCTTTGTATGCATACCCGTTAAACTATGAAAAATCGGTTATGAATTTAATAGATTCTACACCTGAAAAAAATTGGGACCCTAATTTAAAATCTTGGTTACGTAAACAGATTCAAACTTTAAATTTATATCACTGGAGTTTAAATAATTTATTAGTAGTGCCTAATTTTTGTTTCTTTTATTCAAGAAGGTCTGAGATTATGAATAATTTACTCCACATATATAAAAAATTAGAAATTAAAACTTGTATTGAAGAGTTTTCATTTTTAGTTTGGGCTAATTGTAATGTAGATGAATATATTTTAAAATATGAGCCATCAGTTATAGATGGTCGACCAGATGAATATAGTCATTTTGATATACAATCTAACGTGTCTAAACAGATTAATCAATACACTAGAAAATTTATTAATAAAGATATTTACTTAAAGCATATATAAATGTATTTTAAAAAACCATTAATCGATACAGATACCCCAGATATTAAATATTTGGCACCTATTCCAGTTTATCAACATCAGTTTGAAGATGATGAGTTTCATAAGATGGTTTATGATTTTGGATTTAATTATCTAGATGAAAAACAACGATTAATGGGACAAGAATTACCAGGTCAATTTGATACTGAAAGACAGGAAAACTTTCAGGTTTGGTATGACCGACAAGATGAATGGGTTGAAGAAAATGAATTACAACCTATCGGTAGTAGATTTTGGACTCCGCCTAATGATTTTTTAGATGTTGATAATCCAGATGTTAAAGTAATTAGGGATAGAATTGAACAAGGTTATTTATACCTAATAGAATCTTTAGGTTATACACATAATTCAAAACCAATAATCACTGAAAGTTGGATGCAATACTATGACCCATATAGTGGACGTGGTCACAATGCGCATAATCATTGTAGATGGAGTCCTGATGAGGCAAAACCGATGATGTTTTCTGGTGGCTATTATTTATCAGATGGTCAACCTATTAAAGACCATCCATATTCTGGAGTTTTTGCATTTCATATTAGAGGTATGAAACACTTTATAAGACCTAAAAGAGGTATGTTAATTATTTGGCCTTATGATATTGTGCATTCAGTAGAACCATTTTATGGAGCTGAGCATAGATGTGTAATAAATTTTAATATTCAAATATAATTTTGAAACAAAATAGTTTATCCTGGTATAATTAAAGTAATTAATAAGATATATAGATTAGTTACTTAAACTAGGAGAGTTGGCAGAGCGGTCGAACGCGTCGGTCTTGAAAACCGAAGACTGTAACAGGTCCGGGGGTTCGAATCCCTCACTCTCCTCAACGAGCCTAATGAAAATTAGGCTCTTTTATTTAATGTGGTGCCACACTTAAAAGAGGTCCTGAGTCAATAATGGCTTTAGAATTGTTATAAAGCAATAAAAGGATTTTAATAAAACAAATAAGCACTATGAGTACAAATAAACCAAGCGCACATATCGCGCTTAACAACAACCGTCTTAAGGCGTATGCAGATGTCATCTATCTTAAAGATGGCGATGAGTTTCAAATCGAACTCTTTAATCCCTGTCAAGTCTCAGTACTTGCAAAAATTTACATCAATGATAATTTAATTTCTACATCTGGTATGTTAATTAGACCCGGTCAAAGATATTTCCTAGACCGTTACATTGATGATAATAAAAAATTTAAGTTCAATACTTATACCGTAGATTCTGGTACTACACCTGAAGTTTTAGAATCAATTAAGAAAAATGGTTCAATTCGCGTTGATTTTTATAGAGAATATGTCCCTACTCCAATTTTTGACTATAAAAATATTTGGCAAACTGGTACAACTTCAACTAATATCTTTAAATCAAACGATATAGATTATAGTTATTATAATTCTATAAATTATGATTCTGTAAAGAGTTCCGGCACCTTAACTTCATCTACATACAATTCAGTTAATAGCTCTAATACAAGTGGTATTAATACTAAAATTGTTGGTAATGGATTTCATGTTGAGAATATTAAAGAGCCAGTAGAAACCGGTAGAATTGAAGGTGGGTCAAAATCATCTCAAACATTTAGTAAAATTAAATCTGATTTTGAACAGATTGCATGCGCATCGTCAGAATGGAAAATTTTACCAGATTCTCATCGTCCAATTGAGGTTAAGGAGATTAGAAATTATTGTTCTAATTGTGGAACCAGAATGAAAAAACAAAGCTGGAAGTTTTGCCCTAATTGTGGTGAAAAATTATAATAAATAAGAGTGATGGCACCACTTAAATTTATTTTACTTTCTTCTTTTTTATTCTTAGGACTTAATTTTCCAGATATAGTACTAGTTAAAAATGATGTATATTCAATTGAATATTCTGAAAAATTAGAACAACCAATTAATATCGAATATGTTGTAGATTGTTCTCACACATCTGGTATAATTTATTCTAGATTTGGTATGAATTTTTATACTGAAAAAGGACTTAAAACGTCTGATGATAATGATTACAAAGGTAATATATGGGATAGAGGTCACATGGCTCCAGCAGCAGATTTTAGTTGTGACTTAGATAAATTAAAGAAAACGTTTTCATATGTTAATTGTGCTTTACAGCATAAAGACCTAAATAGAGGTGCATGGAAAGACTTAGAAGAATACGAGAGAGAACTAGCATCTAATGCTATTGTAAATATTAAAATACAAGTAGAGTTTAATCAAAGTAAAACATTAAGTACTGGAGCAACTATTCCATCTGGATTTACAAAAACTATTTTTCTTAATGGTAAATTTTACCAATCTTATTACTTTCCAAATACTAGTCCTACTCAATCTTTTCAAAAATATTTAGTAAAATAATTACTCAAATATTTTTTATTGTCATCGGTTTTTTGTAGATTTACAGTATACTAATAATTAAACCAACAATATTATGTCAATTAAAGCACGTTTACTTGGATTAAAAGAGGTTACTTCACAAACACAAGCCAATAATGGTACAGTTTGTTATTATGACCCTATCACAAAATGTGATTACATAAGCTATGAAAGCGGTTACGTTCGTCGCAAATACTCTGCCAAACATTGGAGAACTGGTAGAACTATCTTTACAATGTATCAATTAAATAAAACTCGTACAGCACAACGTGAATTAAGTTGGATTCCGGGTAAACTTGTTGATTGTACTGAGCGTATTTTAGAAATGGATGCAGATAAGCGCATGGATATTATTTGTCGCGCAGCTGTAAATTATCGTAAACACCTTAGCAAATAATAAGATGGATATTTTTGAAATACCACAAGAAAGTCCTCATGGATTTTTTGCAATGTTAACCTTAAACAATACAACTTATGTTTGCCCAGGTTGGCACAAAGTTCCATTAGGCACAAAGCGCGAACAGATTAAGTTGATTAATTTAAATCCAACTCCAATTCAAAAAGTAAAACCAACATCTTTACAAAAAGTTTTTAAGGTAGAAGGTTCTAAACCTGGAACAATTTATGATGTTAAAGTTTTTAATGGTAATTGGACTTGTAATTGTCCAGCTTCTAAATGGAGCAGAAGTGAATGTAAACATATTAGAAAATTAAAAGAATTCGAAAAAATAAAAGCTTAAATATTTTTTATTGTCAGAAAAATTTATTAGATTTACAGTATAACAAAAAAGATATGAAAAACACAATCGTAACCTTATTAGACAAAAAAGAAGAACTTGAACATTCTTTAACAGAAACACGCAAATTCTTAGAAGAAGGCGGTTTTAAATTATTTGCAGTATTTAATGGTACTCTTGTTAAAACAATTGATATGATGTCTGAAGACTTAGAAAAAATCAATGAAGAATTAAAAGAGGCTATACAAGACGTAGACACTTACGAGTGCATCTAAAAAATCTTTATATGAAATTTTTAATTATACCAATTTCATTTATCCTATTTAATTGCACTGTCCCAGAAGCAATTGAAACTAATCCAGTTGTAGAAACAAAACCCGCAACCGGTATTAACTATTCAACTGCTACTCTTAACGGTGTTTTAGTAGATGAGGGCTGTATGTGCTCTGCGATTAATAGAGGCTTTGTTTATTCTGAAAGTAAAAAAGACCTATTAAATGGAACTTTAGTTAATGTTGGTAACGGCAATAAGGGTCCCATTTCTTCTAAATTAGAAAATCTTAAAAAAGATACTAAATATTATTTCAACACATACGCTATTAATTCAACTGGAAAAATTTATGGTGTAATTGACAGTTTTATTACAAAGCCTAAAATAATTGATAGCTTAATTATTAAACCTGGCTCATCTTGGGAATATAAATTAGTTACGCCAGAAGCTGGTTGGACTACAACTTATGGCACTTGGCCTAAAGGTAATGCTCCATTTGGAAATCTTAAAACAACAAATCCAAGTGATTCAGCATTCCTATTTAGCTATAATACTTTATGGCCAGCTAAAAAAGTTTTATATGTTAGAAATAAAATCAACTTAAGCGAATATGATTTAAAGAATGTTAAATTTCATATTGGAGTTGATAATGGATATGAATTAATAGTAAATGGTAAACTTGTCTCTAAGAAATATGCCAACTTTTATACTTGGCGATGGGAATACACTGAAACTATACCTTCTTCATTCTTAAAAGACGGAGAAAATATAATAGCCATAATTTTAACAGATGATGGAGGATACACTGCATTTGATATGCAATTAACTGGAAAAGCCCGATGAGATACTTATTAATTTTATTGTTGATTTCACAAGTTTCATATAGTAAGCCGAAACACTATTCTAGAATAATAACAACGCCTAGATTTGCAGTATTTAGAGCAGACCCATATTTTAGAAGATTTACACCAGTTAAATCCTTTTCAATTCAAGCTGGAAGCTCTGGTTATTTTGGAGACATTGCACCATTTAAAGTATATGGCACCACTGCCATTAAATCGGTTAGACCAAATTTAGGCGTAGAATATGCTCATAAGTTTAAAAAGAACTTAAGCTATAGAATCAATTTAAATTGGATTCAAATCTCATCAAGTGATAAGTATTATGATTCTTGTTCATCATATACCGCCAACTTTATAAGAGGCGCTAGTTTTACAACTGACATGTTCGAATATACAACTGCCTTTCAGTATGATATGCCAATTGGTAAATTTACGCCCTATGTTTTTGCTGGCTTTGGCGGCTTTATTTATAAAAGGCCAGAAGATAAACAATTGGATGCATCTCTTTCTATTCCAATTGGTGTAGGTCTTAAAACAAAGTTAAGTGACCATTTTGACATTGGCACAGAATTAAATTATAGATATACATCAACCGATAAATTAGATGGTATTACTGATGACGCAAAATACACAGGCCCAAAAATTCCAAGTATTATGATTGGCCCAGATTTATTCTATACTCTTCAAATCAAATTAACTTATCATTTTTTACTCGACACTAATTGTCCACGTTAAATTAAACAAATATAAATATGAATCGTAACAATCTTATTTTTCCTAAAGTATTACTTTTTATAGTAGCATGTTTACTATTAATTCCAATCTATTACATTACTACATCTAAAAAATATTATCCAATTCATGTTGATGGTCAAACTGAATATCGTCGTTATGAATATGATTGTGACAGTGTTGTTGGTAATTATGCTTATCGAGATGGAGTAAAATTAAAATTAGCTGGTAAAACCCAACATTTTTTCAATGAAGAAAAATAATTACCTAAATATTTTTTATTCTCAAATCTTTTCAGTATATTTACAGTATATCAATAAACAATAATAAGATGCCACAGATTTTTAAAGTAGGAGGTTGCGTAAGAGATAAGTTACTTGGAATAGAATCTAAGGACATTGATTTTACATTTGTTTTAGATGATGAAAGAACTGTAGAAGAGGGTTTTGAAATCATGAAAGATTGGTTAGATGACCACGATTTTACTATCTTTTTAAGTACGCCTGATTGTTTTACAATTAGAGCTAAGTTTCCATCGGGCCATAAAAATGAAGGCATGGTAGCTGACTTTGTGTTAGCCAGGAAAGAAGTTGGGTACGAAGAAGGAACTCGTAGACCTATCTTAGAAATTGGAACCTTAGAAGATGACTTAATTCGTCGAGATTTTACAGTTAATGCTATCGCAGAAGATGAAGATGGTATGTTGATTGACCCTTTCGGAGGAGGACAGGATATTATCGATGGAGTGTTAAGAACCCCAACGGACCCAATGATTACGTTAATGGATGACCCGTTGCGTATCTTGCGTGCTTTCAGATTCTCATTAACCAAGAACTTCTTAATGGATGAGAAATTACAGGCTGCTATTTCTCAACGAGATGCTTGGGATAAGATGAAATTGGTAGTTAGTCAAGAGCGTATTAGAGAAGAACTTACTAAATGTTTTAAGCATGATACAATTTCTACATTAGGTATGTTATTTGTAATTGAAGAACAAATTCCTGGAGTTGTAGCCGATATTTTACTTGCAAACGGATTGTGGCTGAAACCAACTACAGAATCATAGATATAAATATAATATGGAAACAATTATTTTTTTATTTTTAACAGTGACAGTTATTTCTCTTATTGCAATCGCGTGGGACAATAAAATCAATCACAACCCAAACGAAGAAGAAACAGAAGATAACACATATTAAATTTTAACAAATGCAAGACGAATCAATCCGACCATGGGGTCATTATGAAATTTTATCAGAATCATCTCACAGTAAAGTAAAACAAATTACAGTTAAACCAGGTAAAAGACTTTCATATCAATATCACCACCATAGGTCTGAGATTTGGATTATTGTTTCGGGTAGTGGAATTTTTACCCTAGATGGACAAACTTCAATGATTGTTGCCGGAGATACATTACGTATACCAGTAGAAGCAAGACATCGAATAGAAAATAATAATCACGACCAAGATTTAGTATTCATTGAAGTTCAACGAGGAACCTATTTTGGAGAAGATGACATTATTAGAATTGAAGACGATTTCGATAGAAAATAATTTTAAATTTATTGAAAATAAAAGCCCAAATATTTTTTTATTTGGGCTTTTTTAGTTATATTTGTATTGTAATTAAATAACAACTTAAAAAATACAATTATGGGATGTTTTAGCTTTATTTGCAAAGAGAGTGGTTTACCAGTTGCTTCAGATTCTTTTTCTGGTGACGCTGTTCGTATGTACTTATTGGTAAATGGTAAAGTAGTTGAAGAGATGCGAGGTCATTACGATTCATACGGTAGAGTGTTTAAATCCGATTTTGATACATCATTTAAATGGAAAATGGATTGGGATAAAGCAGTTGACTTAATGTTTGACGAAGATAAAAGTAATGGTATGGCTGTTGTTTTAGAAAAATACTTTAATGGCAATATACCAACTACTCGCAGTGAAAGTGACCGAAACCAAGGCTGGGGGAATCCAAACGGTGGACAAGCTAAAATTAGTGAACCTGTTCATATTGTTTATGAATATTGAAACCTTTTCTTAAAGGGTAAATATAACTAAGGTCTTTTCCCGGTTGAAAGGTTATCTTTAAGGGGACTTATAATTAAAAAAATCATATATGCCAGAATTAGCAGAATTAATATTAACGGCCGATTATGTTAATGAGATTGCAAAAGACAAGGTCTTTTATGCTATAGTAAAAAATCCAGTTCATAAAGGCCTAGACATTTCACAAGATATACAGGTTCCTTTTACTATTAAAGCTAAAAGCAGAGGAAAAGAATTAAAGCTTGAACTTAATTCACTTCCAGATTCTAATTTATATATTTCTGCCAATTTAATGATGACAATGGGTATGGCTGGTCATTTTAAATGGGTTAAAAATGGATTTGTAGAGAAGCACGCACATCTTATATTTAAATCAGATGAAGGTTGTTTAGCCTTTGTAGATGTTAGACGATTTGGTAAATGGAAATGGGGATATTGGGGAGAAGACAGAGGTCCAGACCCAATTAATGACTTTCAAAACTTTGTCAGAAATATTAAAAACAATCTTCATAAAAGGGATTTTGATAAGCCTATTTGTGAAGTCTTAATGAATCAAAAATACTTTAACGGTATTGGTAATTATTTAAGAGCTGAAATCTTATATAGGACTGATATTAATCCATTTATGCCAGCTCGACAAGCATTGCAATTGGCCCCTGAGATTTATAAGCTATGTAAATGGGCGCCGTTGCAGGCATATAATTTAGGAGGAGGTCAATTAAAAGATTGGCAAAATCCATTCGGTCCATATAAAGAAATGATGAAAAGCTGGGACGAATTTATGCTTTGCTATGGAAATAAAAATATGGCAAAGGTAGAAGACCGAAACGGTAGAACTTTCTGGTATGACCCTAAGTGGAAGACTGATATATAAAATATAAATTCATAATATGATTATTAAGCTAAATTCTGGCGAAGATTGTAATTTATCTTTTTCTAATAATTGTGTCAAACTTACAAATTGGTCTAGTAAAGACTTATTTGTAGAGTGGTATAAAAATGGAGAATTCTATGGTAGTATGCAAGTTAATAGCCGTACTTGGGCTGCAATGCCATTTGATTCAATTGACGAATGGAAAATTGATATAATTGGTGAATATTCGTTTACAAATTCTTTACAGGGTAAAAATGTTTTAATTAACGCTGTCTTAGAATCATTTGATGCAATAGAAAAACTAAATCAATTCTGTAAAGATGCATATATAAAACATAAGTGTCATATTTACGTATACACTAAAATAAGTCATCTTTTAAATTTAAAATCTGAATATTTTCAAACTCTTAGATTAAATAATCAAATTGATGTAATGAGTTTAGGTCTAAATAAAACTTTTTAATATGGATAATTTAGTGCAGATTTACGATAATTTTATACCTGTAGATTATTGTAATAGAATTATTGCAGAGTTTGAATTAGACCCTAATATTATGGAGGGCATTTCTGGCGCTGGAGTTAATCATAATATCAAAAAGTCAACAGATTTAATGATAGCTTCTAGATTAGATTCACCAGTGTGGAATCAAATTTATCAGTATATTAATGAAGCTCTTTTACATGCTTGTATTGATTATGTTGGTAAATTTCCAATGATTTCTAGAACAGCTAAGCATGAAACAGAACAGTCTTTAATAAGAACAGTCAATGCAAAAATAGCAAACATTTCAAATTCAAATCCACATATGCAAATGCAACGTTATATTGGAGGAGAAGGATTTTATGCTTGGCATAGAGAAAATTATACAGATAATCCAACAATGTCAAAGCGTGAAATGTTTTATATCATTTATCTAAATGATGTTGAGGAATCTGGAGAAACAGAGTTTTTATTTAATCCAATGAAGGTTAAACCTAAAGCTGGAAGTATTATTTTGGCCCCGGCATTTTGGACGCATACGCATAGAGGCAATCCATTATCAGACCCTAATGCTAAAAAATATATTATTACAGGTTGGTTAGAATTTACAGAGAATGTAAACGTTAATTATGATTTTTTAGAAGATTATACAATATAAAAGAAACTTTTTTATAAACTTTAATATAATTTATTCAATTTATACATTTAAATTCAAATAAAATGGCTAAGAAAAGCGCAAAAACAGAAACGCAACAAGTTACGTTGCAAGATTTACAAAATTTAAGAACAGAATTAGAGAAAGAAGCTGCAGAAAAACAAGTTGAATTAGCTCAACGTAAATATGAAGTTGATTTCGAAAATTTATCAAATGTTACAAAGGTATTAGCTCACTTAAACAAAGATGTTTCTTGGTCTACTAAGAATGCTGCTTTATTAGTATCTTTAAGTGATTCATTATGGGATGAGCAATCTCGTTTAAAAGCAGAAGATTCTAAAACTAGTGCAGTTGTTTCTTTAAAGCAAGTAGATATTAATACGTTGTACCAATCTCTTTTATCTGTACAAAGTACTGGCATTGAATCAGCTCGAAACTATGTTAAATTATTAACTAATATCGGAGCTCAAATTACAGAAGCGATGCAAGCTATGGCAGCTGCAAATCAAGAAATTCAATCTATTCACGTTGAATTAGCAGAATTAGACCAACGTATTGACCAAGAAACTGTCACAAATACTGAAGAATCTCAAACAGAATCAACGTTAGAAGCTGTAACAAATGAAACTATCCAGTAAATCTAAAAGCAGATTAGAATTATTAGATATGATTGCAGAGGGCATTTCAAGCCCTGATGTATTCAATGTCATTAATTACAAATCTCAGTCAGAAGATAAGATTAAGCAATTTGTATACCCTCATTTAGTTGATGCTTTAACTGAATGGGTAATGCAAAAGAAAGATTTTAGTAGAGCCTTAGCAAAAGAAAAAGCTAAGGCCATGCTAAAATGGGAGGGTAATGTAAACACTACAATTAATCACATGCAATTTATGGGTACTGCTAATAGACCTGACATGATTGTAGAAACAAATGATCTTAAAATTGCAATTGAGTTTAAAAGAGGGACTGCAGGTTCAGACTTGCGTTCAGGTTTTGGTCAATGTATGATTTACTCTACTATTTATGATTTTGTATTATACATGTTTATTGATACAACTTCAGATTCTAAAATAGCTAGGGCTTCTAATGGAATTGCAGAACAGAATTTCTTAGAAGATTTATGGAATAATTTTAATATTAAATTCGTCATCGTTTAATGAAGATATTTTTTACAGGTAATTTACAGTTTGGTCGACCAAGTGCAATCAAACAATTTAAGCGTCCATTTGAGGATGTTAATCACATGAATCAAGTTCTAGTTGAAAATTGGAACAAAACAGTTACAGATGAGGACATCGTATATGTTTTAGGTAATTTTGCATGGGACCCAACTACAGCTGAAGAGATGTTAGGCAAACTAAATGGCACTATTGTAATTGTACCTGGAGAAATTGATGAACCTATAATCGAATTAAATGATAAGGATTTAATGCCAGAAAATAGCGCGTTAATAGAAAGCATCTTTAGTTCATATGAAGATGGCTTAACTGTTTCATATTGGCCTTTAATGGAATGGCCACACAAATCAAAGGGTCATTATTCTTTCTTTGGTTTTCCAAATGCTAAATATAAAACAGACCACAAAAAGAAAATGGTTAATATGGCATGTGATTTCTGGGGTTATAAACCACAATCTTTAGATTCTATTTTAGATTTATTTAAAGATATTGAATCTTAATGACAGGCAGAAAATCAATTCCTTATTTCTTACAAAGAACTGATTTAATAGGAGTCGAGATTGGAGTACAACATGGTGTTTTTAGCATGTATTTACTCGAATCTGGACTCTTTAAAAAATTATATTCAATTGACCCATATCCAGTAAAAATACCCGGTGTTTTTCAAAATGGAGAACAATACTACTGTGATGATTCAAATGAAACATATGAGATAGCTGTACAAAATCTATCCCAGTATGAGGAATCGGAGTTGATTAGAGAGTATTCCAATATCGCTTCTTTTGGTTTTAAAGATGCATCGTTAGATTTTATTTTTATAGATGGTGACCATACATATGACGGTGTAATGAATGACTTAACTTTATGGTGGCCTAAATTAAAGGTTGGAGGAATCATGTCCGGGCACGATTACTGGGATATGGAAATGGATTGCGGTGACAATATTATTTCTACATTTAAGGTAAAGTCAGCAGTGGATGATTTTGCCAAAAAGTATAATGTAAAAGTACAAACAGTTGAAGAAGAATCTTTAGAAGATTGGTATAGCTGGTTTTTTTTAAAATAATATAAAAAAATAACGCAATATATTTTTTATTGTCAGATATTTTTGTTAGATTTACATCATAATAATTAACAATACAACTTAATCCAATTTTATGCAATTAACTTATAGAGAATTAACAGAAAACTATTTAGCATCTCGTTCTGAAAAAGACTTTACAGCTCTTTACAGAAAAGTTAAACCGGGTTTACGTTCCTATATTTATAAAATCATCAAAGACCAAGAGGCAACTGAAGACGTTTTAGTTAATACTCTTGCAAAAATGTGGACTAAAATTGAACAATATGACCCACAATATCAAATCACTACGTGGTTATATCGTATCGCATTTAATGAATGTATTGGTTTTATTAATGACCGAAACAAGAAAACTTCTTTAAATAAATTATCTGAGTTTGGTATTGAGGTTGAAGATGGCGGTTTAATCAGAGAAGAGTTGTCTATTCTATTAGAAGATGCTGAAGCTAAAACAGAACAAGATTTTTTAGATGAAGACTTGGAATTAGAATTACAGTATACTAATTGCTTAAAAGCTATTCAAGACCTTAAACCCATCTACAAAGAAATTGTTATAGATAGATTAATCCATAATATGAAGTACGAAGATATTGCAGAGAAATATGATTTACCTTTGCAAACTATTAAGAATCGTATTCTTCGTGGAAAAAGAATTATTGCAGAACAAATTGAAAATAAGGATTAATGGCATCATATCCTGACGTATTGATAATTTATAAAACTTCTAAGACAAGTAAAAAATATCAATTAAAAGTATTTGAAAATACTCACGTTGATATGATTTTAGAAACTATAAAAAGAAAACCTCTAATTCCAAAAGAATGGCAATTAGAGGTTATTTCAGTTGGAACCAGTGACGCTAATGTGCTGGCTTTAAAAAAGAAATACAATATTAAAAAATGAAGACAATTTGGGTTCTTGAAAACATCCGAAAAGACTTTGACTTCTATCAGCGATTTAATCTATTAAATTTAATAGCATCTGCCGCTTTATGGAGAAAATGGCATCCTAATGATAGCACTGAATTATATTGCGACTTAGGCACATATCAACTCTTAAATTATTTTAATGTTTTGGACTTATGGGATAAAGTAGATTATTCTATTTTAAGTAAAGAGTCTAAGATAGATAAAAATTGTATGTGGGCTGCATCTAAATTAGAAGTTTTGACCACAATACACGAACCTGTTACCATCGCTGATAATGATTGGTTAGCGTTTGGAAATTTTGATAATATTAGAAATTTATCAGACGTTGTATATTCGCATGATGAAAATGGAGATGATTATTATTTAGCAGACCATGAATGGTATTTAACTGATTTAAAACACACTCCTATTAAAGAAACTCTTTTTCCCACAACGCAACAGGCCGCAAACGTTTCATTTTTAACCTTTAATAATACAGACATACTTTCAAAATATGCTAATATGTCAGTAGACCTTATGACAGAATGGACCGAAATGGGAATTAAAGACAATAGACTCATTATCTATGCTGAACAAAAATTATTAAAGCAGATGTTAATGAAAAATAATATTAATCATTCACCTTTAATTAAAGATATTTGGCATTGCAAAGAAAATAAATGGTCAACTGACTTTAACGAATCTGGAATCTGGAATTCTACTGAAATTTGGAGTAAATTTAAACATTATGGACCAGATAAAAGAAAATATAAAGATAATGAACCTGGTTTTGAATATGAAAGAGAAGTTAGATTTTTATACAATGCAATAGGTTCTAGCAAAAGAGTTGATGTAGAACTACTTAAAAATAAAATAAAAGTAATACCAAATGTCTAGTAAATATAACAATCCTAAATTTTGGGTAGCAGAACAAATAGGTTTTGATAATTGGCCAAAACCAAAAGAACCTATTAAAAATACAGGAGATAAGCCTTTAGCAGTAGTATATCAAACTTGGAGTACTGAAGCGTATTTACCGTATATGTACCATTCTATTTTATCTCAGTTAATGTACACTGATATTTTAGAAAAGTGTGACGTTTATATTTTTGTTGACGAGGAAAGATACGAATATACTAGCTGGTTATTTAAGGATTTAATTGACTCCAGTTCAATTATCAAAGTATCAAGAATGATGGCGGTTAAATATATGGTAACATGTCATCCTGTATTACATAAATATAAAGCTGTTTCAGTTTGTGATTCAGATATGTTTTTTTATAGTGAATCAAAATTAGATTTTTATCAAAAGATTGAAGATAAATTTGAAACGAGCAATGATATTCTAATGATTGAGGATAATTTACCAGCTAAGAAAATATTCTGGGAGCGTCATAGAGACCTAAATAATAGAGTAAAGGCCGAAGATTATCTTGATTTCTTTGTAGAAAACACAGGTATTTATAAAGAACAATTAGAAGACTGGATAAATTCAAATCCTTGGTATTTAAGTCCATTATTTGTTTATAACCCTAAAACATATATCAATCCAAGATATTATAAGTACGCTATTAATTGTGCTTATAATGAATTTTATTGCGATGAAACAGTGTGGATGGTTTGGGCTAAAGCTAGAATGATAGATTTTAAACCAGTTCATAAAGAAATAAAAGATACTGATGTTGTAGTAGATTTTGTTCACACTAAATTAAAGGATTATCTTAAATATAGAGTCGATAATAATTTGGGTTTAACTTTAATTCACCCACTATGCGGTGACCAAAGAATTAATCCAGTTTGTGCTGAATTATTATTTAAAATACAAAAAGATTTTAGATTATATTCATTATCATAATGCAATTAAAAAAATACGCATACAACAAATTTTGGTTAGCAGAGCAATTTGATTTTGATAAACTACCAGTTTCTCATAATCTTGTAAAGAATACTGACAAATCAATTGCAATAACATATCATTTATGGAATACAGAGGCATATATGCCTTACATTTATTATTCTATTTTATCACAACTAACATATACCGATGTAAGTAAAGAAGCCGACATATATCTTTTTGTTCAAGAAGAATTTTATGAGTATGCTGCTTATGTGTTTAGAAATCTTTTAGATAAAGATTGCATAATTAAAGTAAGTCATGAAGAGGCTCAAAAACACAATACTCTTACAAATTTAATTTTACAAGATTATAAAGTTGTAGTATGTTGTGATGCAGATTTATTTTTTAAATCAAACAATAATTCAAAAAGCTTTCAATTTTATAATAAATTAAAAAAATATTATGAAAAAAACAACGTTGTTATAATCGATGAAGTTCATGATGAATTAGTAAAATCTAGAATACTTATTTATGAACCAAATATAATTACATCTTGGCCGCCTAATAAAAAAACAAGAATAAAATATTTAGATGATTTATATTTTTCTGAATTAGAGTTTTTAAATCTTCTTACAAAAGGAAATGAATTTAATCCAGAGAATTTAAATATTTTAAAACAAATAGAAAGAGATTTAAAAGTTAAAGAAAATAGAGAAAATACAAATTTAGTTGTCTCTAGAAGTTGGAGAGAGTTTAAAGAACAACAGTTTGTAGCTATTTGTGAACTTGTAAATAAGTTTGCTGACTATAAATTAGATATTCATATTAATATAAATTTAGAAATAGACCAAGTTCTGCTAAAGAAACTTGATAATTATTTATTAGATTCTGGTCACGTTTTGACCATTTATACAGATAATGAATTAGACAAATATGCATTAAAAAACGGAGCAACTGAAACACATTTAGTTAAGTTTAAAGAATGGGGCTGGATTTATCATTTGTTATTATACCATAAATTATATTATGAGTTTGGCGTAGATTATCTTCTAACATACGATGATGATATTTTCTTTAATGAAAAACCAATCGGTGAATTATTATATCTTGTAAATAATCAGGTTCCTTTTGCATGTGCTGACCAATATGCAGATTCAGATAAATGTATGATGGGTAAATTATGCGTCTTATTTGGCGTAGAAATCAATGATGAGTATTATGCAAATACATCTGCTTTATATTCTACTAACTCAGGTTTAATGGGACTTAATAATACTATGTTTAGCAAATTTAAAAAGGGAGATGATTTTATAAAGATGTTAGACCTATTTGAATATAGAAGATGGGACCATAAAACTATGTCAAATTTAGGTTACGATGATTATAAAATACTTCTGCAAGAACAATCTTTTTTAGGTATCTTAAATAGAGCTTTTAGCAATAGAACTCATAGAATTTTAGATGAAAAAGACGAATATATTATTTCATCGGATTTAGAACAAATTAGAAAATCAAAGGTCGAACACTATGTAAGTGTTTCTAAATATAGTGATGAATATTTACAAAAATTACAAAATAAAGTAATAGAATACACAAACAAAATTGAAACCTTTTTAAATCAATCAGTATAATTTAAGAATTTAATCAATATCAATATGAATTTTGTAGATGCTTTAAGACAGGAAAACACAACAACTGAGAATGGTATGACTACTAACTCAACATCATTAAATGCATGTGTTGACTTATTCTTTAACATTGGTGCAATGCGAGGAGAAGATAAGCAACGTTTAATTGCAACTTTTTCTAAAGCATTTATTGAAGATTCAACAAGAGCATTAAAGATTCTTTTTTGGGCTCGTGATGTTAGAGGTGGAGCTGGAGAACGTCAAATCTTCCGTGATATTATTCAATATATGGCTGAAAATCATGAATCAGCTCTATTAAAAGATATTCAATATATTCCATTATATGGAAGATGGGACGACTTATTAAGTTTAGTTGGCACTCGTCTTGAAAAACAAGCACTTGAATTTATTCAAGCTGGTCTTAGCGCTGAAGATGGACTTGCAGCTAAATGGATGCCACGTAAAGGCCAAATTGCTGAAAAATTACGTAAGTTTATGGGCATGTCTCCAAAACAATATCGTAAAACATTAGTTAATTTAACTAATGTAGTTGAAACTAAAATGTGTGCAAAGGAATGGGATGCAATCGATTTCGGTAAGATTCCTTCGTTAGCATCAGCACGTTATCAAAAAGCTTTCGGTAGAAATGCTTATGAAAAATATTCACAATACATTCAATCCTTACAAAAGGGAGAAGCTAAAATTAATGCAGGTGCAGTGTATCCGTATGATGTAACTAAGTCTTTAAATCATGGAAACTGGGAAGTTGCTAATGAGCAATGGAAAGCCCTTCCAAATTGGATGGAGGGTTCTAATGAGATGTTATTACCCTTAGTAGATGTTTCGGGTTCAATGTCTTGTTCTGCTGGTGGAAATAAAAATTTAACATGTATGGATGTTGCAATCTCTTTAGGTCTTTACATTTCTGAAAAGAATGAAGGTCCTTTTAAAGATGCGTTTATTACATTCTCTGCTAATCCTGAATTACAAGTATTAAGTGGCTCATTAAAGGACCGCTACACACAGATGAAAAATGCCGATTGGGGCATGAACACAAATCTTGAGGCAGCCTTTAAACTGATTTTAAATCAGGCCACTCGTCATTCATTATCTCAAGAAGATATGCCAAGCAAACTCTTAATCTTATCAGATATGGAATTTGACGAAGCTACAAGTGCTCGAGGAGGTTGGTATGATCGAGACGAAAAAACAGATTGGAATCCAACCGCTCAACAAATGATTGAGCAAATGTACACCGATGCAGGTTACAAAATGCCTCAAATTGTATACTGGAATATCAAATCCAGAAATGGTGGTGTACCAGTTGCATTTGACAAAGAGGGAACTGCTTTAGTATCAGGATTCTCTCCAGCAATTATGACCTCTTTAATTAAAGGTGAAATTAGTTCACCTCAGCAAATAATGGATACAACCATTATGAGTGAAAGATATGCAAATATAGGTTAATATATAAAAATATTGGTTCCTTACAGCAAATTATAAAACTATATGGCTTAGAAAAAGGGAACCAGATGGAACGATACAGCAAAAAGTATCTACTAACTATGACAGATGTTGGGAACTAGTGTGGAGCGCAAGCGATGAAGCACCCCGACGAGACCCGGAGAACAGTGCCCTGGTTTAAAACTAAAAGCCACGTCATCAACTTCTCATTGTAAGTGAAGAAGCCCAAAACCGTCGAAGTATAGTAGACCGTCGAAGCAGAAGCTGAAGATGTAAAAAGAGATATAGCTGCCGAGCTGAATAAAAACGAACACGTTCCAGTTAAATTTAATCCTGAAAAAACTTTAAAAAAAGTTGCTTCAGGATTTTTTTATGTCGAATCTTTTTAGTATATTTACAGTATACTAATAAACAAAGACATGGAAAAATTAACTTACATCAAAACATCTGAAGCTATTGAAGGTTATGCTGATTCTTTAATTGCTAAAAATGAGTACAATGATTGTGTTGTTAGAGCCTTTGCTTCATCAATTGAAATGCCGTATGAAAAAGCGCATGCTTTTGTTACAAAAACGTTTAAAAGAAAACCTAAAAAAGGAGTTCCAACATTTCCTTTAATAAATTGGTTAAAAGAAAATTATCAAATTATTGGAGATAAAAGAACCCCTTTTAGTAAATATGAATCTCCTTGTACCTATTATAAAGAACGTCGATTTAGTATGAGCGTTGGTAAATTTGCAAAATTGCATCCATCTGGAAATTATTTCTTATTAGTTAGAGGTCATGCTTTTACAATTAAAGATGGTTGTGTAATTGGAAATGTTGCAGATGCAATGAAACCTAGAACTATTGTACAATATGCATTTAAAATAAAATAATGAAAATAGTTACAATCTCAGATACACATAACGCGCATAAAGAATTGCGTGGAGAATTTGAATTACCAGATGGAGATTTATTAATCCATGCTGGTGATTTTACTATGTACGGTTATAAACATGAAGTAGAAAGCTTTTTTTCATTCTTAAAAAAACAAGTTCATAAATATAAATATGGAATTGTGTTTATTGCTGGTAACCATGACCGTTCATTTGACCCTAAATATTTTAAGGAATATGAAGACCATGACCTATTTTCAAAACACATAGAGCCAAATAAACCATTTTGGCTACAGAATTTAATAAAAGGACTTCCCGATAATATACATTATTTAGAGAATTCATCTATTGAAATTAATGGTGTTAATATTTGGGGTTCTCCTATTACACCTTGGTTTTTTGGAGACCGTTGGGCTTTTAATTCACATCGTCATGAAATTGAAAGGTATTGGGAAACTATACCGAATAACACGGATATAATAGTAACTCACGGTCCTTGTTTTGGCAAATTAGATAAGGTTAATGGAGGATTAAATGTTGGTTGTGAAGCTTTGATGGAACGAGTAGAAAAAATACAACCAGTATTACATATTTCTGGCCATATTCATGAGGGTTATGGAAGCTCTAGAAATGAAACAACTGATTTTATTAATGCTAGTTTTTTAGATGAAAGATATTTTAATAAACATGTAGCTATTACTTATGAAATTTACGGACCTAATTCAGACTATATAAAATAATGAAAGATATTGCAATTTGTTTATTAGCATTTAAGGCGCCAACAAAAGACATGAATGTCTTAGAAACAGAAGCTAATAATTTTTATCTTGAATCTGCAAAAAGACTAATTAAAAGAATCAACAAACATTCAACTGCAGGAGTTTGTTTAATGACAAATATACCTTCTTATTTTCAAGATGTAGAAGTTGACATGTTAGTCGAAACTGAAGATGTTACAGCATATACTGATAAAATCAAAATATGTGAATATGCTTTATATGAATATCGAACTGCTTTATATGTAGATTGCGATTGTAGATTTTTTATTGATATGATACCTGAACTAGATTGGGAGCCTGGCTTTCATTCAGTTGGTGGTTGGTTCACTGATAATGATACTGCAGATTCTATTAAGTCTATTAGTTATTTTAAGTCAATTAGAGATTATTGTGAATTAACAGGTCTTAATTTCGATAACGCTCCATTGATTAATGAAAGGATGTTTGCAATTACGGGTCGTAAAGAACATAAAGCTTTTTTTGAATTGTATAAAGAATTAGCAGAAATTACAAAAGCAAATGATATACAATTAGGCAATTATCCTATTGGTCGAGGGGAAGGTTTAGCAATGGGCCTTTCTATTCTTAATTCTAAAATTAAATGGAATGATAAAAGTGATTCTATCATGAAATTGTATTCAACTTTAAGACATAATCCACAAAATGATGAAAATAAGTAGTCATTAATTTTTTTATTTCAAGAATTATAGTTATATTTGCTTATCAAACAAAATAAAAGATGATAAAATTAGACTTAGTAAACGCAGAAAAATCCCAAATTGAATATAAAATTAGTCAATTTCCGGATGGACAACAAACTATCGACCTAACGGAATGGAGCGTAATTGAGAGATATACTGACGTAATTCAAATTAATACGCGCTTAAGTTCGTTTAAAGATGTTGAACTTTTAATTTGTGCAACGCAAGCACTTCGTAATTTAACAGACCGCCCTATTACTCTATATGCACCTTATTTTTTAGGTTCACGTTCAGACCGTAGATTTCAAAAAGGAGGAGTTAATTACTTAAAGCAGGTGATTTGTCCAATTATTAATTCATTGAATTTTGCAGAGGTTGCAGTATTAGACCCACATTCAGACGTATTAGAAGCATGCCTAAATAATTATATGAAGGTTCCTAATCATATTATGGTTAAATATGCTCTAAAGGATATTAATGTAGATAAAA